>WNGM01013560.1_pt1 | contig 11402 bp, 8 predicted proteins | sample 5400571 | NCBI WGS metagenome assembly WNGM01 (sample SAMN13153378, study PRJNA577476) | soil metagenome | isolation source: 100 cm soil or saprolite under Garry oak tree replicate 2 | place: USA:California | collected 2016-06-15 | reverse complement strand
AGACTACTTCATCTATGATCCTGACACAGGGCAACAGGAGTTTGAACCAGACTCCGCCCAATGGTTTGCCTGGCTGGCCGAGCGCCCCTCCTTTCACTTCACGAGCAAGCACGGCCATTTCTCAGCACGGCGAGAGAAAAAGCCCCGTGGTGGCGTCTACTGGTATGCCTATCTGAGAGCCTACAATCACAGGTACAAGCGGTATCTCGGCACGGCTGCGATGCTGACGCTGGCGAAGTTGGAGCAGACTGCCAGGGTGCTGCACGAGGAAGCGTTGGGGGCTATTCCTGACAACGAAGTCCTCAACACCCCCTCTCTCAAGCCAACGCTAGAAGGACTCACCATTGGCTCTTTGCTCTTTCGCTGGCATGATGAGGTACTGATGGTCAAAACACCAACTGAATCTCATTTCCTGAACAAGACCCAAGCAGCGGAGTTGCTTGGCTATTTGTATGATCAGCGGGGAGCCATGCTGAAAAAGATCCGATAGGGACTTCCGCGAGATGCCAAGCCCCCAACAGGTATGGTGGAGATTGGAGCCTCACTCGGCGGAACTGCCCCAAATGGTCCCCATCCATCCTTTCTGCCAATCGGGAATAGTCGCCCAGGGTACCTGTCCTGTTCGCTGTCTATTGCTCGTGTTGCACTGGAAGGCTACTTCGTCGTTAACGTTGTTGACAGTTTCATGAGCGTGGAGTCGAGATAACGCGAGTTATCCGCATGTCCTACTTGATGAGAGAGGCATATGGTCGAGCAAGAAAACTCGGGTGCGAAAAATATGGGCTGGTGGCGTTTTAAGAGTTGAGATATATTCTATTTCCTGCTCCTTTCCGGAGGAACACAGTACTTATTGTAAACGCTACACTTGTTAAGAGGTCAGTCATATATGGGTAGAAATAGAAGCTCCCGTCATCTGCAGCTACCTCTGTCTTTTATAGCAGCCTTCCACATTCTCACTTAAGTTGTAAAGCCAGTAGGATCCAAAGAGGTCCCACAAATGAAAGGAGATACCTATGGCCGGCGGTGGTGAAAATCCAGGCAATTTTACCAGTAGTAATCCGAACGTCCCAGCTGTCACAGCTGCTTACTCCGGTCCAGCTGGCGGGTATGCTGTACTTGCTGAGGGAGAAAACTCCAACGGTTTGACAGCGACCACTTTCTCGAGTACTCAGATTGGTCTTGTCGGCGCGAACAATTCCCGCGATGCTGCTCCTGATGGTCCTGCTGGAAGCGGCGTCTTTGGCTTAACGTATGCCCCCGGCGGTACTGGGGTCTTCGGGGCCAACAACAGCACCAGCGGCCGCGGTGTCCAGGGCAACGGTCCAGATACCGGGGTCGGAGGTTACAGCGATGCGGGTATCGCAGTCTTGGGCCAGAGTAACACTGGCGATGGGGTGAGGGGTACGAGTGTCAATGGTATTGCAGTACACGCCTATGGGCCACGTGCAGGAGTCTTTGTAGGAGATGTGGAAGTTACCGGCACAGGACGTTTCGATGGAGATGTCAAAGTAGCTGGCGATGTGATCTTGAACGGTGCTGATTGTGCGGAAGAGTTCGATATCGCAGAGGCAGTGGATATCGAGCCGGGAACCGTGATGGTGCTCGATCAAGATGGTGCTTTGCACCAAAGTCAACAACCTTATGATAAGCGAGTCGCAGGAGTGATCTCTGGTGCTGGCGACTATAGACCGGGTGTGATTTTGGACAGGCAACAAACCCGAGACAACAGGTTACCAGTCGCCTTAGTGGGGAAAGTATATTGTAAAGTCGATGCTCAGTATGCACCTATTGAAGTCGGGGATCTGCTGACCACATCCTCTACGCCTGGCCATGCCATGAAAGCGGGTGATCCTTTCAAGGCTTTTGGCTCAGTCATTGGCAAGGCATTGCGCTCGTTGGAAGCAGGCCAAGGGATGATTCCTATTCTGATTGCTTTGCAGTAAGATGGTCGTCTCATGTTTTGTAGCTCATTAAAAGAAGGAGTTTCCCATGGCACTCGGAGATGGCATTAGAAGAAATATTGCGCATGTGGACCCGGTCGAGCGGGACTTGCTGAGGGATGCAATCCTTGAAATGCATCGGCGGTTTTACCCCGGTAACAGAGGCGACACTCCTCCGGGCGGCGTGAGCTGGTGGTTCAAACAGGACGAAATCCATCAGGCGACCCATGTGCATGGCGGGCCAGAGTTCCTGCCCTGGCACCGCGAACTCACCAACCGTTTTGAGGAACTTTTGCGGCAGATCAATCCGCAATTGTCGCTCCACTACTGGGATTTTAAAGAAGACCCTACCAATATTCCGGACGGCAACCTCGGCGGTGGGGTGACCGGCCCCCTGAACCTGTTCGATTCAAACTTCATGGGCGCTCAACATCCAAAACCGGGCGAAAGAGATGATCCGGACGTGTTTCCTCTGTCTGTACTCAATGTGGATGCGGGCGATCCATGGCTGACAGCCAAGTTCTATGATCCGAGTGCAGTTGATGTAGGTACTGCGCACGGAGGTGAACCGGGTCATCCCCCATTCTTTCGAGGCTCTTTCGATGGTGACCCCCGTGGCACAAACAATCCTGTCGATCCACCTAGACACATGGCAAGAACACAGACCGCCTCTGCTCCTTACGATACCGCAGCGCAAGAGGACGCCATTCTCTCGAACCCCGACTTTCCGAGCTTTAGAAAGGCATTGGAACTCCTCCACAACAACGCTCACGTGTATATTGCCAACGTTCTTCCGCACATCGCATTCCGTGATCCCCTTGTATTCTTGTTGCACCCGAACGTAGATCGGATTTACGCCCAATGGCAGACAGATCCCGCTCACCCCGAACGGCTAGATCCGAATACCGTTTATGGCGCGGAATCGAATGTGGATGAAACAGTCCCTGACTTTCTTGGAGGAACCACCGTTCAAAACCTGACCCACCTGGTCGAGCCGTGGAGCACGGGCATCGGACACTTCCATGCCATCCGACCTTGGGAGCCGACGCACGAACACCAGGGCGTTCCCCATAACTACCACCATATCACGGTTGTGGCCCCGCCTCGCTACGACACGAATCTTCCTTTTTCACTGAGGCGCTTTTTCTCCTTTAAGGGCTTTGATCCAAGCAAGGGCATTCGTTCTCACTTGCCTCACGCCTCTGGTAGCTTGAGATCTTTCGTGGGCCGCCCGCTTGTTATAAAACCTCTAGGAACCTGAGAGCACCCTGGGTTTTCTGACAGTTTTCCAACATGAAGGAGCTTCGTCATGCAGCAACCTGTATGGCCATCTGTCGAACAGCAACTCGCCCAAGTCAATGTCGTCCCCGGTAGCGCTCTCGAGCAGCTCATCCGGAACAATCAAGATTTCCACCTGCTCCGACCGGAGGAGGCAAATGACAAGATCAGGTTACCGCTGTGGTTGAGGGTCTATTGGCACAAACAACATCCCGAGCTGATCTACTCCGCCAATGATCCGACCGGCGGCTACCCCCTGGCTTTGAAAGACGTCTATGCCTGGATGCTGACCCATCAGGATCTACGACCCAGTCCACCCCCATCTCCGGCTGAACCGACAGATTCGGTGGATTCGTCAGTACCGTCAGCCGTCGCCCCTCGGGTAGCTATCGGCTCTAATCGACGGATTTCAGGCGCACAGACCACACCCCGTAGTGAGTCGGATATCCGGGTCAACTACCATAACTCGGACAAGATCATTGCGGCATCTAACGATATTGGCGGATGGCAGAAGCAGTTCTATTCACGGGATGGCGGCACCACATGGAGCCAAACGAGCTTAATACCCGTTCTCAAGGACACGCAGCAAACCGATCCCACGGTAGACTGGACCTCTGACGGGACGGCATGGGCGATCACCATCGGAATCGAGCTTCGCCCTGAGGATGGGGGTGGTGGTAAGGGGGACGGTGGCGCAAAGGAACTGCTCTTCTCCCTGCGTGCCTATCGGTCGAGCGATAGCGGTGCCACCTGGGCATTCGACGCTACCATCTCGGGGAGCCAGACGGCTCCCGACAAGGAGATGATGTGGGTTGACCACAGCCCAACCTCGCCTTTCAAGGACAACATCTACGTGATTTGGCACAACGACACGCCTGCCTTCGTGGCCCGACGGACGGAAGGAGCGTGGCAGGCACCACCGGTTCAGGTGAGCGGCCCTGAGACAACCGGAACAGCGCTAGGTGGGGATATCAAGACGAACAGTGCTGGCGATGTCTTCGCCTTCTGGCCGGACATGGGCAGCAGGAAATTGTTGGTCGCCAAATCGACCAACGGTGGTGTCAAATTCTCGTCGCCAAACGCCATCACCACGACCTTCGCTTCCAACGCCATCAGCGTGCCGTCGTTCCGGGGAGCGTTGATCTACCTCTCTGGCGGTGCCTACCACACAGCGACGAAAGACCTGGTTTACGCCACCTGGGTAGACCTGACCGGTGCCCTCGGCTGCACAACTAACGAACGAGGCCCATCGGACAACGAACCAGGCACAAACGTCTCTTCCACCTGCAAAACCCGGATCTGGTTCTCCCGGTCCACCGATGGAGGTACTACATGGGAGTCTCCCAGGATGATCAACAATCAGGCCTCGCTCAACGACCAGTTCCACCCACGGCTGGCAGTTGATGAGATCAATGGGCATCTGCTAATCGTCTACTATGACACGATGAGCGACCTTGGGCGGAAAAAGACGGACGTCTGGCTTCAATCGTCGTCCGACGATGGGGTGACGTGGAGTATCCCCATAAAGATAACCACAGCTCAGACCGACGAAACAGGTAATGGGGCCAACGCCATCCAATACGGCGACTACATCAGCTTATCAGGATATGCGGGGGGATTCTCAGCATCGTGGACCGATCGCCGCAACGGAGGGATGGAGGAGATCTGGACAGCAGACATTCTCGTGCCTCCCCCATATCCACTGAGGCGGTTTCTGCGGAGAAAGGGAATCGACCCCAGCAAAGGCCTTCGATCAATCCGGCCTCCTCTCACGAGTTTGAAAGCTTTCATGGGAATTTGAGACAAACTGGGGTGAGACAAGATCATTGCGGTTTTGGTACGTGAACAAGCAACTCATCGGTCAAATAGCCACCCTGGAGATTTCTCAAGCGCTGAGACGCTCAAAAAGCGCTGCTCGCCCTCAGGCAGTTTCTCTTTTTCGCCAATCAGGGCTACATTCGGCGGCGTCACCCCGAAGATCAAGCCAACCAAGCTATTTTCTCATTCGAGGTGACGCCTGCACTTGAGCAAGAGCCACATCATCCTCTCTCTCAGCCATCAGCTCTGAGAGCTTAACGTTGGTTTTTGTCCACTTGCTACGGGAACCCCCTCAATGCCGATCGATGCCAGAGAGGCGATCAGCGAACGTTCTAACTGAGAGGCAGTCATGTACCCGTCGGTGAAATGGCCGCGAATCAGGCTCGCGATTGCGCGGTAGCGCTTCTGGATCAGCGGGTTCAGTTCGTGCCACTCGGTCTCGACAAATATCCCCTGTGCCTGGCAGTCCGCGATATAGGCTTCAAAGGCGAGCTTATCCAATTCGCTCATCAGAGCGCGGGCACGTTCTGCTTCTTCTTTGTCTACTTGATACCGATAGAGCTTCTGGTGTTCTGCCATGACTATCCCTCCTCAGCACCGAGAAACGCGCCCTCTGGAGCGGCGAGTGGGTTTGTGAGAAAGTCCCAGATTGCTGCTATATGCTTCTCGGCTTCTTTCGGCAGCGAGGAGTAACCCTCGTCAATAGCAATGGTCTCCCAACCAAAGCTGACTTTCCCACGATCGATATGGTGATTGGCGAGATGCGACACGTTCGTGCCTTCCTTCCCAAAACGTGCCAATTGACAACGTATCGATGGAAGAAGCCAGATGGGGAGCGGTTCGCCCAGGTACGTTCGCGACCTTTGCTCACATGTGAGGGCAAATTGCGAATTCAACCTGAGTCTTGCGGTTTCACCAACCTGAGTGTTGCGCCATACTCAAAGGTCGAATCCAAGTTCTCGCAAGGTAGCACGCCAAGTCTCCTTTGCCTCCGGCATACGCATTAAACCACCAGGAAGAAGAGGTCTGAGCTTCCTCTGAGATGGGTACATATTTTGGGAATGTACAGAGAGAACTGCTTGCCGCACTTGTTCGCAAATCTGAGCAAGATGTTGAGCTTTGCGCTGTTTTCGATATTCTTTCGCACGCTGTGTCACCAATTTGCATTCTTCAGGGAAGTGATATCTGAGTTGACATGCCTCATAGCCAAGGCGCTCAGCTACCTGATACACTCCAAGCGGTTCTTCTCTCCCGTCAAGAATAGCCTGAAGAAGTGTTTGACATCGTTCTCGATCCACACGCTGGTTTCGGCGTCGTGGAAGAAGATCATGCAGTTCTGCTCCCCGCTGAACAATCTGCTGGAGGGAAATTGGTTGACCGTTCATCACCTGCAAAGGGGTTATCTTGCAAACGTAGCAGAACTTGAGCACTGTTTCGAGTGTTGGAGTGTAGGTATCAGTCTCATCCACCCACCGATAGATATTCGTCCTGTCAATACCTGTAGCTTGAGCAAGCTGTGAATAGCCTTTCTGCTCTTTGAGAGAGGTGGCAAGATGTTTGAAGAATGGCTTCCACCTGAGCATTCCCGCCACAAGACTGGCTGCCTGTAACTCTTGGAGTACTGTCCAGATCCATTCTTGCCAGGAAAGAAGTTCTTCATTCTCGACCGCAACTGAGAAAGTCTCTCCCCCAAGCCATGTGGTACAGGAGGCGCATTCAAAAGGCTGGGTGTTGTTTCTCGCCAGCAGCGGTTGTGATTTTTGACAGCTTGGACACCGGTTCACAAGGACGATCCGATGGCGAGGGCAGACAGTAACCAGGCGAATCATCCAGAGCATTGGTTGATAGAGTGGCTGTCCAGTTGCCTGCCATTCAGAGAGGCACCAGGGGCACCAGGCGGGAGTTTCGCGCAGTTGTCGTCGTGGGGGCAGGTCGCCGACCCAGCAGGGTAAGGTCAACAAGGGCAAATCGGTACGAGCGGTGAGATGGCTCAACACCCTCATCCAGGCATTCGTGATCGCTCCAGCCCCGTTGAGGCTCATGGCCCATTTGGCTCCAAAAACTGATGCGGGGGTACCCCAGTGTTGATGTTCATCAAGTTGAGGAATGATCACTTCTGCTGCCAATGCGCAAGCCGATACATGGTGTGACCAGCCCAAACGGTTGATGTATCCTGTCAAGCTTTCACACCAGACGGTCCCAATCTCGTAAGGAACAAGGCTGTAGAGCCGACTCCGCAGAGGGGTATTCTCCTCTTGGAGGACGTTGTGCCTGGATCTTCGGATGGGTATCACCACGCCTGTTTGTTGCATCTCACTTACCCCGCTGCCAATCCTTCATCAGGAACGGTGGCAGCTTCTATCTCTTTTCCCTCTCCAATTTCGTCGCCCCCCAGTCCTCGTTTTCCGGGGCGCCCCTGTTTCTCACGGGCTTTCTCCTCCGATGGCTGTGTTTGGAGTGCTGTGGATCGTGGTCCTCTCATCCCTAAGAGTGTGAGCAGCCGCTCATCTGCACCAGGAGACTCGGTCAGTTCCGCTTCGCTCTCCAGGGCATTGCGCAGGGCCAGTTCTACTTTTGCTTCCGACATGGCCGTTTTTCGGAGATGGGTGAGTGTGACCGTTTTCGCCCCTTCCGTGAGTGCGGTATTCAAGGCTCGGTTCAGATGCAGTTTCACCAATCCGACGCAGCCAATGCTTCGTGCGTACAGGAACTCCCAGTAATCGACTAGGCGCGGCTCTTGTTCGACAGGAAGTTGTCGCTGCAAGGCCCACAGAATACTCTGAAATACCTGTGCCTCATCCTCTTTGGCGGCATCATAGCGAGAAAAATGGACATCGACACTGCGGCAGGCCAGTTGCGCGTTCACTTTCCGAAAGGGGCGCAGGTCGTAGGTGCCCACGAGCAGATGACTGACCCCGGTGAGATTTTCAAAATATTTCAACTGATCAAGATTGTCGGCAAGGTGCCTCCCGCTGGAGGTCTTCGCCAGGTGGTGCGCCTCATCCACAATGACCGCAATGGGCTTGCGATGGAGCAGTGCAGATTCCATCGCTTCTCGCAGTTCGCGTTCCCGAATTCTGGCAATCTTGCCATCAACAAATGGATCGTGTAGCCCTCGTAATACCGCCCGGTAATAGGTCCGCCAGTCAAAGCGGCTGGCATCTGGTCCCGCTGTGGTAATACTGGCAAAAGGAATGAAGCCGGGATCATGCTCCATCTGACCGATTGCCTGCACCAGAAGCCGTTCTTCGAGTAAGCGGATCAGGGTCGTTTTCCCAACACGAGGTGGCCCGATGACCAGCACCATCGTCCCAGGTCGTCTCATCGTTGCCCCATCTCCTGGAGGACACACCGTTTGCAGAATGTGATCTAATGCCTCGCACAAGCGAGGATGCTCGATGAGGCACTGCTGCTCGAAGTACTCCTGCCGTGCTCCTGTCGGTTGCGTCAGTAATGCCGCTGGAAAGCCGTCTGGCTCACCTGACGTTCCTGTTTGTCGATCCTGATCCTGCTTCATAGCTGTATCCGCTTGAGTACGAGCAAATTTTCATAGGGGTTGCTCTTCTTCGACTTTTCGGATGACTCTGGTGGCTGTTGCTCATTGTCCGTTTCAGCTTCGGCAGGCGAGCCCTCATCCTTGGCTTTCTTTCCTCCTTCCAACACGACCAGTGCCGCTCTGGTTTCCCGATCATGGCGCTGTTGACGCAGGATTGCTTCGATCTCCGTGTTGTCTCGCCGAAAGGCTGCTAATTGTTTCTGGGTAATCTCTCTCTGGGTTCTTCCGTAGCTGATGCGGTTGCGCTTGCGCAGTTCTTCCGTGAGAAGTTGCAATTCACGCTCTGAGCAGTTCGCAAATTCTGTGTAGGGGCAGTCACATTTTCTCCACCTGCGGTCAATGTAGGCATATCCCACACTCACATCAAACGGATCGTAACGCACCTTGACCTGAGTGTTCTCAATCGTTGGATCGTGCATGGCTTCGCACCAGTAATCCAGATGATTGATCCGGATTCCGACACCGGGGATGACCTTTGCTGTCCCTTTTCTTGTACTAGGAAACGTTGCTCTGAGAAACGCCTCATCATACGAAATCTCTTTGTGCCTACGCGCTCCATCTTGCTCAATGGAGAGATCGTAGGCTTCGTGCGGGGTCATGCCCAATGCCGGATGCCGCAGGGTGTCGTACTCCAAATCGGCCCACTGCTTTACCCGTTCAGCCAATTGTGGGAGCGTCCAGACGGCGAGGTGTGCGGGGTGAGTGGTTCTGATCATCTGCCGAGGTTCCCGTGTGGCCTGGGTATTGCCGAGCAAATGATAGAGAAATGCTGTGTCCAAAGAGCCAAAGAGCCTTTCTTGTGGCGAACCGAATCTCGGTTCCGCGCCTGGACGTTGCTGTTTGCGCACGCGATAGAGCGCCAGTAATTGCTCAAAGTACACACTCTGAAATTCTGGCCCACCATCGACGACGATGGCTGTTGGTAAGCGTCCATACCGTTTGACACACAAGCGCAGTGTCATCATGCAGGAGCGGTAGGAAGGGGGATCAAAGGTCAAATAGAACGCCGCGATCCTTCTGGGCGAGGCAAGAATGAGCAAGGTTAACCAGCATTTTCCGAGCACCTGACCAGTTCTGGAGTCACACAGAGCCAAATCGAGTTCCGTATGGTCGATATGTGCTAGCCCCCAGGCATAACTGCCATGTCGATTGATCGTCTTCTCCTGCTCACGCGTGTAGTCTTTGAAGGGATAAGCGGCGCGTGCTCCTTCCCGTAGCAGCGTTTGTTCATACAAGGGTTTGTGACGCTTCGACTCCAGATAAAACGTCCACTGGCTGACTGGCTTGAGGGCACGCTCTTGGGAGCATTTGAGGTATTCCCCGTAGGCCCCTCGTTTTGGCGCACGACGGACGGTGTCGTAATGGGTTTCTAACACCTGATGAATGAGCGTAATGGCCTCTGGTGCAATTTGTCTGTTGCCTCCACAGTTGCGATAGCGGGGAAGCAACCCGATAAAGCCACTCCCATACTTGATCTCAGCCTCGCGATACTGCTGTTGCCAATATTGTCTGGTCCGTTCTGGAACAGCGGCTCTCTCTTGTGTTGTGCGTTCTTGTTCCTCATCATCATACTGTTCAGGGTGAATGACCCGATTACGGAAGAGAGCAGTAAGAACATCACGCTCGCTGGCATATTCGAGCAAGGTTTGGCCTTCGAGAGTCAAGGAAGAAACGGCAGATGTTTTGAGAGGAAGCCCTTCCTGGTTGTTCAGGCGAAGAGCGGCTTGCCTTGCCTCCTTTTGGCGAAAGACGGGCGCACGTTGTGGTTCTGAAAGTCGGTAAGATGCGAGATCAATGTAGAGGTCATGCTTGGCGATAGCAATATTAATGAGATCAGCAGAAATCCCTTCGACCATTGCAACGTCTCGTAGCTGAGCAAGCATGATTCCAGGATATTCATCAACAAATCGATAAAGGATCTCCAAGGTCTTCTTTGGGATGTGTAAGCGTTCCAGATCCTGATAGTAATCCTCTAGATACAGGGCATTATCTTGGGCCGCCCAGTTAATCTGATCCGAAGACCAAACGCGATACGTCAATCCATATTTTGCCGCAAATGTTTCTCCAGGAGGACAGCGCCAATTCCCCTGTTCATCGAGAGCGTACCGGTTGGGACGCGTCTCGGCTTGTTTCAATAACTCTTCTGTTGGCTTACACTCGATCCAGCAACATTCTTGATGACCAAAGATGAAGTAGTCGGCGGTATGCATTGGACGTTGTGAGCGTCCGTGGGTATCCTGATATTCAAGTGGAATGGGAGGAGGTTGGTCCCATATCTCAAGCACATCATCGTCGTGCTCGGCTTGAAGTAAAAAAGCAAATTCGACCTTGGCACTTTCCGCCTTGATGATGCAATGCATCTTTTTGCTGGGATACCACACAGGCATGTTGCCATGACGCGCTCCAGGAGTCCGGCTGGGTGGTAAACTACGGATAGATGTGAGCAGTTCTTGTGTTTCCTTAGGGAAATGCCAACGGTGGAAATATGCAAGGAGTTCAATACCATCGAGTGGTTTTGCCATGACTTCCTCCTCTGCCGCTTAATTGGACGTTTTCTTGCAGCTTAGCACAGCGTTTCTTATCATGGCAAAAGATGCATCTTTTCGCTAGTACTTGTGGCGCAATACTCAGGTTGGGCAAACCGCAACACTCAGGTTGAATCCGCATGGGTGCGCATTGCCTCATGGGAGAATCTTACTTTGGGAGGAGAGGATGCCTCATGAGTAATCTTACTTTAGCAAGGTTCGTTCGACCCCTTGACTCATGGAATAGGGGTGTTCCCTCATAGAATATCTTACCCACTCGAAGAC
>WNGM01004198.1_pt1 | contig 11405 bp, 8 predicted proteins | sample 5400571 | NCBI WGS metagenome assembly WNGM01 (sample SAMN13153378, study PRJNA577476) | soil metagenome | isolation source: 100 cm soil or saprolite under Garry oak tree replicate 2 | place: USA:California | collected 2016-06-15 | reverse complement strand
CCGCAACCAGCGGGAAGGGCGGTTGCAGTTCACCACGGACGTGGCGGGCGCGATCGAGCGCTCGGACCTGGTATTCATCGCCGTCGGGACGCCGCCGCACGAAGATGGCGCGGCCGACCTGCGGCACGTGCTCGACGTGGCGCGGACCATCGGTCAGCACATGAACCATCCCAAGATCGTGATCACGAAGAGCACCGTGCCGGTCGGGACCGCCGAGCGGGTGCGGGCCGAGATCGCGCGCCACACCACGACCCCGTTCCAGGTGTGCTCCAACCCCGAGTTCCTCAAAGAGGGCGCGGCGGTGGAGGACTTCATGAAGCCGGACCGCGTGATCGTCGGCGCCGACTCCGAGGAGGCGGCGCAGGTGCTCAGCGAGCTGTACGCGCCCTTCGTGCGCACCGGCAACCCGATCATTTTCATGGACGTGGCTTCGGCCGAGATGACGAAATACGCGGCGAACGCCATGCTCGCCACGCGCGTCTCGTTCATGAACCAAATCGCCCTGCTGTGCGAAGCGCTCGGCGCGGACATCACGCTCGTGCGCAAGGGGATTGGGACCGACCGTCGCATCGGGCCGGCGTTCCTGTTTCCGGGGCCGGGCTACGGCGGTTCGTGCTTTCCCAAGGATGTGAAGGCCCTGATCCGCACCGCCGCGGGCCAGGCGGTGCCGCTCGACATCCTCACGGCGGTCGAGGCGGCGAACGAGCGGCAGAAGCGGATGCTGTTCGACAAGCTCCAGCGCCACTTCGCCGGTGAGCTGCGCGGGCAGACGGTTGCCGTCTGGGGGTTGGCGTTCAAGGCCGAGACGGATGACGTGCGCGAGAGCCCGGCGCTGGTGCTCATCGACGCGCTACTCGGCGCCGGCGCGCAGGTGCGCGTCCACGACCCCGCGGCGATGCCGACGGCGCGGCAGCAGCTCGGCGACCGCGTCGTCTATGCGGCCAACGCCTACGACGCCCTGGACGGTGCCGCGGCCCTGGCGATCGTCACCGAGTGGCTGGAGTATCGCAACCCCGACTTCGAGCGCATGAAGCGGCTGCTCACGCGGCGGCTCATCGTGGACGGTCGCAACCTCTACGACCCGCAGCGCCTGGCGCGGCTCGGGTTCACCTACGATAGCATCGGCCGCCGGACGCCATGCGCGTCCTCGTAACGGGGGCGGCGGGATTTCTCGGGTCTCACCTGTGCGACCGGTTGCTCGCGCAGGGGCACCGCGTGGTGGGGATGGACAACAATATCACCGGTAACCCGCGGAACATCGCCCACCTGAAGCGCAACCCCAGCTTTCAGTTCGTCCAGCACGACGTCACCAACTTCATCGAAGTGCAGGGGCCGCTCGACGGTGTGCTCCACTTCGCCAGCCCGGCGAGCCCGGTCGACTACCTGGAGTTCCCCATCCAGACGCTCAAGGTCGGGTCGCTCGGCACCCACAAGGCGCTGGGGCTGGCGAAAGCGAAGGGCGCGCGCTTCCTGCTCGCCTCGACCTCGGAGGTATACGGGGACCCGCTCGTGCACCCGCAGCCCGAGAGCTACTGGGGGAACGTCAATCCCGTCGGCCCGCGCGGCGTGTACGACGAAGCCAAGCGGTTCGCGGAAGCGATGACGATGGCCTATCACCGCTACCACCAGCTCGACACCCGGATCGTGCGGATCTTCAACACCTACGGCCCGCGCATGCGGCCGAACGACGGCCGGGTGGTGTCGAACTTCATCGTGCAGGCGTTGCAAGGCGAGCCGCTCACGGTGTACGGCGATGGCTCGCAGACGCGGTCCTTCTGCTACGTGGACGATCTGATCGACGGGATCGTGCGGCTGTTCGAGCGCGGCGGCCCGGAGCCCACCAACATCGGCAACCCGAACGAGTTCACGGTGCGCGAGCTCGCCGGGCTCGTGCTCCGGCTCACGGACAGCCGCAGCCCGATTGTAGAGCGCCCGCTTCCCACGGACGATCCCAAGGTGCGCCAGCCCGACATCAGCTGCGCGCGGGCCACCCTGGGCTGGGAGCCACGCGTATCGCTCGAGGACGGGCTGCGCCGCACCATCGAGTACTTCCACGAGACGCTGCGGTGAGCCCGCGCATCCTCGTGACGGGGGCGGCGGGGTTCATCGGCTCCCACGTGTGCGAGGCGCTCCTCGCCCGCGGCGACGAGGTGATCGGGCTCGACAACTTCGATCCGTTCTACCCGCGTGCGGTGAAAGAGCGCAACCTGGAGGCGCTGCGGCAGGCGCGCGGGTTCCGCTTCGTGGAGGCGGACATTGTGCGCCAGGCGGCGCCGCTCGAGGGCGTGACGGCGGTGGTGCACCTCGCCGCGCGCCCCGGGGTGGGGCCCTCGCTCGAAGATCCGGCGGGCTACATGGACGTGAATGTGACGGGCACGGCCCGCGTGCTCGAGGCGGCCCGGCGCGCGCGCGTGGGCCGGGTCGTCTTCGGCTCATCCTCCTCCGTGTACGGCGACTCGACGCCCGCGCCCTTCGCCGAGACGGCGCCCGCCGCCGCGCCGATCTCGCCGTACGCCGCGACCAAGCGCGCCGGCGAGCTGGTCGCCCACGCCTTCGCACATCTGTACGGGATGCGGCTCGCGTGCCTGCGGTTCTTCACCGTGTACGGCCCGCGCCAGCGGCCCGATCTCGCCATTCACCGCTTCACCGATCGCATCGCCCGCGGACTCCCCGTGCGCCAGCACGGCGACGGGTCGAGCGAGCGCGACTACACCTATATTAGTGATGCCGTGCAGGGCGTCGTCGCGGCGGTGGACTGGACCGGCGACGGCGGCGCCGGGGCCGGCGGCCCCGGCACCGGGACGTGCGAGGCGTTCAACATCGGCGGGGGTGGTCGCGTGCGGCTCGATCGGCTGCTCGCCCTCATCGCCGACGCGCTCGGCCGGACGCCCGTGGTGGAGCGGGTGCCCGACCAGCCCGGCGACGTGCACATGACTGCTGCGGACCTGCGCCGCTCCGAGCGCGAGCTCGGATACCGACCCACGGTCGGCATCGAGGAAGGCATCCGGCAGTTCGTCCGCTGGTACGAGGCGACCCATGGACGTCAGTCCTGAGCATCTCGTCGAGCAGGCCCGTGAGCGGTTCCAGTTGCAGGACTACTACGGGGCGATCCACCTCCTGGAGGAGGTGGTCACCACGGGCCGGGCCTTCGCCGACGCGCACCATATGCTCGGCCTCTCGTATTCGCTCGTGGGGCAGCCGGAGCAGGCGCTGGCGCAGCTCGATCGTGCGCTGGCGCTGAACCCGCACTACGTGGAGGCGCTGGTGCACCGCGCGATCGTGCTGAACGAGCTGGGCCGGGAGGCGGAGGCGGACGCGGCTTTCCGGCGCGCGTCGCAGGTGGGCGGCGAGCCCCGCCAGGGCTTTTCGGCGCATGTCGCGTCGAAGCTGGCAAACCAGCACGCGGCGCTCGGGAACGCGTACCTCGAGGCCGGCGGGCTGTCGCAGGCGATCGAGCAGTACCAGGCCGCGCTGGCGCTCGGACCCGTGTTTCACGACTTGCGGTATAAGTTGGGGCGCATGCTGTTACAGGCGGGCCGCGCGCTCGACGCGCGGGAGCATTTCGAGATCATCGTACGGGCGCGCCCCGCCTACCTGGACGCCGCCGCGATGCTCGGGTTGGCCTGCTACCTCGCCGGCGACGGGCTGGCGGCGAAGGCGGTATGGGAGGCGTGCCGCGAGCGGCGGCCGGAGGATCCTCGAGTGGAAGCCTATCTCGCGATGCTCGAACGGAACGACACCGCCGCGCCGGCGCCCGCGGCCACGACCGCCGCGGGCGATGCTCCGCCCGCCGCAACCGGGCGGAGCGGGCGGAAGAAGAAGTCGTGAAGCGCCGCGTCATCGCGCTCCTCGCGCTGGCGCTGGCGTGCCAGCGCAGCGCCTCGGACCACGAAGAGCTGGGCGACCGCGCCTACGCCGCCGCTACTTATCCCAATGCCCTCGCAGAATACGTGCTCGGCCTGAAGGCGCATCCGGGCAGCGCCGACCTGTACGCCAAGTCGGGAGCGGCGGCGCTGCACGTCGGCGAGTACGGGCTCGCGGTGGAGGCGTACGTCGCCCTGGGCGAGCGCGACCGCTCGCGTTCCGGGGAGGCGGCGGACGGGCTCGAGCGCGTGGCGCGCGCCGCGCTCACGGCCAACGATCGCAGCGCCGCCACGAAAGCCCTCGCGGGGCTGCGCGCCGTAGCCCCCACGCGGCCGCTCGGCCGCTACGCGCGCCTGGCGGCGCTCGACGCGGCGGATCGCGGCGATACGGCCGGGGCGCTCGCGCTCCTCCCGAGCGCCGCGGCCGCCGCCGGCGATGCGCGCAGCGCCGATTCGTTGCTGTACGTGTACGGGATGGCGGCCGTGCGGGCCCGCGCGTGCAGCACCGCAGTGCCGGTCTTCGAGGGCGTGATCCGGCGCCAGCGGGAGCCGGCGGTCGGGGATGGGGCGCGGGAAGGGCTCGGCCTGTGCGCGCTCGTCGAGGGCCAGCGGCTGCTCGACAGCGGCAAGCCCACCGAAGCGGAGGCTTGGTTCCGCCGCGCCACCGCGCCGGGGGCGCCTGCGGACGTGGTCCGCGGCGCGTTCCTCGGGCTGGGCGACGTGAAGCTGGCCCAGGGCGACGTGGCGGGCGCGCTCGAGAGCTACCAGCAGGCGCTCGCCGGCGGCACGCCGGGTGACACGATCACCCAGCGGGCGCACGAGAAGATCAATGCGCTGGGCAAGGCGGACGCGCCCGGCGCCCCGCCACCCACCAAACCATGAGCCCGCTGCGGCGTTCCCGGCTGCTCGCCGCCGCCGCGGGCGCGGTCCTCGCGGCCGCGTGTCATCACGTCACCCGCGTCCCGCCCCCGCCCGATCCCGTCGCGGAGCTCGCCCGGGCGCGGGCGCGGTTCCGGCACGGGGACTTCGGCCGCGCGCTGCTCCTGTTCCGGCGGCTCCTTTACGAGTTGAGCGCCACCCAGTCGGAAATGGCCGAGGTCCAGTACTCCATCGCGGAGTGCTACTTCCAGACCGGCGACCGGGTGCAGGCGGCGCACGACTTCCGCCAGGTGGCCGACCAATATCCGACGAGCGAGTACGCGCCGCCCGCCCTCCTGCGGGCCGGCGACGCGAACCTGCGACTGTGGCGGCGGCCCGAGCTCGACCCTTCGTACGGCCAGTCGGCCCTGGCGATCTACCAGGAGCTCGCGGGGCGCTACCCGGGCACCGAGGCCGCCGCCCGGGCGCAGGCACATGTGCAGCAGCTCCGGGAGTGGTTCTCCGAGAAGGACTACAAGAACGGCATGTTCTATTTCCGGCGTCGCGCCTACGACTCGGCGATCATTTATTTCAAGGACGTGATCGCGAGCTACCCCGGCACCTCGCACGTGCCCGCCGCGCTGATGCGCCTGGTGGACAGCTACCGGGCCATCGGCTACGCCGAAGAGCTGCGGGAGACGTGCGCGAACCTGCGGCGGTTCTACCCCACGACGGACGGGCTCGCCAAGACCTGCCCCGCGGACTCGAGCGCCGCCGCGCCGTCTTGAGCCCGCGTGGAGGCCCTGTTCGGCGGCTCGTTCGACCCGGTGCATCTCGGCCATCTGGTCGCGGCGGAAGCGGCGGGCGAGGCGCTGGGCGCGGTTGTGCGCTTCGTCCCGGCGCGCGAGCAGCCGTTCAAGCGCGCCGCGCACGTCGCGACGCCCGAGCAGCGCGCCGCCATGCTCGACCTCGCCGTGGCCGGGAATCCGCGGCTCAAGGTCGAGCGCCTCGAGCTTACGTTGCCGCCCCCGTCCTACACGGTGCGCACGTTACGGGCCCTGGCGGAGCGGGAGCCGGGGAACCGCTTCACGTTACTGCTGGGGGCGGACGCCGCGCAGGACCTGCCGGCGTGGCACGAGGTCGAGACGCTCCCCGGGCTCGCCGACATCGTGGCCTTCGCGCGCCCGGGCGCGCCGCTGACGCGGCACCCCCTGATCGGCCGGGTGATCGAGGTGCCGGCGCTCGACATCTCGGCGACGCTGATCCGGCAGCGCGTGGGGCGGGGACAGTCGATTCGTTATCTGGTGCCCGACGCAGTGCGCGACTACATCGCCGCGCACGGGCTGTATCGCTAGAGGACTGATGGTCAAGAGCCTGTTCACGAAGGTCTTCGGAACCCGCTTCAAGCGCGAGCTCAAGCGCCTGCGCCCCATCGTGGACGCGATCCACCGCCACGAGGAGCGGCTCAAGGGGCTGCCCGACGCGGAGGTCCAGGCGCAGACCGCCAAGCTCCGCGCCCTGATCACGGAGCGGACGGGCACGCTCGCGGCCGAAGTGGCGCGGTTGAAGCGCGAGAAACACGAGTGCCCGGACGCCGAGTTGCGCGCCACGCTGAGCGACACGCTCGCGAAGGCCGAGGCGGCGTACGTCCAGGACCTCCAGGCCGCGCTGGACGACGTCCTCCCCGAGGCGTTCGCGACGGTGCGCGAGGCATCCCGCCGCCTGCTGGGCACAGAACTCGTGGTGACGGGCCACGCTCTCAAGTGGGACATGGTGCCGTACGACGTCCAGCTGATCGGTGGGATCGTGCTGCACCAGGGGAAGATCGCCGAGATGGCGACGGGCGAGGGGAAGACGCTCGTGGCGACGCTGCCGCTGTACCTCAACGCCCTGGCGGGTCGCGGCGTGCACCTCGTGACCGTCAACAACTACCTCGCGCGCCGCGACTCGCAGTGGATGGGCCACCTCTTCACGTGGCTGGGCCTGACGGTCGGCTGCATCGACGACACCGAGCCGTCGACTCCGGAGCGCCGCGCGGCTTACCTCTGCGACATCACCTACGGCACCAACAACGAGTTCGGCTTCGACTACCTGCGCGACAACATGGTCTTCTCGCTGGAGCAGCGCGTCCAGCGGGGCCACGCCTACGCGATCATCGACGAGGTGGACTCGATCCTGATCGACGAAGCGCGCACGCCGCTCATCATCTCGGGTCCCGTGGGCACCGAGTCGGACGAGAAGTACGCGCAGTTCAACGCCCAGGTCGTGCAGCTGGTGCGGAAGCAGACGGCGGTGGTGAACGACCTGATCGCGAAGGCCGAGCCGCTCGTCGCCGACGAGAAGACCATGTACGACGGCGCCGTGCTGCTCTACCAGGCGCAGCTCGGCATGCCGAAGAACAAGAAGTTGTTGAAGCTCCTGAACGAGCAGGGAGTCAAGGCGCTCGTCCAGCGGGTGGAGCTCGACGTGCTCGCGGACCGGAAGCTGCCGGCGCGCGAGCAGAAGCTGCGGCACCTCGAGGAGGAGCTGTACTTCGTACTCGACGAGCGCGGCCACTCGGTGCACCTCACCGACAAGGGCGTCGAGACGATGTCGCCGCAGGACCCGAATCTGTTCGTCGTCCCCGACATCTCGCACGCGGTCCACGAGATCGAGCGCGACGAGAGGCTCTCGCCCAAGGAGAAGATCGAGCGGCGCCGCGCCGTCGAAGGCGAGTACGCGCTGAAGAGCGAGACGCTGCACATCATTCACAAGCTGCTGCAGGCCCACGCGCTGTACGAGAAGGACGTGGACTACGTCGTGCAGGACGGCAAGGTCCTGATCGTGGACGAGTTCACGGGGCGGCTGATGCACGGGCGCCGCTGGTCGGAGGGGCTGCACCAGGCGGTGGAGGCGAAGGAAGGCGTGGCGGTCCAGGAGGAGACGCAAACCCTCGCGACCATCACCATCCAGAACTACTTCCGCATGTACGACAAGCTCGCCGGCATGACGGGCACGGCGGAGACGGAAGAGACGGAGTTCTGGCAGATCTACAAGCTCGACGTGATGGTGATTCCCACCAACCGCCCCGTGCGACGGGTGGACAAGCACGACCTGATCTACAAGACGCGGCGGGAGAAGTACAACGCGATCCTGGACGAGGTCGAGCGGCAGCACCAGCGTGGCCTGCCGGTGCTGGTGGGCACCGTCAATGTGGATGTCTCGGAAACGCTGTCGCGCACGTTCAAGCGGCGGGGCCTGAAGCACGAGGTGCTGAACGCCAAGTACCACCAGCGCGAGGCCGAGATCGTGGCGCAGGCGGGGCAGCCGGCCGCGATCACGATCGCCACCAACATGGCCGGTCGCGGCACCGACATCAAACTCGGCCCAGGAGTGAAGCGCTGTCAGGTCTGCGGCATCACCGCCCGCGGAGAGGCGGCGTTCGGCCAGGTGGTGGAGCAACCCGACCTCACGCCCGCGCAGATCAAAGAGCTGGGCTGCAACGAGGACCCGCCCTGCGGGCTCGTCATCATCGGCACCGAGCGGCACGAGGCGCGCCGCATCGACCGCCAGCTGCGCGGGCGCTCCGGGCGCCAGGGTGACCCGGGTCAGAGCGTGTTCTTCCTCTCGCTCGAAGACGACCTGATGCGGCTGTTCGGCTCCGACCGCATCGCCCGCTGGATGGACCGCACGGGTGCCGAGGAAGGCGAGGTCATCACCCATCCGTGGGTGACGGGCGCCATCAGCCAGGCACAGAAGCGCGTCGAGCTGCAGAACTTCCAGGCCCGGAAGAAGCTGCTCGAGTACGACGACGTGATGAACCAGCAGCGCGAGGTGATTTACTCGCTGCGGCTGTTCGCGCTCGAGGGCGGCGAGGAGCTCAAGGCGGAAGCGTTGCGCATGGTGGAGCAGGCGGTGGAGCAGCTCGCGGACGAGTTGATCGGCGACGCGCAGGACGCCTACCAGTGGGATCGTGCGCTGATGGAAACCGAGTTCCTCGTCAAGTTCCTGATCTCGGTCCCGGGCGTCGCCGATCCCGCCAAGCTGCGCAGCCGCGACGATCTGGTCCGCGCCGCGCAGCAAGCCGGCCGCGGGGCGTTCCAGGCGAAGCTCGACTACTTCCAGGAGATCGAGTCCAAGGTCGGGGCTACGAACCTCGGCGGGCAGGCGCTGTCGCACATCACGCTCACGGTGATCGACGAGAAGTGGAAGGACCACCTCTACGACCTCGACCAGCTCCGCGCCGCCATCCAGTATCGCGCGTGGGGGCAGAAGGACCCGCTGCTCGAGTACAAATCGGAAGCCTACGAGATGTTCGTGGGGCTGATGCACGACCTGCGCGCCACCTTCGCGGAGCGGTGGCTCAAGCTGCAGATCGAGGTCGGACCGCCCCCCGACCGGCCCCCCCCCCGCGCGCCCGGACGCACCATCACGGGACCGGCGGGCGGGCTGCCGGCGCGCCGCGCGACGCCGATGGTCGCGACCAAGGCCGCAGCCGACGGTCTCGTCAGCGCGGAGCCTGCCGCGGCCCGCGTCGGGGCGGCGGTCGGCGCCGCGGTACCCGCGGTGCCCGCGGTGAACCCGTTCGCGGGCGTGGGCCGCAACGACCCGTGCCCCTGCGGCAGCGGCAAGAAGTTCAAGAAGTGCCACGGGGCGGCCGTGTAAGGGCGGAATCCGGAATGTGGAGTGCGGAATTGCAAGGAGAGGTCGCTCGCGGCATTGTTCGGGTACCGGGATATCCTCCGTTTCCGCCTACGTTTCCCCCATGCCGTTGCGCCTCTCCGAGCATCCCGATCACGACCGCCCGCGCGAGCGGCTGTGGGCGCTGGGACCCGCTGCGCTGACGGGCCAGGAGCTCCTGGCCATCCTCTTGGGAACGGGCTGCACGGGGCGGGATGCCCTGGCCGTGGCGGGAGACCTGCTCGCGCGGGTGGATGGCTCGCTGCGGCGGCTCGCCGGGCGGCCCTCGGCCGAGCTGGCCCGGGTGCCCGGCGTGGGCCGCGGCAAGGCCGCGCGGGTGACCGCGGCGCTGGAGCTGGGACGGCGGGTGGGCGCCGAGGAGGAGCCGGCGCCGCAGCGGATTCGCGATCCGGCGGACGTGCAGCGCTTTTACGGCGCCCGGCTGCGCGATCTGACGGTCGAGGAGTTCCACGTGCTGGCCCTTGGCAGCCAGAGCCAGGTGCTGGGCGATCTGCTGATCACGCGGGGGATCTTGAACAGCTCGCTGGTGCATCCGCGCGAGGTGTTCCGGGCGGCGATCGCCGAAGCGGCGGCGGGGATCATCGTGGTGCACAACCACCCGAGCGGCGACCCCACCCCCTCGGCGGATGACCGAGCGGTGACGCGGCAGCTCGTGGATGCGGGCCGGCTGCTGGACCTCCCGGTGTACGACCACGTGATCCTCGGCGGGGATCGCTATGTGAGCTTCGCGGAGGCGGGACTGCTGTAGCGTTGACTAGGCCGCGGAGACTCGCCATCCTCCTGTTGTGACCAGCACCGCGCCGATCCTCGCTCCCGAGCTCGCCCGGGCCGTCGCGTCCCAACGGGACCGCCTCGACCTCGACTTGCTCGCGCGCGCGTATCGGGTGAGCGCCCAGGCCCACCGCGGCCAGAAGCGCCAGTCGGGGGACGACTACGTGTCCCACAGCGTCGCCGTCGCCACGATTCTCGCCGAGCAGCAGATGGACTCGACGACCATCGCGGCCGCGCTGCTGCACGACGTGGTCGAGGACTCGGACGTCTCGCTCGACGACATCCGCCGCACCTTCGGCCCCGAGGTCGCCGAGCTGGTGGACGGGCTGACCAAGCTCTCGACGCTCACCTTCCGCTCGACCGCCGAGGAGCAGGCGGAAAACTATCGCAAACTGCTGCTCTCGATCGCGAAGGACGCCCGCGTCATCATCATCAAGCTCGCCGACCGACTCCACAACATGCGGACGCTCGAGCATCTGGACGACGAGAAGCAGCGCCGCATCGCGCTCGAGACGCGCGAGATCTACGCGCCGCTGGCGCACCGCTTCGGGATGGCGGGCATGAAGGCCGAGCTCGAGGACCTCGCCTTCAAGTTCCTCGAGCCCGACGATTACCGCGCGCTGTCGCGCCAGGTGCGGGCGAAGAAGGTCGAGCGGGAGCGGACGATCGAGCGGCTGCAGGCGCCGCTCGAGGAGGAGTTGCACGCCGCCGGGCTCACCGAGGGCGAGATCACCGGTCGGCCGAAGAACCTCTGGTCCATCTACAAGAAGATGAAGAAGCGCGGCAAGCCGTTCGAGGAGATCTACGACCTGCTCGCCGTGCGCGTGCTCGTGAACAGCATCCCCGAGTGCTATCACGTGCTCGGGGCGATCCACCACAAGTGGACGCCGGTACAGGAACGTATCAAGGACTACATCGCGAGCCCCAAGTCGAACGGCTACCAATCGCTCCATACCACGGTGTTCGGGCCCGGCGGCCAGCTGTACGAGATCCAGATCCGCACGCGCGAGATGCACCACACCGCGGAGTATGGCATCGCGGCGCACTGGCTCTTCAAGGAAGGCAAGCGCAGCGCCGACGAGCTCGACCGGCATCTGGCGTGGTTCCGCCAGCTGATCGAGCTGCAGCAGGACACGCACACGCCGGAGGAGTTCCTCGAGTTCCTCAAGGTCGACCTCTACCAGGACGAGATCTTCGTCTTCACCCCGCGCGGCGACGTGAAGCGGCTCCCCA
>WNGM01004197.1_pt1 | contig 11408 bp, 13 predicted proteins | sample 5400571 | NCBI WGS metagenome assembly WNGM01 (sample SAMN13153378, study PRJNA577476) | soil metagenome | isolation source: 100 cm soil or saprolite under Garry oak tree replicate 2 | place: USA:California | collected 2016-06-15 | reverse complement strand
TCTTACGCTATAGGCATCATAACGTTATATGTATCACACGCGATATGTACCACGCGCGGCCCGCAGGTGATGCTGCGTGAACGAGATCGAGAAGAGACCGACCCGGAGCGTCCGGCGCCATGTCCTTGCGCTGCCGGTGCAGCTCGCGCGCGGATCCGGCCTCACCCGCGACGTGAGCGCCGGCGGCGTGTACTTCCTTACCGACGAAGCCTATCCGCTGGATTCGCAGCTCGACTTGACCCTCGTGTTCGGCGCCACGCTACCGGAGTCACCGATTCAGGTGCAGTGCCAGGCGCGTGTGGTCCGGGTCGAGCCGCGTAGCGATGGTGTCGGGATCGCCGCCGCCATCACGTCTTTCAGCTTCGCGTAATTCAAACAACCAACTCCACTCTACCGAACGATAGAAGCGCTCTATCGCTGGTTCTATCATATGAGCCAATCGCTACGAGTGTGTAGTTGGCGTACCACACGGCAGAAAGCCTGCGAAGGTTCTTCCTCCTAGAGTGCCTGCCCGAACGCTCTTTTCTCGCACGTAGAACCGTTAGGCGGAACCGTGGTACGGCTGTTGCGCCAGGTCCACACCAGAAACGCGCGTGCGGACAAAGCTTTGGCGTTCACGTCAGTGAACCCCGCGCCGCGTGGCTAGGGACGCCGTCACGTCCCGGGGTCAGCTCCAGTGAGGTCAGGAGCACCCTTGTCTCCACTCAGGCCGCGGGCCAGGGAGGAATCGATGAAGGACCTCTGGAAGGTGCTCTGGAGCAATGACTCCGGGCAAGGCATGGTCGAGTACGCGCTGATTATCGCGCTGGTGGCGATCGGTCTGATCGCGGTCCTGGTCTTCATGAGGAACCGCACCGGCGACGTGTACAACGCCGTCGCGGACTCGCTGCAGGCCGCGCCCACAACCCCGTACGTGCCGAAGTAGTAGCGCCTGTCCTCGAGGCGGAGCGACCACAGCCAGGGGCCGGACTGTGCTTCCGGCCCCGGCTCCCCTCAGGGCCAGGGTGTCAGAGCACGGGACGAGGTCTGTGATCGCGAGTGCAGCGCTTACCACGCTGCTCGGTCTTGGCGTTTGGTTCGACCTCCGCTGCCGGCGGATCCCGAATGTGTTGACCGTTGCGGGGCTCGGGGCGGCGCTGGTATTGCGAGGGGTGCTCGGCGTCAGCGCGCTGGTGGACGGTGTTGAAGGAGCCGCGTTGGCACTGCTGCTTTCGCTGCCGCCGTTTACGCTCGGCATGCTGGGTGGGGGTGACGTCAAGTTACTGGTTGCGGTAGGTGGCTTCATGGGGCCGGTGCGTCTGATCGGGGCATTTCTGATGATCGCCTTGGTTGGCGGTGCGCTGGCGCTGCTGGAGGCGTTGCGGCGCCGGGCGCTCGGCGAGGTGGTGTCCCGCAGCTTCGCGATGGTGAAGTACCTGGCCTGGTTCGGCCGGTTCGGATATCGGCCGACCCTGGAGTCGCAGGGTGCGATGACAGTCCCGTATGGACTGGCCATTGGTGTAGGCTCACTCGTGTGGTGGTTCGCCGCGGGGGGCAGCTTGTGAACCGCCCTGCTCTCCTCGGTAAGGCTACGCACGGGCAGGCGATCGTGGAGTTCGCGGTGGTGCTCGTGCTGCTCCTGATGCTGGTGATCGGCGTATTCGAGTTCGGACGGGCCTGGAATATCTACCAGGTGATCACCGACGCCGCCCGCGGAGGCGCCCGCATGGCGGTGGTCGCCGACCCGGGTGTGTCGCAGGATTCGGTCTTCGCCACCATACGGAACGCGCTCGGCCGCGCGGGGCTGAACCCGAGCAGCGCCACGGTCAGCATCACGGGATGGCGGTCCGGGACGGGGACGCCGGCGACCGTAACGATTCGGTTCCCGTACAGGTTTGTGTTCCTGCGGCCGCTCATGGGTTGGACGTCACAGCGCGCGGCGATCTCGCTCGCCACGGCCTTCACGATGAGGAACGAATAGCAGCGCTGGGGACGGAATAGCGGCGCTCCACGACGAGCAGAGGCGCACGGTCATGAGACAGCACAGAATGTGGATCGTGTTCTTCCTGGCCATGGCGTCGGGCGGCCTCGCGGCCTATCTCACGCTCCGGTACCTGCGTGATCAGAAGGCGCTCATCGCAGCGGAGCCCAAGGGTGCTTCCGTGATCGTCGCCGCCCAGGACCTCTCCGTCGGTACGATTGTGCGCGCCGCGGACGTGCGGGTGGCGCGATGGCCGGGGCACGCGACGCCGCCCGGCTACCTCGGAACGGTGGAGGCGGCCGTGGGGCGTGGCGTGATCACACCCGTTCGCGCCAACGAGCCGTTGCTCGACGGCAAGCTGGCCGACAAGGGGGCCGGGGGTGGGTTGTCTGTCAGCATTCCCGAGGGCATGCGCGCCGTGAGCGTCAAAGTGGATGAGGTGATCGGCGTTGCCGGCTTCGTCCTGCCGGGGACCCGGGTGGACGTGGTGGTGACGCTCCCGCCGCGGGCCGGCGGCAACGAAGCCACCGCGCAGGTGATTCTCCAGAACATCCCGGCGCTCGCCGCGGGGGAGTCCACGCAGCCGGACGCCCAAGGGAAGCCACACGGGGTCACGGTGATCACGCTGCTCGTCACGCCCGAGCAAGCCGAGGCTCTGATTCTCGCTGCCAACGAGGGGCGCATCCAGCTCGCGCTCCGCAACACTCTCGACCTTGCGAGAGTGGAGACACCCGGGGCGAGGGCTGCCTCGCTGCTGCGCATGGCGCGAGGGGACTCGTCGCGTGGACGCCTGGCTGCGGCGACGCGCCGAAGCGCCGTGCCCGACCCGGCCATCGTGATCGAGGCGTACAAGGGTGGCGTGCGCACCCTGATCAAGTTCTAACCATGGGGCATTCCTTGAGCTCGCAACTATCCCGCAGCAACGTGTTCTGCCTGACGGCATACCGCTGGGTGCGGTGCCTCGGGTTCGTTGCCTTACTCGTGTCCGTTGTCGGCCGACCGGCCCCTGCGCAGCAAATCGTCAGCGGGGCTCAGCAGGTCGTCACCGTGGCGATGGGTGAGTCAGCGCTGCTCAGGTACGAGGGCCCGCTGCAACGGTTCTCGATCGGTGACCCCGTGGTCGGTGACGCGGTAGCAGTGTCGCCGAGCGAGCTCCTGATCACCGGCAAGAAGCTTGGCACGACGAGCCTGCTGGTGTGGGATCCCAGCGGGCGTGTTCGGCTGTATTCCGTTCAGGTGACCGCAGACGCCCCGGGGCTCGAGCGGTACCTCAAGAGTCTGTTCCCGGACGCCGATATCGCCGTGTCCGCGAGCGGGAACACGGTGACGCTGTCAGGACGGGTGGCGAGTGCCAGTAGTAGCCGGCAAGCGGTCGAAATCGCCAAGGGAACGGGGGCGACAGTGGTCGATAGACTCCAGGCGCCTCCCGCCAAGCAGGTGCTGCTGCAGGTGCGGTTCGCGGAAGTGAGCCGCAGTGCGGCGAAACAGATGTCCAGCCGGCTGGCGACCGTCAACCCGCAGCGGCTGTCCACCGTGGATTCGAGCGTCGTCGAATCGGTCTCGGATGGACTGCTGCGGCTCTTCCTTATGCACGCCGACGCGGATTTCGAAGGGATCATTCACGTGCTCCAGTCTCGGGGAGAGTTCAAGAGTCTTGCGGAGCCGAACCTGCTTGCCCTCCCGGGCCAGGAGGCGTCCTTCCTGGCTGGAGGGGAGTTCCCCTTTCCCGTCGTACAAGGCGGACAGCTCGGTGCCGTCACGATCGTCTGGAAAGAGTTCGGAGTGCGTCTGAAGTTCACGCCGACGATTACCGAGGGCGGCAGCATCCGCCTTCACGTGGCGCCCGAGGTATCGTCGCTCGACTTCGCGAATGCCCTGACCCTTGGCGGGTTCCAAATTCCGAGCATTCTCACGCGGCGCGCGGAGACTGACGTGGAGCTCCAGGAGGGGCAGCATCTTGCTATCGCGGGCCTGTTGGACAACAACTGGCTCAACAACGTCACGAAGATCCCGATCCTCGGCGACCTCCCTATCCTGGGAGTCTTCTTTCGATCCCGGGACGCGAAGCAGAACCGCTCAGAGCTGCTCGTGGTCGTGACACCGCTGCTCGTCGAAGCCAGCAACAAGTCACCCGCCCTCCCGACCGGCGAGCCGGACCAATGGAAGTGGCAGGGGCCACTCCGCTACAAGCAACGCAGCCCGCCCCCCAGCCAGTGAAGCGAGGGACTATGATGCGAGCTTCGATACGAATGGTCGAGAGCGAGACTGGATCGGTCATTGTGATGGTCGCGCTGACGCTCGTCGTGCTGCTGGGCTTCCTCGCGCTCGGCATCGATCTCGGGATGCTGTTCGCGGCGCGAACCGACGCCCAGCGGGCCGCGGACGCGGCCGCCCTGTCCGGCGCCAGCGCGTTCGTCGATAACCCGCCCGCGGCCGCCGTGGCACCTGCCAGAGCCCGGGCGACAGAGTACGCCCTGCGCAACACCTTCCGGAACGCGCCCATCGACTCGACCGACGTCACCGTCACGGTCATCCCCGACAGCACCAAGGTCGGCGTGTTGGTGCATCGCGACAGTGTCCGCACGTGGTTCGGGTGGCTGTTCGGGATCCGGACGGTACGGGTCAGCGCGTATGCGGCTGCCGTGGCCATGTCGGCAAGTGCGGCACGATGCCTGAGACCGTTTGCCGTGCCTGACGCCTGGCAGGATCCCAAGGGCGATGCGAACGCCAACCACCTTTGGGACCCGAACGAAGTCTGGACGTTCGGCGATCCGGGCAACTTCTACAACAAGTACACCGGTCCCGGTGGGGCGTCCAATGAAACGGGCTACGGGAGCAGCTGGCGGAATCCCCCGCTGACGCCGCTGGTAGGCGACTACGGGCGTCAGATCCAGATCAAAGTCACGGATCCGAACAATTTTCAGCAGCTCCAGCCCGGGATGTTCTTCCCCTGGGACGTGCCGGCGGACAACAACACCTGCAAGTCGGGAGGGGGCGGTGCGTACCAGAACAACATTTGCAGCTGCAACTCCTCGGCGATCTCGCTGAATACCGACTACCCGCTTCTGCCCGGTGACCGCAAGGGACCGACCTTCAACGGCATCAAGGCCCTGATCAACGAGGATCCCGGAGCGTCCTGGGATCCCACCACCAACACGGTCAAGGGGTCCCAGTGGGGAGCGAACTGGATGCAGAGCCCGCGGGTCGTGAATATCGCGTTGTTCGATCCCAACCAGCTGACGAAGCCCGGGAAGCAGACGATCAAGTTCAACAACTTCGGGCTGATGTTCATTGAGGCCCAGACCAGGAACAGCGATCCCGTGACCGGTCGGTTCCTCTACTACGTCTCGGGGAGCGGCACCCCTGGGACCACGGGTGGGTCTCTGGTGAAGGGCGTGCAACTTGTCCGTTAGCGACCGACCTGGTGAGCTCGCATGAACACGCACGTGGTTCACGGCGCGCTGATCTCCACCGACGCGAGCTTTCGCGAATCCGTCAAGCAGGTGCTTGGCGGCGCGCAGCACGGGGTCGAGCTCAGCGTCGAGATCGCGATTGCGTGTACCGAGATCAGCGCAGCGCAGGTGGAGGAGCTGCGTCGTGTCACCCTGGATCTGGTTCTGCTGGACCTCGAGCGAGACCCCGTGACGGGGATCAAGTTCGCGCACTTCCTCGCCGACTTGGATCCACACCGGCAGCTGGTCGCGACCGGTCCGCCGCTGTCGCCCGACCTCCTGCTCGAGGCGATGCGGGCGGGCATATCCGAATACCTGCCGAAACCGGTTACCCCGGAAGCGCTCCGCACCGGGATCCACCGCGTGATGCGCAAGCTTGGCTGGTCGCCCTCGGGGGGGCCGCAGCCAACCGGCCGGCTGTACGCGCTGTTCAGCCCGAAAGGTGGGTGCGGCTGCACGACGGCGGCGACGAATTTGGCCATCGTGCTGCACCGGCTCACCGGCAAGAAGACGTTGCTCGTGGACCTCGATCTCGACCTGGGCGAGACGGTGCTCTTATTGGGGGTGGAGCCGCGGTTCAGTCTTGTCGACGTGGCTCGGAACTTTCATCGGATGGATGCGGGGCTGCTCGAATCGTTCGTCGAACGGCACGAATCGGGAATCCATTTGCTGTCGGCATCCGACCACGCGGATCGTGCCGAAGTGCCGGCGGAGGATCAGATTCGGACCATTCTGCATTTTGTCAAGCAGCATTACGCCTACGTGGTCGTCGATGCGTGCACCTCCCTTACGCCGAGCGCCCTCGCTGCGTTTGCCGAGGCAGACCGGATCCTCGTAGTCACGACTCTCGACCTCCCGTCGTTGCGAAACCTGCAGCGGTGTCTTCCCCTCCTGGAACGAACGGCCGGCAAGGCCGTCCGGGACCGGGTCCGGATCGTCGTCAATCGCTACGCGGGCGACGATGTGATCTCGTTGGGCGACGTGCATCGCACCCTTGGCATGAAGGTGTCCTGGACGCTGAGCAACGACTACGTGGCGGTCAGCCGCTCGATCAATGCCGGCAAGCCCGTGGTCTTGAATGGCAGGTCCCCCTACACCCGTGACCTCCAGGCGCTGGGCGCGGACCTGGTTGGTGCGCGACGCGGCTCGCGCGCTGGCGGCGGCACGCATGCTGGCTGGCGCGGGCTGGGCCGGCTGTGGCGGCGCTTCCGCCGGCAGCGCGAAGCAGCGGAGGTCTGGTGACCAGCGACGTCCGCAATGCGGTGGGCGCACCGCCGCTGGTCACGAGCGGCGACGCGCTGCGTCGCTCGCTCCCGTGGGAGGCGCCGGTCGACCGCGACACCCAGGGACCGCAACTCGCCACGCTCCAGCAGATTAAGGCACGGATCCACCGCCAGCTGATCGAGCGCTTGAACCTCTCGAACCTCGACCGCCTCGAGCGGGAAGAGGTCGTCGCCGGGATCCGCAAGGTCGTGCAGGAACTCCTCACGCAAGAGAACGCACCGCTCAACCTCGAGGAGCGGGAGCGGCTGTTGGCACAGGTGGTGGACGAGATCTTCGGGCTCGGGCCTCTCGAGCCGTTGCGGCAGGATCCCGAGGTCTCGGACATTCTCGTCAACACCTACAAACAGGTGTACGTCGAGCGCCACGGCAAGCTCGAGCCGACCGACGTGCGTTTCCAGAACGACAAGCACCTGCTGCAAGTGATCGATCGCATCGTCTCAGCCGTCGGGCGGCGCATCGACGATTCCTCGCCCATGGTCGACGCCCGCTTGCCAGACGGGTCCCGCGTCAACGCGATCATCCCCCCCCTCGCCATCGACGGGCCGCACCTCTCCATCCGGAAGTTCAAACGCGACGCGCTGTCTGGGGAGGACCTGCTGCGCATGGACACCCTGACGCCGGCGATGTTGGAGCTGGTGCAGGGCATCGTGCGTGCGCGATTGAACGTCCTGATCTCCGGGGGTACGGGCGCCGGGAAGACGACGCTGCTCAACATCCTGTCCTCGTTCATCCCGGCGGATCAACGCATCGTGACGATTGAGGACTCGGCCGAGCTACAGCTGCGGCAGCCGCACGTGGTCCGCCTCGAGACACGCAGCGTCAACATCGAGGGTCAGGGGGAGGTGTCGCAACGCCAACTCCTGATCAACTCGCTGCGCATGCGGCCGGATCGCATCATCATCGGCGAGGTCCGGGGTCCAGAGGCGATCGACATGCTGCAGGCCATGAACACCGGTCATGACGGTTCGCTGACGACCCTGCACGCCAATGGTCCACGCGATGCCCTCGGTCGTCTGGAGACGATGGTTTCTATGGCGAATCTCCACCTGCCCGAAAAGGCGGTGCGGCAGCAGATTGCCGGCGCGATCGACGTCGTCATTCAGGTGAGCCGCCTCTCGGACGGGGCGCGCAAGGTGATAACCATCGCCGAGCTTGTGGGGATGGAGGGCGATGTCATCACGATGCAAGACATTTTCACCTTCGAGCGTCGGGGCATCGACGCGGAAGGGCACGTGGTGGGGATGTTCCGCCCGACCGGCATTCGGCCGCGCTTCGCCGAACGGCTCCAGTCTTGGGGCATCGAGCTGCCAGCAGATCTCTTCTCGCCGCTGGCGGCCCTGCCCGGGGAAGACGGTGGGCGATGGTAGCCCAATCGCTCGGAGCCTGGGCGCCGGCGATCGTGACCTTCGCCGCGGTCATGCTGGGCACATTAGCCCTCGCGCTGCTGTGGCAGTGGTGGATCGAACAGGGGCGGCGGAGAGATGTGGTGGAGCAGCTGCGTTCGTTCGCGGCACGGAGCAGCGGCGACCAGGCGGCCTCGCGGACCCTGATTCGCGGTGTCGAAAGCGTCGAGGCGCGGTGGCTCCAGTCAGTCGCTGCCAGAGTGCCCCAGTTGCGCGATCTCGCCAATTTACTCGGGCAGGCAGGCATGTGGTGGAGCGCGCGGAGTTATCTCCTGATCACGCTCGGCGTCGCGCTAGGGCTGGGATTCGCGGCATTCATGGTTCTACGGCTGTGGGCGGCGGCGCTCGTCGCGGCGAGCGCCGGCGCCTGCTTGCCGTATCTGTATCTGCGCCGCAGAAAGATGCGCTTCATCCGAACCTTCGAGGAGCAGCTCCCCGAGGCGATCGACCTGCTGGGCCGGGCGATCCGGGCTGGACACCCACTTTCGGCGGGCCTCAAGATGGCGGCGGACGAGGCCACCGAGCCGGTCGCCGGCGCGTTCCGTCGCTTGTTCGAGGAGCAGCGATTCGGCATTCCGTTCGAGGACGTCCTGATGGGACTGGCAGACCGGATCGACTTGGTCGACGTCCGGATCCTGGTGACGGCCATCCTCATTCAGCGGGACGTCGGCGGCAACCTCGCCGAGGTACTCGACAAGATCTCCCATACAACGCGCGCGCGCTTCACTATTCGGCGTCAGGTGCGGGTCCACACGGCCCAGGGGCGCTTCAGTGGTTACGTCCTGGCAGTGCTTCCCATCGCCGTGGGTTCGGCGATCTTCGCGATCAACCGCGAATACATGCTGATTCTCTTCCAGGATCCTCTGGGGCACTGGCTTCTCTGGAGCGGAGTGATGCTGCAGATCCTGGGCTACCTGTGGATCCGCCGCATCGTGAACATCGAGATCTAGGGGCCTCCGGTGATCTACCTCGCGACCGCCCTGCTCGCGACTTCCGTCGCGCTGATCGTCGCCCTGGCCGGAGAGCTCGTGCCCGCCCGACCGCGCGCCGTGGCGCGTCGGTTATCCGAGCTCGAGCAAAGGGTGAGCGAACAAGGCGCGCGGCTCCACCGGCAGCGTCGTCAGGAGCGAGCCGAACGGCTCGGGGCTCTGCTAGAGCGGCTGGGGGGAGGCCTGGCGAAAGGTGACCGGACCGCGGCGCGCCACTTCCTGATCCACGCGGGATACCGGAACCCGAGCAGCCTCGCGATTTACTGCGGAGCTCGACTGGGCATGATGGCCTCGCTCGGTGTCGGGGGGTTCCTCGTGACGCCGATTCTTGGTGGGGGCATGGTCGGAGCCATGCTTGCGGCGCTCTGGTGCGCCGTGCTGGGGTGGATGGCGCCGAGGCTCTACGTTGGGAGGCGGGCCGGGGCGCGCCAGAAGGAGATCCAGCGCGCCCTGCCGGATGCGCTCGACCTGCTCGTGGTCTGCGTCGAGGCGGGGCTGGCACTCAACCAGGCGCTGGTGCGCGTGTCCAACGAGATCAGACACGTCAGCCGCCTGACCAGCGAGGAGCTCATCGTCGTTAACCTGGAGATTCGCGCGGGAGTGCCGCGGGACGAAGCACTGCGCGGGTTGGGCGAGCGCACCGGGGTCCCAGATGTGCGGTCGCTCGTCGCGATGCTGATTCAGACCGATCGCTTCGGCACGTCCATCGCGCAGGCACTCCGGGTGCACTCCGACACGTTGCGGACCAAGCGACGCCAGCGGGCGGAGGAAGCCGCTGCCAAGACGACCATTAAGCTCATTTTCCCGCTCGTGTTGTTCGTGTTGCCGGCCTTGTTCGTCGTGATCCTGGGCCCCGCGCTGATCAACATCTACCGGACCCTGGGCCAGTTTGCCCGATGAGCTATGCGTGGCTTACGAACCTCACGCGCGGCCGCGTCTTGGGGACGCGGATTGCCATGGCGGACCGTTGGTGGCTACGGCTCCGAGGGCTGCTCGGCCGCCCACCCCTCGCCGCCGGGGGGGGTGTGCTGCTTACACCCTGCCGCGCCGTGCACACGTTTGGCCTGTCATACCCAGTGGACGTCGCGTTTCTGGATCGGCGCGGCGCCGTCGTGGCCCTGTATCATCGCCTTGCCCCAGGCAACGCTTCCCGCTGGCACAGGGGAGCCGTGTACGCCCTGGAGCTTCCGGTGGGCACGCTCGCCATGACCGACACGCGCCAAGGCGATACACTCGCCTGGCACGCTCTCGCCGGGTTGCCGGGCGGGCCGCAACGGGCCTCGATCGAGGCAGCGCGATGACGCGTCGACCGAATTTCTTACACCGGGTATGCCGGTCCTGCTTTCTCGACGCGCCCACGAGGCTGGAGGAGCAATGAGCGATAGTCACGAAGTACACGAGCGCATCCCTGAAGCCCTGCGACGGCTCGACCGGTTGGAGCAGAAATACCGTCGCCTGCAAGGAACGAACCGACTTCTGGTAGTCGGTGTGGCCGTCCTTCTGGGAACCGCGGCCGCGACCGTGGTCACGTTGGCGCTGCGGCTACCACGGCTGTCGGGAGACGTGGTGCAGGCCCGCAGCTTCGCGCTCCGAGACGCAAACGGGCGCCTGCGCGGAGTGTTCGGCATGGCGACGGACGGGGCGTCGCAGTTGGTGCTTCAGGACGAGAGAGGCCATGCACGGCTCCGGCTGATCGTACTAGGGGACGGGTCGCCGGGTTTTACGCTGATCGACCAGAAGGGACGCTCCCGCGCCGCGCTCGGACTGCTGCCGGACGAGACGATCACGCTCGCATTCGCCGATCGCCAAGGCATAAGCCGGGTCGCGCTGGGCCTCACGGCTCGTCAGGCGGCTAGTCTCGCGCTCGCCGATAGCGACGGCGTCACACGGGCCGGGATGGGCGTCGCCGCCGACGGGAAGTCAACTGTAACGACTCTCAATGGCCCAGGGGGGTCCGCGACAGTGGTTCCGCAATGAGAACGGTCGGCTCCGCTTAGGCCGAACTCGAAGGACCTTGCCTCATTCACTACTTTGTAGGGCATGTCCGTCGACTACGATTTGATTGTTGTCGGCGCCGGCCACGCCGGCACCGAAGCGTCCGTCATGGCGGCTCGGTTGGGTGCGAAGGTTCTCCTCCTTACCTCCAACCTCGACACCATCGGTCAGATGTCCTGCAATCCTGCCATCGGCGGGATCGCGAAGGGCACCGTGGTCCGCGAGATCGACGCCCTCGGCGGTATCATGGGGCGGGCGACCGATCGCGCGACGATCCAGTTCCGCATGCTCAATCGCTCCAAGGGCCCCGCCGTCTGGGCGCCCC
>WNGM01005441.1_pt1 | contig 11409 bp, 17 predicted proteins | sample 5400571 | NCBI WGS metagenome assembly WNGM01 (sample SAMN13153378, study PRJNA577476) | soil metagenome | isolation source: 100 cm soil or saprolite under Garry oak tree replicate 2 | place: USA:California | collected 2016-06-15 | reverse complement strand
CCGACACGGATGCCATCGTACTTTCACTAGCCGCAAATGTCGCCCTTCCACCCGCAGACAAGTGGTTGACTGCTGACGAAATCGTTGTCTGGGCAAGAGACCACGGGAGCCCAATGCGTGCTGAAACCGTAACCAAGTACACTCTTCCCCAGGACCAGACTCTAAAGCCCTTCCTAGTCAGGAAAAAAGAAGGCAAACGTCGGCTGTATCAACTCTCAAGACAAGGTATCGAAAAGGCAAAGTTGTTGGAAGGGGAGGTCCTCGGAAAAAGTTGAAGGAGACTCAAACAAGCCCATCCGCGGTGGAAGCCTGGCTTGTCGAGCCTCTATCGCTTCCGATAGTGGGCACCTCTCCTAATTAGCGTTTCATTCCCACGGATACGGGACTGAGATGACAAGCCGGCTTGGGGCAGGATCAAATTGATGAAGAGAAGGGGCGATGGGAGGTCGGGGTTGCCTTCGCGGGATTCAAAGTATGGGTTTCGAGAGAGATCGACCGGATTGGGAAACTCCAACGGTCCACGAAGAAGGCCAGGAGGTTTTCGTTTCTGAAGAAGGGAAAGACCGAGCCTGAAGACTTGAATTATCGAGAACTGCGGAACGAGTTCCGTGTCTTTCTGACTGGAGTTAGGGAAAGTGTGAGCCTTTATCTCTGGTTTACACTCTCGGCTCTTGCAGAGAGAAACGTTGATAGAAAATTGGAAGCTAAGGTGTACAGTCTTTTCGGACATGTCACCTCAACTATCCTCATGATTGAGCAGAATTTCGACCCAACCCTTGTGACGGCCGACCTTCTTGCCTTTCTCAAGGAGAGAATAACGCGGATCGGCTCTCCTGGAGCATTTGATCTGATGGGACACGCTAGCACCATCAATCAGGGCGATGGAGAGAAGAGATTCATGGACGCCGCGAGTACACTCGAAAGAATGCTGATGGAAATTCGACAAGAGACAAGCAAATACTTGAGGCGAGACGAGGAGATGGAGGCAGCTGTTGCCGAGGCAATGAAGAACAGGTGATCTGCCCTGCCCAAGATTTTCAAATGAACTACTCGATGGCATGAATGTCCGAAATGCGGACCGATAACCGGATGCAAGCAAAGCAAGAATATGGCGATGTCTGGAAAGCGAACGCACAAGTGTACAAATCCAAAGTGCCTTTACAGAGGGCACGACTTCAAGTTCGGAGTAATGGTCGGTGGCTGATGAGCCCCTCAAAGGGATTGTTTTGTAGGATCTACTGGTTGGGTGTTCTTCGCTTCTCGAGATCATCCTAGTTGGATTATCTCATCTTGGGGCTTTGAGAGTTCCTGGTAGCCGTTCGATGTTACAAGAACATCCTGCTCTAGGTTGAAGGTGCCGAACTTGCTTGTGACGGACGGTTCTATGGTGAAGACCATGTCCCGCTGAACTTGCTTCTCTCCCTGCTAGTTGAAACCAGTACTGCGTTCCTAGAGCAGCAGTACCTCGGTTTCTTTCAGCTTTCCCGTCGAAGTATCTACCGTAAGACCCAACGCTTCCAGAGTAAACACGCCTAGGAGCGTCTTGTCCATCTTGTCACTGACCAGCATGGGTGCCACGGTAGACTTGCCACTCGCCTCTGTGTAGGCATACGACTGGTCGAGGGCTTCCTCTCCACTCGCCGTCCTGACCTTGACCTTACCCATTATGGGAAGTGCGAGTTTCTTGGCCAGGCTCCGGGGAACGGTTGTAAAAGTCGCGCCTGTGTCAAACAAAGCTCTCTCTTCCACCATTTTCTCGCGTCTACCTTCTTCGATATCTCTAGGATTCGCGAACTTCACGCTCGCGTAAACATGTCCCATGGCTCTTGCATTATCACTAAGAAGGCCGGAGCTAATAAGCCTCGTCGTCCCGCGAGTGTCGCCAGGCTAGAGCGAGATCATCCAAGATTCTAGCACACACATATCTGGAACTATTGTAGCGACCTCGAGCCCTACAACAGTTGCAGCTTGAACTCGTCAACAATGCTCATAGCGATTCCCAAATTCCTGAACACATCTTTGGGATGATGAGCATCTGAGCCGAGGCTGACCCGGCACCCAGCCTTTGAACAAGCAGTCGCGAGCATACGAACGAGTTGTGGAGCGAAGACGATATCATTTCCGTTCAGCTCTAATGCCTTCTGTCTTCTCCTAGCCGTCCTTGCGAGGTCTAACAAAAGCAGGTCGACTTCAGGAGGCACAAGTTCAATGCTCCTCGCCATCCTGACAGGGTGAGCGAGAACTTTGAAGGGGACAAAATCACTCTCAAGCGCCGTCTGCTCTGTCCGGAAATATTCTCGCCAGCGCTTATGAGCCGATTCTTGATCAAGCGGCTTCCCAAAGTTTCTCTCAATGTCCGTCCCATCTTCAAACTCGTGTACAGAACAGAGAAGAATATCCCAACCCTTCTGGTTGACAAAATTCGCCACGCTCGTCTCGAAGCGTCGAGAGAAGTCGACCTCGAGACCTTGATTGATCTTCATGCTCGAAGTTTCTTTGTCAGCTTTCCTGAACTCAACCTCGTATTCGTTTAAGCTGTCGAATATCCTGCCTTTGGAATGTACAGAACCGAATCTGAACAGATTCTCTGAGTTCTCTAAACTGGGAGACATGCTCAGTGATGGAATACTCGACAATATTGTTCGCCTTTGCCGAGGCGACCATATCCACGATATCCGCATCCAGAATGTGACTATGGTGATCGACTCTGGCCATCATTGGCGATGACATCCAAGGAACCGATCGATCAGCCGACTTGGATGAGCTCGTCTTGAGGCTTTGAGAGTTCCTCGTACCCCTTCGACGTGACCAGTACATCCTGTTCCAAGTTGCAAGTGCCGAGTTTGCTGGTCACCGACGGCTCTATGGTGAAGACCATATCCTTCTGCACAACCTTCTCTCCTTGTTTGCCATACCTGTTCGGCCATCTTGGACCCAGCAATGGTCCAATCTCGTGAGTGCTCCGCCCCAGAACATGTCCAAGTGCGTGCTTGTACTCTGAGAAGCCTCTCCGCACGATCAATCTTCGTCCAGCGTCGTCAACCTTGTAGCCTGGAACGCCTGGCTTCAGAATCGAGAGAGCCGCGTCGTTTGCCTCTCTTGCTGTCTTGAACATGCGCGCCATTCCTTTAGGAACGATTCCGGGTCCGACGAAATAGTTCCGCTGAATATCGCTGCAGTAGCCGTCGTATTTGACGCCAAAGTCGAGCTTGACAAAATCGCCCCTCCTGATCCTGGCGCCATAGTAGCCGACGTGGCCCATTGGGTTGTTGCCTACCAGGACGGAGGGACAGCGATCAATGGCCCAGGCAGGGCTGAGCTTCCTTTCCTTGAGAAGCTTGTGCGCAAACTCGTGGACCTCCCTGTCCTTCTTCCCAGGCTTGATCACGTCCTCGAGGGAGTCATAGACCTTCTCGCATTCTCGAATAGACTTCTTGACCAGCTCAACCTCTCCCGGGACCAGTCTAGCCCGCAGGGCAATAGCCAGGTCCTCGCCAGAGACCAGCCGTTTCGCATAATCCTTCAGAGCGGCTCTCAGATACGTCTCCATGCCCGATGTCAAGCCATCAGCCGCACCCTCATCATGGCTCTTGTTCACGGCAATCTTCCGCGGCCTCCTCTTCTTGACGAGATCACTCAGCTTGGGTGCCGCTCCCTCGCTGCCATACCCGATTATCTCATCGTAGAATTTCTGCTGTCTGACCGTCTCAGACTCCAAGCTCCCAACAATAGCGGTCCGGCGACCGTTCCGCTCGATGACCGCAGCGGACCTCCATGTCAGATCGCTGAACCGAAGATCCTGGGCCAGTGGATCTTCATTTCCTTCCCTGGTAAACGTGATCCACATGTCAACACCCTGCTCGTCCATCGCGTCCTGCACGAACTTGAGCTTCCTCCGTAGAAACTCCATCTTGAGGGGTGGACTGTCGAGCTTCATGCTGTTCCCATTAGGATGAGGCGACTTATCGTTTTGCCCAACTCTCCGATAGCTTGGTCAAGCTCCACTGACGAGGCGCTCGTGGCTTAGAATAAATGAGGTCGGGGCCTAGGGGGTGGCTTGGGCGATATTGGAAGATGTGGACGTGAGCTGAGCCTTTGCGGCGCGGACGAAGGATCGGAAGTCAGATGCTCGTCGCTTGTCTTCCGGGACGCCTGTCTTAGAGAGGAGGGTTTCTCCGATCAGCTTCTCCAAGACTCTAGCGTTTGTTCCGAAGAGTCTACCCAACACTTCGGAGAAAGCGTCAGGATCTCGCGACATGGTCTTGGGATCGAAGTAGAAGCTGATGGCTTTCCAGACAAGCTCTCCCAGTACTTTGGAGAGGGTCTCTCTCACTGACATCTCGAATATTTCTTCGAAACCCACCATCGCCATCATCTACATCAGCTGGAGAGACTGATCATGCTATCCGGTTCAGATCCATTGGTTGGACTAGGATGCGATGGAACGATCCTGCGACGAGAACGTGTCTCGTGCGCGTCTTATCCAGTCCTGGAACTCTGAGAAGCTCCGTTTCGTCTCTCCAGAGTACCAGTCGTCCAGCCTCGTCCCCTCGATTATCGGCGGGACAGGCCGTCCCATCTTGCTCAGCAAGGTTCTCACGATTCTTCTCTGGAGCTCACTCGAGTTGGACCCGAAGAGGCTGTCGACCAGTCTTGCAAACCGCTCTGGGTCCCGGGCTACAGATCTTGTGTCGAAGTAGAAGTTGATGGCCTTCCATGCATCGTCTCCCATCGTAGCCTCTATCGACTCGTAGATCGAGATTCTGACGAGATTCTCGAAAGTAGGCGTGTTCACTTCTCCAGAGCTCCAGTGGGTAAGACTGGCGGAATCGGCGCAGGCAGGGGAGGGAGAGGTTTGACTCTCAGGAACTTGTAGGATCTGCTCCCGACAAAAAGTGCGAATACGGCCATAGACATCATGTGAACTTCTAGCCCCAACTCGTCGAAGCTTCCCACGGCGATCAGTCCTAGCGTCTCTGCTATGTGTGGAATTTCCGCGGCGACCCATACGAGCATGAAAATGGAGAGCTGGAACCTGAAACTCCCAATACTCCTCGCCTTCAGAGCCAGCCTAGTGAAGATTGCCGCGGATATGAGAACGCCCGTTAGTGTGAACGTTTCCATCAACTGGACGAGAAGATCGTCGACCATGATCAGAACGCCGCCTTCTTCGAATAGTAGAGACCGAACGCGAGCAGGAATGCGACGGATACCGGCTCGAGTATGACATCCGAGAAAAAGTCCAGTCCGTAAGCCTCCGTCAGATGATACAGACCATGAAAGATCGCGAAGAGTCCCAGAAGGAGAGACAGGACTCTCAGGCTGAAAATCTTCACCCGGATCGAGATTATCAGAGGCACTATCCCGACGCCGAACAGGGCTGCCCAGGCCAAGAAGTTGAGTAGCCACTCCAGCGTCATCTAGGGCACGGTCGAAACAGTTGGAGAGGTCCGCGTCATAATAGGAGTCTTGTTACGGTTTGGTGAAACGTCGAGTTTCGAATTCATGGTTCACGGATTGATTCTGCACAATCCTTCGAGTCTGAGAAACAAGCCGATCTTGCCTTCCAAGCCGTCGCTCTTCTTATAGCGAGGGGAGAGACGAATATCTCATGGCCGCGAGCTTGCAGATTCTCGTTCGAGAGCTGAAGCCTGAACTCCTCTCGGACTATCTACGCTTCTTCGACAAAGCCTTCTCCGATTTCCCCCACTGGGCAGGCTGCTACTGCGGCTTCTACGATACTCCGGGAAACAATTGGGACGCGACGGCAAAGGCTGGGCCCGAGCATCGAGCCGCACGATCCGAGCGGATAAGCAACGGGAGAGCCCAGGGCCTCCTCGCCTATATTGACGATGAGCCTGTCGGCTGGTGCAACGCCCAGCCCCGAGCCAACTTCGCCAACATGCGCTCCTACCGAGTAGCCGTAACAGATCCCGACGATCCCGTTGGATCCATAATGTGTTTCCTGGTCGCACCCGAGCATAGAGGAAAAGGCGTCTGCACAGCACTCCTCAACGCCGCCTGCGACAAGTTCCACCGCGACGGGCTAGAAGTAGCCGAGGGCTACCCTACCACCAACCCCTCGAAACGCGCTTGGGAGATTCCATGGGCAGAAGAGAACTACAAGGGACCTCTGAGCGTCTACTTGAAGAACGGTTTCAAGATTCATCAACAACTCGAGCGGTTCGCGATAGTAAGAAGACAGATCTGACCTTTCACAGGGCCAAGTCATCTAGGAAACCGGGTCGAGAGCAGCACGACAATTATTCCAGCAAACACAACCGCGAGAGCGAGATTCACTCTCTTCGAGTTTAGGGACCATCTCAGATCGTAAGTGAACCCGTACCTGTTCCTTGACCTGTCCCAGACCATGAGAGTCTGCAGATGTCTCTCTGAATATCCTCGGTGGTCAGCTTGTATAGCTGAGGGAGTCTCCGGCCGCAGTAATGGCACTCCCCCAATCTGGTCTGAGCCTTGACCTTTGATTAGTCCTCCGTTCTACTTCAGAGTGTCGGAGACTTGCTCGTCTCAAGCGGGTATGGATGGCGTTGCGGCGATTTCCATTCTTCGAGCGAGATCAAGAAGCGCGTCCACTCGCCTCTCAAGATCCGGATAGAGGCTGAGGAGCCCTCTCCCGCTACCTCCCACGAACAGTCCCGCGGTGTAGCCTGTCGTTCTCCCTCTCGGCGGTGAGTTGGCTTTGACGAGAGCAGAGGCCAGTGCCAGCGGCTTCCTGGTAAATTCGACCGCAACCCTATCGGCCCAGAGTTCACGCTCCCTGTGAACAGCGGCCTCGACGAGGCGCAACACCGGATCGAATGGAAGAGCAGCTCTGGCTAGTCTAGCTAGTCCTTTTGCGGTAGAATCGCCGTTCTTGATGTGAGACAACTCATGGGCGACGACTGCCTCTGTTTCATCCGGAGACAGCGATGCTACGAGTTCCGGTGATACAGCCACGACGCCGCGCCCGTTCAAGCTGATTGAGAAAGCGCTCCCTAGCGTAGCCTCTCGAAGAGAGACTCCCTGGAGTCGCATCCTCGATGTGAGCATCGTGAATCCGGTTCCGATGCTCGGGAGTCCGACGGCGCCTGTCATTCGCTCCAGTGTTTTCGTGAACGCGTGTTTGCGAGCGATGAAAGTCATGATAGTGGCAAACGTGATCGATGCCAGCAGAGCTCCGCCAAAGACTTCCCTGATTGTCAGATCCCAGAAATCTGCGTACCGGTTGAGCAGAGCGGCGCACAGCACGAGACTGGATCCTAGAAATGACCAGGAGAAGAGCGAGGAGACGAGCATAGGCTGCAGCAGCTTCGACCGTCGAGCTGGATCATTCCTTTTCACAGAATAGAGAGCATAGGAGACAAGATAGACAGCAGCTATAGCAGCAAGAACACTGAGTGTCGCTGTAGAGAGAAAATAGGCGCGGAAAAGCTCTAGGTCTACCGTTTTGTCCCCCTCTGGATCTTCTCCTCCAGACGCTTCAGCTCCTCCTTGGGAATTTCATCGACGTAATCATTCAAGGTTGAGAGGACGCTTGGGCCGAACGCGGCCAGTAGACGGTCAACAACCCCCTTAACGACCCTGCCCTTGACCTTCTCTTCAGAACGGATCATGTAGATGTACCGAGAACCACCCCTTCCGACCTCCTCGTCTCTACCAAGCACGCCCTTCTTGTAGAGCCGGTCGAGGGTCGTGCTGATCGTCGAGTATGCAAGTCCGCGTGACGGCTCTAGATCCTTGACCACTTGTCTCGCCGATGCTCTGTTCAGCCGGAGGACGCTACCGAGAACCGCTGCTTCGAGATCGCCGAGCTCCATGACTAGCTTATCGAAGAGCGCACCTGAATATAAGCTTCTATTGATGTCAGAACTACGCGGTTCGCTCAGCTTGAAACTACAACGGTCGAACATTCTATACATGTAAAAGCTTTTAACGTGGCACGCCCAACACCGGGCCATGGTCACCTGGAACCCCCGTAACATCATAGCAACCGCAGTCCTTCTCTCAGCACTAGTCGCAGGAATCACCGGACTTGGCGTGAGCTACGCCTATCGGCCCCCTGCAGCAGCGCAGACACGAGACTTCTACCTCTTCGCAGTAGACCAGTCATTCAACTCCAGCCTAGCCACGGGACTAAAAGCCGACTATGACTTTTCAGCAAACGTGATCACAGTCAACAAAGGCGACACGCTCATGATCCACTTCTACAACCCGACAGACGAAGCGCACACCTTCACCATGGGCTCACCCTACACCAGCGACGTGGTTCTGCCCGCGATAACTAGCAACCTGATAAGTAGCGCAAACATTACCATCACCGCGACCCAAGCGGGAATATTCCACTACTACTGCAGATTCCACGCACCGTCAATGTCAGGAAACCTCGTAGTGCAAGGATAAAAATCGCCGAACCGTCCTGCAAACCTCCCTCAAACCAACATGGGCCGACGCGCCTCCTATCATGACCGGCCTCGCATTGGCCGCAACCAAACAGTCTAAAGGAGAACGAATAATCGTCAAGATCCATCGATGACCGCACCCCGCTCCCTCGGGCAACTTTCTAGAATCTTTCTCCTCACTCTCTCTGGAATCAACCTAGGGCTCGGTCTCGTCTTCTACTTCTCCCCAGGCGCTGTAATCTCATATTGGCCCTGGCCGGTGAAGGAGCTGGCAGCAAGATTTCTAGGGGCGATATTCCTTGCAATATCGCTCGGATGCTGGTCGGCCATACAAGCGAAACTGTGGCAGAGAGCCAAGATCCTGGTTCTAGTCGGCGGCTCATTCTTCGGCCTGACCGGAATAGTCTCAATTGTCAGAGGAGCCTCGGTGAGCAGCAACGCCACAATCTGGATATGGACAGGCTATTTCCTAACGGCTAGTGCGGGTTGCCTGATTCTTCTGGTGAACTACAGATGGCATCGAAAACAGCCAGAGGTTATTGGCAGAACAATTGCTGCGCGTCCTGCTAGAGTCTTCTTCGGAGTCCAGACGAGCGTCGTGGGAATCTTTGGAATCATGATGCTCCTATTGCCCAGCTTGGCGCAAGAACAGTTCTGGCCATGGAAAGTCCAACCTCCTACCTTGCAGACGTTCGGCGCCCTATTCCTCGCAACCTGCCTAGCGACAGGCTGGGCGTTTCTCCAGAAAGACCCTGCCAGAATCATAGTGTTGCTTCCCCTCGACGCGATCTTCCCCTCACTAGCCCTAATCGCAGTAGGCATCGGCTGGAACACTATCGTGAAAGAGAGCCCCAGCCCGCTTGTGACCGGTGTTTGGCTCTTCCTCTATTCCTTCGTGGCTGTCGGATCAACGCTTCTCTATTTTACACTAAGGCGAGGAGCCTCGGTCCGATAACAGCAACCGCAACTGCCAGCAGGCCGGCCGCAGGGAGAGTTACCAGCCAGGGCAAAACCATGCCCCGCAAAGCCGACCGCATCGACTCTCTGAGACCGCTAACTCCAGCAGACGCACCTGCCCCGACGTGGGTCGTAGACAGAGGTGCTCCCAAAAAGGCTCCAGCAGACACCAAGGCTGCAGTGGCAATCCCCGCCCTCAGCCTCTGACCATGGTCGAGCGGAAACGCTCGTCCAATCAGGGTTAGAGCGACACGATGCCCCAGCACCAGCGAGCCAACCAGAACAGCCACGGCCACAATGGAGTAGGGAACCCAGACCGCCTCGACCGAGTTCGCGACCAGGAAGAAGCCTCCCAGAACAGCCATCTTCGGCGCATCATTCACCCCTCTGGCGAATGCGGTCGCCGCGGCGGACCCCCAATGAGACAGCTCTGCCCACCTCGGCTTCTCTTTCCCAGCGACCTTTGGACGTTTCATCAGACGTTCAAACAGGTAGATCCCGACCAAAGCGGCCAATGGACCCCCAGCCAGCGGCAACAAGACCCGTATGGCCAGGAAATCCCATGCGAGGCTGGACACTCCGAAGAGGAAGATTCCCTGCAACGTGATCGCGCCGAGAATTGCGTGTGTAGTGGAGACAGGCAGTCGAACGAGAGTCGCGGCCAAGACCCAGAGAGTGGCTGCCACTAGAACGGCTAGGACGAAGGAAGAGTCGAAGGAGGAGCGGAGAATGCTCTGTGGAGTAAACACTGAGAACAGTCTACCGGAAATCAGAACTGCGGAGACACTTCCCAGACTGCTGAAGAAGCCTCCCCAGAGAAGAGGCCGCCGGCTTACCCTTCCTTCTGGACCCAATGGCATCAATGACGCGACGCTTTTCCCAACATCATTAGCCCCGTTTGCAAAAGCCAACACGAACAGGACCCCCAGACCCGCTTCTTCGATCAACAAGTCTTCCAGAAGCACTCTTTGTGCGTCAGATCGTGAAGGGAAGTATGCCTAGCGCATATGCGAGAAACATTCCCCAAAGCGGAAGTGCTATTGCGAGCGCAACTGGAGTACTCTTCCTGAAAATCTTCGAGCCATCCAGCGGCGGCACGGGCAGCATATTGAACGAGCCAAGTCCAGTGTTAAGCACGAACCCAAAGAAGCCGACGACTCCCAAGAAACCGGACGGAACGGCAACATACAGACCAAGAAATCCGAGAGCAAAGGCGAGATTGATACCAGGCCCTGCCGCTGAAATGATCATGTTCTCATGCTGCTCGTCAGTAGACTTATCGGACCAGCTATATCCGTAGCCATAGCCGACTGCAGCAGCTGGGGCGATGTACACTGCTCCTGGAGCACCGAACAAGAAACTCCCATTCGTTGCAACAACCGTGAATATGGTTAGCACCAGTCCCCACGTCCAGAGACGAAAATGAGCCACATATCCACGTCTGATCGCTACGAATTTGTGGCCCATCTCGTGAATGATGAATCCGGTAGCGGTTGCGATGAAGCCTGCAACGACAAAGTCAAGACTGCCTCCGGTTCCACTGAAAAGAGCGAGCAGAGGCCTGTAGGTGATCCCAAAAGAGAGCACTATCCAGGCAATGATTATCGAGCCGACCTCTCCGGGACTGAACTGGGACGACACTGACCTTACCGCAAGCGTAGCCCGGCCTCTACCCGTATTTTGACTTGCCTCTCGCGAACGGCTGATCGGGCAACCCGGGTATCAGAATCCCTTTCTTCGCCAATCCCGAGACCGCACTCTCTGAGAGGACGGACGCGTGGCCGAAGCTCCACCGTTTCAGGCGTTGAAAGATGCGCCGAAGGAGATTAGGCGGGCAGCCACAATTGCTCTAATCTGTAGTTCGTTTACGCGTGCCCTTGGAATCCTAGTTAGCACCGTGATCATCGCCACGCTTCCGACGTGGGTCCCAGGCCTCCTCGCATATCAAACATTTCCAATCGCACTCCTGGTACTAGCAATCGGCTGCGTCATAGTAGCAGGAAAAGGGTCTCGAATTAGAGAGAGAATCGCGTCGAGAGAGTTCGAGAAGGCC
>WNGM01004196.1_pt1 | contig 11410 bp, 9 predicted proteins | sample 5400571 | NCBI WGS metagenome assembly WNGM01 (sample SAMN13153378, study PRJNA577476) | soil metagenome | isolation source: 100 cm soil or saprolite under Garry oak tree replicate 2 | place: USA:California | collected 2016-06-15 | reverse complement strand
TCGTACTGCGTCACCGGCTTACCGTGGCTCGGGGCCTCGCTCAGGCGGACGTTGCGAGGGATGAGAGTCTTGAGAAGCTCGTTGGGGTGCGACCGGCGCACCTCCGCCAGCACGTCCCAGGCGAGCGTCGTGCGTGCGTCAAATTGCGTCATGAGGATGCCGCCGACCTCGAGCTGCGGATTCAGCTGCGAGCGCACGAGCTGCTGCGTGTAGAAAAGGTGGCGCAGCCCCTCGAGGGCGAAGTACTCGCACTGGGTGGGGATCAGCATCTGCGTGGCCGCCGCGAGCGCGTTGAGCGTGAGCAGCCCCAGGGATGGTGGACAGTCGATGATCACGAGCTCGATGCCGTCGGGGGCATTGGTGAGCGCTTTGCGAAGCCGAGTCTCGCGCTCTGTCATGCCGGCCAGCTCGACCTCGGCGCCGGCAAGGTCGACGTGCGAGGGGACGAGCTGGAGGCCGGGCGCACCTGATGGCACGGCGGCCTCGCTGAGCGTGCATTCGCCGGCGAGCACGTGGTAGATCGTCAGCCTGGCGCGTGCCGGGTTGAGGCCAAGGCCCGACGTCGAGTTGGCCTGGGGGTCGAGATCGATCAGCAGCACCGGGTGACCGAGCTCGGCCACTGCGGCGCTGAGGTTGATGGCGGTGGTGGTCTTGCCGACGCCGCCCTTCTGGTTGACGACGGCCAGAATGGGAAGAGGAGATGAGCCCAATATGTTGGGCGGTGGAGCCGTGGAAGTAGCTATATCTTGGGCCATTGCAGAGACGTGTGCTGAACCGGTGGTTAGATTCTAACGCACCGCCTTCTCGGCGGCGGCTTCCTCGTCGGATCCCGAGGTCGTGTTGACCCGCCGGCGCTGCCACATCGCGTACGCCGAGACCCCGAGCAAGGCAGCGGTGACCACGTACACGCCGACCTGGAACGGGCCGGCGAGGGTGAGGCTCGCGAGCAGGTTGTAGGCCACGTGGCATGTGATCGTTGCCGTCGTGTTCGCGTAGCGGCGGATGAGGCCCAGCCCGATCGCGATCACGAAGATCGTGACCACGTCGATCGAAAGGCCGTACTCGGTGTGGATCGCCGCGAAGAGGAGGGAGGTGGCCAGCAGACCGAGGCGCGGCTGCAGGGCGCCGCGGAACAGAACCTCCTCGCAGATTCCGGGCAGGAGCGCGAGCGCGGCAACGCCCGCCGGCCCGCCCAGGCCGCCGAACAGGTGCTCCGACGTGTTCTGGACTTTGGCCGTGACGTCGGGGGTGTACATCTGGCTGAGCCACAGCGAGACCTCGCCCAGGACCCAGAACGCGCCCGCGGCTCCCAGGGCGAGCGTGATGTGCCACCACGCCGGGGTCACCAGTCCGAGCCGGTCGGAGGACGCCGCGAACGAGCGCCGGATGTAGAGCCCGACCCCGGCGAACGCCATGACGGCGAAGGGGGCCTCCTGGGCCGTGAGATCGCCGATCGTGAGCGGAGGGATCTTCAGGTCGGCCGCGAGCACGTCGGTGAAGGCGATCGCGGAGACCTGCGTCCCAAGGAGGATCACCGCCAGCACGAGCGCGAGCGAGTGCACGGGATTGTCTGGGTCGATCGGCATGTAGCGCGAGAGCCGCTCCCGCACCGGCTTCGATACGAGCGTCGCGGCGACCAGGCCCGTGACCATGTACCCGATGTCGACGGCCGCTGGATTGCGCGGGCCGCTCGCCGGTCCGGTGAGCTCGAACGCGCCCAGCAGGAAGGTGGCTCCGGCCGTGAAGCCGGCCAGGATGGCGGTGACGTGCGGAGCCCAGCGCCTGCCGATCACGGCGTTGGCTGTGATCACAAGCGGCAGTGGCGTCAACAGCGTGACCGCCTGTTCGGCGGCGTCGAGGAACGGGTTGTGGGTCAGGCCGGAGTCCCCGCCTTCAGCGCTTCGCCGGCGGCGGCGGCGGCTTGGTCCCCGTCTGGAGGCCTTCGGCGTCGAGGATGGGTCGGATCAGCTCCAGTGGGATGGGCAGGATGATCGTCGTGTTTTTCTCGACGCCTATCTCGACCAGCGTCTGCAGGAAGCGCAGCTGCAGGGCGCCCTGCTGCGACGAGATCACCTGAGCCGCGTTGGCCAGCGTCTGCGACGCCTGGAACTCGCCGTCGGCGTTGATGATCTTCGCCCGCTTCTCGCGCTCGGCCTCGGCCTGCTTGGCCATGGCGCGCTGCATGGTGCTCGGCAGCTCGACGTCCTTGATCTCGACGCGAGTCACCTTGATGCCCCATGGCTCGGTCTCGTCGTCGATGATCTTCTGCAGCTTCTGGTTGATGACGTCCCGCTCCGCCAGCAGCTCGTCGAGGGTGGACTGGCCCAACACCGCCCGAAGCGTGGTCTGCGAGATTTGGGACGTTGCGTTGATGTAGTTCAGGACCTGAACGACCGCGCGCTGCGCGTCGACCACCTGGAAGTAGATGACGGCGTTGACCTTGGTGGTCACGTTGTCCTTGGTGATGATCTCCTGAGGCGGCACCTCGAGCGTGATCACGCGCAGGTCGATCTTCACGAGGCGGTCGACACCGAACGGGATGATGAAGCGCAGGCCCGCGCCCCTGATCGGGATCAAGCGGCCAAGGCGGAAGATGACGCCGCGCTCGTACTCGTTGATGATCCGGATGCTCGATACGAACACGACCAGGGCGAGCAGGACGATGACCCCGAAGACGATGAGGCTGCCGGTGTCGAGCACTGTTACTTCTCCTTATGTGTCGTGTTCGGCTCCACGGTAGCGGTTTCGCGAGGAACGACCTCCAGGCGCAGCCCCTTCCGGCCGACGACCTTGACCGGCGTTCCCGCTTGGATCGGTTGTCCCGACGTGGTGGCCTTCCAGAGCGCGCCGCCAACGAAGACGAAGCCCTCGGGTGCAAGGTCTTGTCTGGCCTCGCCAGAAGCCCCAACCAGCGTTTCGGATCCGGCGGCCGCCGGCCGGCGACGCGCGATCCAGATGCGCTGCACGAAGAAGACGAAGAAACCGAAGCTGATCAGGCCGGACAAAGCGATCAGCACTGGACTCACGCCGAGCCCTACTGGGCCGGTGTTGATCAGGAAGGCAAGCCCGAGCACGAGCGCCACGACGCCACCCGCGCTGAGGATGCCGTGGGTGTTGGCCTTGAGGTCGGCGACGAAGAGCCCAAGAGCGACGATGAGCATGAGCGCGCCGGCGATGTTCAGGGGCAGGTTGGCCAGCGAGACCACCGCCAGCACTGCCGCGATGCCGCCGACCACGCCGGGCAGGATCGCGCCCGGCGACGTCAGCTCGGTGATGATCCCGTAGGCGGCCAGCAGGAGCAGCAGCGCGGCGATCGTGGGGTCGATGAGCGCGCCGAGGAACACCTGCCAGAAGGGCATCGGCTCGTCGGTGACGCTCGCCCCGGCCGTGTGGATGGTCAGTGTCCCGCTCGGCCTGCTGACGGTCCGGTTGTCGAGCGCTGCCAGCAAAGAGGGCACATCGTTGGCTTCGAGGTCGGCGACGTGCAGGCGTATCGCCTCCTCGGCGCTGATGTTCACGCTGTGCCGCACCGCGTCCTCGGCCCAGTCGGCGTTGCGACCGTGCATTGATGCGAGGCTGCGGACGCGCGTCACCGCGTCGTTCAGGACTTTGGCGCCGAGATCGCCGGTCAGGTCGGCGCCGGTGGCGTCGATGGGATGCGCGGAGCCGATGTTGGTGCCTGGGGCCATGGCCACGACGTCCGCGGCTTGCGCGACGAACAGGCCTGCCGAGGCTGCGCGCGCGCCGCTTGGGTACACGTACACGATGACCGGCACCTTCGAGTTGAGAAGGGATGTGACGATGTCGTCCATCGAGGTGGAGATGCCGCCGGGCGTGTTCAGCACGAGCAAGAACGCGCTCGATTGGTCGGACTCGGCGCGCGACACCTCGCTGGCTACGTAGGCCGCGGTGATGTTGTTGATGACGCCGTCCAGGTCGGCCCTCAGGACATGCGGGGTGGCCGCCAGCGACGGCCGCGGCAGCAGGGCCAGCACCGCCACGAACGCCAGCGCGACCCGGACCAGACGCACGCCACGATTATTCGACGGATGGATGTAAAACGTGGAACATCTCCGAGAATCCCTCTCCCCTCAGGGGAAACGGTCAGGGTGAGGGGGCGTCAAAAAAGCCTCCGCGTAAAATCGGGCGGATGGCCAAATCGCTCGATGCCGCGGAGCAGGACGAGCTCCTGCGGCGCGCCGCCGGCGGCGACAAGGCGAGCCACGACCGGCTGGTCGAAGCCTTCATGCCGACCGTCGTGCGCATGGCCGCGGCCCGCGGCGAGCAGGGCCTGGCGGTGGGCGACCTGGTGCAGGAGGGCTCGATCGGGCTCATAGAGGCCATCCGGACCTTCTCCGCCAGCGGCGAGTCTGATTTCACGCGCTTCGCCGAGGTGCACATCGCCGCCCAGCTGACGATTGCGATCGAAGCGGAGGCCGCGGCTGTACGCGAAGCGCAGCTGCTCGTGACCGCCGCCGAGGACTACGACCGTGTCGATCTGGTGTTGCGGCGGGAGCTGCATCGCGTACCGACCGAGGTCGAGATGGCGCAGAAGCTCGAATGGACCGTGGAGCGCGCGCGCTACGTCGCGCAGGTTGTGACCGAGGCGAGGCGCCGGCACGACCAGGAGCTGCTCGCGTACATCGACCCGCAGGACATCGACATCGACGGCGATGCCGGAGCCGACGTCGAAGCCGAAATCGATCCCACCTTGAACTAGCGTTGCCGAACCGCACACCCCTTTACGACCGGCACGTCGCGCTAGGCGGACGCATGGTCGACTTCGGCGGCTGGGACATGCCCCAGCAGTACACATCGATCCGGGATGAGCACCTCGCTGTGCGAAAGGCCGCGGGCCTGTTCGACGTCTCACATATGGGCCGGCTGAACATCGAAGGTCGCGACGCTGAGGCGTTTCTCAACGGTGTCGTGACGAACGATCTGGCGGGCGTTCAGCCTGGGCACGCCCAGTACAACCTGATGTGCCGCGAGGATGGCGGCATCATCGACGACCTGGTCATCTACAAGAGCTCGCCGACCGATTTCGTGGTGGTGGTGAACGCGTCGAATCGCGAAAAGGACGTGGCCTGGTTGCGAGCTCACCTTCCGGCCGGCGTTGCGATGGAGGACCGCACCAGCGAGGTGAGCCTCCTCGCCTTCCAGGGCCCGCGAGCCGAGGAGCTGCTGCCGAAGCACACCAGCGACACCCGGGAGCTCCCTTACTTCGGCTTCGTCAAGGGCGCGGTCGCCGGCGTGGAGGGCTATATCGCACGCACCGGCTACACCGGCGAGGATGGTTTCGAGCTGTTCGTGCCCTCGAAGCACGTCGGTGATGTGTGGGATGCGCTTCTCGAAAACGGTCGTGGCCAGGGCGTGCTGCCCGCCGGACTGGGCGCGCGCGATGCCGCCAGGCTCGAGGCCGCGTTGCGACTATGGGGCAACGACATGGACGAGACCGTCAACGCATACGAGGCCGGCCTCGGTTGGACCGTGAAGCTCGACAAGGGCGACTTCGTCGGACGCGATGCGCTGGCGAAAGTAAAGGAGAGCGGTCCGCGCCGGCGGCTGATCGGTCTGAGCATGGCGGCGGGCAACATCCCGCGACATGGCGCGGCCGTCATCAAAGACGGAGCGCGCATCGGAACGGTCACGAGCGGCACGCATTCGTTCTTTCTCGGGCACCCCATCGCGCTCGCTCTTGTGGAAGTCCCATCATTGCGGGCTGGGGACACGGTCTCGGTCGACGTGCGGGGTCGCGAGGCTCCGGCCGAGGTGGCGAGGCTGCCGTTCTATCGCGGCTCGGCGCACACGGCGAACGCGCCGGCCAAGTCCAAAGATTCGAATTGACGGGCCGCATGTGAAGAAGGGGGTGGTCGATGGCTGAGCGGCGCTACAGCAAAACCCACGAATGGGTCACAGTCGACGGCAAGACCGCGACCGTCGGCATCTCGGATTTCGCGCAGGCACAGCTCGGCGATGTGGTTTTCCTGGATCTGCCCAAGCCGGGTCGCAAGGTCGGCAAGGGTGAGACCTTCGGCGTGATCGAATCGGTGAAGGCAGCGAGCGATCTCTATTCGCCGATCAACGGAACGGTCGCAGCCGTCAACGAGAACTTGACCTCGCATCCCGAGCTTGTGAACTCCGACCCGTATGGCGAGGGCTGGATCCTGAAGGTAGACCTCGCCGGCGCCCTGCCGTCTGACCTCATGGACGAAGCCGACTACAAGAAGGCGGCGGAGGCCGGCGCCAACTAGTGCCCTATCTGGTCCATTCGCCGCAAGAGCGCGAGGAGATGCTGGCGGCGATCGGAGTCGGATCGATGGACGCGCTCCTCGGCGACATACCGCCCTCGCTCCGCATTCACGATCTGAAGCTCGCGCGCGGCCTCTCCGAGTTCGAGACGATGGCCGCCGTCCGCGATCTCGCCGCGGCGAACCGCGTCTTCGCGGATCGATTGACCTTTCGGGGCGGCGGCGTCTACAAGCGGTTCATCCCGACCGCGGTTGCCGCGGTCACCGGCAAGCCGGAGTTCTACACCGCGTACACGCCCTACCAGCCCGAGGCGAGCCAGGGCACGCTGCAGGCGATCTACGAGTTTCAGACGCTCATCGCCGAGCTGACCGCGATGGACGTCGCGAACGCATCGCTTTACGACGGCGCGACCGCCGTCGCAGAGGCTTCGATGATGGCTCGCGTCCACACCGGCCGCGACGAGATCCTGGTCGCGGGATACGTGCACCCCGAGTACATCGAAGTGCTACACACCTTCAGCGAGGGCCGCGGCATGAAGGTGAAGCGCGGCGACCAGCCCACCAATAAGACGGCAGCTGTCGTCTTCCAGCAACCGGACTTCCTTGGTCTGCTCGTCGATGCCAGGGGCCTCACGGAAAGGGCGCACGCCGCCGGCGCGCTGGCCATCGCATGCGTCGACCCGATCAGCCTCGCCATCCTTGCCCCGCCCGGTGAGTACGGCGCCGACATCGCCGTCGGTGAGGGACAGCAGCTCGGACTCAGCGCAAGCTACGGCGGCCCGCACGTCGGCTTCATCGCATGCACGAAGGAGCTCGTGCGCCGGCTTCCCGGACGCCTCATCGGCAGCTCACATGACGCTAAGGGCAGGCGCGGTTTCGTGCTCACGCTCACCGCGCGCGAGCAGCACATCCGCCGCGAGAAGGCCACCTCCAACATCTGCACGAACCATTCGCTGTGCGCGCTGGCCGCGGCGGTCTACATGACCTACATGGGAGAGGCCGGCATGCGCCAGGTCGCGGAGGTCAGCTTCAAACGCGCGCACGCGCTGGCCGATCGGCTCGCGGCGCTGCCCGGCTGGGAGCTCGCTTTCCCCGAGCGCCAGTTCGTCAACGAGTTTCCGATCATCGTGCCGAAGCCCAAGCCGCTGCTCCGCAAGCTGGCGAAGAAGGGAATCCTCGGCGGGCTCGAGGTCGGACGCTGGTTCCGCGAGCTGAGAGGCGTCCTCACGTTCACCTGCACCGAGGTCAACGACCCGGCCGCGATCGACCAGCTGGTGGAGGCGCTGGGCGCGTGACCGAGCCTCTTTCTTTCGAGCTCAGCCGCCCAGGCGCCGAGGCGCCGCGTCTGCCGGCCGCAGGTGTGCAGGCTCCCGCACCGGAGGACGCGCTCTCCAAAGATGCGCTCCGCGCGCACCCGCCCGACCTACCGCATCTCAGCGAGCCCGAGATCATGCGCCACTACAGCCGCATGGCCTCGCTGAACTACTCGATCAGCGAGCAGTTCTATCCGCTGGGCAGCTGCACCATGAAGTACAACCCCGTCGCCAACGAGGCGGCAGCCGCGCTGCCGGGCTTCGCCGGACTGCATCCGTATCAGGACGAGGAGACGGTGCAGGGCGCGCTCGAGCTCATGTACCGGCTAGAGCGCGCGCTGTGCGCGATCGTCGGCGTCGACCGGGTGACGCTGCAGCCGGCTGCCGGCGCCCACGGCGAGTGGACGGCCCTCCGGATGATCCAGGCCTATCACCGCTCGCGCGGCGACAAGCGCTCAGAGGTCCTGGTCCCGGACTCGGCGCACGGAACCAACCCGGCGAGCGCGGCACTGAGCGGCTTCCAGGTGGTCGAGGTGCGCTCGGGGCCTGACGGCCGCATCAGCCTGGCCGACCTGGAGTCGAAGCTGTCGCCGCGGGTCGCGGCCCTGATGCTGACAAACCCCAACACCTTGGGGTTGTTCGAGCGCGAGATACTGGATGTAGCCGAGATGGTTCACGCCACCGGGGCGATGCTCTACTACGATGGCGCCAACCTCAACGCCTTCATGGGCGTGGCCCGGCCGGGCGATATGGGCTTCGACGCGGTGCACATGAACTTGCACAAGACGTTCACCACCCCGCACGGCGGCGGAGGCCCCGGCGCCGGCCCGGTGGGCGTGAAGGCCGACCTCATCCCGTTCCTCCCACACCCGACGGTCGAGAAGTCGGACGGCCACTACACGCTTGATTTCAAGCGGCCGAAGTCGATCGGCCGGGTGCGCAGCTTCTACGGCAACTTCGGAATGCTCGTCCGCGCCTACACGTACATCCTGGCCATGGGCGGCGACGGCCTGACGCAGGCATCGCTCGATGCTGTTCTGTCTGCGAACTACCTGCGTAAGCAGGTCGAGGGCGTGCTCGACCTGCCCCACGAGGGCCCCTGCATGCACGAGTTCGTGGCCAGCGCGCACAACCTGGCGCCGCAGGGCTTGAAGGCCCTTGACGTGGCCAAGGGGCTGCTCGAGAGGGACTTTTACGCCCCCACGGTCTACTTCCCGCTCGTGGTGGCGGAGGCAATCATGGTCGAGCCGACTGAGACCGAGAGCAAGGCCACCCTCGACGCCTTCGCGGCCGCCCTGAAGGAGATCGTGGAGCAGGCTCGGACCGACCCCGCGGCCCTCCACGCCGAGCCCCACAGCCTGCCCGTCGGGAGGCTCGACGAGGTGGGCACGGCGCGCCGGATCACGGCTTATCTGACCGGCCAGAGCGAGGATCCGGTTTTGAGGTGGAAGCGAGTTCAGAAATAGGCCTGTTAAGAGGGGTCCCGGAGGCCATTTCCGTATTCGAAATCCGGTAAAATTCAAAGCCTGAAACTCTCCCCAGTTGACCCCTACGAGTTCTCCACGCTGGGAGGCCTGATTTCCGGATAAATGGCAGTCCGAAAACCCCTGCCTGAACCTTCCCGCAGGTCCAAATCCCTTGGCGCGGACATGGCGTACACAGCCGAGCAGATCCAGGTCCTCGAGGGCCGCGAGCACGTTCGGCGGCGTCCGAGCATGTACATCGGCTCGACCAGCGCGACCGGTCTTCACCACCTGGTCTACGAGGTGGTCGACAACGCCGTTGACGAGGCTCTGGCGGGCTACTGCACGCGCATCATCGTCACCCTTCACAAGGACGGCAGCTGCTCGGTCGATGACAACGGCCGTGGCATCCCGGTGGACGTCCATAAGAAAGAAGGTCTCTCCGCCCTCGAGCTTGTGATGACTCGGCTTAACGCCGGCGGCAAATTCGGCGGAGGCGGCTACAAGGTTTCGTCAGGCCTGCACGGCGTTGGCGTCTCGGCAGTCAACTTCCTCAGCGCGAAGCTGGAGGTCTGGGTCCACCGCGGCGGCAAGATCTACCACCAGGCCTACGAGCGGGGCGTGCCGAAGGGCTCGGTCAAGGCCATCGGCAAGACCGACCACACCGGCACCATCGTGCGGTTCTGGCCCGACCCGCAGATCTTCCCGGACGTCACCCTCGACCGCGAGGTCATCCGCCACCGCCTGCGCGAGATGGCCTACCTGAACAAGCGGCTGGAGATCGCACTCTCTGAGGAGGAGCTCGCGATCACGAGCACTTTCTACTTCGAGGGTGGCATCGTGTCGTTCGTCCGCGCGCTCAACCGCGGCAAGGCCGTCGTCAACGCGATGCCTTGCTATGTCGACCGCGAGATCGAGGGCACGCAGGTCGAGGTCGCGCTGCAGTACAACGACACGTTCGTCGAGAACGTGATCGCCTTCGCAAACACCATCCACACCATCGAGGGCGGCAGCCACCTCACTGGTTTTCGCTCCGCGCTCACCAACGTCCTGAACCGCTACGCGCGGAAGGCCACCATCCTCAAGGAGGCCGACCCGAACCTCACCGGTGAAGACGTGCGCGAGGGATTGACGGCGGTCATCAGCGTCAAGGTGCTGGAGCCACAGTTCGAAGGCCAGACCAAGGGCAAGCTCGGTAACGCCGAGGTGCAGGGCCATGTTTCGCTGGCGCTGACCGAGGGACTCACGCAGTACCTCGAGGAGAACCCGTCAGAAGGCCGGCGCATCATCGAGAAGTCGCTGACCGCTGCGCGCGCGCGTGAGGCGGCGCGCAAGGCTCGCGACCTGGTTCAGCGCAAGAGCTTGCTCGAGGGGAGCACGCTCCCCGGCAAGCTCGCCGACTGCTCGGAACGCGACCCGGCGCTAAGCGAGCTCTACATCGTCGAGGGCCTGTCGGCCGGCGGCACTGCGAAGGGCGGGCGCGACCGCAAGTTCCAGGCCATCCTCCCGATGCGCGGCAAGATCCTCAACGTCGAGAAGGCTCGCCTCGACAAGGTGCTCAGCTTCGAGGTCATCCGCGACCTCATCACCGCGATGGGCGCGGGCATCGGCGACAACTTCAACATCGAGAAGATGCGATACCACCGGATCGTGAGCATGACCGACGCCGACGTCGACGGCAGTCACATCCGCACGCTGCTGCTCACATTCTTCTTCCGGCATTTTCCGGAGGTCATCGACCGTGGCTACCTCTACATGGCACAGCCGCCGCTGTACAAGGTGTCGAAGGGCAAGCAGGTCGTGTGGTGCCGGTCCGAGGGCGACCGCGAGCGCGCGCTGAAGCAGCTCGGCAAGAACGCAGAGGTCCAGCGCATGAAGGGACTCGGCGAGATGAACGCCAATGAGCTGTGGGATACCACCATGAACCCGGAGACGCGCGTCCTTCTACGTGTGCAGGTCGACGACGCCGCCGCGGCCAACGAGATATTCGAGAAGCTGATGGGCCCTGACGTCGAGCCACGCAAGAAATTCATCCAGGCGCACGCCAAGAGCGTCCGGAACCTCGACATTTAGTAGGACCGCGCCGATGCGAATCGCCGTCGACGCCATGGGCGGCGACAACGCGCCGGAGCAGGTGCTGGAGGGCGCGACTCAAGCCGCCGACGAGATGGGCATCGACATCGCGATCGTCGGGCTGCCCGGGTCGGTGCAGCCGCTGCTGGAGAAGCATCCGAAGCTCGTGCTGGTGCCCTGCACGCAGGTCATCGGAATGGACGAGCATCCGGCGCAAGCGGTGCGATCGAAGCCCGACTCATCGATGAGCGTATGCGCGCACCTGTGCAAGGCAGGAAAGGCGGACGGCTGGATTTCGGCAGGCAACTCC
>WNGM01008828.1_pt1 | contig 11412 bp, 10 predicted proteins | sample 5400571 | NCBI WGS metagenome assembly WNGM01 (sample SAMN13153378, study PRJNA577476) | soil metagenome | isolation source: 100 cm soil or saprolite under Garry oak tree replicate 2 | place: USA:California | collected 2016-06-15 | reverse complement strand
CGCTGGCGACCCCTGAGGGGTCACGCACATGGACAACGGTCCGAGCTCAAGAACCGCCTCCCGGCGGACGAAGAGTGAGTGGAGACGGCGCGGCGGCATGCTCACCGCCAGCCCCGCGCACCGCCACACAGGAGGCACGATGGCGAAGAGACTTCCTGTTCAGAGCGTGGTCTGCCCCGAGTGTTCCTCACGCTTCGACGCAGCTCCCGTGCTCAGCTTCCTCGGTCTTCCGAGGTTCCAGTGCCCGCAGTGCACCAAGAAGTTCCTCTATCCACTCTCGGACCGGCGTCGGAAGGCCTACGTCGGGATCGTAGTGGTCTTCGGCCTTCTCGCGGTCGGAATCATCGTCGGGGCCCACGCCATTCCCATCCCCGGGATCCTTCCGGTCGGAGTCGGCGTGGGGCTCGCCCAGGACTCGAAGGCGCGAAAGAAGCTCGCCGCCACCCCTCGGTCGGGGGTGTTCACGGCCTAGGATCACGCTGTTCCGGGCTTGGATCACGTCGTTCCGGGCGGACGAAGCCGAGCCTGCCCCAGGCTCGATCGTCTCAGACCCGCATGGAGCTGAGGATTGTCCGTTGAGGGCGTGAACCGACATGGGTGGCGAGGCCGATGACGCTTGCGGCCCAAGCTGCCGGTCAAGCGGCGGGACGGCGTGGAGACCGGCACCGTTCTCGAGGGCGGGATCCGGATGGGCAAGAAGGTCCACTCGAGTCAGTCGAGCGCGGTGTCTGCCATCACCGATCACGCGATTCGACGAGTGAGGGCCTCGAGGCTTCCCGCCGGGGAGCTGATCGACACGCCCCGCAGCTGACCCAGCCGTTCCCGGGGACGAGCCCCCGCGGGAGATCGTCGCCGTAGCGGCGGCCCATTCTCAAGGTTGGATGGCCCCATACCGAGACCCTGGTAATGGACGTTCTTGTCCCGCCGCCTCCGCCGCGGCCAGACGGCGTGAGTGATCGCCCGCTGGTGGCTTCCTGGGCGGCTGCAGCACACACCGGAACCCAACCCGTTTCGATGGAACAGCTCCCCGCCACTGGTCCAACCGGGTGGAGGAGATTCCAGCGTCCAGCGATCAAGACGGCAGGGGTGCTTCTGGTCCTCTTCGGCATCGGGCTGATGGGGGCGATCGAAAAGGCTCAGGAACGGATGGGGCCGTGGGCCTCAAAGACCGAGATCACCACGGTTCAAGGGATTGAGGGGGCTCTGGGTCTCGGCATGGTGGTCGCTGGCGTGTTCCTGTTCCGGCGAGGGTGGAAGCCCGGCTACACGGTTCAGAAGACACTGTCCGGCGTGGTGGCGGGCGTCTTCGTGGTGCTGCTCGCGATCGGCCTCGCATCCGAAGCAAGTCATCGGTCTTCCTCGCCACCGACGGACGCCTTCGGGTACACGGCCGCCGAGAAGCAGGCTTTCGTGGACGGCTGCGGCGGCGGCCAAGTGTGTCTCTGCCTCATGGGCGAGGTTGAACGCGCAATCCCCCTCGACAAGTTCATCGAGGACTCGCTTGCTTACCAAAGGACGGGCGAGATGCCTGCTGACTTCCAACAAGTCATCGAGAATTCTGGTTGTTGATGTCCAAGAGACGCAAGCCACGAAGGGCGCTGCACACCGAGGTTCGAACGGCAGCGGAGATTCGCGACCCGAATCGCTGCCGGCTCAGGTAGCCCGGGGCCTGGCCCGAAGGCCGAGGGCTGCTGCAAAGGGCCGAAAGGAGCAGGCGTCAACAAGCAGGACCGCTAGGTTCTCGCGTCCTCCCCGGTGGCCAGTATCCCGTCGAGCATCGCCTCGGCGTTCTCCTCGGTGGCGTCAATGGCGAAGGTCAACTCCGAGATCAGGATCTCGCGGGCCTTGGCCAGCATCCGCGTCTCCCCTGGCGACAGGGCTCTTCGCCGCTCCCTGAGGGACAGGTCCCGGACCACCTCAGCCACCTTGTAGATGTCGCCGGAGATGAGCTTGGCGAGGTTGGACTTGAACCTCTGGGTCCACAGGAGTGGCATGGGGCCCTCGTCCTGATGGAGGAGATCGAATACCTTGTCGACTTCCCTCCTGGACACGACCCCGCGTAGCCCCACCTCCTCGGCGCCGTCCACGGGCACCATGATCACGAGGCCCCCGTGGGGAAGGCGCAGCTTGAAGTAGGTCCTGGGCTTGCCGAACACCTCACGCTCCACAAGATCATCGATCACGGCCGCCCCGTGGTGTGGGTACACGACCCTGTCTCCCTTGCGGAACACATGCACCTCCTGGTGGCCCCGATTCGTGAGAGCGGGGGCGGCTGGCAGGAGCACCATCAATCGGCCGGTCTGCGCGAACCACAGGCCGCTCTCCCCACGGGGTGCTCGGCCACGGTTCGAGCTCTCCGTCCCGCCTGGCTCGACGCGGGGTCCTGCTACGGGGCGCGCTTCACGCTCGCGGCCTGCGGTCCCTTCTGTCCCTGGGTCACCTCGTACTCGACCTTCTGCCCCTCGTCGAGGTTCTTGTATCCCTCGCCGGCGATGGCGCTGTGGTGCACGAACACGTCAGCGGTGCCGTCATCGGGGGTGATGAACCCGTAGCCCTTCTCGGAGCTGAACCACTTCACGGTACCCGTTGCCATGCGCAATCCCCTCCTCTCCTCGCCGTCGGGGCCTCGCTGCTGCCCGTCGGGCACCCGGCAGGACGCCGGGGAGGGAACTGCTCGGAGCGAACCGCGATCGGTGCCCTCAGGGGGCACCATAGCAGGCCACCGGGCACGTCGGTGAGCGGCCGGCCGCTCCCTCTACCCCCGGGCTCCCCGCTGGACGATCCCCTTCCTCCGCCTCCCGTCTACTCGGGGGCTGCCGGAGGGTAAGGAGGTCGTTCGGTGGGCGGAGTCGCCCCCCTGACCAATGCCGTGATGGGCCGAAGCGAAACCGCATTGGTCGCCTCAGGCGTCCATGAGCAGGGCTATCGACGAGGTGAACCCGTCCGGGAGGGTCTTCCTGCCCGACCGGCCCGATCGGGCGCCTTTCAGAGGTGCACCACGGAGCACGTGATGGTGCGCGTGATCCCTTCAACCTGCTGGATCTTGATCAGCACCTGCCTGCTGAGATCGTCGAGGGCGCGCGCCTCGGCGCGCACGATGACGTCGTAAGGGCCGGTGACGTGTTCGGCCGAGAGCACGCCTTTGATCCGGGCCACGTCTTTGGCCACCTGGGTGGCCTTACCTACCTCGGTCTGAACCAAGATATAGGCGTCCACCGTTCGTCTCCTCCCATGCCAGTTGCCCCTTCGATGGCCAGGCATCATATCCAAGAGCAGAGTGAGTTCTGCTCCTTCGTACCCGAAGGAATACGAGTCCGGGCCGATGGTCCCCCAATTCGACCGTCCCCGGCCGCACGCCCGATCCCGTCCGGCTGACGGTACGAGACTTCGGACAGATTTGAGCTCGGGAACACCGTGCGTCGGCAAACGACCCGGAGCGAGGGGTGATCTTCGCGGTTCTCGCTGCGGGCGGAACTCAGGTCGGATCGGTCGGATCGATGGGGTGATCCTTGATCCAGCGAACCTCGGCGCGAGGGATGTGGGTTCGGGGCAATGCGATTGGTTCCAACGGATGCTGGGCGTAATCAAAGGAATCCGTGTAGGGGTAGGCGGTGGCGTCCGCCGGTCCGAGGGGAGGCAGGCCGTAGGCGTGCTCGGGGAACGCGAGGAGCGACGCGAACGAAGCCATGGAATCCCGGCGGCGGAGGGACGTGGTCGTAGAAGCACCCGCAGTCGTCCTCGGTGATGAAGATGGCCGTGGTCGGCCACTGAGGCCCACCCTCGATCGCACTCACCACGGACGCGACCCAGTTGTCGCCGGCGGCCATGGAGTACCCGTTGTGCTGCGAGCTCCACTGCGACGGCTGCACGATCCCGAATGCGGGAAGGGCTCCGGCCACGGCGTCGGCCAGGACCTGGGTCGAGGGCACCAGGTCGTTCACCTGGGGTCCGTAGATGCAGTCGGCCAGGGTCGGGCAGCTCGCCCACACGTACCCGGATCCCGTCACCTTCCTCCCGCCGGCGTAGATTCGCCACGACTGCCCCTCATCGTCCAGCCGGTCCATGATCGAGGGAACCCAGGGCACCGGACTCGGGGGAAACGGGCCGGACCCGTCCGGGCGGGGAACGCATGACGGCTCCTCCAGCGTCTGGCCCCCGCTCGACCAAGGGGTGACGGCGCCGCTGTCGCACCCCCACCCTCGGCCGCCCTGACCCGAAGGCGGGGGGACCGGGTTGTCCCCGGTGAACCCGTCGAGCTGGGCGGTGACCAGATCGAGATGGGCCCCCCAGCTCGGGACCGCGGCGTCTTCGAACGTGGCGTCGGAGATGGCGAAGGTCCGAGCCAGGGCAGCCTCCGCCGGGATCTGGGAGGGCTGGTACTGGGTGTAGCAGGCGTAGCCTGTGGACGCGTCACACCCCGTGATGTTGGCGAACCCGTCCATGGCGCCTCCGGCGATGGCGAGCGCCTGTGCCGCCACACCGTGATCCACGAGGGGAACCACGTCCGGGGCCTGGGCCAGGGGGATCTGGGTGCCATCGGGAAGCTTGCCCGAGGTCGTCCCGTCGCACCGGTTGTCCTGGACGCACAGCGCTCCCAGCAGGTTGTCGAAGCTGTGGTTCTCCTCGTAGATGACGATCACGTGGCGGATCGGGGTGGAGAAGGGGGCGAGCGATTTCGGTGCGGGCCGGGGTGGAGGGGCGGGATGGTGACGCACGCCGAACACCTCCAAGGCTCCGCTCTCCGTACCCACCACCACGAGCCCGTCCGACACGGCCGGTGAGGAGATGATGGGCGAACCGGTCGCCTCGCTCCAGATGAGCGCCCCGCTTCGGGCGTTGAACCCGTACAGGGTCCCGTCCGTGGAACCGACGAGGACCACGCCCCCCGCGACGGCCGGTGAAGCGGTGATGGCGCCGCCGGTGGACCCGGTCCACAGGGGCGGGCACGTAGACCCTCCGCATCCTGATGCCGGAAAGGCATACACCGTCCCGTCGGCGGAGCCCACGAACACGTCGCGGTAGGCAACCGCGGGCGATGAGTCAACCTCGCCGCCGGTCAGGCCCGTCCACAGGGGTGAGCAGGCCGAGCCCGCCGACCCGCACCCGGTCTCGAACGCGTACAGATTCCCGTCTTCGGACCCCACGTAGACAACCGTCCCGGCGATCGCCGGTGAGGAGGTCACCGGGCCACCGGTGGCACCGACCCACACCGGTGCCCCCGTCTTCGCGTCGAAGGCGTACAGGCTGCCGTCACCCGAGCCGACGAACACACGGCCTCCTGCCACCGAGGGCGACGACCGGATCGCCCCCCCGGTGGGGGACGACCACACGGGCGGGCACCAGGAGCGGCCACATCCCCCCGGGGCAAAGGCGTGCAGGTCGCCGTCATCGGACCCCACGTACACCTCATCGGAGACTGCGGGGGAGGAGGTGATCGGGCCCGCCGTCCGACCCCTCCACAGAGGGAGGCACGGACCAGGACCGACCGAACACGCGGTCCGGAACGCATACAGGACCCCGTCCTGGGAGCCGACGTACACGACCCGGCGGGCCACGGCGGGCGAGGAGGTGATCGGCCCGCCCGTCGATGCGGACCAGGTCGGCCCACAGGCCGGCTTGGCGCACCCAGCGGCAGGAAACTTCGAGAGCGTGCCGTCATCGGAACCCACGAAGGCCTCTCCGGCCACGATCGCAGGGGAGGATTGGATCGCCCCTCCGGCGTGCCCCTGCCCCACCTCGAACAAGGTCTTCGCGGTGGTCGGGGTGATCAGGTTCTCGTAGGGGTTCAGCCTGGCCCCCGAGGAGCGGAACCCGAGTTGCCGCCACGCCGCCGTCACCTCGAACGGGGCCTGGGCGTGAGGGCCGCGGTGCAGTCCCATGACGGTGAGCCAGTGGAGTCCCGGGACGGCGGAGACGGGAACCTGGAGGCCGACCCCCTCAAGAGCGCCGGAGGAGTCGGCGAACCAGGTGTCGACGTCGACCTCGTCGAAGTACACCTCGACCGCCTCGTTCGGGGCGAAGCCGGTGCCGGTGATCTCGACCGACGTGGTGGGCGGGCCGGATTTGGGCGTCAGCGACAGGGAGGGCCGTGCGAGGGGGAGTCCAGCAGCGTGACGTCTCTCTGGCTGCTCCGTGTGACCCGGGGGGAGCGCTCCCCAAGCCATCAGAAAGACCGCAGCCGCGAGCGCAGTTCCCTGCCGGGTGAGGTGTGCCTGCTGCCCGATGGTCCTACCCCCTAGAGGCCGACGCTACCAAGGCGCCTCGGTGTGGTCCAGGGTCTGCCCGACCCCTCGTCGCGACTAGAGTGGCCTCCGAATCTGGCAGAAGGGAGCTGCAATGGCCGAACGAACGATCCTCGTGTGCGACATCTGCGGCCAACCGGCGGTGCAGACGGTGACGTTCAAGGTTGGGCGACGGAACCTCCAGAAAGACTACTGCGCCGTACACCTCCAGGAGCTGACAGCCGGTGCCAGGGCTCCCCGTCGTGGTCGCCGCCCTGGGGTCGTGGCTTCGCCTGCCAAGCGGCGACGGAGGCCACCCAAGGCTGCTACAACGAAGCGCCGTGGACGGCCGAAGAAGAGGACCGCTGCCACGCGGCGACCTGCCCAGACGACCTCTGTTTCTGGGCAACCTGCGGCACCGAGCGAAAGCTGACCCTCAGCCGGCCGCCGGTAGCCAGGGGCACGAGATCACCTCGCCGGCATCCGCTCCGTGTTTGCCAACTAAGGGCGAACGCTGCTCCTTTGAGGCGATTTCAACACTGCTGGAGAGAATGGGGCGGCGGCTCTCGGGACAGATAGGGGATTGTGCCGGTTGTTGAAAACGGGGCTGCCCTTCCGTCGGCAGGGGCGTGGGCAGTCGGGTCCTACATTGGACGGGCAGGGGCAGGGGACGCTCACGCTTCGCCGCCACTGAAGTCGCGCCCGCTGGTCAAATCCCGCCCGGGACGTGCTGGCGTAGATTATGGGGGTGGTGGTGGCGAGCCGACTGGCTACCCCCGCGAGACCGCGAGCCGATATGGGGGCCGGGTGACCACGGGACGCGCCCACAAGGCGCCCTTGCTACCGGCCTTTACACCCTTGCAGCATTCCTCAGCCGCCACTGGCTCCGCCAATTGGAATTTCGACGGGCTGTTGGGCGCCTCACAAAACCGGCAATTGCGGGCAGTAAATTGCTAACGCCGTCTCGCAATCTGACCCTTTCCCCACCGATTCCACCACCAGAATCCCACGCCCCAGCTGAAGACCCCCAGAATGCCCAGGACTAAGGCCACAAAGATGCTATCGCTCAAATTCCTCTTCTCAAACCAGCTACCAAGGCTAAGGGTTATCGCTATGGCAATCCCGAAGGTCGATCCGAGCACCCAGGATTTCGAACCGACACCTTGCTTCCTCTCCATGCGCCAGGCCGCAATGAGAGGAATCAGTGACACCCCCTCTCCAACGACAAGAGATACGCTTGACGGAGTCCACAACTTCCGGGACCAGAGATCCATTAACTCGTGCTCGAAGGCGGCAATCCAGAGTGCCCCGGTGCCAAAGACGACCACTCCCAACGCCATTCCCCGTCTGCGTCCCCACTCCTGAACTACCATTCGCGACATGATCCCTTTCCGGCCACTCTCAACAACGCACCGCAGAGTTCGAGTCGGAGCCGTCCTTAGAGCCGACTAGCCCTAGATGACCGGGTCAGGGAGGTTCTTCTCTTGTGGACGCCGTGACTCCCCCGAAACTCCTGAGGACCTATCGACACCTCCTCACGCATCCATATATCGCATCATGGAAGAGTGTCCAGGCGCAGTAGAGACATGTAAACCCAGCAAACAATGCCCCAAGCCAGCCCCCATGGGCGGCTATCCAGCATGCCGTGTAGCAGCCGGCGCCAAGGGGTAGGTTCTCAATTACACAGAGCGCGAAGCATCCGAACCCAAATTGTCCCGAAGGGTCTGTACGGTTGACTGGGTCGTCGGTCACGTACAGGAACCGACTATCCGCACTCAGAGGCGGCACACAGCTACGGCCCGCCCCACCTCCATCCGGTTGGATCCATCGGCCCACCGATGGGTCATAATCCCGCGCGCCTGCTTTATACAAGCCGGTCGCTTGATCGAAGTAGGCGCTTACAAAGAGCAAGGGTGTCGTTATGGTGCCCGTGCTGCTGACTAACTGTCCCCAGGGGTCATAAGTCCAAGTAGACACGAGGGTGCCCTGCGAATTGGTGAGTCCAATGGTCGAGCTGAGGATGTCCGAGATCACGTAGTAGTTGCCCGATGGCATCCGCTCCGCAAGCAGGGCTCCTGAGTCATCGCGGACCTCGTACGTGGTACTACCGCCCGCCGTCCGTTGTGACAGGCCCTGCTGGTCGTACACAAAGGACGTGCTGCCGGCCTGAGTTCGTTGGGTTTGGTCAAGTCCCGTGTAGGTCATGGAAATCGCCGCACCACCGGGAGACGTAATGCTCGTAGTGAAGCTCCCGGAGTTGTATAGAAGGGCCAGTCCATCACTCCGAGCTGTCAGATTGCCGTCCGCGTCGTTGGTGTATGTGAGCCCCCCTCCAGAGGTGAGCTCGTTGGCGGCGTTGTAGGAGTAGGTCGTGTTCACTCCGTTGATGGTCTTGGACGTCAGATTCCCTACTGGGTCGTAAACATAGCTATAACTCGCTGGATTGGGCCCGTCGACAATGGCAGAGGTAAGACGATTGAGGCCGTCGTAGCCGTACACGGTGATGTTGCCGACCTCGTCCGTCGCCGAGTGGATGAGGTCCTCGGAGTACCCGTAGGCCCTGCTCTGAAGGGTCGTGCTGCCTTTCTTCGCTGCGATGCTGGTGGGCTTCCCTGAAGAGTCTCGGGTAGTGGAGACGACCACCCCGTTCGGATAGGAGGTCCGGATCCTGCGGTGGGCCGCGTCGTACCCGAAGGTGAGGGTGGACGACCCCCCGAAAGTCAGGCTGGTCAGCTCATTCGCCGCATCGTAGGCGTAGTTGGTCGTGCCCCCATTGTCTGTCTTGGAGGTGAGGTTCCCCTCCCCGTCGTAGGCGTAGGAGATTACCTGGCCCGATGGAAGGGTCTTCGATGTCGCCCGGTTCAAGGCGTCGTAGGCGTACGTGGTGGTTCCAGTGCCGTCGGTCATCGCCGTGACGTTCCCGTCGGCATCATAGGTGAAGCTGACCGAGGTATGGTCCGAATAGGTCACCGTCGTGAGGCGGTCGAGTGCGTCATAGGCGTACCGGGTGGTCTGACCCTTCCCGTCGGTGCCCGTCTTCACCCGACTGAGCGTGTCGTAGGTAAACGACGCGGCCCCCAGCGGCGCCGGGTAGGTGATCCCTGTCAGGTTCCCCTTGGCGTCGTACGAGTACGAGGTCACGTTCCCCCGGGCGTCGGTGACGGAGGCCATTGTCCCGTTGGCGTTGTACGCGTAGGTCGTGACGTGCCCGAGGGCGTCTGTCACCGTGGTGAGGTTTCCATTGGTGCCGTACCCGTACGACGAGGTGTTTGCTTGGGTGTCGGTATAGCTCGTTGGGTAGTAGGGGAACGCGCCCGATGTGTAGGCCCAACTGCTCGAGGTGGAGGCGGGCTCCGTGAGTTGGGTCAGATTATTGAATGAGTCGAACGCGTACTGAGTTGTCCCTACCCCGTTGTTGCCCTGCGACACGTGGCTGTCCGACGTGTACGAGTAGGTGCTGACGTTTCCGAGTGGGTCGACCAGCTTGGTCACCCGCCCCAGGAGGTCGAAGTCGTGCTCGGTGGTGTGGCCGTTCGAGTCCGTCACCAGGGTCGAGCCCGGATCGTAGGCGAAGGTGGTGGTGTAGCCGGCTCCGGTGCCGGGGTCGGTGACGTAGATGATCGAGGCCACCCGCCCGTTCGAGTCATAGGTCAGCTTGGTCTGGTTTCCCAAGGGGTCGGTGATCCGGGTGAGCTTGCCTTCCGTGTAGGCGAAGGAGGTCACCCCGCCGGCGGGGTCAGTGTAGGAGGTCACGTAGCTCGACCCGTCGTAGCCGTAGCTATACACGCGCCCCGAGGAATCGGTCATGGACGAGACCTTGAATGGCTGTGCTGTGTAGGCGAACGTGGTGACCCGGCCCTGGGTATCAGTGATCGAGACCAGGTTGTTGTTGCCGTTGTAGGCGAAGGAGATCTGGTTGCCATTCTTGTCGACGTCGGAGGTGAGGAAACCCCCGGAGGAGAAGTTGTACTTCTCCCCGCTCTTCTGGAAGGTCAGGGTGTAGGTGCTCCCGGGCTTGGTCAGGGTAGCGTCGATGCCGGTCGGAGAGGTGTACGTCCCGTCTGGGTTCTTGGTGAACACGATCTGGTAGCCGCTCGGGCCGGCATAGGTGACGTCGCCGTTTTGGGCGACGGTGAGGCCCACGTCAGCGCCCGTCCCCATCACCCACCCCTTGCCGAGGTCCTTCAGCGTGGCCGAGGAGGAGCTGTTGTAGTACCGGTCCACGGCCAGGTCCAGCCCGGTCCCCTTGACCCGGAGGTCACTCTCGTGCACCACCAGGTTGCCGTTGGACACGTTCACCGCCAAGTCCATGCGGTCGGTGAGGGTGTGGCGGATCATGTCGTAGTAGGACTGCTCCCCAGTGCCGGCGGCCCACGTCACCGCCAGGGACGGCCGCTTGGTGGGGTCGGAGTACTCGGAGGAGGCGAACTGGAATGTGTTCGTCGTCCCCGACACGCTCTGGGTCAGCAGGAACCCGTCGTTGGGGGTGGTCCCATTGATCCAGCTCTGGACGAGGGAGGTGGGGGCCCAGTGATACCATCCGATCGAACCGCCCACGTTGCTTGAGGTCGCGTTGGTGGTGCTGTAAGTCCCGCCCTGGGTGGTCCAGTTGTTCGCTCCGTCCCTTGAGGTCCAGGTGACCGCGCTACCCCAGCTCTGGGTGAGGGGGTAGGCAGAGACCGTGGTGACCGTTGAGGAGCTCTCGCTTGTGAGATACAGGCCGAGGTCGGCGCTGAGGACCTGGGGGAAGGACAGGGCACCTGAGACGTCGAACTGGAGAAGGGCCCGGGTCAGCATGGCGCCGGGGTTGGCCACGGTGAGGGTGGTCGCCGTGCAGTTGCCCCCGGAGGGATACTGCTGCCAGATGTAGCAGTCCTGGCTGGGCCCGAGGGTCACCGTGGGGTCCACTGTAACGGGCCACACGCGGGTGGGGTCGGCCAGCCACTTGGGGTCGGCCGAGACGGTCACCGTGGTGCCGGCGAGGCCCTGAACGAGCGCCGCGGTGACCCCGGATGAGACGGCTCCCGCGGCGTCGACCATTATCGGCGCCACCAGCGAGAAGACGACCTGGCCCGAGGAGGCCGTGAACTGAACGGCCCCGCCAGGCCCGGTCGAAGCGGTCAGGCCTTGGCTGGCGTTTACCTAAAAAATGAACGTGCTCGGGCCAGCCACGCTCTCCAGGATGAAGTCC
>WNGM01009694.1_pt1 | contig 11415 bp, 12 predicted proteins | sample 5400571 | NCBI WGS metagenome assembly WNGM01 (sample SAMN13153378, study PRJNA577476) | soil metagenome | isolation source: 100 cm soil or saprolite under Garry oak tree replicate 2 | place: USA:California | collected 2016-06-15 | reverse complement strand
AAGCTCTTCCGCTGATCTTGCTATCGGGTGGCCCGTTCTACTGCTACTGACTGGTAGCAAAATCCTGCCCGGTTGATGTAATTTTGCACCATCGAGAAACATCTATATTGGCAGCCCGCGGATTTGGATCTTGACTAACTGTGGGAGGTCTGAGACTGACGGATGACCGCGCGGCGAGGGTGCGGGCTGACCCGTACCCTCGCCCGGGCCGCCTACCGGAAGAGCTGCCTCATGTGCTCGGGCGCCTCGGTCCGGCCCACTCCCCCTCCCGCTCGAGCAGATGCGGTGTCGCCTCGAAGTACCGGTTGTCCGGTAGGCCGAGTTCGAACGGTGCCGGCAGGAACGCGGCATCGTGGATCCAGGCGAACAGCGCAGCCGCGGCGTGGTCGGCGGCCAGTTCTCCGGACTCGACCGCCTGGCAGGTGTGCCGGGTGAACTCCAGCAGCCGGGTGATGTCCTTGCCGACCGGGTCGGGGAGGCCGGGCGTCTCGGTCTTCTCCAGGTCGAGGAAGACCTGCGCGTCGCCGGTCTTCAGGAACGTGCGGAGCGCCTTCTCGACGGTCATGGTGGGCAGGATGCTGGTCGATTTCCACACCCGGACCACCGCGTTCCACAGGTCGTAGTGGCGGAAGCCGACGAAGGAGCAGTAGACGAGGTCGTCGTGCACGTCGAACAGGCCCTGCTGGAGCGCGTCGACGTAGGCGAACCGCTCGGTCGACCAGTCGTCGTCGCGGGACGCCTCGATCAGGCGCCAGGCGAGGGCGTTGACGACCTCCAGCGTGTTGGTCAGCCCGCGTGAGTACAACGCGTCGATGAACCCCGCAGCGTGCGCGGTCAGGCAGTAGCGGTCGCCGACCGTACGGGTCGCGGAGTACTGGAGCCGGCCGGTACCGACCCACGGCCGGACCGCTTTCGCGCTGCGGAACTGTTCCGCGATATCCGGAAAGCGCCGGAGGAAGTCGTCGAACTCCTGCTGCGGAGTCAGGTCCGGCTTGGGGAAGACGCGCTCATCGAGGGTGAGTCCGACGCTGCACAGCGGGTTGAGCGAGTCGTCATGGTTGTCGAAGGGGATCACCCAGAGCCATCCGCCGTCGAATACGTGGTGCAGCGTGCCGTGGTGCCAGGGGTTCGGTTGCTTGTGCGACCGGGCGGCGGCGGCATCGTCAAAGGGCGTCACCCCGATCATGTGGGTGAAGAGGGTACGGGAGTGGTGGCGGGCCCGGGTGGGCTCCTCGCGCAGCCCGAAGGTGTCCGCGACCGGCGAACGGTACCCGCTGGCGTCCACCAGGTACTTCGCGCGGAACTCCGCGCCGCGGTCGGAGCGCAGGACTGCACCGGTCGCGGGGTCGACCTCGATGCCGGTGATCCGCGTGTTCAGCCGCGGCTCGGCGCCGTACTTGACCGCCACGTGGAACAGGTACGCGTCGCTGTCCTGCCGGAAGATATGGCTCTCGGTGCGCTGCCACTCGGGGATCACCAGCTGGTTGATGTGTTCCGGGTGCTGGGATTGGCCCTCGCGGTGGTACACGAAGCCGAAGTTCTGCTTCCGGCCGCACATCGGGCTGACCTTCTCCACGGTCCCGCGGAAGCTCGCCAACGGTTCGATCTCGGGGACGTCGTACCGCTTGGCGATGGTCATCGTCGTGGCCGAGGTGTACGGGATCGTCGACTCCCCACCGCGAACCGGGGATGGGTACCCGCGTCGATCAGCAGCACCCTGACGCCGTGCCGGGCCAGCACCGCGCCCAGCACGCCGCCGGCCATACCCACGCCGAGGATCGCCACATCGAAGCGTTCGTTTTGTGTCCATGGCTCGTCCTTCGCAGCCGTGATGATGTCGCGTCGTGTGGTCAGATCACGTGCCGTACGGACGTTGAGCCTTCGCATCGCGAAGCGCGCCCGCCCACCAGCCCAGCTGGTCAAACATCAGCTTGGCCGCCGCGTTGCACCCGTCCGGGTTCGTCGGGAAGTTGCCCGCGGCGTCGAAGTGCTCCAGAACCCGGGGGAAGGTGACGATGTCCTTCATCCCGACCGAGTGGAACTCGGCGAAGATCTGGCGCAGGTGCTCAACGGCGCGAACCCCGCCGGCCATGCTGAGGCCGTAGCTGACGAAGCCGACCGGCTTGGCCTCCCACTCGGCGTTGAAGCAGTCGATCGCGGTCTTCAGCGGCCCCGGTACCCCGCGGTTGTACTCCGGCACGATCAGCACGAAGGCGTCGGAAGCGGCGAGGCGGGGCCGTAACGCCACCACCTCGGCGTCGTTCTCGTCCAGACTGTTCGGCAGCGGTACCTCGGCGAGATCCACCACGTCCACGACCATGTCTTCGCGTTGCGCGGCCTGGCCGAGGAACCACTGCGCCACCTTCGGCGCGAGACGGCCGTCGCGGGTGCTACCTACGATCACCATGACCCGGATCGGATGTGCTGACACGACTCTCCCTCTCAATGCTGCTGCGACGGCTGGCGGCGCAGGCCGCCGAGGGCTACCAACAGACCGGCCGCCGCGACCGCCGCGATGACGACGAGGGCCGGGTGGCGGCCGGAGCCGGCGGCGACCGCGAGGAGCACGAGCATCGCCGCGCCGCCGATCTGAACGGACGTCTGGTATACGCCGCTGACGATGCGCTGCCGACTCGGCGGGACACCGGTGACCGCCTGGATGTGGAGCGCGGAGAAGCTGAGCATGAACCCGACACCGACCAGAACGACGGCTGGCAGCACCACGGCGGGGTAGGTCCACCGCCTGTCGGTGGCGAGGTCCCAGGCGTATCCGGCGAGCGCGGAGAGGCTGCCCACCACGATCAACCGGGCGGCGCCGAACCGGCTCACCATGCGCCCGGAAAACATCGCGGACAGGGCCAGCGGAAGGCTCGCGGGGAGCAGTACCAGTCCGGCCGTCAACGGCGACCAGCGCAGCTCGGACTGCATCTCGAAGGTACTCACCAGCAGGAAGCCCCAGAACGGGCCGTTGAGCGCGGCCGCACCGGCGGCCGAGCGCAGAATCCGCCCGTTGCCCGCGAGGCCCGCCGGCGCCGGAGGGTTGGGGCCGGGCGTCACCGGCGCAGCGGCTGGAGTGTCGTGCGGAACGAGCCGGAGACCGGCCAGTAGGAGTACCAGCGCCACCGGTCCGCTGAACAGCAACGTCCAGCGCCAACTGAGCATGGTGAGAGTGCCGGACAGGAGGAGTCCGGCGGAGAATCCGCTGGCGCCGAAGAGGGAATACACCGACAGTGCCCGGTGCCGGGGCGGCCCGTCAGGGAAGGTACCGGCGATGATGGCCAGGCCGGTCGGCGCGGTCAGCGCGACACAGACCCCCTTGACCACCCGGGTCGCGACCAGCGTCCCCTCGTCGGTGGCGAGTCCGGCGGCGACCGACGCGATCGCGAACACCAGCAGGGCCCACAGGTATACCCGGCGCCGCCCGAACGCGGCGGTCAGCCGCCCACCGAGCACGATGAATCCGCCGAACCCGACCGCGAAACCGGTCATCAACCAGCTCGTTTGGGCGGGTGTGAGGTGCAGGTCGCGGCCGATCGACGGCAGCGCGATCACGGTGGTGGAGACTTCCAGCGCGTCGAGCAACATGTTGCCGGACAACATGAGCAGCAACGCCCAGAGCCGGGTATCGGACGTCGTCGTCGACATCATGCTCTCCTGTGCGGTCGCGTGGTCCGGGCCCGTGGATGCGATGCGTACCCGAGCATCCACGGGCCGGCCACGGGTCTCACCCGAGCAGCGTGCCGCCACTGGCGTCGATGAAGGCACCGCTGATCCAGCGCGCTTCCGGCGAGGCGAGGAACGTCACGACGTCGGCGACGTCGGCGGGTTCGCCGACCCGACCGAAGGCCGACAGCGCGGCCATCTGCTCGACGGCCTCCGGGATGTTGAAGACAGGGTTGTCGTTCCGCGTGATCCCGGGCGCCACGCTGTTGACCGTGATGCGCCGCGGCCCGAGGTGGCGGGCCAGATGCAGCGCGAGCATCTCCAGGGCGCCCTTGCTCATCGCGTACGCCAACTCCATCGGGTTGGCCACCCGGGTCAGGCCGGAGGAGATGTTGATGATGCGGCCACCGTCCGGGATGATCGGCAGCGCCCGCTGGATCAGGAAGAACGGCGCTTTCGCGTTCACTCCAATCAGCCGGTCGAACTGCTCGGTCGTGGTCTCCTCCGGCGGGACACCACCCATCATCCCGGCGTTGTTCACCAGGATGTCCAGCCGCACCTCGCCGCCGTGGTGCTCCTTGAGGCCGGCCTCCAGGTCGGCAAAGAGCTTGTCGACGTCACCGGGTATGCCCAGCTCGGCCTGGATCGCGAAGGAGCGGCCGCCCGCCTGCGCGATCCCGTCCACGACCTCCCGTGCGGCGGCGGCGTTGCTGGAGTAGTGCACGGCGACGAGCGCACCCTTGCGCGCGAGCCGCTCCGCGGTCGCCCGGCCGATACCTCGGCTCGAGCCGGTCACCAGCGCGGTCTGGTTGGCGAGGTTACCCATTCATCCACGTCCCTTCGGTGGTCCGTCGTTGGAGTCGGCCTTGAATGCCCGAAGCAGCGCGAAGTTGTCGACGATGCCCCAGCGCTCGGCGATCTTGTCGCCTTCGAACCGGAGGATGAGGATCGCGTGGTGCTGTACGATCTTGCCGGTCGGCGGCACGCCGAGGAACTCCCCGGTGTGCTTGCCGTGCATGATCCAGCGGACGACGGCCTTGTCTCCCTGCGAGACGAAGTCGAGGATCTCGTACCGGATGTCGCTGAACCCGCTGCGCTGCTTGCGGATGGTGAACTTGAACGCCTCCGGGCCGGTCAGCGAGTCGTCGTGGCTGCCGTGGTTGCGGAAGTCGGCGGCCAGGTACTCGTCGGCGATCGCCAGGTTTCCGTTGTTGAGCCCGTCCAGATAGATCTTGTCGACAATCTCCCTCTGCCGCTCCGCACTGATGACTTCCGTGGCGCCGGTCATGTGCCTTCCTTCCCTCCGTCTGGTTGATTCACTGCGCTCTCCCGGCCATGGTCTGGGCGATCGACGGAACGCCGACTCCGGTCGTCCAGATGACTCGCAGCGCGAGCCGTTGCAGGCGCCAGTGCGCGCTCTGCCGTACGGCTACGCCGTCGAACCTGCCGCCCAGGTGAAAGTGCATGCCCGAAGCGGGCGGCGGGGGTGAGCCCGGGTGCACATGGGACGCGATGACACTCCACGTCACCGCCGCGCGGTCACCGTCCAGCTCGATCAGGTAGTTCGAGGCGTGGTGGTGGGTACGCGCCCAGTGGCCCATGAAGCCGCTCGTGAACCGGGCCACACCGTCGATCCCGTAGTGGTTGCCCGGCGGGAACTCGAGCGCGACGTCGTCGGCGAACACCCTACGGGCCCAGGCGTCGTCGAAGGCACCGTCGTCGAGGAGCAGCAGGTACCGGTCGATGAGATCGGCCACGGCGGTACGGTCGGACAGCCGGCGGATCTCGGCCGAGATCGGCGCGAGCTGGTCCGGATCGGTGGAGTCCGCCGTCATCAGCCGACCGCCGGCGCGCCGAACCACCGGGTGAGCGCCTCGACCAGCTCTTCCTTGCCGCCGTCCGGCGCGCCCCAGGCGACGTGCCCGTCCGGTCGGAGCAGCACCGAGAAGGTACCGACGAGCGGGTCGTCGGCGTCGAGCTGGCCGGGCTTGGCGGTGACCACGTCCACCCGGTCGGACCAGGCGGACGCCACCTCCCGCATCGGTGCGTCGTCGGCGAGATCCAGTAACAGTCCACGCCCTCCGTGCAGCAGCGCCGGCGTGCGTACCGGTCCGGTATCGCCGACCAGCTCGTAGTCGGGCATCCGCCGGCCGAGCAACGGATGCGCCCCGGACCCGACGTCGTACCGGATCTCCAGGCCGCTCACCATGCCCACGAGGTGCTTGCTGACCTCCTCGTAGCGGGTGAGCTCGGAGAGCAGCTCGCGCATCGGCTGCATCTCGTTGCCGCTGAGGAACAACAGACCCTGCGCCTGGGTGTTCATCAGCAGCCGCTTGCCGACCGCGTGCCGCTCGCTGTGGTACGAGTCCAGCAGGCCGGGCGGCGCCCAGCCGTTGACCTCCGCGGCCAGCTTCCAGCCGAGGTTGACCGAGTCCTGGATGCTGGTGTTCATGCCCTGGCCGCCGGCGGGCAGGTGGATGTGCGCGGCGTCGCCGGCCAGCAGGACCCGACCGCGGCGGTACTCGGTGACCTGGCGGGTCGCGTCGCCGAAAGAGCTCAGCCACACCGGCTCGGCGTGGCTGATGTCCTCACCGGTCATCCGCTTCCAGGCGTCCGCGATCTCCGGATACTCGATCGGCTTGGTCCGCCGCTTCGGCGGCGTACCACGCTCGCAGATGATGAGGCGCTGGGTCCCGTCGGGCAGCTGGCCGGACATCACCATGCCACCGGGTACCGACTCGCCGATCATCCGGGGCCGCAGCTGGACACCGCGGATGTCGGCGAGGAACATCTCGATGGTCGAGGCGGTGCCGGGGAAGTCGAACCCGGCCGCCCTGCGTACGGTGCTCCGCCCGCCGTCGCACCCCACCAGGTACGTGGCGCGTCCGGACGCCGGCCCGTCCGGTCCGGCGACCTCGACCTGCACGCCGTCGGCGCCCTCGGTCAGGGAGACCAGCTCGTGACCGCGGTAGATCTGGGCGCCCACTTCGGTCGCCCATTCCGCGAGCATCTCCTCGGTCCGCGCCTGCGGCACGTTCTTGGCGCCGAAGTGCGCACCCTTCACCACGCCGAAGTCCATCGGCAGGCCGCCGAAGTGCCCGAGGTTGCTGGTCTCGATCTCGCCGAACCGGTCGAGCAGACCGCGCTGATCGAAGACCTCCATGGTCCGGGCGGTGAAGCCCAGTCCGCGCGATTCGCCGGTCGGCTTCGGGAGCCGCTCCAGGACGATCACCTGTACGCCCGCCAGTCGCAGCTCGCCGGCGAGCATCAGACCCGCCGGACCGGCCCCGACAACGATCACGTCCGATTCCATTGATACCTCCGGATTGCGCCTGGGCATTCGAAACACGAATGGGGAGACCCCGCCGGGGGCTGGTTCGCGGTTAGTTCTCGGTCAGTTGGCGGGCCGTGGTCTCAGCGGTCGTGGAGTAGATCACCGAGCCGTCCGGCCCGTGCCTTGAGGCCCGAGGAGCGGTCCCGCAGGCTTGCGCCGCAAGGGAATCGAGCTTGAAAACCGCCGGAACTGGCGAAAACCACCACACAATTCCTCAGCTCTATCACGTGATCATGGACCCACGGATACGTCAGGGGAGCCTCTTCTTGGTGGTCAGCGTGAGGGATCCGTCCTCCGCGAAAGCGATGGTGTATTCGTCGACCTCACCGTCATGGGAAACGGTGCCCGACCACGACCCGACAAGCGCGTCAGTCACGTCGTGCATAGGTCACACTCCTCAGCAGTCAACCGTTCGAGGGCAGCATTCATCGCCGGATGGCGGCGCGACAACAGCGGCAGCGCCGCCAGCGGCGCTGCCGAGAATGCTTAAACGATTGGGGCCCGCCGATTGTCTGGTCCGGCTGCGCTCACGAAGGTGGCTCTGAGTGCCGGCACGGCGATGCCCCGGCCAAGAGCGTGACACATCCGGTCTCGGGTGTCAACGGTGCACCCCGGCGATCTCGGTGTATCAGCCGAACCGGTGAGCACCGATCAGCAGATACACCACAGTGGTGTATCTACTGATCCGCGACCGGTCAGGATGCTCCGCGACCGAACAGCTCGGCCGCCTCCGCGCCCTTGGCTTTCCGCGTGTGGTAGTCGAGCACCTGACCGAGCAGCCGGGCGAGCACCGCGCGTTCGTCCGGGGACAGCGGGGAGAGGAGTTCGTCCTGGATCTCGGTGAGCCGCTCGTCCAGCCGGCGCAGCTGCCGCCGGCCGGCCGCGGTGATGGTGACGATGTTACGGCGCCGGTCAGCGGGGTCCGAGGCGCGCTCGACCAGCTTCCGGTCGGCCAGCTCGTTGATGGCGGCGACGATGTCGCTGAAGTGGATGCCACTGCGCCGGCCCAAGTCCGCCTGGCTGGCGGGACCCAGCTCGTCGAGGGTGGCCAGCAGGCGGTAGTGGTAGCCACGGGCGTCGACCGCAGCCAGGCCGTCGGTCACCAGCCGGTGCGCGTGCATCGCTGCCTGCGTCATCAGCCAGCTCGGCAGGCTCGTCAACCGGGTAGGGGCTGTTGCGTCCTCAGCTGGCGTTTTCATGTGACCAGTTTAACAACTTCGTTCGGCTGCCTAATGGTTCCGCACTATCGTTTACCTCACTAACGTTAGGATGACTAATGATAGGATGTCGACGAGTGAACCGGGTGTGACGAAGGTGAGGGTACCCATGAGCGACAAGACGTTCCGGCTCGACATGGCGATGATGTACGCAGTACACAACGCGCTCCGGCGGGAGCTGGAGCGGATCGCCCGGATCACCGCGCGGCCCGAGGACGACCCGCGGCACATCCTGCGTACCGCCGTCGGGTGGGAGCTGTTCAAGAACTACCTCCGGGTCCACCACGTCTCCGAGGACGAGGCGGTGTGGCCGGTGATGCAGGCGGCGCTGGCCGGCGGCCGGAGCGACGACCTGGCACTGCTCGACGCGATGGAGGCGGAGCACGCCGCCATCGACCCCGTACTGGAGGCCGTCGACGCGGCACTGGCCGACCGCGAGACCGGACCCGGACGGCTGGGCGACCTGGTCGACGCGCTGACCGGTGTGGTCACGGCGCACCTCAAGCACGAAGAGGACGAGGCGCTGGCGCTGATCGACGCGACGCTGACAGTCGAGCAGTGGCAGCACTTCAGCGAGGTCCACCGCAACAACATCGGGGCGGACGCACCCCGATACCTCCCCTGGCTGCTCGAGGGCGCGAGCGAGCAGAGCACGGCGACCATCCTCGGCCGCATGCCGGAGCCGCTGCGCAACGCCTACCGGGACGAGTGGCGCAAGGCGTACGTGGCGCTGGACCTCTGGACCGCGAAGGACGAACAGGCCGCCATCTGACGTACCCCATCAATGGATTGGAGACACCGATGTCCGTGCAAGAAGGATCGATGTCGGTAGACGAGCGAATCGATACCGGCGCACCGTCCGGGGTCGAGCGCAAGCTCGGCCTCGCGCTGCTCGTCATCGCGGCAGCGCAGCTGATGCTCGTGCTGGACAACACCATCATGAACGTGGCCCTACCGAGCATCCAGAGCGCGCTGCGCCTCGCACCCTCCGACCTGAACTGGGTGATCACCGCCTACGCCCTCGCCTTCGGCGGCCTGCTGCTCGTCGGCGGGCGCGCAGGTGACCTCTTCGGACGGCGGCGGGTGTTCCGCATCGGGCTGGTGGTGTTCACCCTCGCCTCGCTGCTCGGCGGCTTCGCACCGAGCGCCGCCACGCTCATCGGCGCCCGCGTCGTACAGGGCGTCGGCGCCGCGATCGCCGCGCCGACCGCGCTGTCCCTGCTCGCGACAACCTTCCCGGCCGGTGCGCCGCGGAACAAGGCGCTCGGCGTGTACGGGGCGATGGGCGGCCTCGGCTCGGTCGTCGGCCTGCTGCTCGGCGGCGCGCTCACCGAGTACCTGAGCTGGCGGTGGGTCCTGTTCATCAATGTCCCGATCGCCATCCTCGTCCTGATCGGTACGAGCGTCCTGATCGAAGGCGACCGCGACCGCGGCGGCGTCGACCTCCCCGGTGCGATTACCGCGACCCTCGGCCTGGGCTCGCTGGTCTATGCGATCAATCGGGGCAACACGCATGGGTGGAGCGACACGTTCACGCTGGCGTTCCTCGCCGTCGCCGCCGTGCTGCTGATCGCGTTTCTGATCATCCAGGCACGCAGCTCGGCGCCGATGATGCCGCCCCGGGTCCTGCGGGACCGCGCGCGGGCCGGCGCGTACCTGGTCATGTTCCTCCTCGGTTCCGGCATGTTCGCCATGTTCTACTTCCTCACCCTCTACATGCAGATCGTCAAGGGATACTCGGCGATGCGTACCGGCCTGGCCTACCTGCCGTTCGTGGTCGGCATCGGCCTGGCTGCCGGTGGCATCGGTCCGAAGCTCCTGTCCCGCGCCTCGGCCCGCACGGTCACCGTGACCGGCCTGCTCATCTCCACCGCGGGCATGGCCTGGTTCAGCGCACTCACCCCGGGACGGAACCCCTTCATCGCGCTGCTGCCCGCGCAATTGGTCACCGGCTTCGGCCTCGGCCTCGCCTTCGTCACACTCACGATCGTCGGCGTCCGGGGCGTCGCGCCGCAGGATACTGGGATCGCCTCGGGCCTGGTCAACACCAGCCAGCAGATCGGTGGCGCGCTCGGCCTGGCCATCCTGGTAGCCATCGCCTCGGCCGTGACCAAGGGCCTGCTTCCCGGTACCGCACTGCCCGAGGCACTGACCCACGGATATGTCACCGGTCTGCTCGTCGGCGGCCTGTTCTACGTCGCCGCCCTGCTCGTCGCGGCGCTGACCCTCAACGTCAAGGTCTCCGGCCACCACTAGCTAGCACCCACCCGAGCGTGGCCCCTGCCGTGGCGCCCCCGTCCCACGGCTGGGGCCACGCGCTCGACCCCGTCACGGGACTTCCGAAGATCATGGGCACACGAGTTTGCGAATTTGGGCGTTGACTAGGGCAAACGCTGGGAGTCGTGATTTGGGTCGTGTTACTACACGGCGGCGGTGCTGTGCGGATCGGCTCAGCTGGTCATGGTGGTGAAGTCGAGGTACTTGGGTGGTTCGGGCAGTTGGAGCGCGTCGAGGATGGTCTTCTGGCCGGTGGTGGTGGCGGAGCGTCGGGCGACCCGGCCGTCGGCGGTGGCCAGGGTGAGCAGGTGCATGCGGTCCAGTTCGTGGCGCAGGTTGCGCCAGGTGTCCCCGGTGGTGGTCTCGGCGACCCGGGTGAGCAGCAGGCTCGCCAGCACAGCTGGCCCTCGCCATCGAACGCGCCACCCACGGCAACGACCGCGAACCGGTCGCGGTCATTGAGGCAGCCGCGCATTCCACGCCCGCAACGCCCTCACCACCACCATCGGCGCGCTGCACCGCAAAGCGATGGACCAGTGCCGCCAGCGACGACCCCAGCAACAGCGCCGCGACCGCGACCTGCGCCAAGCCCTCGTCCGCGACCTGACCTACCTCAACTGACGCAACCGACGCACAAACATGCGGGAGCGGAAGCCCAAGATCGGCTTCTGCTCCATTTTGCTCCCAATGTATCGACCAACAAGGGAAGAGCCCGTTACCCAAGATCCGGGCAACGGGCTACTACGGTGCGGAAATAGACGGTGGGCGACACTGTGATCGAACCAGTGACCTCTTCGGTGTGAACCAGGACGCTGCATAGCCTCTGACCAGCGAAAATTCGCCAGCCTGCGGAAGCGTGGGAGCAGTTACCAGCCGTCCAGCGCACGACGCAGCCGTTCAACGCCCGTTCCGAGCGACGCGCTG
>WNGM01004192.1_pt1 | contig 11417 bp, 9 predicted proteins | sample 5400571 | NCBI WGS metagenome assembly WNGM01 (sample SAMN13153378, study PRJNA577476) | soil metagenome | isolation source: 100 cm soil or saprolite under Garry oak tree replicate 2 | place: USA:California | collected 2016-06-15 | reverse complement strand
GAACTCGCCGCCGGCTCTCACGATCGCGCCGGCGTGTAGGAGCTGCGCCCGAAGTTTTCGGAGGGTTTCCTCTGGAGCCTCCCGCTCGTCACGCCAATACGTCATCTTGAGGCGCCGATGGCGGGGCCGAGTGGTCGGTCCTCGCCTCCGCCACGGAGTCAAGCCGCCCCGGATTCTCCCGCGCAGACGCGCCATGGGCTGGAGAAGGTGCAGCAACAGGACGACGACCCGGAGCCCAACGAGCGACCACCACGGCTTCCGGGTGCCCGCGACGAAATTGGCACGGCGGGCGCTGATCCATGCCTGCGCAATGGGGAGCGTAATCGCGACGAGCAACGTCGGTCCGACGACGAGCGAGGCATCCCAACCCATGCTCAGGAGGAGCATCCCCGCAAGAAGGGCGATCACCAAATACCACTCCGGGGCGAGAGCCACGGACCAGCGAGAATTGTGGGATTCGTAGAGGGACTGGAACGGCGCGGTTCCCCAAACGCCCTGGTAGACGCGACCGCGCATCGCCGAGAAATCAAGCGAGACCCCCTTGCCGTAGAGGCGTCCGCGCCAGCTCAGTTGCCCGATCGAATTGTATCGAGCCGGCCACTTGTGTTCCAAAAGGGCCTCGGCCTTCCCGTAGCCGACCTGCTGCTTCCAGAACTTCCGGATCGACTTGCGGCGGTGATGCCAGACGACGGCGGCCGGCGAGTAGCCGATGAGTCCCCCGCGGTCCCGGAGCCGCCAGCACACATCGACGTCGTCGCCGGCGGTTCGGAACACCGGGTCGAATCCGCCGATCGCCTCGAGCGCGTCCTTCCGGAACGCCATGTTGCATCCGGGGATGTGCTCCGCGACGGTGTCGGACAGCAAGACCGGATTCGGACCGCCGGGTGCGTTCGCGACGGCGTCCGCGATCCAACCGTCGTTCGGAGGCGGGAGGTTCGGTCCTCCCACGCCGACGTACGTCCCCTCCAGGAACGCGAGGGCGAGAAATCGCAACCAATGAATCTCCGGGTAGGCGTCGTCGTCGATGAACGCGACAATCTCGCCCGCGGCGGCCTGGGTGCCGACGTTGCGTGCGGCACTGAGCCCCTGATTCTTGGTCGTGATGAGCCGGGCATGGTACTCCGATGCGATCTGCGGCGTCGCGTCGGTCGACCCGTCGTTGACCACGATTACCTCGTAGTCCGGGTAGTCGAGTTGCTCGAGGCCGGCCAGCGTGTCGCGAAGCGTCGCGGCCCCGTTCAAGGTTGACACCACGACCGAAATCTTTGGCCAGAGAAGGTCCGGGGGGAAAGGCGACTGGGCAAACGCCTGAGACACGGCCTGTAACGCAGGCTTGGGCGTCCGATCTGCCGTCGTCAACCCGAACGCCCAGTCTTCGACCCGGATTTGCCCGTGATACCACTCGTCGGTCCACGCGAAAACGATGACCCCCGCGCAACCGAGACGGAAGGCGGCTCGGACTTGCCCCGACAACATCGCAGCCTGCTTCTCCTCGCCGTTTCGAAGGCTGTCCAGTCCGATCTCGCTGAGCAACACCGGGCGATCATCGCTCAGACTGTGCAGGCGCGCGAGGTAATCCTCGAGGGACCGTCGGGATTCCAGGTACACGTTGAACGACACGAAGTCCAGGAACGGGAGCCGCAAGTATTCCGTCGACGGGTAGTTCACGTAGGTCACGAGGGCGTCCGGGTCTTCCTCCTTCGCGATGCGATAGAGCCGCTCGATGAACCTCTCGACCCGCCGCCTCCCGTGCCAACGCACGATCGACGAAGGGATCTCGTTTCCGATGCTGTAGCCGAACACGGCGGGATGGCCGGCACAAACCCGGATCCATCGCCGGATGCGGGCTTCGATTTCCTTGACCTTGCCGGGCTCATCCAAGAAGGCCATATGCTCACCCCAGTTGAGCCCCACCATGACCCGAAGCCCGTTTTGGAGAGCGACGTCGAGGAGCCAGCGCGGCGGACCCGTGTGGACCCGAACGACGTTGAAGCCGTTCGCGGCCATTTGGGCGAAGTCTCGTTCCACCGTCTCGACCGTGAACCGCTCTTCTCCGTTCGTTTCGACGAAGAACGTGCCGTAGCTGATGCCGCGAACCCAGAACTTTTCTTTTCCCAGGTAGAGGAACTTTCCTCGGACGGTCGGCCGGCCTACCAACGAGGACCGTTCGACCGGAACTTCCGTGACGACTTGGGCCACGTTCACCATCCCTTCGACGGCGGAGAGGACACTCGCTTCGCCCCGAACGCTCACGCGTCGTCCAAGATCGGGAGCATCCGTTCTCTCAGGATCTTCAGTCCGTCCTCCAGCCGGACCCTCGGCTCGTGGCCGAGGACCTTGTGTGATTTTCCTGGATCTCCGACGAACCTCCGGACCTCGAAGTTGTTCGGAGGACTCTGGATGATCCGGGAGGAGGAACCGGTCAGCCCGACGATCATGGTGGCCAGATCGGAGACGGACACGCCGCGGCCGGTCACGAAATGGAATTCTTGTCCGGGGACGCCCGAGCCTCCATCGAAGCTCGCCGCGAACGCCTTGAGGATCCCGGAAAGCGTGTCATCAATATACGTGAAGTCGAGCACCTGATCGCCGCCGTACAGTGTGATGTCTTCGCCGTGAAGCGCCTTCGTCATGAACTTCGGGATCACTCTCTCCGGCAGGTCTCTCTCACTGCCGTACACGTTCGAGAACCGGAAGATGACGGGATTGACCGAGGGGGAGAGGGACGGATCCGAATAGGAACCGCAGGCCCGCTCCGCGCAGAGTTTCGTCATCCCGTAGACGGAGAGAGGTTTCTTCGGATGGTTCTCGTCGACCGGAAGATACTGCGGCTCGCCGTACACTTCCCGGCTCGAGGCGTAGAAGAGGAGGGGCCGACTCTCCGACTTCCGGCACGCCTCCAAGACATTCAACGTGCCGAGTTGGTTCGTCGTCCAACAGGTGTACGGATCCATCTGCCCCCAGGCGACCCGAGAGACGGCCGCAAGGTGGAAGACCGCGTCGTGGCCCGCAACGGCGTCCTTGACGACGGGGTAATCCCGGATGTCACCGCGAATCTTCGGACCGCGCAACGACGTCGTGTTGCCGTTGAAATGCACGTCGAAGAGGGTGACGGAATGGCCCAACTCCTCGAGCCTCTCCGCGAGATGGCTGCCGATGAATCCATTTCCACCGGTGATCAGGACTCGATCCATCGTTTTCACCTCTGATAATATCGGGGGACCGAAGACCGGGGGAACTTTGGCCCGGCGCTCGTCCTCCTCCGCATGGCGCCCCTTCAAACCGAAGCAAGCGAGGTCGTCCCATATTCTCCGTGTATTCGAATGTGCTCCAATCGCGGCATCTATCCACGATTGCAACCACGTTGAAAACATGACGTTGACGTAGGTCGCGCGTTCTCCGATTTCGTTCGGACAACATCGGGTGGGGGAACTGCGTTCTGGGTCGGCCCGTCAGGCAACGGCATCGAATCGAATGGACAGATATACGGCGCTCATCACGGCGGGCGGCATCGGGACCCGACTCCTGCCGTTCTCCAAGGAGATCCCCAAGGAGATGTTACCGATCATTGCCCACGACGGGGATGAGTCTCTCGAGCTCAAACCGCTCGTCCAGGCGATTTTCGAACAACTCTACGCCGCAGGAATCCGAAACTTCTACATCGTCGTCGGGAGGGGCAAACGAGCGATCGAAGACCACTTTTCTCCGGATCCGAGATTCTTGGAATTCCTCGAGAAGAAGGGAAAACTCCCGAAGGGCATGTCCGACTTCTACGAGAAAATCAAGTCTTCGAATCTTGTGTTCCTCAACCAACCGGAGCCGCTGGGTTTCGGGGACGCGGTGTTGCTCGGCCGATCCCTGATCGACGGTCCGTTCATCGTGCAGGCCGCGGATACGTTCATCCTCTCCGATGGAGTCGAGTACCTGGAGCGGTTGACCGGGCTGCATCGGAAGTATCGCGCGTCCGCAACAATCCTGTTGCGAGAGGTCCCGCAGCCTCAAGACTATGGCGTCGTCGAAGGAGACTACGTGGAACCCGGAGTCCTGAAGATTACCTCCGCCGTGGAGAAGCCGGAAACGCCGCGGAGCCATCACGCGATCATGCCGGTGTACGTCTTCGGCCAGGAAATTTTCGGGGCCCTCTCGAAAATCGGACCCGGGAGAGGCGGAGAACTGCAGCTCACCGACGCGATTCAGAGCCTGGTCGAGGCCGGAGAGAGGGTGATCGGCGTCAACCTCTCCGGCGACGAGGTCATCCTGGACTTGGGCAGCCCAGAGACGATGATCGTGGCCCTGAAGCTCTCGCTGCAGCACGCAGACGAACGGGCTCACGCGGATCCTGAGATCGCACGAACGAAGCGGGGGCCGCCTCGCCGAGGGGAGCCCGGAATCGGCAAGGCGGTGCCCGAGCACGCAAGCCTCCCCGCCCTCGTGCCCATGACGATCGAGTGGCGCACCGCGCATGGCCGCGAGGCCGCTCCTGGTTGACAGGTCCTTCCGCCTCCATTGCGTTCATTCGTCCATTGACGTACAGACAGTCCCTCCCATAAGAACCCGCTATGAGCCTTTCGGTTGGCTCAGAGGATGGCTTAAGCCCTATTGTTTCGGGGCGCGCCACATCACGCTTATCTGCGGGAAGACTCAGTTCGAAAATTGTCCCAATACGGCTATGACCTGGCATCGAGGGGTGGCGCCAAGGAGGTGAAAGCACCATGGAAGCGACCCGCGCGAAGTCAGGGTCGGGGTTCGGCCAATCGTGGCGCGAACTCTCGCACACGCCGACACACCAGGTACCGATCGTGCTTGGCGCGTTTGTGGCCCTGATCACGGGCATCCTGACGTATCTCTTCGATGCGTCGAAGGCAGGCGCGATCGTGGCCGCGACCGCCGCAGAGGCCTACTTGGTCATCTTCGGCATCGTCGGTCTGATCGGCTACGCCGTGTCGAAGCAGAACGTGCAGAATGGCTCCATCGTGGCCATGATCGCCGGTCTGGCGATCGTGGTCTTGGTGGCGACGCAGCTGGGCCTGTTTGCAGGCCTGCTCCTCCTCGCCGGAGCCATCTGGAGCCTCGCGTCGACCCGGTAATCGGGCAGACGTAATCGAGGCGACCTTTTTTCCACCTCTTTCTTTCCTCTTCATCTTTCACCCGCTCTGTTCATCCCTGACCGAAATCGTAACGTCCGATGTGACATGGCCCTGCACACCGGATGGAAACCACATCCATCGACGTAACAGGCCTCGTTACAATGTAGTTAATAGACGGCGGGACCCATTCGTTCGGGATGAAAATCTCCGAGGCCTCCGAAGCCCTTCAGCGGATCGGCCTGAGTCGATACGAGGCCCTCGTGTTCGTGAACCTCGCTCGCGCCGGGGCCACGACGGCGGGCGACGTCGCGCGAGCGAGCGGCGTGAATCGCGTCCAAACGTACCGAGCCCTTGAGGGCCTCGAGGCCCGCGGGCTCGTCGAGGTCACGTTGGACCGTCCCCGTCGATATGCGGCCCGGGCGATCAACGAGGTGTTCGACATGATCGCCGACGAGAAGCGCTCGGAGCTCGAGAAGCTCGACGGTGTCCGGAAGACGTTCCTCGAAGCGTGGCCAAAGCTCTCCGGGCGGACCCGTGAGGCCCCGACCGTACGCCTCCAAGTGATCAAGGGCCGGGCGCAGATCTACCGCACCCTGCAGCAGTTCGTCTCCACCGCGAAAGCGGAGGTCCTCGCCTTCACGACGACGAAGGGCCTGCAGCGTTCGTATCGTGCCGGGATCAACGAGGCTCTCCTTTCGGCGATGCGACGCGGGGTGAAAGCGCGCCTCGCGGCAGACATCAACGAAACGAACGAGGTGCTCATGGCCCGAGTCGCGAAACACGTACCCCTGCGACACGTGGACCGCCAGCGCGCGCGCTTCATCATCGTCGACCGCGACTCGATCCTCGCGTTCCTCATCCAAGACGAGAAGAGCCTCCGAGGCGACGGGGAGACCGCCCTGTGGACGAACAGCCCGGACTTCGTCAAGGCCCACCTCGAGTTCTTCGAGAAGTCGTGGGCCTCCGGGGTCCCCGCGAGGCGGCGGCTCGCGGCCCTCCGCGCGCACTAGTCGTTATCGAAAACGAGAACGGCCCGCGGTTTGGGAAAAAGACTATGGACCCCAGACGCCGTGCCGCCACCCGGAGGAGATTTCGTTTGTCGAAGAGAATCGTGGGAATGACGCTGCTCGCGATGGCCCTCGTCACCGCGGCGTTCGCCGTCACCGTCGCGAGGGCGGACGATGAAACCGGATTGCATTGGAATGCCGTCCTCGCCGGGATCAACGAGCGACCGACGCCTCGGGACACGCAGGCTCGCGGGGTGGCGATCTTCCAGTTGAGCGCGGACGGCGAATCGATTCATTACAAGGTCATTGCCGCGAACATCAACAACGTGATCATGGCGCACATCCATCTGGGAGACGCCAACACGGCGGGCCCCGTCATCGTCTGGCTATATCCCGTCGGCGGGCCTCCACCTGCGGCCCCCGGCGGCGGTCGATTCAACGGCGTCTTGGTTCAAGGCGACTTTGATGCGACGAAATTCGTCGGCCCCCTCGCAGGCAAGCCGATGAGCGCCTTGCTGGAGAACCTGACCGCGGGAACCGCCTATGTGAATATCCACACCGATGATGGCGTCGCGCCACCGAACACGGGACCGGGCGACTTCCCCGGCGGAGAGATTCGCGGCCAAGTGAAACCGACCGACTGAAGTCGACCCGCACCCTCAACAGAGTCGATCGCTCGGTCGGGCTCCCGGGTTCACCACTTCGACTCAGCGTCTAGCAGTGCCCCGTAGCCTTCCTGAATCGTCCGGGTCACTCGGCCGGGGGCTTCCATTCGACGCCCGTCGACCGAGGCGATGCCGAGGACGCCAACCCCGCTGCCCGAGAGAAACACCTCTTCCGCGCCGCGCAACCGGTCGAGCGAGACGAACATTTCCCGCGCCCGGATCTTGGCCCGCGCCGCGATTTCGAGGACGGCACTCCGCGTGATTCCGGGAAGCGCCCCGTCGTACGTGGGTGGCGTCTGGAGGGACTCGCCGGAGACGAGGAACAGGTTGCGCGCGGTCGTCTCGACCACACGACCCTTTTCATTGAGGAGGACCGCATCGAATGCGCCTTCCGCTTCGGCTTCTCGGAGGGCGACCGCCTCCGCGCCGCGAGCAATCGATTTGACCTGACTCATCGGGCCCGAGATGCGCCGAATGGTGGTCGCGACGTGCAAGGCGGGTTGCGATGGAATCTCCGGAAGGGCGCGCGAGGCAATCGTCGCCATTCCTCGAGTCGTGGGCCGGTCTCCCGCGGTGACGGTGATCCGGGCGAGGCCCTCGACGACGCCGTTCGCCTCGACGACCTTCCTCGCGCCCTGGCGGAAGTCCTCGGATCCCCATGGGGGCTCGATGCGCAGGACTTCCAGAGCGGACCGCAGCCGTTCGAAGTGTGCGCCGAGCCGGAAGGGTGCCCCGCCGTGGATTCGGATCGTCTCGAAGCATCCGTCCCCGTACAGGAACCCGCGGTTGTGAATGGAGACGTGGGCGTCGTCCTCGGGGATCAGGACGCCGTCAAGCCACGCGGAGGCCGTCCGGGGTCACCTCCACGCGGTCTTGCGTGAGGGCCTCCGCATGTCCTCGGAGCTTGTCGAGCGTCTCCCGATACTCCGCCTCCGGGTCCGAGTCGGCGACGATGCCGCCGCCGACCGCGAAGTAGGCTGTCTCGCCGATCACGGTCGCGGTGCGGATCGCGATGTTCCAATCGAACGAGCGGTCCCAGGAGACGTAGCCGATCGCGCCGGTGTACACGCCGCGGCGGTGCGGCTCGAGCCGCTCGATGATTTCCATGGCCCGCGGCTTCGGGGCTCCCGTGATCGAGCCGCCGGGGAATGTGGCCCGCACCAAGTCCGGGATCGTCACTTCCTTCCGGAGGCGTCCGCGCACGACGCTCTCCAGGTGATGCACGTTCGGGAGTGTGCGGAGGCCCTTTAGAAGCGGCACGTGCACGCTGCCGAACTCGCACACCTTGCCGAGGTCGTTCCGCTCCAGGTCGACGATCATCACGTTCTCCGCGGCGTCTTTCTCGCTCGCGAGGAGTTCCCGCGCGAGGCGCTCATCCTCTCCGGGCGTTCGACCGCGGGGCCGAGTCCCCTTGATCGGACGGGTCTCGATGTCCCGGCCGCGGACGCGCAGGAACCGTTCCGGACTCGCCGAAAGCAGGCGGTGGTCTCCGGCCTCGAGGAATCCGCCGAACGTCGAGGGCGTGCGCGCCCGGAGGCGCTCGTACGCGGCCGTGGGCGTTCCACGCAACGGAAGCGCGACGCGATGGGAGAGGTTGACCTGGTAGATCTCCCCGTCATAGATCGCCCGTTTCGCTTCCTCGATCGTGCGGACGTATTCCTCCGGGTCGAGCGGTTCGATTGGGCGCGGTTCGGAAGGCACCGACAGCCGGTCCGGGATCGGCGGAGGTTCGAAGTCGATGCGGGTGCGCGGGGCGATCACGAACGTCTCGCCCCACACTCGGTCGAGGACGTACACACGAGGGTACACGGCGAAATGCATGTCCGGGAGCCAAAGGTCCGAGGGTTTCTCGTCCGGCAATCGTTCAATCTGGCGGCCGAGGTCGTACGCGACGTAGCCCACGGGGCCCCCGAGAAACGGGTACGCGGGCGTGCCGGCGGTGGCCCAAGGCAGCGTCTCGAGGAACTGGCCGAACGCTTCGAGTGGATTTCGGTTGGTTGAGGAATCGCCCCACGGCGTCGCGTATGTCGCCTTGGGACCGCGACTCCGAAACCATCCGATGGGATCGGATCCGAGGAACGAGTATCGGGCGAGCTCCGCGTCCGGCAATGAGGAATCGAGGAAGAATGGCCATCGACCGCGTTGCAAGCGACGAAACAGAGCAATCGGGTCCCGCCGGCCGATCGGACGCACCGAGAGCCGCAGGTCCTCCGGCATCGATGGGGCATTGAGGGGGCGCATCTGAGGTTTTGGGTGGCGGGCGGACTCGCGCCGAACCCGAGCGAATCGATCAGTCGAGCAGCTCGATCCAGATTCCGTCTGGATCCTTGACGTAGACCTCCGTGCCTTCCGCCTTCTCCGGAGGCACCGCAGGCTTCGCCCCCTTGCGGATCAGTTCGCGGTACGCTTTCTCCGCGTCGTCCACGACGAACGCCAGGTGGTCGATCTCCTCGCCCTTTCGATACGGAGAGTAGAACCGGGTTCCCGGAGGATACCAGTTCAGTTCGAGTCGTTGGCGGGATCCGGCCCCCTCGAGTTGGACATACTTGCCGCCATGCGGCATCGTCCCTCGGTTCACGACCCGCATCCCGAACGCCTTCGTGTAGAAGGCGAGAGAGCGTGTCAGGTTTCGCACTCGAATGCCTGTGTAGTAGAAGCGGTACTTCATGTAAGACCGCACCCCGGAAGGACCGTATCTAGTTGCCACCGTCATTTGGCGGCCGGCGCCAGCCGCTGAGGGGCTCGGAGCGAATTCCGGAACGGGCGGGCCTCGTGAGAACATCACGCCGTTCCGCTTGGCGCCTCGATCGCGGCGCAGACTGCGTCGAAATCCCAGAGCCTCCCGGGCTCGGCGGCCTTCGCCTTCAGATGATCCAGGTGGCCGGCCTCCGCGAGGAGGTTCACGATCCACGCGGTGTACGCGGGCGATCCCGTGGCGCCGGGCGAGTTGTAATTCACCACGTGGAACGAGTGCGGCCCGGGAATCTCGATTGCCTCCTTCACGAAGTTCCCGTGCAGGTCGACGATCTGGGCCCGCACGCCCGCGGTCCCCGGTCGCGTGAGGTACTTCACTCGCAGGGCCGGGAGGAATTCCCGGACGCGCTTCGCCATCGCTCGCTTCGAGATCGAGGAGGCCCACTCTTCGGTCGCGAGCATCATGAAGTCGGGATTGACGAGGGCCGCGAGTTTGTTCCCGAGCGGGCGCTCGAGCAGTTTCTTCACGGCCTCCGCAGGGTCATCGAAGAGTCCGTGGTACGTGTACGGACCGGGGACGGGGACCGCATTGGGACCGATCTCCCGCCGTCCGTCCGCGCGGACGATCCAGTGCGGGTCGAGGAACGGCAGCTCCGGATGTCGCGGGACAGTGTAGATGTTCCGGCCGCACAGATGATGCCACTCCGCGCCGACCTCCCAGTATTCTCCGCGGAAGTGGAGGTCCGTGTACTCGAGGCCGACGCCGAGGGCATGCGCGATGTCGATCGAGTGGCCACCCGCGGCGTTGATCAGAAATCGTGTCCGCAGGGATTCGTCCGACTGGCTGGCGTTCACTCGAATCCGTTTTCGCGGGTCCACATAGACGCGGTCCGACGTGGTCTTGAACGCCAGTCGGATCTCGAGGTGGTCATCCGCCGCGGTGATTGACTCGACGTTGGATCCCAACAGGAACCTGGCCCCGGCGCGCTCCGCGTCCTCCCGCAGCGCTTGCGTGAACGCCTGATAGTCGACGGCCGTGTCCGTCTTCGACCAGATCGCGCCATGGCAGCGGACGTGCGGCTCGAGGCGTCTCACATCCTCCGCGGTCAGGAGCGCGAGTTCGTCCTCTCCCATCCCGTTCGCGAGGCCCCAGTCCCGATACTTCTCGAGATGGGACAGCTGATCCGAACGGGTCGCGACCTCGAACGTGCCGACGGGCAACCACGGCAGGCCGCGTTCGGCCGCGAACGCCTTCCACATTCCGTACGCGACCTGGGATGAACGCGCGAAGACCTTTCGCCCGACCGGGTCCAGGTAGAACGGCCGGTGGATGACGCCGGTGTTCCGGCGCGACGTGTGCATCGCGACCTGCGATTCCTTCTCGAGGACGGCGATGCGGCCGTCGTAGCGGTTCGCAAGCCAGTACGCGAACGAGGTCCCGAGGATCCCGCCACCGACGATCGTGACATCCCAGGGCTCCATGGTTCGATTTCGAGGAACTGCCCCGAGTTTATTAGTCCTGCGTACTTGCGAAGGCGAGCCGCCTACCCTCCGATCTCGATCCGAACCGGGCCGACGGTGCAGTCGAAGGAGACCATCGGATCCGCGATGCGCCGCTCTAGCTGCGGGTGAGGGCCGAGGCCGAGGCCGACATCATCCTTCACGATGCTGTTGTCCAGCATGCACGGTTCCGCGGCCGTGTTCAGGCCGATCGTGACGTAACCGATTCGCGCGCTCTCCGACTTCGATTGCCGCAGCAGCCGATTGAGCAGCTCTTGGTGTTCGGCGGCTCCCGATTCGACGATCCGCCCGGAGCGGATCCGGAACCATGGGCGGACGATCGCCCGTCCAGCGAAGGCAATGGGGTCCGTCCCGCGAACCTCCCCGTTGACCGATTCCGGACGGACGGCCGCCTCGAGACGGCCCGCGGGCAAGGCCGTTCGAACGAATCCGCGGCGGATGTC
>WNGM01009591.1_pt1 | contig 11418 bp, 8 predicted proteins | sample 5400571 | NCBI WGS metagenome assembly WNGM01 (sample SAMN13153378, study PRJNA577476) | soil metagenome | isolation source: 100 cm soil or saprolite under Garry oak tree replicate 2 | place: USA:California | collected 2016-06-15 | reverse complement strand
CGTGCTCGAGGCCCGGCTCGCGCAGCTCCCGAGCGGGGCGCGCACGCTGCTCGAGACCCTGGCGCTCGCGGGGCAGCCGCTCGACGCCGCGGTGGCGCGTGATGTGGCAGGGCTCAAGGAGGACGAGCGGCAGCTCGTGGTGCTGTTGCAGGCCGAGCGGTGGCTCAAGGCCACGAGCAGCGCCGAGCGGCTCGAGCTGTACCACGACGGGATCCGCCGCGCCTTGCTGGCGCGCATCGATCCGGCACGGGTGCCGCTGATGCACTTGAGTCTCGCCACGGCGATGGAAGCGCGCCGCGGCGACGACCCTGAGACGCTGTACGAGCACTACCTCGAGGCGGGGCAGCGGGTGCGGGCGCAGAGCTGCGCCATACAAGCGGCGGCGAAAGCAGCCCGGGCACTCGCGTTCGAGCGGGCGGCGCTGTTTTACCGTCGGGCGCTCGCCTTGACGCCGGAGGGCGGGGCGGAAGCCGGGGCCCTCTACGCCCAGCTCGGTGAGGCGCTTGCGAACGCGGGCGGCGTGCGCGACGCGGCCGAAGCGTATAGTCGCGCGGCCGAGCTGTCGAGCCCCTCGGACGCGCTGGAGCTCCGGCGACTCGCAGCCGAGCAGTTCCTGATGGGTGGACGGGTCCAGGAGGGGCTCGACATGCTCAAGTCGGTCCTGGACGCGACGGGCTTGGGCCTCCCGAAAACGAAGGGCCGGGCGGTGCTGTCGCTCGTGTGGCATCGCGCCTGGTTGCGGCTCCGCGGGCTGCGCTTCGTCGAGCGCCGCGCCGCCGCGATCCCGTCCGCCCAGCTCGCTCGGATCGACGTGTGTCGCACCGTGGCCGAAGGCCTCGGGCACCTCGATACGATTCGCGCCGCCGATTTCCAGACGCGGCACCTGTTGCTCGCACTCCGCGCGGGAGAGCCGGACCGCCTCGCCCGGGCGTTCGCGCTCGAAGCCGGGTTCACGGCGGCACTTGGGGGCCGGAGCCGGTGGTACGACCGATTGCTCGCCGAAGCGGAGGGGCTCGGCCGCCGCATTGAATCGCCCCACGCCCTGGGCCTGCGCGCCGTCATGAGCGGGGTCGCGGCCTACTTCGCCGGGGAGTTCGAGCGCGCCCGCGACGCGACGAAACAGGCGGAGCGGCTGTTGCTGGAGCACGGGATCGGCATCGCCTGGGAGCTCGTCACGGCGCGCTTCTATCACACGGTGTCGCTCTACTACCTGGGCGAGGCGGAGGAGCTCAGCCGCTGCAGGGCGGCGTTTCTGAAAGATGCCGCGGAACGCGGCAACCGGTTCGCTGCGCTCATGTTCCGCACGGGCCCTACGAACGCGACGTGGCTCTTCGCAGACGACGTCGCGGGCGCCCGGGGAGCACTCACGGAAGTCCTCGCCGAGTGGCCCGAGCGGCCGTTTGGGAGCCCGCACTACATGGCCATGACGGCGCAGGGGCGGATCGAGCTCTATGCCGGCAGCCCGCGCCAAGGCTGGGAAGCGATCGAGCGGGCATGGCCGGCCCTCACGCGCACGGGACTGTTCCGGATCCAGTCGGTACGGACCGCCGCTCGCCAGATCCGCGCGAGCTGTGGCATCGGGGCGAGCCGCGCGGCGCCCGCGGGCGCGGCGCCGTTCCTCGCGGCTGCGGAGCGCGACGCGGCTGCCATCGCCGCGGAGCGCGCGCCCTATTGCGCCCCGACCGCGGCGCTCCTCACGGCCGCGGTCGCCGCAGGGCGCGGGGACGCGGCCGCCGCGGAGCGCGCGCTGCGCGCGGCGCTCGCGGGGTTCGACGCCTGCCACATGAACCTGTTCCTGGCCGTCACCGAGCGGCGGCTCGGCGAGCTGGTGGGCGGGGACGAGGGTCGCGCGCTGGTGCACCAGGCAAACGCCTGGATGACGGCGCACGGAATCGTCAATGCGGACCGGATGACGGCGACGCTAGCTCCGGGGTTCCGCGACTGAGCACGTAAGCGGGGCCTGACAGCTGATCCAGCCTGGGCCTCATGTCGGCCTCCGTCATCAAGTCCACGTAGGGCCCGAGCTTCCGCCGGTATTCACGGCGGTAGAACTCGGGGAGCGTGTCACGCTTCCCCGCGTGGAACGCCCTCAGCTCCGGATCGGCTTTGAGTCGCCTCCAGATCCGTCGCAGCTTCGCGCCCCCGTCGCACATGCAAAGCGTGCGGAGCACCTGCACCGCCTTCAAGCGATATCGCGGCGTGTGCCACACCCGCCTCGCGAGCATCACTCCTGAGGTCACGACGGCATAAAACCGGAGCATCTGTTCGTAGTACTCGAGCGGGCCGTAATGCTTCAGCTGCATCACCAGGTACGGCGTGTAGTAGAAGGTGAACGGCATCGCCTTCAGAATCCGGTTTTCTGCCAGGAGGCTGTCGAACATCGGCGTACCGCCATATGGCGTGGGGATGTTCATCTGGGGCCACACGTAGGGAACCCGCCGGAGGAACTCCGTGGTCAGCTCGAGGGGCTCGTTCCCCGCGTCCGAGTCCGTGCCAAAGATGAAACCCGCCCCAAGTCCAGGCACGTATTCGTGGAGCTCCTCGAAATGCGCAACCACCTTGTTGAGCTTCCCCTCCCCCACCTGCGAGCCCACCCCGGCCTTGTTGGAATAGTCAGCCCAGGACTCGATCCCGGGGGCCAGGTATACGCAGTTCGTCTCCCTCAGCCGCCGCAAGCGCGGTCCTCGCAGGATGGAGAGCGAACTCTCCATCACGTACGGGCTCCGAGCGCCCCCGGGAATCGTTTCTATAACCTCCATCACGTCATCGAACTTCACCGCGAAGTTCGGGTCATGGTACGCGACCAGCATCCCCGGCAAATGCCGCGACGCATAGTGCAGGTCGATCGCGAGGCGCTCCGTTGAGAGTAGTGCGAAGGGATTGTTCCAGTCCACACAGAAGTTGCAGCGGTAGGGACAGCCTATGCTGCTCAACATCGGCACGTTACTGAGCATCGTCGGGCGCCCCCGGGTGTAGCATGCCGCGCGGATCTCTGGCAGCCGCTCTTCGACGGTGGGGATGTCCCGCAAGGGCCGACCGCTGGTCACGATCGTGTTCCGATCGAACGCTCCGCGAAGAATGTCGTCAATCAGCATCTTGTCGCAGTCCTGAACGACAAGGTCGAAGAATCGCAGGCAGTCGATCGGGAACGCCCGGGCGTGCGGCCCACCGATGACCGTGAGCGTGCGCGTCTGCCGGTACAACTTGGCCAGCGCGTAGGCGAGCGCGCTCGCCTGCGTGAAGGCCGCCATGAACACGACGTCTAAATTGTCTGGTAACAGGGCCTTGGGATCCTGCTGCCCGTAGTAGGTCGCGTACCGGACGTCGTGCCCCAATTGGCGGCACCACGCGGCGATAGCCTGGGGAGTGATGCTGGCAAAGTATCGTTTGAACCGGCGGTTATGAACGGCCTCGACCCGACCGTGTGACACGGAGGCGATCAACAGATCCAGAATGCCGACTCTCATGGGCGGTCCGCACGACATCGCGCGCCGGGGTTCATAGCACCTGAGGTGGGTTTGAATATGCGTCTCGGGGGGTCGCCCGCAAGGTTGCCGCACCGGGTGTGTCTGGCCGAGCCTTCGAAGGTGACGCGGGACCGATCGCGCACTTGCTGGGAACGAGCGGATACAAACAGATTGGAGCCCTGCCCTGAGGGGTCGGCATGGCCCGAATCGTGATCATCGACGACGACGCAGCGCTGGGACGAGCCCTGACCAAGCATTTGGAGCGCGCCGGTCACGACGTCTGGCAGGCTCCGGATGGCGACGCCGGGGTCCGCGCGTGCGAGCGCCACGCGGCTGACGTGGTGATCGTCGACATCTTCATGCCCGGGCAGGGTGGGCTGCAAACGATCGGCCGGCTGCGCCGCGATTGGCCGGCCGTGAAGATCGTCGCCATGTCGGGCGTGTCGAGCGCCGGAACGCTCGATGTCGCGGGGCACGCGGTGGCGCTGGGCGCCGATCGCTTTGTCGGCAAGCCGTTCGAGGCCGCCACCCTGGTGACGCTGGTCGCGACGCTGCTCGAGAAGACGGCATAGTCGCCGGCCCGCCCGACCCCCGTCAGTCGTTCTCCGCTTGTTCCGCCTTCCGCAGCTCCTCCCGCAGGGCATGCTTGCGCGAGAGCATGAGTAACGCAATCACGGCGCCGATCACACTCCCGCCGAGGATGCGCACCCAGGCGAGCCTCCCCAGGCCGATCTGCGAAAGCAGCACCGTCAGCATCGCGAACCCGAATTCGACGATCAAGAACCCGAACGCCACCGCGATCACGAGACTCGGCTCGCGCTCGGCGCGGCGGATGGCGAACACGATGACCACACCGTAGGCGACGTTGAGGAGGTAGTGGAGGATCGTGAACGGCACGATGCCGCCGAGGGCTGTGAAGGTGCGGAACGGCTGGCCCGCCAGCGCATCGACGATCACGATCCACACCCAGATGCCCGTGGCGGCGGTGAGACCGAGCCTCGCCCCCTCCCGCAGCGCGGCGTGGCTACGCGCCATAACTGGAGGACGGCTGCCGCGCGTCCAGGCTGAGCGGGCCGGCGCCGAAGTGCACGAGCAGCAGCGCGGCGCCCAGCATGGATACATTCTTCATGAACAGCGCCATCTGCATCCCGGCCATCATCGGGTCGGCCACTCCCCAGAACTTGTGCATCGCAAGCGTGACTGGCACGAGGAACACCACCAACAGCCACGCGCCGATCTTGGTCTTGTAGCCGAGCACGACGCTCAGGCCGCCGGCAAAGGCGATCACGCCCGACAGCGGGACCAGCAGCCCGGCGGCCGGCACTCCTTGCTGGGCGGCGTAGCCGATGTACTGCTGGGTAAAATGACCAGGGATGGTCATCAGGAAGATGGCCGAGTAGCAGATCCGTCCCACTAGTACGAGGTAGCGCATGGAATCACACCTTTCTCAAGGAGGGGGAGACTCGTCGCATCAGCCTGCCAGCACCTGCAAGGCGCTCTTCAAGTGCGCGGCGTCGCGCGCACTGAGCGCGCTGACGATGGCCCGCTGCTCCTGGGCGAGGATCCGGATCGCGTTGGCGTAGGCCCGCTCGCCCGCCGGCGTGAGCGCGGCCCGGACGCTGCGGCGATCCTCGGGGTCCGCGCGCCGGCGTACCAGGCCGTCCTTCTCGAGCCGATCCATCAGCTGGGTGATGTTGGACCGCACGCAGCCCTCGTGGTCCGCCAGCTCACGCAGCGGCACCGGCTGCTTCGCCTCCGCCAGGCGCATGAGGATCCCGGTCTTCGCCAGGGACAGCCCCAGCGGGCTCAACGCGGCTTCGAGCCGCGTCTCCACGGCCTCCGCGGTCCCCAGCAGAGAGAACACCAGGGGGTCGGCGCTCGCCGGGCGGCGTGCCGGCTTCCGTCGCCGTTTGCTCATACGTGAGTCATACGCGTTCCCCATGGTGCGGTCAAGCGGTGCGGCGCGACCGCCGGCGGATCAGGGAGTCGACGCCGCAGGCCAGCCCGCGCCAACCGCGCGATACAGCTGCACCGCGGCGACGAGCTGATCCCGCTCCGCCTGTGTGAGCGACAGCTCGGCCGTGAACAGGCCGCGCTGCGCGTCGAGCACCTCGAGGTAGCTCGACACGCCGCTCTGGTAGCGCATGTCGGCGAGCTCGAGCGCGCGGCGCAGGGCGACCGCCTGCCGCTCCTGGGCGGCGGTGCGATCCTGCGCGGTGCGCAGCGCCACCAGCGCGTCCTCCACCTCGCGTAGCGCCACAAGGGCCGTCTGTTCGTAGCGGGAACGTGCCTGTGCCGCCTGCGCCCGGGCGACGTTCACCTGCTCGCCCCCCGGCCGGCCCTCGGTGAAGAGCGGGATCGACACCCCGACGAACGTCTGCCAGATGTTCGTCCCCGACGCGAACCACTGCGAGAACTCGGTGCTCTGGCTGCCGTACTGGCCGGTGATCGTGATGGCCGGAAGGCGCGCCGCCTGCGCCACCCCGATGCGGGCCGTGGCGGCGCGGAGACTCGCCTCGGCGCTGCGGACGTCGGGGCGCTGGTTCAGCAAGGCGGAGGGCACCCCGGCGGGGATGGGAATGCGCGCCGCCATCTCGGTGAGCGAGCGGCCGCGCGCGATCGCCCCCGGGTTGTGCCCCAGCAGCACGCTGAGCGCGTTCTCTTGCTGCGCGACCTGCCGCTCGAAGTCGGCGACGCTCGCCGCCGGACTCGCCACATCGGCCTCGAACTGGCGCACGTCCAGCTCCGAGATCAGGCCCTGGTCGAGCCGCCGGCGGGCGAGCGCGAGCGTTTGGCGCCGCGACTCGAGCGTGCGGCGCGCGATGGCGAGGTTCAGGTCGGCCGCGCGCAGGTCGAAGTACGCCGTCGCCACGTCGCCGATCAGCGACAGCTGAAGCGCGTGCCGATCTTCCTCGCGCGCCACGAGATCGGAGCGCCCCGCCTGCACCCCGCGGCGGATCCGGCCCCAGACATCGAGCTCCCAGCTAAGGTCGGCCGTCGCCTGGTACACGTTGTAGGTGAAGGACCCGAACGTGCCGAACACGGTCCGGTTGCGGCCCGCGTGACCGTTGGCCGTCACCTCGGGCAAGAGGGCGCCCCGCGCGGCCCGGTAGTGCGCGCGGTATTCGTCGATCACGGCGAGCGCGGTGCGCACGTCGCGGTTGTCGCGCAGCGCCGTGTCGACGAGCCGGCGGAGCACGGAATCCTGGACTAGGTCCACCCAGCGCAGTGCGGCGGAGTCGGCAGCCGCGGTCGCGCGCGTCGTGTCGTACGCGAACGGCACGCGCGCGGTGTCCGTCCCGGGCGGCAGCAGCGTGTCCCGGGCGGTCCGCAGCGAATCGAAGAACGGCCGGAGCGAGTCCGCCGCCGGGGCCGGCGGCCGCCACGCGTCGGGCATGCCCAGGGCGGGCCGGCGATATCCCGGTCCCACGGCGCAGGCCGCGGTCAAGCCGACGAGGACGACAAGAATGGTGGTTCGCATGGTCAGTCGCCCGGCGTCGCAGAAGGAACGGGCTCCGCGACCGCGGGGGCTTCGTGGCGACGTCCGAGCAGCCCGCGCTCGCTCAAGCCCCGGATGACCGCGAAGAAGAGCGGGATGAAGAATACGCCGACGGTCGTGGCGACGAGCATCCCGAAGAACACGCCCGTGCCGATCGAGTGGCGGCTCGCGGCGCCCGCGCCGCTAGACGTGAGCAGCGGCAGCACGAGGGCCGCCTCCTTGATCGAGCGACCCTGCGCCCGCAGCTCGTTCGCGAACTCGACGATCAGGATCGCGTTCTTCGCGGCCAGGCCAACCACGACAATGAGGCCGATCTGCACATATACGTCGTTCGGCATCCCCCGTAGCCAGATGCCGAGCAGCGCGCCGAACGTGCCGAACGGCACGGCCAAGAGCACCGCGAACGGGATCGACCAGCTCTCGTACTGCGCCGCGAGCACCAGGAACACCATCACGAGCCCGAGCGCGAGCACCAGGCCCCCCTGGCCGCCCGAGGCCCGCTCCTGATAGGACTGGCCGCTGAAGGCGTAGCCCACGCCCTGACCGGCGTACTTCTCCCGCACGAGCCGCTCGACCGCGTCGAGCATCTGGCCGGAGCTCTTGCCCGGGGCGGGCGCGCCGATCACGAGCGCCGACGTAAAGCCGTTGAAGCGCGTCAGCACGCTCGGCCCGACCTGGAACTCCGTGCGCGTGAGCGCGGAGACCGGCACCATGTGCTGATTGGGGCCGCGCACGTACAGTCGGCCGATGTCCTCGGGCGTCTGGCGGAACTTGGGCTGCGCCTCCGCCTGCACCCGGTACGTCTTCCCGTACAGGTTGAAGTCGTTGATGTAGAGTGTCGAGAGGAACGCCTGTAGGGTCTGGAACAGGTCCGTGAGCGAGATCCCCAGCGCTTTGGCCTTCTCCCGATCGACCTGGACGTAGAGTTGCGGCGTGTTCACCCGGAGAGTCGAGTACACGCCTCGCAGCTCCGGTTGCCCGTTGGCCGCACGCGTGAAATCATTGACGAGCCCGCCGAACCGCTGCACGTCGTTCACTCCGCGATCCTGCAGGTTCATCTCGAGGCCGGCGGTCGTGCCCAGGCCGATGATCTCCGGCAGATTGAACGCGAATCCCCGCGCGTTCCGCATGCCGAACAGATAGCCGTTCACGGCGCCGAGCACGGCGTTGATCTGGTCCTTCGGGGACGTGCGCTGGTCCCAAGGCTTCATGTTGACGAAGATGATCGCGGCGTTGGTCTGGTTCGCGTTTTGGATGAAGTCGAGCCCGACGAGCGCCACGACGTGATTGACGGCCGGCTGCTGCTTGAGGAAGCCTTCGATCCCGCCGACGACCTGCTCGGTCCGCTGGCGCGAGGCGTCGTCCGGCAACGCCACGAGCATCGCGAAGTACCCCTTGTCCTCGCTGGGGATGAACCCGCTGGGAACGCTCCGCAACAGCACGAAGAGCAGCGCCATGACGACCCCAAGGGCGGGGAAGAACGTGCGGGGGCGGTCGATCACGCGGCCCGCCGCGCCGACGTAGCGCTCCGTGGCCGCCCGGAAGCCGCGGTTGAACCCCGCGAAGAACCGGCCGAGCCAGGACCTCACCCCCTCGCTGCCCCTCTCCACGTCGTGGAGAGGGGGAGGGGGGGTGAGGCTGGGCTTGAGCAGCACGGCGCACAACGCCGGCGTGAGCGTCAACGCTACGATCCCCGAAAGGACGACCGCGATCGCGATGGTGATGGCGAACTGCCGATACATGAGGCCCGTGATGCCCCCCAGGAAGGCCACGGGGACGAAGACGGAGCACAGCACCAGCACGATGGCGATCAGGGCACGGCTCACCTGGCGCATGGCCCGGTCCGCGGCCACGGCGGGCGACACGCCCTCGGTCGCCATGATGCGCTCCACGTTCTCGATCACGACGATCGCGTCGTCCACCACGATGCCGATCGCCAGCACCAGGCCGAACAGCGTGAGCAGGTTGATCGAGAAGCCGAGCACCTGCATCCCGAAGAAGGCGCCGATGACGGAGACGGGCACGGCGAGCACCGGGATGAGCGTGGCCCGCCAGCTTTGCAGGAAGACGAAGACCACCAGGGTCACGAGCAGCATGGCCTCGAACAGCGTCTTCACCACCTCGTGAATGGAGGCGGTGATGTAGGGGGTCGTGTCGAACGGCACCGACCAGCGCACGCCGGCGGGAAAGCTCTTGGCCAGCTCGCCCAGGCGCTGCAGCACTGCCTGCTTGACCTGGAGCGCGTTCGCTCCGGGTCGCAGGAACACGAGGAACAGCGCCGTGGGCTTGCCGTCGAGCCGCCCCACGACGTCATAGTTGCGGGCCCCCAACCGGACCTCGCCGATGTCGTTGACGCGCACCAGCGAGCCGTCCGGCTGTCCCCGCACGATGATCCGCCCGAAGTCGGCGGGATTCGTGAGCCGGCCGGCCGTGACCACGGGGATCGTGAGCTGGGTGCCCGGCGGCGAGGGCTCGCGCCCGATGCGCCCGGCCGGGTTCGTCGCGTTCTGCTCCTGCACGGCGCCGGCTACGTCCGACACGGTCAACCCGAGCTGCGCCATGCGATCGGGGTCGAGGCTCAGGAGCATCGAGAACTCGAGCTGGCCGACCGTCTGCGCGTCGCCCACGCCGCGAATGCGTTTGAGCTCGTCCTGGAGGTAGATCTTCGAATAGTTGCTCAGGTACTCGGCGTCGTAACGCGGGTCGTCCGCGGTGAGCGCGCCAACCACGAGGATGCTCGTCTGGCGCTTCTGCACCGTGATCCCATTGCGCACCACCTCCTGGGGCAGCTGCGGCTCGGCGAGCGCGATCTGGTTCTGCACGTCCACCGCCGCGAGGTCCGGGTTCCGCGAGATGTCGAAGTAGACCGACAGGTTCATGACGCCGTCGCTCGAGTTCGACGACTTGAAGTAGAGCAAGCCGTCGAGCCCCGAGAGCTGCTGCTCGATCGGCGCGGCCACGGCCGCGGCGACGTCCTGCGCGGTCGCGCCCGGGTACACCGCCTGCACCTGGATCTCGGGCGGTGTGAGCGCAGGATAGCTGTTGACCGGGAGCGTGCGGAGCGAGAACAGCCCCAGCAGCACGATCACGATCGAGATGACGCCCGAGAAGATCGGGCGCCGGATGAAGACGTTGCGGATCTGCGGCGTGTCGCTCACGGCGTGCTCCGAGCCGCACCGCTGGCGGCCGCAGGCTGGTACGCGACGGCTCGGACCGGTGATCCGGGCGCGACTTGCTGGAAGCCGTCAACGACGACGCGGTCGCCGGCCGCGAGGCCCTGCGCGATGAGCCACGACCCGCCGTCCCAAGCAGTCGCGATCACGTCCCGCGCTGCTACCTTGTCGCTGCCGTCCAGCACGTACACAAACGCCCCACCGAGTCCCTGCTGCACCGCGCGCTGCGGCACCAGGATCGCGCCGGGGTGCGTCAGCCCGAGGAGCCGCACCCGCACGAACTGGCCAGGGAGCAAGAGGTGTTGCGGGTTCTCGAGCTCGGCGCGGAGCTCTTGAGTGCCCGTGGCCGGCTGCAGGGCGAGGTCGGTGAAGTTCAGCTTGCCTGTCCCGGGATACACGGTGCCGTCCGCCAGGGTGACCTGCACGGCCAGCGGCCCCTTGGGCATGACGAGCCGACCGTCTTTGACGTCCCGGCGCCAGCGTAACACGTCCTGGTCCGACGGGCTGAAGTTCACGTAGATGGGATCCACCCGCTCCACCGTCGTCAGCAGGTCGCCCGGGCCGGTGACCCGCGCGCCCAGCTGCAGCAGCGCGCGCCCCGCGCGCCCCGGGATCTCGGCGCGGACAAACGTGTCCTGATAATCCTTCTTGGTCTGATCGACCGCCGCCTGCGCCTCATCGAACGCTTGCTGCGCGTCGTCCACGTCTTTTTGCGCGACGGCGCGTGCGGCGAGCAGCGACTTCAAGCGCGCCAGGGTGCGGTCCGCGTTGGCGAACCTCGCCTGGGCGCTGCGGTAGGCGGCATCGTAGGTGGTTGGATCGATCCGGAAGAGCAGCGTGCCTGCGGCGACGTCGGTGCCCTCCACGTACGGTCGCGCCACGATCACGCCCGTAACGAGCGCGCGCACCTCGACCCGGCGCGACGCCTCCGCCTGGCCGACGTACTCGTAGCGCGCGGCCACCGTCTCCGGTGCGACGGTGACGACGGAGACCTCCGGCGGCGGCGGCGGTGGCGGCGGCGCTGCCGGCGTGCGCGAGCGTGCCGCCGCCACTCCTGCGAACAGCAGCGCCACGCCTCCAGCCACCAGCCAACTCGCCGACTTGATCGATCGCTTCATGACAGCGCCCTCCCTCGTGATCGTACTGGTGCCTCAGCCGTGATAGTGCAGGAATGAACTATTCGCGAGGATTGTTCCCGCTGCTGCGAATGGCCCGGCGCTGCTCACCCTATTGGATAGGATGCCCGCCCGATCGTGTGGCCCCCCGCCCCCCCCCCGCC
>WNGM01004189.1_pt1 | contig 11422 bp, 9 predicted proteins | sample 5400571 | NCBI WGS metagenome assembly WNGM01 (sample SAMN13153378, study PRJNA577476) | soil metagenome | isolation source: 100 cm soil or saprolite under Garry oak tree replicate 2 | place: USA:California | collected 2016-06-15 | reverse complement strand
ACTCGTGATCGGGTACCGCGAGGCGACTGCTTTGCGTGATACGCTACTGACGCGCCAGGGGGAAGTGGTGCGCGGGCATGAATTTCACTACTCGTGCCTGAATGCTCCCTTGGGACGAGAAGAGGCTGCCTACGAATTTGCGACGCGTGGGCAGGTGGAAGGATTTGTGCAAGGCAACCTCCTTGCAACCTATGTGCACCTGTCATTTAGTGGGTTCCCCCCGGCGGCTCAACGGTTTGTTGCCGCTGCAAAAGCATGGCAGGTGCATGCAGGGGGTGAGTAACGCGCAACTCAAAGCGTACCAGCCTGTTGAAGCGCGATGACGCTGCGCGTCAGACAGAAGAGTGGCACTTACATCTATTTCAAGCAAAAGCGGTAAAAGTATGTGGCGTACCGCTGGAAAAAGAGGTCCGTTCCATTCTTTACTAAGCACAAGAAGCGGGTGGCCTCGTCTCAACTCCACTCCCCTCTTGAGGGTAGTGCATGGTGCAGCTATTCTTCGGGCAGAGGATCGTTCCCTGTAGGTAGGTGATTAGGACTAGGAGGCAAGGGATGACCGATATCGACCGTGTAGACGACAATCCAGATGCATACGATGGACTGGACGATGTGGCAAAAGCTGCCCTGCAAGCCTGGATACAGCATGCTGCAGCCCCTGCATCAGCGCGTAGCAGTTCCTGGTCAAGCTCCTTCCTCAAGCAGGAGTTCGAAGCGGTCGGCTTCCCCATCACGAACGGAGCGTTCAAAGGCGCCCTGCTCGCGGCTGGATATGAGCCCAAGAAACGCAGCGACGCTCCCGATTGGTATTTTGCTGTAAGGCCACGCGCGCTCGGTTCTGCTCGGATGAAACGCCCGCCCATCTTGCGGCATGGTGAGACGTTTCCGCTCAGCCACCTCACCCCTGATGAGCATGTGGCCTTCGACACCGTGGTTGAAGCAGCACGCGAACACGTCCACAAGGCATCTGGCTCTATGCGGGTCCCCCCAGAGCATCGTGATGTAGGCCCATGAACAGGCAAAGCAACCCTCGGCAAGCGTTTGCTGCGGTGAGATGGACACATACGGCAACGATAGCCTCCGGGTAAGCTGTTTCTGCGAGGCAAAATGAGTTGGCATATTGTAACTTTACAAGCGAACCAGTTAAGTACAGACAAGGAGAAACGACAATGTCTTTTATTTCTCGGTTCAGATGGCCCATGTGCAAAGCTCTGTTCTCGCCTCTGCTGGCCGTGATCGCCTGCCTGATGTTGGCGGCCACGCCGGCCCTGGCTCAAGTAGTCGTCAGCTCGCCGGTAGCCGTCAGCTCGCCGGTGCCCGGCAACGGCACCGACGGCAACGAACAGTGCGCTTCAGGTACCTATGCCACTAACCGGAGCGAGTCGAACATCGCGGTGGACCCCAACAACCCGAGCCACATGCTCGGGCTCTCGAAGTTCTTCTTCAGCAGCCCGCCCAGCAGCGGCACCGACTGGTCCAGCGTGTACCGCTTCCACCTCGGTTCTTACGACTTCTCGAGCAGCTCAGCCCAGAACCAGCTGCTGCCGGGCTACACCTGCACGCCGGGCAGCGGATTGACGCAATGGGACGCCACCACCGACCCCAACGTCGCCTTCGATGCCCAGGGCAACGCCTACAGCGCGGTTCTGACGCTCAATTTCAACAACCTGAAGAACGAGATCGCGGTCAACAAGCGCCCGAAGGATTCCACTGGCTGGTCCTTACCCATCGTGGTGGACCAGTTCAAAAGCCCCTCGGGGCTCGGTCAGGAGTACGACAAGCAGTGGATCGCGGCTGATGCCAATCCCAGCAGCCCGTTCCGCAACAACGTCTACGTGGCCTTCACCATCTTCTCGCTGGTCAGCGGCCAGGTCTACGTCGCACGCTCGACCGACGGGGGCAAGACCTTCTCCCAGCCCCGAGTCGTGAGCAGCCTCGGCGGCTTCAACACCTTTGTGTACCTGGACGTGGATCCCAGCGGCAACCTCTTCCTCGAGTACACGAACTTCGCCCACCTCTTCTCCAACTCGGGGCGGGCGGTGGTGCAGGAGTCGACCGATGGCGGCCAGAGCTTCGGCACGAGCCAGGTCGGCCCCAGCTTCACCGGTGAGCCGTTCGTTTCCCGTACCAACGACGGCTGGACGCTACCCAACACCACTTTCCGCGACGGCATCATCGACTACTTCGCGGTCAGTCACGCCCACCCGGGTCACCTCTACATCGCCGCCGAACAGTGGGATAAGGCTGGGTGCACTCCGACCACGGACCCCAGCGGGGACTACGACGTCGCGTTCTACAGCTCCCTTGACGGTGGCCAGACCTGGAGCGCCGCTTCCTGCGCCAACGATCCCAGCACCCAGGGGGATGCCACCGACCAGTTTCAGCCCGAGGTCGCAGCGGATGCCCGGGGCCACGTGGCGGTGGCCTGGTACGACCGCCGGGCAGACTGCCCGACCCGCCAGCCGGGGGGGGCCGCAGGCTACTACACCAGCCTCGGCGCTCACAACTACTGCATCCAGACCGCTCTGCAGTGGTACAGCGACAGCGGGAGTGCAGTCAGTCCTTCAGGTGCCGCCAACCAGCTGTTCGGTCCCATCTGGGACCCACAGGAGCCGGCCAACGAGGCGGCGCCGACCTCGAACACCAACGCCTGGCCCTCGGGCTACGTCTCTGACTTGCCGCATTCCGTCTTCAATCCCTGTTACAACACGTTCTCCGGCACGTTCATCCCGGTCTGCGTCACCTTCATTGGCGACTACTTCGGCCTGGCCGTCAGCGGCGGTACCGCCGACATCCTGAACGTGTCCACCTTCCCGACCTTCAACACAATCCAGCCCGTCAGCCGGTGGGCGCAACCGCCTACGACCTCCGGCGCCTTCACTGCGGCGGCCACCTACAATGCGGCCAACAACTACTACCAGCAGCAGGTGCTGATCACAGCGACGGCTCCGTGATTGTCCCGACCGAAAGCATGTGAGAAGGGCTGGATCTCCAGCCCCTCTCAGCTTAGTTACAGGCTGCCGCACATGCGTTCCAGCGTGAGTTGAAAGGGAGCACGACTGGAGTTCAAAGCAGTTGGCTCAGTCGTTGCGCTTTAATGAGAAGATAGGTGAGCGTCGCAGAATGTACGTGAAGCCTACGCCCTTGGAGAGCGTGGCCTCCACGGTCTGAATAGGCCCAGGAAGAGAGGAAGGGACAGACTATGTCGGATCAAGAGATCACGCAAGAGCAAGGCAGGACAAGCAAGCCGGATGATGAACGCGAGGAAGGCACCAATGAAGGTCAAGTATCCATATCGAGCCGGTGTCAAGGCGCAAACAGGGATCGAGTTCTAGCATGAAGCCGAGCAAACAGAGATCAAGGGGAAGAGCTGCACTGGAAGCAGGGGCAGCAGTGTTGGTGGCACTTGGGCTGGACGTCCTGGGTGAACCACCTGCCGCCTGGCACCCAGTTGTTTGGTACGGTAGGCTCGTACAACGCCTGGAACAAGCCGCTCCCCAAGGCCACGTTCCTCAGTTGCTCTATGGTGTAGTCATGCTGGCGCTGGCTGCTCCCGCTGCCTTCCTTCCGGCAGCGATCGTTCACTGGCTAGCAGAGCGGGTACAAGCCGAAGCGAGACAACATGGCTGCCCCTCCAGCGGCCTCATCCTGTATGCGCTGCTGGAAGGCATTGGTCTGAAGCCTTTTTTTGCCTTACGTATGCTGGCCGATGCAGGACGTTCGGTACGGCTGTCTCTTGAGCAGGGTGACTTGCCAGCTGCTCGGGATGCGCTGCAAAGCCTGGTCAGCCGCGATCGCTCCGAGTTGACGGCGGAACTGGCGGGGGCAGCAGCCATCGAATCATTAGCTGAGAATTTGAGTGACTCCATTGTCGCTCCACTTTTGTACTACACGCTGTTTGGCTTACCCGGTGCAGCGGCGTATCGCCTATTTAACACATTTGACTCGATAGTCGGCTATCATGGTCAGTATGAATACCTGGGCAAAGCAGCAGCCGGGCTCGACGATGTGCTGAACGCGTTTCCGGCCAGGCTGACTGCCCTGCTCATTATTGCACTCGCCCCGCTCTTCGGCGGTAATCGGTTCACCGCCTGGCAGATCTGGCGGCGTGACGCCCACAGGACCGCCAGCCCGAACGCCGGGCATCCCATGGCCGCTGCTGCCGGTGCATTGGGCCTGCAATTGGAAAAGGTCGGCCACTACAGACTCGGCGACAACGAGAAGGTCATCACTGCCTCAAGCGTCCGGCAGGCCGAGCGGATGGTATGGAGCATTGGGTGCGTGGTCGTTTTCCTCACAGCAGTCGTTAAAACGTTTTGGAGTTGTTCAGTATGGGTAACGGAATGAACAGCGGAGAGCGGGTCGTCCATGGCGCGCTTGATTACGGCGAACTCGAACGCCTGGGCCTGCACCCCTGGGACGTGCTTGATTTTAGTGTGAATACCAACCCGTATGGCCCTTCGCCACGTGTGCGAGAAGCCGTAGCAAACGTTGCCATTGACCGCTATCCAGACCGCGAGTGCCTCCAGTTGCGACGGGCCATTCTGGAGGGTGAGCTTGCCTCAAGGGACCTGCCACTCGGCTCTATCGTGTGCGGGAACGGCACGACCGAACTCATCTGGGCCATAGCCCATGCCTACCTGAAGCCCGGCCTGAGGGCAGCCATGCTTGGCCCTACCTTTGGCGAATACCGCGTGGCTTGCCTGGCCGCTGGAGCCACCGTGGACGAATTTGGGGCACATGCCAGCACGTGTTTTCAGCCGGACACGGCGGCAGTCGCTGCCTGGATCAGCAGGGAGCAACCCTCCCTGGTCTGGCTCTGCAATCCGAACAACCCGACCGGCACCTGGTTAGACCAACAGCACATCCAGCTTGTAGCAGAAGCCTGCCAAGGGACTGGCGCGATGCTCGTAGTCGATGAGGCCTACTGGCGCTTTGTCTTTCCGCACGAAGCGTACTCGGCGGTCGAGTTGGTGGATGCCACCGGGAGGCAGCAGGTCATGGTGCTGCGTTCGCTGACAAAAGATTGTGCCCTGGCCGGGTTGCGCCTGGGATATGCTGTAGCCACCCCGGATGTCGCCGAGCTACTGAGAGCACAACTACCTGCCTGGAACGTGAATGGTGTGGCCCAGGCGGCTGCCATCCCCGCTCTGGCCGACCGCACGTATCTCACAACAACGCTGGAGCATCTGGCCATTGAACGCCATGCATTCTTCCATGCCTTAAGAGATATCGGCCCGCATGTCATGCCGTCGCGCACGCATTTCTGTCTGCTAGAAGTTGGGGATGCTCACCACGTTCGTCAACAGCTCCTGGCCAGAAACATCCTGGTGCGCGACTGTACCTCATTCGGTCTCCCCCAGTTCATTCGCATTGCCACACGCCCTAGGGGCGAATGGCAACAGTTGCTGCTCGCTTTGCAGGAGATCATATGAGTTCAGCGAAAACACTCATGGTACAGGGAACGGCCTCGACGGTGGGGAAGAGCACGCTGGTGACGGGCTTGTGTCGCATCTTCGCGCAAGATGGCTGGCGGGTCGCTCCCTTCAAGGCGCAGAATATGGCCCTGAACTCATTCGTGACCCAGGGTGGCGGCGAGATAGGCCGGGCACAGGCGGTACAGGCGGAAGCGGCGGGTATCGAACCAACCGTCGAAATGAATCCGATCTTACTCAAGCCGGAAGGCATGTCGCGCAGTCAGGTGATCGTGCTGGGACGTCCGCTGGACACGATGGAGGCGCGTGATTACTATCGTGATCGCTCCAGATTGTTTGAGGTGGTGTGCCAGGCTCTGGCCAGACTACGGGAGGAGTACGATCTGATCATTCTTGAAGGGGCGGGCAGTCCAGTCGAGCTGAATCTGGCTGAGTATGACCTGGTCAATATGCCAGTAGCTCGTCTGGCCGAGGCCCCAGTGCTGCTGGTGGGCGATATCGACCGGGGCGGGATCTTCGCCTCGCTTCTGGGCACGCTGATGCTGCTCGAGCCTGAAGACCGGGCCCGTGTGAAGGGGCTGGTCGTAAATAAATTTCGCGGCGACCTCTCGCTCTGGCAATCAGGCGAACAGCTTCTCGCCGAGCGAAGCGGCGTACCTGTATTGGGTACTATTCCTTTCTTCAACGATATTCGTATTGCAGAAGAGGACTCAGTGGCACTGGACGAGGGAACGGCCTCTGTGTTGCAGCGTCAACACGATCAGGGGAAGAGTCTACTCGAAGTCGTCGTGGTGCGTCTGCCTTACCTGAGCAACTACGATGGATTTGATGCGTTAGCTGTTGAACCACTGGTGCGCTTGCGCTTTGCCGCCAGCCCGGCTGAGTTTCCAGCCCAGCCTGATCTGATCATCCTGCCCGGCACGAAAAATACGCTCTCGGACCTGGCCTGGCTCTGGCGGCAAGGGCTCGCGCAGCACATCCGGCAGTGCGCGCAACAGGGCTGTGCCGTGCTGGGTCTCTGTGGTGGCTACCAGATGTTGGGTGAACGCCTGAGTGACTACGTGGGTGCCGAAGCAGATGCCGGGACGGTCGAGCCTGGCCTGAATCTGCTGCCCGTCGAAACCTTTTTCGAGCCGATCAGTGAAAAGATCACGCAACGGAGTGAGGCTCAGGTAGATGAGTCTGCTCTACGTGGCCTCTTTGCGCATATGCATAGGCAACGCTTTCAGGCATACCAGATTCACGTCGGGCGGACGGTGACAATCGGAAGGAATGGCCAGGGTGGCACGTACGCTTTTGAAACGCCTCCCACAGGCAAAGATGGCTGGCTCAGTGCCGGCGGTTGGTGTGCAGGATGCCATTTACACGGCTTGTTCGAGAATGACAACTTCAGGCAGAGCATCATAGCCGCCCTGGCAGTGCGACGCTCCGCTCAGTTTGTCTTGCCAGAGGGGGTGAGCTTCAACCGTCACGTTGCATACGACAAGTTGGCTGGTTTCCTGCGTCAACACATCGATATCCATCGGCTCAAAGCTCTTTGCAGGCTCACTGACTGACAGGAGGAGATAGCTGCAAGGTTTCGGCCGGTTCCGAGGTGATGCAGAGTAACACCGAACAGGCTCCTTTGCCGCCTGTAGGCAGCAACCTTCACTCCTCTCCTCCTGCTCAGGCAAGAGGTATCCGGCCAGGGCGTTGAGGCAAAGCATACGAAACGTCTGGGTCAGGCAACTCTCGGCGAGGTATCCGTGCCTCATCCATTCCCGTGGATGAGTGAGACCATCGAGCTGAGTAAGGAGCAGCATTTTTTTGAAACGCGTGTCACTGCATATCAATCGGCCTCCACGTTGCAGTGGGACTCCTAGCAGATGAACAAAGAAAGGGAACAGTCATGGTGCAAGCCACGAATCTCGGCTATCCGCGCATTGGGAAGAGCCGCGAATTGAAGAAGGCTCTGGAACAGTACTGGTCTGGAAATCTGAGTGAAACCATGTTGTTGGAGCAGGCGGCTTCATTGCGCAAGCAGCACTGGCTGCTCCAACAGGGTCTCGGGCTACAGCACATCCCCTCGAATGATTTCTCGTTCTACGACCAGGTGCTTGACATGATCGCGCTGGTTGGGGCTGTCCCGCAGCGCTACAACTGGGGTGGCGAGAAGGTCGATCTGCGCACCTATTTTGCGATGGCGCGTGGCACACAGCATGACCAGGTGCAGGCCGAGGCCATTCCTGCCATGGAGATGACCAAGTGGTTTGATACCAACTACCACTATATCGTGCCTGAATTCTCACAGCAGCACCAGTTCCACCTGGCCTCGACAAAACCACTGGACGAGTTTATGGAGGCCAGGGAGCTTGGTATTCATACGCGGCCTGTGCTGCTGGGTCCTGTCTCGTTCCTGCTCCTGGGCAAGACACATCGGCAGGACCTACAGCCGCTTGCCCTCCTGGATCGCTTATTACCCGTCTACGAGGAACTACTCCAAGCGCTGGCGACAGCTGGAGCAGACTGGATTCAGATAGACGAGCCATGCCTGGTGCTTGACCTGGATGTTGACGTACAGGCCGTCTTCCAGAAGACGTATGCTCGCTTGAGCGCAGTGTCCTCATCGCTGCGCCTGTTGCTGGCGACCTACTTTGGTGATCTGGGTCCTTCTCTGCCTGTCGTGTTACACCTTCCGGTCGCTGCTGTTCACCTTGATCTTGTGTGTGCGCCGGAACAGTTGGAGCGAGCGCTGGCAGAAGCACCCCCTTCCCTCGCACTCTCGCTTGGCGTCGTCGATGGGCGCAATGTCTGGCGTACTGAATTTGACCGCGCTCTGGCCCTGATCGGGTGTAGCGTGCAGGCGTTGGGCTCCGAACGTATCCTGATCGGTCCTTCCTGTTCACTGTTGCACGCACCAGTTGACCTCGCCCAGGAGACGCGGCTGGATGATGAACTCAAACAATGGCTTGCCTTTGCCCATCAAAAGCTTGAAGAGATTGTATTGCTGACGCACGCCAGCAACGAGAGCGTTGCCGCTCTCGCGGCGCAACTTGAGGCGAATCGACAAGTGTTTCAGCGGCGACGCAGTTCGCCCAGGATTCACCATGAAGGGGTAGCACAACGCGTCAAGGCGGTGATGGGGCAGGGAGCGCAGCGGAAGAGTCCCTCTGCTGAGCGCAGAAAGCAGCAGCGGGCTAAATTGAAATTGCCGCTCTTGCCGACGACGACGATTGGTTCATTCCCGCAGACCAGCGAGGTGCGCGCTACCCGTGCCGCCTACAAGAGCGGGAAACTGGATGCCGCTGGTTACGAGGATTTCTTGCGCAAAGAGATTGAACGCACGATTCGCTTCCAGGAGGAGATCGGGCTGGATGTGCTGGTGCATGGAGAGTTTGAGCGTAGTGACATGGTCGAGTACTTTGGTGAGCAGCTTAGCGGCTTCCTTTTTACGCAGCATGGCTGGGTGCAGAGCTATGGTTCGCGCTGTGTCCGACCGCCTATCATCTATGGCGATGTCACGCGCCCCGGACCAATGACCGTACGCTGGTCACGCTTTGCGCAGTCGCTGACAGAGCGACCGGTGAAGGGAATGCTGACCGGGCCTGTCACCATGTTGCAATGGTCGTTCGTGCGTGACGATCAACCGCGTTGGGAGACCTGTTATCAACTGGCCCTGGCTCTTCATGACGAGGTGCAGGATTTGGAGGCGGCCGGGATCGGTGTGATTCAGATTGACGAACCGGCTCTGCGTGAAGGCTTACCCTTGCGTCGTGCCCACTGGCAGGCCTATCTCACCTGGGCGGTCAATTGCTTCCGATTGGCCTCTTCTGACGTACGCGATGACACACAAATTCACACGCATATGTGTTATTCCGAGTTCAACGATATCCTAGAGGATATCGCCAGGATGGATGCGGATGTGCTCTCAATTGAAGCCTCGCGCTCGCAGTTGGAGTTGCTGAACGCATTTGTGACCTATCACTACCCGAACGAGATCGGTCCGGGCATCTACGATATACACTCGCCGCGTGTGCCTTCACGCCAGGAATGTGAAGAGATCCTCCACAAAGTGCTCCAGGTACTGCCTGCCCGGCAGGTCTGGGTCAATCCTGACTGTGGTCTCAAAACGAGGCGCTGGGAAGAGGTACAACCGGCTCTCACCAATCTGGTTGCTGCGGCGCAGGCGGCACGCTCTACACAGGGGGAACATGCGTGAGAAAACGGCCTGATTTTCTCCCCATGGAGTCCGTCACAGGCATTGGCAGTCTCCCTCTGACGGACCCCCAGGCTGCCATACGATTGGTCGCGCAGGTGTGTCCAGACGTTCCCTTCTGGCCGCAACTGCCGCGGCGGTCCTCGCGCGAACGCATGATTGAGCAAGCGCTTGGGCCACGGAGCGCCTTCTTCGTGCCTCGCAAAACTGGTTACGGATATCGTATCAAGCCCGGTCTCCTTCGGGTATGCGTGCATGAATGGCTTGATGGCATTGCCACACTCGATGAACACTCTGCCGTATTAACGACAGTGTATACTTGGCTCATCCTGGTTTTTGGTGAGCCGCTGGGGGACCTACCCTCCTCTGCTCCAGTTAAGCTGGTCCTCGGCCGTTAGGCATCGTGTAAGAGCCGTTGTCGCAGGAGAGCAAAACCAGCACGACCATACATCACGCGCTTGAGTGTTTTGAGCTTATTGACTTTGCCCTCGGTGACGCCCTGGCTCCAGGGCAAGCAGAGAGCCGCATAGACTGCGTCGTAGTCTCGTTCGATCCCAATGACAAAGCTCCCCAGTTCAGGGATGCCGCTCTTGATCGCTTGCTCCATCCAGGAACGTAACTCCTGGTGCTTGCGCTCGCGCACTATCCTCAGGAATGCTGGAAGTCGAGGCATAGACCGTTTGCACCTCTGGTGAGAGGTTCAGCAACTGACCGAGCCTTTCTTGTTCGACCTCTTCGAGATCGTCACGCTTACGTGCCAGGAGCCAACGTAATGCACGTGGCGAGACGGCCTTGGCTCGCTCCTTGCGCGAGCGGGGTACAGAGCCATCGGCGGTGGTCGTGCGCAAGTGGCCCACGTAGGCCCGCACCAGCGACGCACCGCCCGGATATCCGCGCTCGCTGATTTCGCGGTGCAGCTGGGCAGCGTTGCGCTCCCCCTGGCTCCATCTGTCGAGCAGGTAGTCTTCATACGGATCAAGCTGACTCGCGCGCAAGGGGCGCGGGGTCGGCAGAGGTGGGTCTGGAGGCTGGCGGAAGTACTTGCGCACGGTATTACGAGCCAGACCCAGTTCTTCCCCGATCTTACGCAGGCTCATCCCAGCTGCATGCAGTTCCTGTACCCTCTGATACAATTTCCATTTGCGTAACAGACGTGCCTGCGACTTGCGTTGGCAGCCAGGAGTGGCAGAAAAAGAGGACAGAGGGTGGTCTGGCTTCTGACACTTCCCTGACGAGGCTTTCCCAGGTTCCAGGCGAATCTGCGCGCGAATCAAGAACGCTTCCACGGCATCGCCCAAATTCGAGTGGGATGGGAGGCCGACGAGGTACAGCGTTGTTGCCCTTTTTCGACCCCCTTCCCCCAAACCCATCGTGCAGCTTTCACTGCAATGGGCTTTCCAGCGTCATCTTTTACGTGAAACAGACATCGGCTTTCGTCTCATCGGTCTTCCATAGGTCACATCCTGGTGGCAGGTGGCGCACAACACCAGTGTTGTGCGTTTTCTTGCTGCCATGATTTTGACCCATGCTGGTTTTTCCCGACCGTCATAGGTCTTGAGGTCTTTCAATGCTCGGATATGGTAGGGTCGGGAGCGGATGTCCCTTTGCAGGGATCATCCGTCACCCGCCCTCAGAACCGTGCGTGCACCTTTCGATGCACACGGCTCGCCCTTTACGTCCTTCTTGAGATGCTCTTTGGGAGGCGAGCGTACCTGCATGAAGCTGATGATGACAGGTGCGACAGAGGACGAGTGTTTTTCTGTGGCGGGCTGCCATCATGCGCTGCCAAAGCGCT
>WNGM01029010.1_pt1 | contig 11423 bp, 9 predicted proteins | sample 5400571 | NCBI WGS metagenome assembly WNGM01 (sample SAMN13153378, study PRJNA577476) | soil metagenome | isolation source: 100 cm soil or saprolite under Garry oak tree replicate 2 | place: USA:California | collected 2016-06-15 | reverse complement strand
GTGAAACGTGTACCCCGCATAGCCGCGATGACACGTTCCGCTCCCCGCCCGTCAACCAGCCGCCGCGCTCGCTCAGACATATAGCTGCGAGCTGCGGGCGACAACATGAGGGATCTTATTGTCCCCGGAATTTCATCGGCGGAGAGTGTATGCTCGCTGCCAAGATGAATTGCAACCCCTCGGTACCCAAGTATCTCCGCGATGGGACGCTGGTTTTCGGCGACATCGATGATCGCCGCAGGAAGGCCGAGGAGGCAAAGCTCCCAACAGGTCGAGCCTGCGGCAGAGACGGCGACGTCGGCCCAAGACATCAGCTCGGGAATATTCGTGACGTTTCGGCACAGGCGTATTAGGCCTTTCGCGCGTGCCGCGGCTTGTTCAAGCAATTCACCATTGGGGTTCCCGGGGCCCACAACGACGATCAATTCGACCCCATCAATGTTGACCAGGCGCATGGCCCGCAGCACCGCAGAGGTAACGTTCTCCGGATCGCTCCCGCCCATCGTAACCAATACTTTCTTTGCTATCGGCGCAATCTCCCGTTTCCACTCTCGCCACGCTTTGAATTCCCGCCGCAGGAGGACGTAATCCAGGCCCAGACACAGACGTGTGTACCTTTCTCGCGAGGTGTAGAGACTCTCTTTGGCAGAAATGTTCTGATTGACCACCACGTCTGCCGAGTAGTGACCAGCATGACCGTAGTCGTCAACAACCAGGAACTGGAGTCCTTCGTCTTTCAAGAAGCGCTGATACGCAGAGTCAAAGTGGTAGCCGTCGACTACAGTCCAGCCTGCCTGCAGTTCTCGCGCGAGCCTTGCCGTTTGGGCTGCGTCGTCCGCGCTGCCCCGCATCGCGTCTAATCGGGTGATCTGAGCGGGCTCTAGTCGCAATCTTTCGTCAATCCCAGCGCACGATTCCGCCATCGCAAACACGACATCGCCGCCACGATCTTGCCAGGCCTGCGCCAGCGCCAGGCAGCGCATCACATGTCCAGTGCCGATTTCTATATTGGCGTCAGCGCGAATTAGAAGTTTCTGTGAATCCATCCGCTCAACTCGCGAAGGCCTGATGATATTTCTTCGCGCCGGAGAACAATTCCTGCAACCGAGCGCTTGTAACCGGTTGCCACAAATTACTCGAGACCTCAGGCTGGCGATAGTGCCTAATCAGTTGCGGAATTTCAGCAATCTCTTCTGGCGATCGCAACACTTGCCCGACACCGAATCTCTCGAATTGCTCAATGTAGCCGTAGTGCGAATACTCCAGCCAGCCACACAGAAAAGAGGGAATTCCACGCACAGCACACTCGCTAGCGGCTGTTGAAAGCACAGTTATGCCTGCCCATGTTTTTTGCAGCAAATCTTCGGAGAGAGCGCCGTTCACAATCGTGGCGACGTCTTGCTGCTCAGCAGTGAGAATTCTATTTATCAGCCGCTGGCGTTCGCGCCGGCTCTCGAAGGGATGGAGCTTTACCACAAGCTTGCGGCCAGCTTTGAGCGCCAGATCTGCCAGGCGCGGCAAGAGATCGCGATAAAACTCGTCAGTTCTGGCTGAGGCGACTTCATAAGGCTCTGAGAAAAAAGTGATGAAGGGAGCGGAATCGCCATCCCGCCGCACACACGTCGGCGACCAATCTGCTGGCGCGCCGATTTCTACATTTACATTCGGCACTCCGCAAACTCTGACCAAGTAATCCTGTTCCATTTTGCCTTTCGCTAGGATCACGTCTGCATGGCTTCGTTTGAAGAGATGAGCGCCGTCTAAGGCGCCGTGATGGCAGGCAATGGCTGGAATGCCGCGATTGCGGGCCAGGAGCACGGGGATGTGAGTATAAGGATTGCTGTCATCGGCGCACAGCACAGCTTTCACTGGCTCAGTTTCAAGTACACGGCGCCACGCATCGCGAATAGCAAGCCCCTGCCGCAAAAGTTTGGGAAATGAATCGAGGCATCTCAAATGCCTGAGCAGGGAGATTTCCGGAACGGATTCGAGCTCGGCGCGAAAAATTTGCCACTTCTGTAACAGGTCCTCGTACTCACGTGAGGTGGCCAGGCTATCTTTTGCGTAGGATGCAAGCTTCGCCATCGTCACGTTGGCGGAAGCTTCTGCCAGCCAGCCGCTCCGTCGAGTTGCAACTAACAGAAAATTTAGTTCCGGAACAGTGCGAGCATAGGCAATCGCCATGTGCGAGACATTTACATATGCGCTGGGCAGCAGAACCACTGGATTGCGTGATGGCTGTCGCTTCGCGCTGAAGTGGCGGCGAAGCGAATAACAGGGATCGTATTTATCCCAGAAGATTTCGGCCAGTTGAGCCATCGGAAACCTGGCTGCTACGCGGAGGTAATGCAATCCGGATGCCTTGGTGGAAGATCTAGATGAAAGCAGGTGAAGCCGATCTCCAAGCAGAAAGCACAATGCGTCGGCGTAAAAACCGGGGCGGGTGAGAAAAAGCTGATCGTCGCTTCCGAGTTGGCCCGCAAGACGGCGCAGGATTCCGAGAAGTTCAATCTCCTCGTGGAAGAACATCGCCGTCAGTTCCCACCAGTCCAGGCCGCAGCTATCAACGAGTCGGCCGCAGCCACTTTGGAAGATTTCGCTAACGCGGCGATATTCCAGCACGCCAATTCGTAGGGAATCGAGCGGGATCACCGGGCAACCGAATTGACGAGTCCAGTGCGTATAGGAATCACACCCTGCCTTTCCCAAGTCGATGACTTGGTCCCATCTTTGGTGAAAGCAGCGGCTGCGAGCGGGAGAATCATCGGGATGGACGAGAAGTATCTTCACGTGCCCGCCTTCAGCATTGCTTCGGCCAAGATCGGACGATCAAGCGTGTACCGCCTTCTGAAGAATGTGCGAATTCAGTTCCACAAGCCCAGGCTGCTGTTCCATGAGAGTCAAAACCTCTCGCCAGCCAAAATCGTCGCGATTTTCAAATCGAGCATAGATCGCGCGAATCAACTGCAAATCTGCTGCTGTGTCGAGCGTCCAACGACGCTTGCTGTGATCGTGTTGACCACGAACTGATACGAGCCGAAACAATTCCGGGTGTTCATAGATGTACGGAGTTACGTGTTCTCGTTCATAGGCCTCGCGCGCGGCACGCCACGTTCTCTCCAGGGTGGCGATGGTGAACACCTCGGCGTCGAGTCCTCTCGGATAAGTTCGTTCAAGCGCATTACTGGTGTAATCGGCGGAATGGCTTAGAAATGCCTGAATCGTTTCGTCTACTAATTCAGCATCGATGAGAGGGCAATCGGACGTGATGCGGACGATTGCCTCCGCTCCACACCATTGGGCTGCTTGCCAGTAGCGATCAAGAACGTCGTTTTCCGAGCCGCGAAAGCAGGCAACTTGAAGACGGTTACATTCGCGCACGATGGCGTCATCAGCCGGACGATCGGATGTTGCAACAATAATGCCATCAATCAGAGCGGCACGGCGCAGCCGGTGGACCACGCGAGCCAGCACAGGCTCGGTTCCCACGGTCATCAAGACTTTGCCAGGCAGGCGAGTGCTGCCCATGCGGGCCTGAATGGTGGCGGTGATTTTCATCTCTATACTTTGCCACCGACGAGATTGGATTGCCGACGTAGCAGGAACATCGTGTCGACATTTTCATTCTCCAAATAGCGGAGACGCTGTTCAGAGACGAGTTCCAGATCCGGAAATCGCTCGACATAAAGTTGAGCGTAGTCGGTCTTCCAGAGCAGGCTGTCATGTCCGCGATAGGAAACCTCGGTCATGCGCGGAGCGTAATACTCCGAACCCCAGACCCAAGTCTTGGCGCAGCGATGAATTTCCGCTAGAGCGACAGGCACATCCGTCGGCGCGATGTGAATCAAGATCGAAATTCTGGTCCGGATACGGGATCGCCAAAACAGATGCTTGCGTGAACTTTACATCCGGAACTCGCGATCTCGCGAGCTCTAACGCGTAACTTTGGATTTCTATCCCGTACAGATTCGTGAAACCCATTTCCTCCAGCACAAGCAGTTGATTCCCCACGTTGCAGCCGACTTCGAGGATGTGCGCGCAACTGGGTATACCCTCGAGGAACCGCCGATTCAGTTCTCTTCTGGTGATCCCGTAATTTCGGTCGTACAGTGCATCGAGTTCTGCAGGGGTAAAAGTATTCCGGTCGGTATATTCCCTGCCGAAGCTGCCCGTCCACTCGCTTATCTGGTCTGTTTCCTGCGCGGCTGTAGCCAATTAATTCTCCTGTCTTCGGGCTACTTCGTAAAATATTCGACGGCCTTTGCCACCGCCCGGATCACATCCTCGACATCCCTGTTCCTCATCCCGTGGAACATTGGCAGGCTGATGAGCCGCTCGGAAGCATCTTCGGCCACAGGAAACTCTCCGCCCTTATAGCCGAAACGATCACGATAATACGGATGAAGATGAACGGGAATGTAATGCACGTTCACGCCAATGTTTTCCGCGCGGAGTGCCCAGAAAATTTCACCCCGGTTTGCGTTTAGTTTTTTCAAATCGAGGCGGATGGGATACAGGTGCCAGGCGGGATTAACTTCGGCGCGGACTGCCGGGCAAAGAATTGCTGGAATTTCGCAGAATGCCGCACGGTACCTGGCCGCGATTTCCCTTCTTCGCGCCAGGTTGGCTTCGAGCTTTTTTAATTGCTGAAGGCCGAGGGCGCAGGCAATATCAGTCAGCCGGTAGTTGAAGCCGAGCAGAACCATTTCGTAATGCCAATGGCCGGCGGTTTGGCGATGGCGCGCGTCGCTGCTGATTCCGTGATTGCGGAAGCAGCGCAGAGTTTTCGCAAACTCGGCATCATCGGTTGTGACCATGCCGCCTTCACCCGTAGTGATGTGCTTTACGGGATGAAAGCTGAACACTGTCATGTGCGAAAGGCTTCCAATTCGTCTGCCTCGGTATTCCGCGCCCAACGCGTGACAGGCGTCTTCGATAACAACTAAGCCGTGACGTTCGGACAATTGCAGCAGAGGATCTAAATCACTGGGGTGGCCGGCATAATCGACCGGGAGAATTGCGCGCGTACGCGAGTTGATCTTGGAACCGGCCTGCTCGGGATCGAGGGTTAGAATGTCGGGAGACACATCGGCAAATACGGGCGTGGCGCCCTGATAGAGCACACAATTTGCTGTGGCCGCAAAAGTCAACGGCGACGTGATCGCTTCATCTCCGCGTCCCAATCCTGCTGCGAAGGCAGCGCCGTGCAGGGCTGCGGTTCCGGAGCTGAAGCTGATCGCATGTTTTGCGCCTACCCACGCCGCGAACGCTTCTTCGAACTCCTCCACCTTGGGTCCGGTGGTGAGCCAATCCGAACGCAGCGTTTCCACAACCGCCTGAACGTCGTCGTCATCGATCGCCTGGCGGCCGTAGGGCAGCAGCGTGTCGCGCACTGGCTCTCCGCCCTCCACGGCGAGCATTTCCCGGACAGGCGTGTTTGCGCTCATGCAGTTGCGCTCTGTGGCTGCAGGATCATTACTTTTTCTGACTCGGGTGAACCGCCACCGATCAATTCCTGAAGTTCCTCTCGAGTAAGCCAGTGCGGGTTGGAGTCACTGGTGTAGCGGAATCCATCGGGCAGCGGACGGGCATCGTGCCAGTTCTCCCTTCGCCACCAGGAGTGCGCCGGCTGGATTACAAACATGTCTTCAGTCTCTAGTGCGTGGCGTGCTTCGTCTTCTGAAACCAGTACCTCGTGCAGCTTTTCGCCGGCGCGGATTCCGATGTAGTCAATGTCACATCCAGGAGCAACCGCCTCGGCCAAACCTGACACCGTGATCGAGCGTGAGCCAGAAGCGCGTCATCCGCGGATCGGTGATGGTAACTCTCCCGCGCTTGCGTTGTTCGAGAAATACGGGAATTACGCTGCCCCGGCTGCCAACTACATTGCCGTAGCGGGCGCAACTGAAGCGTGTATTCTGCTCGCCGGCGTAGGCGTTGGCCTGCACGAACATTTTTTCCGCGCAAAGTTTTGTTGCGCCATAAAGATTGATCGGGTTCACGGCTTTATCGGTGCTCAACGCCAGAATCCGCTGCACGCCCCGATTGATGGCTGCGTCGATCACGTTGCGCCCGCCGATGATGTTGGTCTGAATCGCCTCAAACGGATTGTATTCGCAGGCTGGCACCTGCTTGAGAGCTGCCGCATGAACAACCACGCTGACCCCGGAAAGCGCGCGCTCCAAACGCTGCGCATCGCGCACATCACCGATGAAATAGCGCAGCGTTGGGTCGTCGAATCCTGTCGTTCGCATATCGTGCTGTTTGAGTTCGTCCCGGCTAAAAACGATGAGCTTTTCCGGGTGACATTCGCGCAGCATCACCTCCACAAATTTCCTGCCGAATGAACCCGTACCTCCGGTGACGAGCACGACCTGCTCCGACCAGTTCATCATTGATCCTCGTTGGATTGAGCCGGATTATAGCGGAGATGCACGTCCCGCTTTGCACAGTTCAACCGCCACACTCATCATTGGAACCAGCCTGATTACGATCAGCGCTGTTTGGCTGCTGCTAAGATATGCGCGGCTATTGAGCAGGGAAATCTCTGCACTAATTTCTCTGTGCGAGGCCGCCCGTGAAGCTGGTCGGCGACCGGCGTTGGGGCGTTTAAGGTGCATGGATGGACGCTTCACAAATGATCCCGGCAAACGGCCAAGGTCTGCGCGAAGCTCCGCCCATATTGCCGATCGAACTAAGCCGCCCAGCGGCGCCAACCTACTACCCGCAACTTCAGGCGCAGGATTCGATGCTGCGCGAATATTTGCGCGTGCTCATCAAACGTAAGTGGGTAGTCATCAGCAGCGTACTCATAATTTTTGGCGTGGTCGCGACTGCGACCATGAGAACAACGCGAATTTACGAGGCCGCAGGCAGCATCGCCATTAATAAAACGGATCCAGCTCTGCTCAATCTGAAGGACAGCGCAAACGGCGCCATCGACTACGATCCCTCTGACTTGGATACCGAGGTCAGCATTCTGAGAAGCGACCTGCTGGCGCTTCAGGTCATCAAGCAACTCAATCTGGATAAGCGGCCAGAATTTGGCGGCAGCGGAGACACTCAGCCTTCTTCTCTGGAGTTGACCACTGACGCGCTCCAGCCTGACTCTGCCAGCACCTCGGAATTGCTGGCGGCGTTCAAGGGGAGCCTGCAAGTTTCGCTCAGGCCGAATACGCGCGTCATCGATATCCATTACCGCAGCGCCGATAAGGATTTGGCCGCGCATGTCGTAAATTCGCTGATTCACACCTATATCGAGCAGAACTTCAAAACGCGTTTCGAATCGACCATGCAGGCTTCGGACTGGCTTTCGAAGCAACTTATCGACTTGCAGATGAAGGTAGAGACCTCGCAGGAGAAGCTGGTCAAATACCAGAAGCAACATGAAATCCTCGGCATTGACGAAAAGCAGAACATCATTACTTCCAAGCTGGACGAACTGAATAAAGAGCTAACCACCGCTGAGTCAGGACGGATGGAGAAAGAATCTGTCTATCAACTAGTGCAGTCGGGTGACGCGGACACAGCGGCTGCGGCGGCCACCAGCGCGGACGCTCCCGCTCCCGGTGGAGCGACGATTTCTTCTTTACTGGAAAAGTTGCGTGAGCAGCAAGCCGACTTGAAGATTCAAGTCGCGCAGCTTAGCACTCAGTTCGGACCTTCCTACCCGAAGGTCGCGCAAATGAATAATCAAATGAAAGAGGTAGATGCGCAAATCCAGGTGGAGATGAAAAAGATCGTCTCTCGGGTGCGAAGCGACTACCTGACGGCTCTCCAGCGCGAGACCATGCTGCGTGCTGCGATGGACAAGCAGAAACAGGAAGCGAACAAGCTGAACGAGAGCGCCATAGAGTACAGCCTTCTGAAGCGCGACGTCGAGACCAACCGCACATTGTACGAAGGCCTGCTTGAAAAATTGAAGGAAGCCGGAGTTACTGCTGGATTGAGATCCAATAACATCCGGCCGGTAGATGAAGCTCGCGTGCCGATGTACCCGGCGGAACCGAACGTCCCGCGCAACCTTTCTTTTGCCCTTGCCCTCGGGCTTACAACCGGCATTGGTCTTAGCAGGCACAGGCACTTTCTGGGCTGCCCTCGTTGGGCTTGATCCCACTCGGATCAAAGAACGGCGTCGAGGCGAGTGTCAGGCAGCGCCTTGCGGTGGCTTCCTCCAAGGAAGTTGTCGAACTAATTACCCAATCGCGTCCGCAATCGCAAATGGCTGAATCTTATCGCGCTCTGCGGACTTCTCTGCTCCTAACTTCCTTGGGTGCGCCGCCGAAAGTTATTCTCATCACCAGCGCGCTTCCCCAGGAAGGCAAGACTACAACCAGTATCAACACAGCAATTGTTTTAGCGCAGAAGGGCGTGCGCGTGTTGCTCATCGATGCCGATCTCCGCCGCCCCAGCATTCACAAGACGCTTGGCATGGGACCGAAGATGGGCCTAAGCAACGTACTTACCGGGAACGCCACAATTCAACAGGCGACGGTCCGCTCAAGCATTCTGCCTGGATTATTCATTCTCCCTGCCGGCACTCCTCCGCCGAACCCGGCGGAACTGCTGGCCTCAACCAACATGAGAGATGTGCTCACGGAGCTGCTTGAGCAATACGATCACATCGTGGTGGATACGCCGCCAACGTTATCAGTGACCGACGCGGTTGTGATGTCAACCCGTGCCGATGCCGTAGTATTGGTCATTCGCTCCGGCCAAACCACCAAGCAGGCGTTGCGGCGCTCGCGCGATCTGTTGATGCAGGTGAACGCTCGGGTCGCGGGAGTGCTGTTAAACGCCGTCGATCTGACTTCTCCGGATTATTACTACTACTACGAATACCAGGGGAAATACGGGCATCGGTATTACTGCGAGGACGAGTTGGGCAGCGCAGCGGAATCTGCGCCAAAAATCAGCTCCGGAAGCGCCTAAAGGTTCTCAACCGTCCTCAAACTTGGCATGAGAATGGCACTTAGTCCGGGCAGACGACTCCTCCTGCTGGGTGCCTCTTTGCTTATCGTTCTGGCATATGTTGGATTTGCGCTGACCGACTATTTAGCCGCCCGGTTCTCAGAAAGAACCGACCTCACGAGCTTGCAGCGAGCGGTCCGGCTCCAGCCGTGGAATGCGGAGTACCGCGATCACCTTGGCCGGTACTTCTTCCTTCAGGAGAATTCCGCCGACGATTCGGTTCAGTCATATCTTTCTGCCGTTTCGCTAAATCCGCATCAGGCACGCTATTGGATTGACCTGGCAAACGCATATCAAGTGCAAGGCGCCGCACAGCCCGAGGAGGATGCTTTGGAGCACGCGCTCCGAGCAGGGCCGACGAGCACCGCAGTCGCCTGGGACGCAGCGAATCTTTACTCCGCTCTAGGGGACACCAGCGCCGCTTTACGAGAATTCCGCACCGTGCTGGAGCACGATCCCTATTTGCCGCCCTCCGCTTTGCAACTTTGCTGGCGCATGAAGCCTGATATTGATGGTTTGTTGCGTGATGTGGTTCCGCCGATCGCGGCCGTTTACACCAGCTTTCTGGATTTTCTGATTTCGCGAAAAGAAACCGAGAGCGCGGCAAAAGCATGGACGCAACTTGCAGCTCTTCACCAGCCAGTCGAGCGCCGTCACGTCTTCGATTACATGCGTTATCTGGTCAGTCGGCAGGAAGTCGATCAGGCGCAGCTCGTCTGGGAACAGGCGGTGAATCTCTCCGGACTTGCGGCTTACCAGCCATCTCCCGAGAACCTTGTCGTCAATGGAAATTTCAGGCTCAGCGTTCTGAACGGAGGATTCGACTGGCTCTATCAACAATCGAGTGAGGTTTCCCTGGCTCTTGATCCAACGCAATCTCACTCAGGAGATAGATCCCTGCTAATCAATTTCGATGCCCGAAGCCTTGAGGACGCCGGCATACACCAATTAATTCGGGTGCAGCCGGACACCGAATACGATTTCTCTGCATATTTCAAAGCTGAAGATATTCAAGGCGCCGGCGGCCCGCGGTTTGCAATTCAAGACCTCTATAGCGGGCAGACATATTTCAGCAGCGATGAACTGAAGGATTCGACGTCCTGGAAACAGGTCTCCGGGATATTTACTACTGGGCCGGGAACCAAGCTGCTGATCTTCCGCGTGCAGCGCGTACCGGCTAGAAGTCCGATCAGAGGGAAACTTTGGATTGATGATATCCGGCTGGTGCGGACAAATTATGAGGGATCTTGAGCCGGCCGTTATGCGGCAGCCATATCGTTCACTACTCGATCCGATCACTTTCTATGGGGCATTCGGTCTGTTGCTATTTGGTCCAGTGGCCTTTGGCGCCACGGAGCCGTGGTCGATTTTCCTCTTGGAAGCTGGGAGCGCGTTACTGTTCTTAATGTGGATCATCAGGCAGGCGCAAGCAGGCGAAGTGATGGTGAGTAGCAGCCCGCTCTTCGCACCTATGTTGTCGTTCATGGCTCTTGTAGGATTACAGTTGCTCGGCGGACACACGGCGTATCGTTATCAAACGTTTCGATCCGCGCTCTTGTATGTCGCGTATGGGGCTCTGGCGTTCGTAGTCGTCCAGTCGCTGCGCAGAACTTCCCAGGTGAAATTTCTGACCGTTTTGTTCTCTGCTTACGGCTTCGCGGTCGCGAGTTTCGCGCTTGTCCAGAGCATGTCATCGAGCGGGAAACTGTACTGGCTTAGAACCCCGAGATCCGGCGGATGGATCTACGGTCCATATGTGAACCACAACCATTATGCCGGGCTGATGGAAATGCTGGCCCCGATTCCGTTGGTGTTTGCGCTGAGCCGCTATGCCCACGGTCCGCGCAGAACCATGGCAGCAATCGCCGCGGCAGTGATGGCGAGCACAATTTTTCTCTCGGGCTCACGCGGCGGCATGGTGGCTTTCTGCATACAAATGGCCGTTCTCTCTGGCGTCTTGCTAAGACAGCGTAAGAGCAAGCGGCTGGCGCTTGTAGTGGGCGCATTTCTTGCTGTCTCCGCCGGTCTGCTCGCCTGGCTGGGTGGAGGTGAATTGACCAAGCGCATGGCCAGTATCAGAACCGAAACGCGAGCTGAACTGTCGGGCGGGACGCGACTCGATATCACTCGCGACGGGCTAAAGATGTTTATGCGCAAACCGGTTCTTGGATGGGGGCTGGGGGTGTTTCCGGATGTATATCCTGAGTTTCGCAGCTTCTATTCCGATCTTTTTGTAAACGCCGCGCATGACGACTACTTGCAATTGCTGGTGGAGATGGGAGGGCTCGGATTTATCGTGATGCTTTGGTTTCTAGTCATCGTTTATCGCCGGGCGGCCAAGAAGATCAGCAAATGGATGCACGACGTGAATGGCGCTACGGCGCTCGCGGCAACTCTGGGCATTACTGGCATCTTGGTTCACAGTCTCTTCGACTTCAACCTTCAGATTCCGG
>WNGM01004188.1_pt1 | contig 11423 bp, 9 predicted proteins | sample 5400571 | NCBI WGS metagenome assembly WNGM01 (sample SAMN13153378, study PRJNA577476) | soil metagenome | isolation source: 100 cm soil or saprolite under Garry oak tree replicate 2 | place: USA:California | collected 2016-06-15 | reverse complement strand
GAAGACGCCCAAGCCAGAAAACGTTGCAGCTCTGACAAACAGTCCGCTAAGGGTCCCAGTGAAGGTACCTAGGCCACTAAATGTTGCGGTCCTGGGGAATGTGATGTTGCCAGCAAAGGTGCCTAGCCCAGATAGAGCGGCACCTCCGGCTAGTACTGGGGGCGCTAGGAAGACACCCAGTCCGGTAAATGTGGCTGTCTTAGCCAGCTGAGGCGCAGCTCCGAAAACACCTACCCCGGCGAACGTAGCCGTGCCACTAATCGTTCCGGCGTAGGATGCACCAAAGACGCCCAAGCCGCTGAAGCCAGCTACTTCCACAATCTGCGGGGCAGCTGCAAAGGTGCCTATACCTGAGAAACCTGCGACAGCTGCAACTACAGGATTAGCACTGAAAGCTCCTAGACCAGAAAATGCAGCTGTTCTGACCAGAGCAGCTATTGCGCCAAAGGTGCCCTGACCAGTAAATGCACCTGTTTCAACGAGTTGTACGCTAGCCCCGAACGTGCCTAGGCCAGTAAATGTAGCCTGGCCAGCACCACCACTTACTGCGCCAAACGTCCCTAGACCAGAGAACGCTGCTGTCTCAACCAGTTGACTAGTCGCGCCAAACGTTCCTAGTCCTGAAAACGTAGCAGCTTCAGCAAACTGACCAGCTGCTCCGAACGCGCCCAGACCCGAGAATGCAGCCGTTCTCACGAGGGCAGCTATCGCACCAAACGTGCCTTGGCCTGAGAACGCAGCTATCTGGACTAGCTGACTGGTAGTACCAAATGTGCCTTGGCCGGAAAATGTAATCTGTGCGCCACTAGTACCCGTCGCGCTAAACGTCCCTAGGCCAGAGAAGGTCGCCGTCTCGACTAGCTGACTAGCTGCGCCAAATGTGCCCAGACCAGAAAACGTGGCCGTACCGACTAGTTGGCTAGTCGCACCAAAAGTTCCTAGGCCGGAGAAGCTTGCAACTTCGGCTATCCGCGACGTGGCACCGAACGTTCCCAGGCCTGTAAAGGTCGCTGTCTCAACGAACTGCCCAGCAGCACCAAAAGTACCAAGGCCAGAGAACGCGCCCGTTTCAACTAGTTGTACAGTGGCACCAAACGATCCGCTACCGGTAAAGGTTGCAGTCTCCGGTTGCGTTATGGTCCGCGCTGCGCCAAACGAGCCACTGCCTGAGAACGCCGCCGTCTCAGCAAACTGTGGATTCGCGCCGAATGTACCTTGGCCGGTAAACGCAATGGCTGCAGCCAGATTCGGGTTAGCCCCGAATGAACCACTGCCTGAGAACGCCGCCGTTTCCTCAAGCCGTGGGTTAGTTCCGAATGAACCACTACCTGAGAATGTGGCCGTCTCAGCTAGTACTGCCTGGAAAGTATCAGTCTGGGTAACTCGCGCGACTCCGGCAGCTGCATCCCAGCCCTGGAAGGCGACGGTGATAGTCGTACCGTCGTCGGTGATGGCGATGCGACCGTATAGGCGGCACTCTCCGCCAGCGTTGTTGTAGAAGCTGGTGAAGGTTGAAGTGTTCAGCCCACCACCGATGTTGAGCATCGGCGCTGCGCAGTAGACCGGGAATCCGCCATAGGTGTTGTTTGCTCTTGGAGTTGCACCTACCAGGTGGGAATCGCCGTGCCAGAGCATGACGTTCTGTACCTGAGCCTGGTTGGCAGCGATGTAGCTGATGATGGCCTGGCGCTCGGTGTCGTAGGACCACCACTTGTCCGGACCGTTACTGATCGACGCTGGTCCCATCCAGGCTACGTCAGAAATGATCACCTTCAGCGGCTCGGACTGGATCAGCTGACTCTCTAGCCAGGCGAGCTGAGTAGCACCTAGCATCGTCTTGGAGCTGTTGTCGGTGTTGCCGCCCGGACTCCGATCGGTGTTACGAACGTCAATCATGATGAACCGGACTCGGCCAACTACCCAGGACTGGTACAAGCCATGCACGGGAGTGTTGACCGTGTCGCCCAGAGTTCCGAACGGGAACACAGCTTGGGCAGCGGCTATGTTAGTCGTAGTGTAGGCGTTGTTGCTGTCGCCGTTGTCTGGACCAGCCTCATGATCGGAACGGCAGTAGTAACCCCATGCCTTTGCTACCATAGTGGCAAGAGAGGGAATACCGCTAATCTGCGACTCGTAGATGTCTACCTGCGTAGCGGTAACAGTACTGACTGTGCCAGAGTAGTCGAAGTCCCCGGTGAAGATATTCAGGTCGGCGTTGTACGTAGTCCAGTCAGCAATAGCAGCATCTAGAGCCGGCGGAGTCACAGTGTCGCTGGCGGCGATACAGGACGCTAGGGCTACGGTGAAGTTCGCCGGACTACCTGCTGCCGGTAGCGTCTTGCACGACCCTATCGGCCCGACCAGCGATTCGCTCCCACCAGATGGTGTGTCAGCAACTTGGCAGTAGTAGCGAGTAGCCGCACTCAGACCTGTAACAGCATAGCGCACGTAGCCAGAGGCATCTGGGGTCTGCGCAGACACGTAAGACGGCGAGGTCATGCTGGATGAGGTCGAGTAGGCTAGTCGACAACTTGTTGCTCCAGCGGTCTTGGCAAAGACCTGGAACCCGTCCCCGACGGGAGCACCAGCAACCAACTGGTTGACAACGGCGGTCGGCGGGGAAGCCTGCGGAAACGACCTACGAGCTAGCGGAGCTCGAAACGCCATTGGGGACCGGAGACCGGGTGGCCGGAGCAGATTGCCTGCATTGCTGCCAGCCCCGCCAGCAGCGGGAACGGTGGCGGTGAAGATCATGCCCTGCTCGCCCTGCACCGTTGAGGTGCCCTGCGCGCGGGCTGTCCAGGTCAGCCCCGAGCTATCTGAGACCGTCCAGGTATCGACACCGGCGAAGTTATTGGATACCCCGGCAACCAGGGCAACCAGAACAGATCCGGGTGGAGGACTGAAGGAAGCGGTTGTCGCAGATTGGCCGGTATTCTCAGCCAGCGTCACGCCTGCCGGGGATGACGCATCTATCGACGGGGTAGATCCGCTAGCCGCCTTGACTTCGTAAGCTGCGAACGCCCCCGAGTTTGTACCGGTATCGTTAGATCCTACAAGAGCGCCAGTACCAGCCGTTACGGTGCCGGTAAAATGACCGCCACCCGCCCCGTCGAAAGCATCAGGCGCGACGTTCTGGTCGAAACTGTTATTGGCCGCCGCACCACCGAAAGCGCCGGTACCGTTATTATACGCAACTGCCCAGACCAGCAGGGAATTACTGAAGCTAGGGGTAATTGTCCCTTGCGCTTTGTTGCTGACCTGGAGATTAGCTCCGCCAGCGGCCACACCACCGGTCAATACCAGGACTTTAAGCGCAATTGACGGGGCGTCGGCGTTAGACTGGCCCGAGGACAAAGTGGCGGTGACGGTTATTGCCATAGCGTCACCTCCGAGCGGTTAGGTTCGGCGGTTAGGTTAGAGCTTCTACGGCCCACTGTGTGCACTGGATAGTACCCTGCGCAGCGGTTCCTGTAAAACTCAGGTTGATGCCTGCTATCTGGGTGGTGTCGACCTGCGTAACCTGCTCACCAGAGGCGTTCGGCATAGCAACGCTCCAGCCCGGTGCGGTAGACATCAAAACGGGACTAGCAGGTAGCGTCGGAGGCGCTCCAGGAAGAATGTAGAAGGTGAACTCACCTTGGCCAGCTACCGTGTTAACCGCCGAGACGGCAACCTCCGTACACCGTATTAGTGCTCGCAGGTACCACTGCATACCGGTGACAATCGCAGATGGCGTGGTGATCCCGTTCGAGGCCAGAATAGTGGTCTGTGAGGCCGCCACCGTACTGTTGCCCTTGTTGTACCGGATCAACGGTGTCAGAGTACCGGTAGTCGCGGAGCTAGTATAGAAACCGCGAGCCGTCACCCGGATAAGGAGTCCATCGCTCCAGCCCTGGTACTGCCCAGACGCGTTTACCTGGGCGACGTCTTGGTTCGCTACGCCAGTGACCGGGCTAGCCACCTGTGTACTAGCAGCTAGTGTGAGAAGAGGACCAGGCCCGGACGCGAACGTGTTCGGGTTGAGGAGTGAGACCCAGTTCTGGCTAGTCATAGTGCTTCCTTGTCACGACGCTGGGGCGGGAGTTCCCTGGCGGTGGCCGAGGTGACCGGTGCGTCTGCTCCCGCCCCAGACGATTATTCCCCTACCACTGGCTCGCGTCAGCAGTAACGGCGCCCGCTGCGAAGTTCACCGTGTTCCCGTTCGCGAGCGTGAACGTCGTAATCGCGCCCTGCAGGATGCGCTTGGGCGTTCCCGCGGTATCCCAGACCTCTGCGGCGACAACGGCCGACCAGGCTGCACCAGCAGTCCAGGAAACAGCGTTGTTGCTAGCTGAAATGCCAGCCGAGTTGGCGCCGAACGCGGTGCCACCCATCGTGTTACCGGCAGCTGTGTAACCGGTAGCAGATAGCTCGGTGCCATTAGAGGTGTTGGACCCCTGGGCCGTCATCAGTCGCAACTTGAACGGTTGCGTCGGAGCAGTAAGAGCCGCACCGGCATTCAGCCAGAAGTTCATCGTTGGCGCAACGACGTTGGTTCGGTCACTCATACTGGCCACGTCAGGTCACCCCCAGTGGCGCACCGAGCTGCAAGATGTCGATCGTTAGCGGTCGGCACACCGTGCAGTCCTCGATGGCGGCGCCGCAGTGATTCCCTGGGCACGGTTCGCCCTCAGGAGTAAGGCGAATGCAGTTGACGCCGTCCTCGCCTGCGTTGACCTCGGCACAGGGAACGCCTTCGTGGCCGGACTCGATACCAGGACAGCTGTTGGCAGCCTCGTCGTGGTTATGGTCGGTGGTGCAGCAGGTACACGCGACCGCGGACTGAAAGTCAGTGTGCTCCACGAGCGCACTCACGCCGCACTGCTTGCACGTTACGCGTGCAAGGAACCCTACAGGCATTCCCATGTTGCCTCCTTAGGAAGCGGTGGCTGACACGGCCAGGTAGTTGACCGTGCCGTTACCGGTAGCGCCTGCCTGCTGCGCGGTAATAACGTACTGCGCCGGCGTCGCACCCGAGACAGGGTCGACCACGCAGAGCGGAAGTCCAACGAACGGTCCTGTGCCCGCGGGTGTCCAAGTCGGACCGACCTGCGTGCCGGTGAGCGAACCACGTCGCACACGGAACGACACTCCCGTCACGGCTGCACCACCGGTGAAGTTGAGTACTGCGTCGATCACGACCGAGCTGACGAGTGGGTTGTCACCCAGCGCCGGGCACGGCAGCGTCGCAATGACCTGCTCCGCGTTGTTGCCACCTGCCGGGGTGAAAGCCGTTACGCTAGCTGCTGACCTCTTCATATCTCTCCTATTGTCCGCGCCTGTTTGAGGTGCCTGAGCGATCCATACCACCTGTACCAGGCGGCGTTACGTGCGGCGTCTTAAGATTGGGCGCCTTAGGTGGCTTAGCTGGACTAGCTGCATTGGGTGGTTGGCCCGGAGTTGGCGGTGCACCAGGCATCTGAGCCGGTACATTCTGGTGACCTGGCCCTGGTAGTTCGGTAGGTGCCGGCTGAATCTTCTGCGGGTTCGCCATTGCCGAGCCACGAACAATGCGAGCCGTGGCGTCATCGCGCTTCGGCAGACCCATGCGGTCTCGTACCGCGTCTTCCAGGTCATCGTCCGGAACAATGACACCCGCACCGACGTAGTTCCGAATCGCGAACGACTCTGTACGCCAGTCCTCCTGCTCACCAATGTTCTTGGCGTACAGCTGTGGGTAGGTCGTAGCACCCCAGTTCAGCCTGCACAACTGAGGTATGGCGTAGCAGTTCATAATGTCCACGACTATGTCGGCTATGAACCGTGTCGCCTTGAGGAACAGCGTGTGCGTTTCTTCGACCGACGTACCCGACGTGTTGTTTATGAACTTGCCAATCATCGACTGGGGTATCATGTCGTCGTGGTGCTCAATCGACGGAATACAGTCGACGGGCTGACCCTTGAGTTCTGCGAAGCCGATCTTCCAGTTCGGCGGCAAAACAATGTGAGCACGGTCATTTGTGCGCAGATTTCGGCCCAACTGGTCAGCAGTAGCCTTATCCTGCGGGCTATATCCCATCGGCAACTCGATGACGGGAATGCCTATACCGTGCCTTTCCTTCTGAATTGCGTCAATCTTGTACAGGTTGTCCTTGTAGTACCAGTGCTTGTAAGCCGACCGCAGAAGGCTAATCCCCTCAATGTTGCCGGCTTCCTTGTCGAACGAGAAAACGATCATCTTGTCGATCGGAATGTTAATCCAGCGCTGAAAGGCCTGAATCGTACCGCCCTCAAACTCAGGCAGCCCAACAGCCGGAGGTGCCCACATGTCGACTGAGAGCGGTCCGCCATTGACGTCGAAGAACCATTCCCTGACATCCATCGGGTGGCGTGGCGCGAACTTCTTCCAGACTATCCGGTTGCCCGCCCGCTTGTCCGCAGTAACGTCCTCTGCGTGAGCAAACACCTTTTCGAACATGTAGTAGCCAAAATCGAGCATGAGCAAGGCCTCAGTAATGAACTGAGGCCAGCTCGTAGACCCCCAAAGAGTGAGGTTGTTCCATACAAAATTGGCAATTCTGCGGTCTCGAGCACTGTCCGAAGCCGGGTTCATGCCCCATTTTGCCGCCAAAACTGGCGTTTTTGCCAGCCTCAGCGTGCCTCGTACCGTGCCATCACTACGACGCATCTTGTCGTAGACGCGGAGACCCTTGTACCCAACTAGGTCAGTGTTGTATTCGCGTCGCGTCCACGCGGTCCATGGCGAGGCAACAGCAGACCCGAGCTCGGAAGTTAGACCCTCGTCGCCAGGAACGCCAACGCCCCTGGCTATGTCAACCTTGGCGTGCGGGCGCATGGTTCCCGAGTCAGCGCCAATGCCGGTCCTGAACCCCTGGTCACCGTCAGCCAGCGACACCCGAGTGTTCGGATCAGGCTCGGTGAGGTTCTGCAGTGCTGACTCGCCACGGGGAGCGACCACAATGTACTCGTGGCCAAACTCGGTCCCGACAGAAATGGGATCGTAGCGCGCAAGGACGTCGTTCAGGTCAGCCCTTGGCAGGTTAGCAAGGTCCCATTCTACGCCCTCAATCGGCGTTTCTGACACATGTGCATCGTCATTTTCGCTGTCATCTGCCGGAAACTTCATGTTATTCACTGTATCACCTCCTCCTTTTTAGCACCGACAGTTCTTTAGACCACATGTTGCACACATATTGCGTGTTCCTTGCCTGTGCGCACTATCGAGCCTGCTACAGACACGACAGGTACCTACCGGTGTCCTGCCAAACTTCTCAACGTTGTGGCCATATCTGCACGTGGTAGAGCGGTCATACCTTCTATGACAGGGGATACACAGCGGCACGTATTCCTTCGTTCCGTGCACGTTAGCCCACTCAGCGGCACGCCCCTGACAACCGCCCTCGCACAGGTAGCTAGAAGCCGGACCCCGCTCACGGCTGAGATCCCGGTGCACCTTCCAGTACTCGTTTGTGCGAACCTGCAGGCTTGTCACTGTATAACAGTCTCCTCAATTGCCTCAAAACTCCATATCCCACGTGAATGTGCCTGTTTCCTCGCCCAAGTAGGTACCGTGTCCGCCGAACTCGTGCATCTCACCACCGACTAGAGCTGTGCTCTTCTGCATGGCGCGCAACTCAGCTGCTGCCCTAGACACCTCGGGAACGACTCCGTCAGCCTCACCGTAAATGTCCGCTAGCGAGTACACGGCGCCAAGCTTGAAAATGCACAGGAGCGCGTACCGCATGGCGTCAACCGTGTGGTCTTCAATCTTCTGCCCGAGCTCCGGAACGTTCTGTCCCTTAATGGGAGCCTTGGACCGGTAGTTCGAAAATTCCTTAATGACCTCGCGGCACCTGGGGTCGACAAAGAACGACGGCTCGTAGAAGGGAGTGCCCCACTCGTCCTGGTGGGTCTCACGGTCCGGCTTCTGGAACTCGCGCATCAGCATAATGCCGTCGAGCCAGGTGAAATTAGCCTTAAGGTCCTTCGGTGCGTAGACCATTACCCCGAGTTTTTGCGACATTAGCGCTGCCGCTTCGGGGTCAGCCGGGTCTCCAAAGGCCAAATCTAGGTGGTAACCGTCCGGATTTGTCTGCTCCAGTAGCTCACCAGCGACATCCGGAATGGTCTTGTACTTCTTGTAGTACACCCGCCAGACGAAAATCTGGTCAGAAGGCGAGACCTGAAACTCTACAGCCGCCAGCGGGTTCGCGTATCCCCAGTCGAACGCGATGTAGTTCTTCCACTCAGGCCTAAACGTATGTGCCCGGACGTGTACCGACTCATCCCACTCCGGAAATATCTTGCCGGCAAAGGATGCGAAGTCAGCGCCTATCTCCTGCTTGAACCACTCATCGTCCATGGTCTTCTCAAGCAGCTTAATTTCCGGGTCACCCCGTCCGCCCGGGTAAACAACTCGGTTGTACCACGACGGGAACTTGAGGCACTCGTACTCGGGAAGGTCCGGGTCCAGCCCCAGTAGCCAGAGGTCGTAGAACCAGTTCTGTCCTTCAGGCGTACTCACGAAGTCAGCAGTGCCGCGCTTGTCAGCCAGGGACGGCCTAATGAACCTATCCCACGTGTCCTTCCGCTGCTTCGCAGCCTCAGCAATAATGACATGGTTCAGGCTTTCGCCGACCAACATGTCCGGATGCTCTGCGGATCTGCACTCAATTTGAGTATCCCAAGGGAAGTAAATGAACATTTCCCCGGAACGAACGTTGTACGCCCGCTTAATCCGCTTGTCCTTGCCGAAGCCCTTCTTCACAATGAGGTCGGTCCAGACGACGCGGAACTCCTTCTCGGCCAAACTGTACTGTGGACCGACAATCCAAGTGCGATGGCCCGACTTCAGCAGGTGCTTGGGTATAACGTCTTCCCCACACATCTTGCTCTTGCCGAACCTGCGCCCTGCCGTTACAACGCGGAACCTCGCCTTACTCCTATGGTATCCCCATTGCTCCTTGAACGGCTCATACCCGACAGAGCGGAAGTACGCAGCCATCGTATCACTCTGGCTGGCCAATACCCACCTCCCGGGGTCCTTCCGGCTGACCTACGGTCAGATTCCACAGGGCGCTTGTCGTGCTAGACACTTTCACAAATCCAGTATACTGCTTGCATATACGAGGGCGCGCTGCGCCAGCTGTAACCGAGCTCGGTTAGGAGCTGAAACAGTTCTTCCTGTCTGTAGAGCCCATAGATCGAGTGATCCTCGACAAACAGGACTGGACTAAGTCGCTGGAGCGTCCCTGCTAGTCCTCGCAGCACATGAAGGTCTGCACCTTCAACGTCCAGCTTTATCAAATCGACTTCATCTGCGGCTGCAAGGATATCGTCTAGCGGGAACCCGCGCACTTCCCCAGACTTGGAAGGGGACACGCGAGTCGACGCGCCCCGAATGCGCCCGGTTGGGTCACTCAGCCTAAAACTCTCGTACGAGTCCCATGCTACCATCTCGACAACTTGTACGTTTGTTAGCCCATTGAGCTCGATGTTCTGCTCCAGAACTCGGCAAGTCTCCGGATTTGCCTCAATGGCGATGACCTTGTTAGCCTGACCAGACAACCTAACTGTCCACCGGCCGACGTGGGCGCCCACGTCGACAAACACTCCACTACCAAGGAGCTCTCGCAGGCACGGCTCTAGGCTTGCTTCATGTGGATCAGGACCCAAGTTATCGTCGGTTGCTGGGCCTCCTGCTATCCAGGCGTAACCGTCGGAGAGCACGGCTGTCATCAGATTGTCCCAACCCAGAGCGATTGCACGGTATAGTCCGGCCCTTCGGGGAACAGGGCCGCTAGGGCGGCCACGACTCCAGTGTGTTCTTCGTCATAGTCGTGGCACAGCAAAGTTCCGCCTGGAGCCAGAAGCTTCTGCCCTCCTATTACGTCGTGCATCACGGATTCTTTGTCGTGTCTGCCGTCTATGAGCACAACGTCGAACTCCTGATCGGCTAGCTCCTCGAACGCTTCCGCCGAAGTCAGGGGGTAGTCTCTTACTGATAGGTCGTGGGCGCGAACGTTCGCTAGGAAGTCCGGGTACTGGGTGCCGCGACCGTTTTCATTCGAATCGTCCGGTATCCAGTAGTCAACTGCGCTTACGATTGCACCAGCAGCCGCTGCGACAAGTGCAGAATACCCTGCAGCCGTGCCGACCTCTAGGTATCTCTTCCCCTTGGTTAGCCGCGCGATCTCCAGTGCCTCTTCCGGTTCCATTGCCGTGTAGACGTTAGGGCCAGTGCTACCTGGTACTGACTGTAGCTGCCACACGTGGTGCCCGTTCCAGAGCCGGTTGCTCACAGGAACACCACCTTGAGCGCAGAGACTCCAGAGGCACTCTTGATCGCGGCCACTGCATTGTCCTGAATATCGAAGATTGTGTCGCCGCTCGTCACGGGTATGACTACCTTGTAGGTAGTCAATGTGCTGGCGAAGATGGTCGCTGTAACCTGCACCTCAAGGTCGAGGTTACCAGAATAAGCGAAGTCGGTGAACTGGCAAGTGGATGCGTCAGCTCCCCAGGTATACTGGAGAAGTTGTACGTATACAGAAGCAAAGTCCTGCAGGGGAAGGCTACCCACAGCGGTGGAGTGCAGTGATGTCCAACTCGCTCCGTCGGGGGAGACATCCCAGCTCAGGTTACCGCCGTCCTGACTGAACCGCAGGAACTTGTGGTTCACTGCGCTGTAGGCCGTGGAAAACTGGACCGTACCCGCGGAGTCAGTTCCCCATCCGCACCACAACTCGCCCTGCAGAGCTGCCAGTCTTACCCAGGGCACCGTATACGTTGGGTCGCCAGGTGGAACGCTGCTGCACAGCTGGAGACCTGCAAACACAGGCTTCGACGAGTTCGCGGCGTCGCCGGGACTTAGACCCACAGACACGTTTGCATCCACCAGCGAAAGCGGCTCCGCGTTGCGAATCCCAGCCCACTCTGGATTACCGCTACCACTAAGGGCTACGGCGTATACACTGGACGCTACAGCGCTCGACGCGGCCTGACTAGGCAGCTGCGACCAAAATGGACCTAGCGCGGTGCCGGGGAAGTCGTCCGTGTAGCCGGCAAACACCGGAAGAGGTGCCAGAGTGACGTAAGCGTAGTCCGTCACGTGTTTACTCCTTTCGGTCAGATTCCACAGGGCGCTTGTCGACCTAAACGACTTCCCAGTCCTCCTCTAGCACGTCCGACTGGCTGGCAACCCAAGGTACGAACTCGCCGTTCGCTGTGTACATCATGATGTAGGGCCGGAACCTCATGATTGCACCCTCAGGGAAGCCCGTCGCCTCGGCCGTGTTGGCATTAATCGCAATGCCGTCAGGGTAGCCCTTCTGCAGGACCACCCACATGTGCTTGCCGTTCCAGCCGGATCGACAGACCTTGCTACCGGCCTTCAGTTCTCGGATCGCCTCGCCGAAGTC
>WNGM01005493.1_pt1 | contig 11429 bp, 11 predicted proteins | sample 5400571 | NCBI WGS metagenome assembly WNGM01 (sample SAMN13153378, study PRJNA577476) | soil metagenome | isolation source: 100 cm soil or saprolite under Garry oak tree replicate 2 | place: USA:California | collected 2016-06-15 | reverse complement strand
CTCAGACATATGACATCATTCGGAGGAGAAAGGATGAAGCACGGTAATCGTATTCGGAAGGGGCGTCGATTTCAGCGGTCGATAGTCCCCCTGGCGATGCCGCTGATGAACCTCTGGATCATACAACAGAGGCGGAGGGGGATCTTGCCCTGGCAGAACTTTCGCCAGGAGCTCGGCATCTCGTTTGAGCAACGCGTAGATCGCCTCGGTCATCTGACCCGCTACCCGACCGATGACCCGCTTCTTCCCAACGCGGGACTGCGTCTTTTCGTCAAACGGGCACCGAGTCTTGACCAAGCGCTCATACAGTTTGGCCCACTCGTTGTCTTGCAAGCGGATAGCCTGGAAGACAGCAAGGAACAGGATCTGCTTCATCGTCCTGGTTCCTCCGCGTGTCAGACGGGAATGATCCAGGGTGCTGCCGGACTGGACGACCACTGGAGCCCAACCAAAGTACGATTTGAGGGCAGAGGCCGAGGGGAAGTTGTGGATCGAACCAATGGCCGCAATAATCGTCGCTGCGGTGATGGCCCCGAAACCGGGAAACGACAGCAAGATCTGCCCCTCGCGGGCATGTTCGACGATGTTTACAATTTCGCTGTCCAGTTGCTCCACATGCTCACGCAGAAGCCGAAGCTCTTTGATCAACTGGCTTTGTTCGAGCACAAGGCCACGAAGGCGAGCGACATCCTTGATGCCAATGCTTTGCGCGGCCAGAGCGGGCAGTTCCTGGAGTTTGGCGTTCGAGAGAGAACGGGCACCACCTCGGATCTCTTGAAGGGTGGTGAAACTGGCAGTAGCCGTGGCTTGGGGGGTAGGAAAGCGCTCACGGAGCTCCAGAGCGAAGAGCGAATTGGGATCTTTCACGACCCGCGTCAATTCGGGGAAGATCTCATCACAGAGAGCCGTCAGCTTGTTCTTGCGCTGCGTGCTCTCGCGGATCAGTTCATACCGGTGACGGATCAACCCCTTGAGCTGAGCCGCTGCTTCTGTCGGGGGAACGACGCGCCGGACCAATTGCAATTTGTTGGCGACCTGGACCCCCAGTTCGAGTTGGCTATAGAGCTGATTCGCCAGGGTCAGGGCATCCCGCTTGTCTGTTTTGAGCATCCCTCCCGGACGGCTCTGGACATGCATGATGTACACTGGGATATCCAGCTCCTGCAGATACTGTTCGAGCGCGCGATGATAGTGGCCGGTACGCTCCATGAGGACGAAAACGTGCTCCAGTGGGGCCAGGCCGCGGATCCGCTCGATGAGCAGGCGGAATCCCTCACGCGCATTTTCAAACACGAGGGCAGGACATGCCTCAAAGCGTTCATGGCGCTCAAGAAGGGTCTTGGAGAGGAAGCCTGCCAGGTGCCTCCCTTTGCCAATGTCAATACCAACGTACAAGGATTCATTCAGCAACAGAGGAACAGCTTTGAGGTCAGCACGCTGGGTTGCTCGCTTTGCCATGGCTCATCTCTCCGATCTTGGAGGCAGACACACATCCGAACGGACACGAGTCAAGGGATCTGTTCCCACTATGTCAAAAGGGGTCTTCAGACTCTTGCCCTGGAAGAGCGACTCCCAGGGGACCTCTCCAGTTCCATATTACCAGAACATTCGTTCAAAATCAAGATTCCAGCAGTCTATGTCAAGAACTAATTTTCTCTAGGCCATAATTTTTTGCAATTTCACTGCATGCTTGCTATACTACATGTTACATTATGAAAGATAGGCAACAAGACTTGGGGCATGGAAACGAAAAACCTAAAGGGCATAAGACATTTTTGAAACTGAGAACAACTCAGGAGTTAACTCCGAGAGAATTAAATAAGACTGAGCTGGCTACCAGGCAACTTTACACGAAGTCTCACCTCATTTCGGAAGGAAGATTTGGCGATTTGGCGCAGTACGACCAAACAAATGACCCGCGTTATGAAGCAGAGATAGGATTAACAGTTGAACATCATCCTCAATCTCAACCTGATAGCAATATTCCAGCAGGAACAGAAATTAGCTTTCGATCTCCTCGTAGTCCTAATCACAGAGTCAACAAAGGAGTTATAGGAGTGTTTAAGTCTTTATGGGGTAACAACCCAAAGACTTAATTTTCCCTGTACACCTCGCCACTCTTGAGCATGCCGTACACAATCATCGCGATCCGCTTCATTACACAGCGCAACGCATGTTTTTTGGTTTTCCCCTCCGACAGCTTTTTCCGGTAGTATTTTTTTGCCTTCGGGTTATGGCTGATCTGGCTGAGTGCAACCATATACATGGCGCTGTTGAGTGATCTGTTGCCTTTGTGGTTTTGCACAGCTTTCTTTTTCTTGCCTGATGCTTTCTCAAGCGGTGCAATACCGGCGTACTGCAAAAATTTGTCAATGGTTGCGAACCGATCCAAAGAGTCCGCATAGGCACCAATTCTTGCCGCAAGGACAATACCGATCCCCGGTACAGAAGTCAGGTTCTTCTCATGTCCTTCTATAAAGGTTGCAAGCTTTACTTCAAGTCCATCCTTCTTTTCGCCAATCCGTTTCAGCTCTTTCTGTTTCTCCCTGATGATTTGGGCGATGAGCTTTTTCTCCTCTATATCGATACTGAGGTCATGCTCGCGTTGCAATTGGTGAAGATGGTTCTTGAGTCTGGTTCCGAATCTTGTCTCTTCCTCATAATACCAGACGAGTTTTTTGAGCGTCAGTAAGCGGGTTGTCAACTGCCCCTGTATGATCTTTGGCAGCTCAGGCAGTTTTCGGATAACCACTTCGGCAATACACCTGGCATCTCTGATATCGGATTTCCCTCCTCTCGTGCCAAACTGCCGGCGCTGCCTGGTATACTGCGGGTTTACCTCATAGACATGCTCATAGTTCTTGAGCATTGGTGCGATAAAGGCACTGCCTTTACCGCCTCTGCCTTCCACCCCAATAATCACATTTTCAGAAACCCTATCAATCTTTTGCAGCCAGGATAGAAAATGCCGTAACCCATCCCGGCTATTCTCAAAGTTGAGTATTCCTTTCTCTTCTTCAAACCGGTTAACTGCAACCGCTGTGTGTTCTGTCGGATGCGCGTCAATGCCGACATAGGTTGCATGGTTTAGATCAATTCTTAATTGCTGCATTATTTCTCACCTCCGTTCCAGAACCGCAAACCGGCTCTTTACTGTACTGGCGAATGAAGCCGAATGCGTATGTGCAAAAGACATCTCCTGTCCTGCAATAAATAACAGGGCGGGGCGCAGCACTCTATTTGTCAAGTCTTCATTCGAGAAAAAAAGAGGGTGGTGGCAGTCGACGCGTGGTCATATCTCACCATCTCTGCTGAGTTGAACGCACAAGATAGGCCTATCCACCCTCTCCTTTTCAACATAGCAAAAAACAGGTTTCGTTTCTGTACTATGGGTAACAAAAACCGGAGAAAGTCTAACACATACGCACATTTTTCCTTGTCCGCTATTCTTTGGCGGATTACCAGCGATACTGCTATCAAAGGCCACCTCATTCTTCCATACTCAGGTAGCGGTAAAGCGTGGACTTTTTAATATTCAGCGTTTTCAGGATGGTTTTGATCGGGGTATTGCTCGCGTGCAGCTGCTTCGCGATGACCACTTTTGTCTCAGTGGGCTTCACCTTTGGCCGACCGCCAACATGTCCCCTGGCCCGCGCTGCTTCCAAACCTGCTTTCGTTCGCTCGCTAATCAGATTGCGCTCAAATTCCGCGAGCATGGCGATGAATTGGAAGAAGAGCTTACCGGTTGCGGTGGTGGTATCGATGTGTTCGGTCAGGGAAACAAGATTGATGGTGCGTTTCTGTAAATTTTCGGCGGTCTCAATCAGTTGCTTTAACGACCGGCCTAACCGGTCCAGCCTCCAGACAACCAGGGTATCTCCTGAATTAAGGTAAGCAAGAGCTTCTAGGAACTCCTGCCGGTCAAAGCGGGTGCCAGTCTGTTTATCCGTGAAGATGCGAATAACCCCGCGCTTTTGCAGTGCATCCAGTTGCAGTCCTAAATGCTGCTCGGTTTTTGAGACCCGGGCATAGCCGATTTCCCGTCCCTGGTGGTTGTTTGTTTCTGTCATAGGTAACTCCTAAGTGCTAATACCTCGTGTTTCCTGTCTATCGTGCCATAAAAGGGTACTACTGTCAAGTATCTTGCACTTTGATTTCCGGGACGGGTTTTCGGGACTTCGCCAAATGGTTCCGCTTTTGTCCTGCTCTGTCCGGTCGGGGAGTCCCAACAAATGTTCGTTTTACGGGACATGAAAAACAAACGAAAAAGGCCTTGCCGGTGTTCGGGTAAAACTGCACAAGTTTATTTTCCGGTTGACGAGCTGAAGAAATGTGGTTCGTATAACCAGGTCTGCGCGGCAGTTATATTGTACCAGAAAATTGCGCGGGTACGCGTGGGTTGGTGGAGCGGGATGCCGATAATCAGGAATTATAGGAAGCGGGGAGCTGGATGGTTTTCCCAAAGGCTGCTTTCGCAACTGGTTCGTAGCCAAGCGAACGCAGAAAGGTCTGGTACTCGTCAATGGTTTCGGCGATGGGGTCGTTGAACGGTGTCGCTATCCGGGTTGCCTCTGGAAACTGATTTGCTAACCAGTGCTCAAAACTGCTCCATAACTTCTGCATATACAAGTCTTCAGTCAGTGATGTGCCATGTCGCATGCGTGCATCCAAAAAGCACTCCCATAACACGATGAGCTTATCCTGCGGGTAGTACCATGCCTGGGCGTTCCCGATCTGCTGTTGCCTCATCCCTTTCACCTGCGTTGATAACACCTCTCCTATTGCTTCATCCTGGTCGGCGTAGCGTTTGGGCTTCGGGTACATGCCAACTGTCATAAATAGCTCCGGCTCTACAATGTACGGATGCATCATCACATAGGTTCGTTTCCCTGTGTCTCCTGGTTTCATGGTAAGCGGTATGATCTCATGCTTTCCATACCGGAACTTTTCGTCTGAAATATGCAATCTCGCCTGCACCATACGAGGGTCATTGCGATAGTGGGGGAATGTGCCAATAAATAGCGCGGTGTCATGCGTCCAGAAATCATCAATGTGCTGAGGTGGTATGTACACAGTTCTGTTCATCGAGCAGGGGTATTATACCACGCTGCTTCCTTGATTTGTATACTCTCCCATTACACAAAGTTGAGGCTAACTTTTTGGTTCGTCTGTAGCTGGTTCCGATGGCTCTTCTGTGCTAAAAAGTGTTACTTGCGTTACTTGATCGGGGCGGGGTATTTGAGGGGTAGTTGTATCAGGCGCGGTTGTTCCGCCTGTATGTGTTGTTTGTTTCTCACCCGCGACAGTGACGCTGCCCTCCTTTGAGACAGTAAAGACAAGAAAATCTCCTGGCTTCACTCCAAGCACGTCCAGGAATGATTGGTTAAGCCGTACCTCGCCCATTGTTCCCATTTTTGTATGGACTTCGGCGAGGGGGAATTTCCGTCCCTGTTTCATAGAGGCAAGAGGATTATATCATGGTTGCGTGCTCGGTTGGTAGAATGCTGAAATCTATGTACCGGGGAATTTTATTGAAGATGCTTAGTGAACGATGACTTGTCCGGTCACAGAGATTGTGGGGTTGGCATCATCGCCGTCGTTTGGCTGGGTATCATAAATGATGTTGTTTAACGGATCCTTTATCTGAAGCCTGATTAGATCACTGCCTCCTGTGTCATGCCCGTCAATGCCTGATGCAAGAAAGGTATAGCCTGAAGCTCCATTGAGCCTTCCAGTTCCTTTGACATAGGCTTTTGCACCGGATATTACAAGATAATCAAAGGATGTTGCTTTAAAGTCAAGGTTGGCATTATTAAAGTTCATGCTGACCATTCCTGTTGGTTGATTATTGGTGTCGTACTTCACGCTGATACCAAACTTGACTTGTCCGGTGGTGTTCGGTGTGGCACCGGATGGATTATCGAACTGCCTGACGCCGGTGAATAAACCGGAGGAGGTAGGGACGTAGACTGCCAGGTATTGATAGGTTGCGTTTCCTGATGCTCCGTGGTTATCGGTGACAATAAGCTTGATCGTGTATACTCCTGCTGAAGTGTAGGTATGGCTACCTGTTACTGTTCCTGAGCCGTTTGTTTCAGTCAAAGTGCATTCTGATGTATTAGGAGGGCATGTTGAAGTGTGTCCATCTCCCCATTCCCATTTTGCTGTATGGGTGTCAGAGGTGTCTGGATCGCTAAAGTTTGCTGAAGCGGTGATTGGTGTATTTACTTGAGTTGCAGACGCAGAAACTGTAATTGTACTAATTGATGGAGGTTGGTTTTCGTGTTGATGTTGTAATGAGAAAACTTGTGTAGTATCGCCAGTAATGGTTTTTGATGTAGAAAAAGAAAGTAAATTACTGCCACTTGGTGGTGTTACATCGATCTGTATGCTTCCCGGAAGAGATCCAACTGTGACATTTCCATTACTGTCAGTATGACCGCTAGCTCCGCCGGTAGTAGGATCATTTCCCGGCTCTGCATTAAATTGCAGTGCACCGAGGGAAGTCTGTACCGAAATAGAACCAGAATTTACTGTGTCAACAAAGGCGTTCGCGACTGGGTTGTTTGAGGGGTCTTGGACATGGACTGTTACTGCATAGCCAGGAATTTGCATATCAATCGTTTTATCCTGAGCGAAATTTATAGGATTTGCCATCATCACACCGAAAAAATCATGAGGAACATAGGCTGAGGGCGCATGGACTTCTTCTACACCTATCGCATGGGAACCGGAAGGCACTTGCAGGGAATAAAAGCCGTTGCTGTCTGTTGAGGTTTGCGCAGTATGTGTCCCAGCATTATTACTGTCTGCGAATACCGTTGCTCCTGAAATTGCAGCTCCTGTCCGGTCGGTTACATGCCCGCTGACGGTAGCAAAGGTAGGAACGGAAACCAATGTAAAGTTTATTATTGTATCCCCATTGATGGTTTGATTAGTAACACTTGTGCTTTGAAATCCACTTGATGAGGGTGGGTTTGCCGAAATGGTGTAAGTTCCTTGAGGAACAGCTAGAGTATAATTACCATTATTATCAGAGGTTGTTGTGCCTATGGTCTGTGAGCTTGAGTCAGTAACCGTTATGGTGGTGTTTGCTATTGGATTATTTGATCCATCAGTCACTTTTCCCGATAACGTGAATGTATCGGCGAAAGCAGTCTTGGCGGAAAATAATCCCAAGAAGAGGGTGAAGACAAAGAAGCTTATGATTTTTATTCTTAGCCGCATGTTATTGGTGTTTGTATTTCACCTCTATTTGTAGAGATATTTGTTGAGTTTGTCAAGGGTTACTTTGAGAATTAATTGTTGTTTAGTAATAATTGTTATGTCAATGCCCTTAATGGCGCTTGCTCAATATAAACAACATAATACGCAAAAAGCGTTGGATGCAGCAAGCAAGGCATATCAACTTGACCCGAATGAGCTGGATACGTTTATTTACAGCAATATTCAATATAATAAGCCCGTCATCATCACCCTTGATGGTAGGACGTTTATCTTTAGTCCTGAGTAAAATCGCATTCCAGCTTTCGATCATGAGGTAGTACCAGCGCTGCTGTCATCAGACACCGCTCATTTCTCAACAGTAAACTCACCGGTTCCCTCAATATCCAGCCGTTTATTCATATCTAACTGGAATTCACCGTATGGTGTAATGTGTCCATAAAATAATGGTGTCAGCCCTCTGAAATCTTCGGGTTGCATCTTATCAAGCCATTCTTTTTCTGCTTATACTTTTTGCACTTATGGGGGCAGAATAATTGGTTGCCTGGTCTGAATGAGCATATATATCGTGCTTATATTTTCCGTTTGTAGAAGCGCTTTTGCCTTTGCTGCGGCGGTGAGTGCTTCCTGTTGATTGTGCAACCTGTATTCAGTAATGGCTAAATATTCCCATAGTTCTCCTGAGTCAGGATATTTAGTTACTGCTGATGTAATAAAAGCCAATGCTTTCTGAGGCGGATCGGTATAAAGCAACACCCCTGCTAACGCTTCATATGTATGTGACCAATCTGTGACTAACTTGGTAGAGCTTTTTGCTTGAAGCGCTTTGGCATAATATTCCTTTGCTTTTTGTCTGTTGCCCAGTTCCTCATACACTTTGCCGAGATTGTACAAATTATCCGTTTCAGGAAGCATTGCTACTGATTTTTCCAAATGCTTTGCCGCTGCATCATATTGTTTATTCAAGGTATATTCTACCCCAATATCGTTTTCAATGTCATAGCTGTCATAGATGTTACTGTCATGGGTGAACAATGTGATCATGTCATACCAATTCGTATTCCGTACCATTGTGCGGACTGCAAGCAGTACTAACACACTGACTACAGACATGTAGCCTATCTTTTTAAGGTTTATATGAGAGAATTTTATCGACTCAATCCCGACCCCGATTGTCCCCAACAATCCGGCAAAAGGAAAATAAAACCAGCGGTCAGCGACAGTCATATCTAAAGGGAAAAGCTGTATATGCATTGCAAGCCCTGCCAAAAACCACAGGAAGAAGAACAGGAAGAAGCGGAACGCTTTCTTGTTTACTTTCAAAACATAGGCTCCAATGAGAAGCAGAAAGGAAAAAAACAAGAGGTCAATAAACAACGGGAAATAGAGGTTCGGAAAATCAATACGTTGTATAATCCAATCCTGGTCAATTGCCATCCGGGCAGGAAAGAAAACAATCTTAACGTAGTAGAAAATGATTGCCGGGATATTTATCAATCGTTCGATGAGCGGAAGCCTAGCAATCGACACGGACGGTACTTTTACAAGGTAAATGCCAGCTATGCCAAAACGCATAGCACAATAGAGCAGCATCGCGAGAAGTCCGCTCATAAACACAATGAACATATTGTTTTTTTTGACAAGAACTCTATAGAGTAGAATGATAAACAGAAATAGAAATCCTGTTTCCTTCGTTAAAAAAGAAAGCAGCAGCAAACTGCTTATTATACCTGCTCGTTTTAAACTGATTTCATCTCGTAAGCTGAGAACTACCGCAGAGATGCCAAAAAGAAAAAATAATGGGCTTACCGTTTGCGCGATAAACACAACAGACTCCACCTGTATCGGATGAATGAGAAAAAACAGGGACAAAACAAGGGATACTTTTTTGCTAAAAAAATGTTTCAAGAGCAAGAAGAGTATCGATGCAGCAGTGATGTGGAGGATAAGTTGGAGAAGGTGGTAGAAAAACGGTGCAGTGCCAAATAAGGCGTACAGGAGAGAAAAATAGATGGCGGGGATTGGACGATACTGCCCTGCGGTATTAAATGTATTCTGCTTTATTAACCCAATAACATTCAGCGCATGAAAAGCAGGATCGGTATTTGAAATGATATATGTCTGATCATCCCAGACAAAATTGTTAAACAGGCAATTCGCAAAAATAATAATACCAACAATGACAATGATATTAATTGCTTTGAATGTCGTCAGAGGAACAAAGAAGCTTTTTAGAGAAAAATCCCGCTCGCTCTCATGCATGCCCCCATGCTAGCATTGCAACATGGAAGTTTCAAGATGTTGGAGGCAAAAGGTGTGGGTAGAATGGACACAATTACACAAACCAGGGGGCGGGTTGGCGGGCTACAATTTGCACAGGCGGGTGGCCGAAATAAGCGGGAGCGTTCTTTGTTTTTGGTAAAAAACAAGGATATTTCGGACAGACCGCCAGGCACACCTTTGTTCATTCGCGTGATGGGCAGAGCGAGAGCGGTTTGAGACTGCTGAAAGCTTGGAAGCAGTGGCAAACTGCCCATGATGCGAATTGGCGGGCGGAAAAGGAGACCTCCTTCGGCTCTGAAGAGAAGTGATCAAACAGGTCACACCTTGCAGAGCGAAGGAGCAGTCACGAAGCGGTTTGCCAGGCGAAAAAAGTCTTTGCTGACACCTCTGTGCAGTCTAATGGACGACGAGCGCATGGAAGGCGCTGTAAATGAAGCTGCCCAGGACGACCAGCAGGATGACCAGGCTGACGATAGTTTTGCGGGCATAGCGTGCCGTTTCACTATCTTCGATGGAGATAGTGGTGTCGGTAGTATAGCTGCTGGGAGCTAGAGAGACGCGTCGTGCGCTTCTGGGGCGTGAGACGTGCCCTGCTCCATGAGCAACCAGGCGCAGACTGATGATAGTTCCCCCAACACTCAGCACAATGGCAGGCAGGAGTATGATGAGCAATGCATCCATATGGAACGTCCCCCTTTCATTCAGGTACACGATGCAACCACCTGAAAAGTAGACAGACCCAAAGAGGTGCATTGAAACACACGGACGTATGGGCGATCACCAGTCCTGACATGGAAAGCGGCAGGTGACAGAGGTGTGACACCTGATCCAGTCGCAATTCTTCTCGTGAACCCGCATCTGTGCGTGGTAGCTCTTTCTTCTCCCGCGCAATTATGCTAGGGTACGTTTATGAAGAGGGGGCAGGATAGGGTGAAGAAACAGCCTTCCGTCAAGGTAGCAGAGAAAGACCTGCACTGCTATAGCTGCGGCGGGCTGATCCGCAAGGGGAGTACATACCTGCGCAAAGACTTCGTGAAGATGCACTTTAAACTCTGCCCGATTGGGAAGTAGGGGATTAGCGTTGCCCGGCTCTCATGTCCGGTATCCGTGGCTGTTTTCTTCTGAGTCCGCCTTTTCGTCCGGCTACCTGTGCTTCCTCGCGTGTCCAGGTATGCGCCTTTCCTTTTGAATGAGCAGCTTTCCCGCCCAGCCCTGCGATGGCCCGCTGTTGTTCTTTTGGCATTGAGGCAAAGCCTCTCATGGATTTGGACATATATAATAGTAGAGTTTATAGATTAGCCTGGTTGCTGTCAATTGAGTGTATGGGCAGGGCAGGGGAGTAAGCTCATAAACGTCGCACAAGATAATTTTGGCGACGCGGAAGGGGTTTGACAGCAATCTGGCCGTTCATTTTTTCTTCTGTGTTGTAGCAGCGCTCGTTGGGTTATGAGAATTGATAACCTGCACAACCAGATCTTTTAACGGTAAATAAACTGCTGCGAGGAATATGAGAATTGCGACTATCGAGGCAATTACTTTTTTGGTTTTCGTATTAAACCGTGAGTCCCAAATATATTTCGGTTCTGCTCGCTTTTTCCCTGTGCTATCCAGTTGAATTCGTTTGATGGTTCCAGAGGCAGTTGCAGTTTGTCTGCCGCCATCAGAAGACATTCTCACATCTTCCATGTTTTTCGCACTGATACCCTGTACGCTTTGAGGTTTATTTCGTCTTTTCATCGTGTCCTACGATCCTGATCCCCCCATTTCTTATGGTGTCGGCTTGCACAGACGTTACGCCTGGATTTTTGATCGTGCCTCCTCCCCCTATTTCTCTTGCGGCAATCGCAACTAGTGGCATAACGGCTGTTGGAATTCCTTGCTCATTAAGATATGCCGGTGACCGTCCATATCTTTTAAGCTTA
>WNGM01004186.1_pt1 | contig 11429 bp, 7 predicted proteins | sample 5400571 | NCBI WGS metagenome assembly WNGM01 (sample SAMN13153378, study PRJNA577476) | soil metagenome | isolation source: 100 cm soil or saprolite under Garry oak tree replicate 2 | place: USA:California | collected 2016-06-15 | reverse complement strand
GCGGCGCGGGCCTCGGTGGTGATCTCGGCGCCCGCGAGCATCCGGGCGATTTCCTCGCGGCGGTGATCGGCCGCGAGCGCGTTGACGCGGGTGGCGACGCGCTTGCCCTTGTCGAGGGAATCCTTCGAGATCAAGAGGTGCTGATCGGCGCGCGCGGCGACCTGCGGGGCATGCGTCACCGCCATCACCTGCACCTTGCCGGCGAGCCGCGCCAGCCGCGCACCGATCGCGTCAGCCACGGCGCCGCCGACGCCGGTGTCGATTTCGTCGAACACGAGCGTGGGCGCCGAACCGCGGTCCGACAGCACGACCTTTAGCGCCAGCAGAAACCGCGACAGTTCGCCGCCGGAGGCGACTTTCATCAGCGGTCCGGGTTTGGTGCCGGGATTGGTCCGGACCCAGAACTCGATGCGATCAAAACCCTGCGGACCCGGCGATGCCGGATCGGAATCGACCTGCGTCATGAATGTCGCGCGATCGAGCTTGAGCGGCGCGAGTTCGGCATTGACCGCCTTGTTGAGCTTCTCGGCGGATTTGGTGCGCGCGGCGGAGAGTTTGGTCGCGGCGGCATTGTAATGTCCGTCCGCTTCCACCGCGGCCGCCTCCAGCTTTTTCAACTGATCGGCGCCGGCATCGATCAGCGCCACGTCGGCGGCGTATTTTGACGCCAGCGCGGCCAGGCCATCGACCGGCGTCGAATATTTGCGCGACGCGGCGCGCAGTGCAAACAGGCGCTCCTCGATGCGTTCCAGTTCGCCGGGGTCGAAATCCGCCGCGATCAGCGCCGCCGTGAGGTGCTGGTCGGCTTCCTCCAGCGCGTTGATCGCGGCATCGATCGCCTTCACCGCGGGCTCGACCAGGGTCGGCGAATTTCCGGCCCGGCGTTCCAGCCGTCGCACCGCCGCCGACAGTGCCGCGACCGGCGAGTGATTGCCGCTCACGGCATCCTGTGCCTCGCGCAGATCGGCTGCGATCTTCTCCCCTTGCATCATCGCGGTGCGACGTCCGGCGAGCGTGGTCTCCTCGCCGTCCTTGGGCGCCAGCGTCTTCAATTCATCGGCGGCATGGCGCAGATAGTCCGCCTCGCGGGCGGCACGCTCCATGCCCGCGCGATGTTCGTCGAGCACCGTGTTCGCGGCGCGTCTTGCGTCCCACAACGATTCGACTGCCGTGACGTCCTTATCAAGCCCGGCAAACGCGTCGAGCAGACGCCGGTGAGTCGCGGCATCGACCAGCGCGCGCTCGTCATGCTGGCCGTGAATCTCGACCAGCGCGGAGCCGACCGCCTTCAGGGTCTGCACGCTGATCGCCTGGTCGTTGATGAAGGCGCGGGTACGGCCATCGGCGAGCTGCACCCGGCGCAGGATCATCTCGCAAGATCCTTCAGAACTCGCATCGTCGAGGCCGTTGTCGCTGAGAATCATGGAGGCCGGATGGCCCTTCGGGACATCGAACACGGCGGTAACCTGCCCCTGCTCCACGCCGTGGCGGACAAGACCCGAATCGCCGCGGCCGCCGAGCGCCAGCGCGAACGCATCGAGAAGAATGGATTTGCCCGCGCCGGTCTCGCCGGTCAGCACCGCAAGGCCGCGGGAAAACTCGATATCGAGCCGTTCGATCAGGACGATGTCACGGATCGAAAGACGCGCCAGCATGCGAGATCAATTCCTAGCCGAGACCCAGTTTCTTGAAGGCCCTGGAGATATAGGAACCCTGATTCTCGCTCGGTTCGAGACCGCCGGACTTTACAAGATTATAGGCGTCCTTGTACCAGCGGCTGTCGGGAAAATTGTGCCCGAGCACGGCGGCAGCGGTTTGCGCCTCGCCGACGATGCCGATCGCCATATAGGCCTCGGTGAGCCGCGCCAACGCTTCCTCGACATGCCGCGTGGTCTGATACTGGGTCACCACGCTCTTGAAACGGTTGATCGCGGCGGTGTAGTCGCGCTTTTCCATGTAATAGCGGCCGACCGTCATCTCCTTGCCAGCAAGCTGATCGCGCGCGCCTTCGAGCTTGGCCTTGGCGCTGTTGGCGTATTCCGACGTCGGATATTTGCGAATCACTTCCTCAAGCGCGGCGATCGCCTTCTCGGTCCGGCCCTGGTCGCGGGAAGTGTCTGGAATCTGGTCGTAATGCGAGGCGGCGATCAGATATTGCGCGTAGGCGGCGTCGGCGCTGCCGGGATGCAAGGTGACGTAGCGGGTCGCGGCGCCGATGCAGCTGTCGTAGTCGCCGGAATTGTAAAACGCATAGGCCGACATCAGCAGCGATTTGCGCGCCCAATCGGAATAAGGATGCTGGCGATCGACTTCCTCGAATTTCTTCGACGCCGCCTTCGCATCCTTCCTTTGATTCATCAGGTACAAGCCCTCATTATAGAGCTTGTCGGCGGGCTCCTCGACGAAGGTGTCGTCCTTGGCGAGAAACTTGTCCCACAGCGAACCGGTGCCGCATCCGCTGAGCGGGATTGCCAGAACAGCCAAACCCACGGCCAGCCGCAATTGCCGGCCGATCGGGTTGCCAACGACAACCGGGTTGCCGACGGCAACGGAATTACAGCCGGCGCCGGCCAGTACCTTGCGTAGTTCGTGCATCATACGCTGTGCCGACATAAATCTAGGACCTGACGTCTGTGATGCGATGCCCGCCGCGCCATGAAAGCGGCATGGACGCGATAACCCTTATGCCTGTGGCGCTTGTCGTGCAGCCGCGGGCCTGTGTAACTCATAAAAGACCGTTAACCAACCGAATACGCAGGCATTTCGCCCGGATTAAGGCGGTAGGATTGGATTGCGGCCGATCATGGTTACTGCGGCAAAAGGAAGCCTGCGCGACGTCACAAGACGCTCGGGAGACGTCAAACAGACGCTCGGGAGACATCAGAAGACGCTTAGGACACGTCGAAGGCGGCGTCCGCGCGCTTCACAGATGAAAGTTCAGGACATTTCGCAGACGAAGTCAGGACATTTCGCAGACGAAAGTCAGGAAACGTCGGGCCCGTAGGCCGGGGCGATCATACCGCCCACCATTCCACTGCCGGCTTCCGCATGGGTGCGCGAACGACGCGCCGTGTCCGCCTCGATCACCCGCCAGGCGCTGCGATCGGCCATCAGGGCGGTCAGCACCGCGTGGTTGAGCTTGTGGCCGCCGCGCACCGAGCGATAGGCGCCGAGCAGAGGCAGACCCGACAGAGCGAGATCACCAATCACGTCGAGAACCTTGTGACGCACACACTCGTCGGCGTAGCGCAGCCCTTCGGTATTGAGCAGACGGGTTTCGTCGAACACGACTGAATTCTCGAAAGATGCGCCGAGCGCGAAACCGGCGCTCCAGAGCCGCGCGACATCGTTCATGCATCCGAAGGTGCGCGCGCGGGAAATCTCGCGGCGGAATCTTTCGGGGCTCAGATCGAGCATGTAGCTCTGGCGGCCGATCACCGGATTGGCGAAGTCAATTTCGACCTCGGCGCGGAAGCCGGCCGCATAGGGGCGCAATTCGCCGAACGAATCGCCCATCACGACCTGCACCGGCTTCAGCACCTGGATGAAACGGCGCGACGCCGACTGTGTCAAAATACCGGCCTGATCGATCGCGGCGACAAAGGCCGCGGCGCTGCCATCCATGATCGGAACTTCCGGACCATCGATTTCGATGGTGGCGTTATCGACGCCCATGCCGCGCAAGGCCGCGAGCACATGTTCGGCGGTGGAGACCAGCGGACCTTCACGGTCGCCCAGCACGGTGGCAAATTCGGTGGCGGTCACGGATTCAGCGGTAGCCTGAACCTCACGGTCGCAGCCATCCGGACCGGTGCGGACAAAAATAAAACCCGCATCCACAGGAGCAGGTCCAAGAGTCAAATTTACCGGTAAACCAGAATGAACGCCGACACCTGTCACGGTGGCTTGCGACCGAAGCGTTGTTTGCCGGCTAAATTTCATTTCGAAGGCCCACCACTGACTTACTTGAGACGATATCGCCCCGATTTGCCCGGCGAATCGTCTTAAGTCCCCAAGTCGCGGAAACCATAGTCAGCGCCCCAAAGCGCGCCAACTCACGCTTTTTTACCGATTGTTACCCTATCTCTGCCGTATTCGCCCCAAAGTTAGCTAAATGGAGCCACGGTTAACGCCAACTCCGGTTCTGGCACCCAGACATCAAGCAGATAATTTACCATTTAAAATCAGTTGCTTGATCGTCATTCCGTGGCTCCCTGGCGACCAAAAACAAAGGCCCCGGCTTTGCCGCCGAGGCCTTTTTTCGCCGTTTGAATTGTAACAATCGTCAGTTGGTCTGGCGGCGCAGAAAGGCGGGGATATCAAGATGGTCGTCACCCTGTGGCGTTGAGGCAACAGGTGCGGGACGGCCGTGAACGTCCAATCCCTGGGGGGGCGGCCGTCTGGCGTATTCCGATACCGGCTCATGGGTTTGCTGCGCGACCGAGCGTTGGGGCTTGCGGTCCGATAGCGGCGGCATCGAGCCCATCGCCGGACCCGAGCCGCGGGCCGCGATCGGCGGCTCGGTCTCTTCGTCGCGACGGCCCAGTCCGACATTGGCAAGCCGCTGCAGCAGCGACATCCGGCTCTTTTGCGGATGCTCGTCCTCGGCGTCAGCGCGGGCCTGCCGAATCTCGTTCTGCGCAGGCATCGGCAGCTCTTCGAATTTCGGCATCCTGGGGGTGCGGACCGGCGCGCGTTCGGCCGCCTGCGGGATGAACGTCTCCGGTGTCGCGAGATGGTGCGCCTCGGCATGCCCTGCATCGTGATCCGCGAACAATGACGGCTTCGGTGCGATCGGGCGAACCGTGACATCGCCGTAGGACGCGGGCTGCAGCGGTGCGGATGCAACCGCATGCACGGGATCCGGAGCGACTGCCGCGGCGATGGCCGCCAGCGCCGCTCGTTCGACGCCGCTCGAGGCGCGCTGCTGCAGTGCACCGGCGGGAGGCGTCTGCGCCGACCCGGATGGATCCAGCTTCTGGGCGCGTTCGGCAAGACGCTGATTGTCGGCGCGCAGCCGCGCCGTCAGATCGGCCAGCCGGTTGTCCGGCGCCGTGGTCGAAGTCGCGGTTCCGGTAGCGGCCGGCGGCGTTGCGTTGCGCGAGATCAGCGCCTGTTCGATGCCGGTGGCAACGACGGAGACGCGAATCACCCCATCGAGGTTCTCGTCGAAGGTGGCGCCGACGATGATATTGGCGTCCTGATCGACCTCCTCGCGAATCCGGGTTGCGGCTTCGTCGACCTCGAACAGGGTCAGATCCCTGCCGCCGGTGATCGAGATCAGCAGGCCGCGGGCGCCCTTCATCGACGAATCGTCGATCAGCGGATTGGCAATCGCGGCCTCGGCAGCGGTCAATGCGCGCTTGTCGCCGGAGGCTTCGCCGGTGCCCATCATCGCCTTGCCCATTTCGCGCATCACGGCGCGAACGTCGGCGAAGTCGAGATTGATCAGGCCTTCCTTGACCATCAGGTCGGTAATGCAGGCGACACCCGAATACAGCACCTGGTCGGCCATCGCGAAGGCGTCGGCGAAGGTGGTTTTTTCGTTGGCGACCCGGAACAGGTTCTGGTTCGGAATGATCAGCAGCGTATCGACCACCTTGTGGAGCTCGGCAATGCCGGCCTCGGCGGTGCGCATGCGGCGCTGGCCTTCGAAGTGGAACGGCTTGGTGACGACGCCGACGGTGAGGATACCCATGTCGCGCGCGGTCTTGGCAATGACCGGTGCAGCCCCTGTGCCGGTGCCGCCACCCATGCCGGCGGTGACGAACACCATGTTGGCGCCGGAGAGATGGTCGCGAAGTTCGTCGATGACTTCCTGGGCGGCGGCCGCCCCGACATCCGGCTGCGAACCAGCGCCGAGGCCCTGCGTGACCTGGGTGCCCATCTGCACGATGCGCTGCGCCTTGGACATGGTGAGCGCCTGGGCGTCGGTGTTGGCGACGACGAAATCGACCCCCTGCAGCCCGGCGGTAATCATGTTGTTGACGGCATTGCCGCCAGCTCCACCAACGCCAAAGACGGTGATTCTCGGCTTCAGCTCGCTGATATCAGGGGGGGTCAGATTGAGTGCCATGGTTGCCTCTCGATTAAGCGCGCGTTGGTTCGCCTCGGCCGGCGGCCGCGGGTGCTAGTGGAAATCGAATGGGTCGGAAATGATTCATCAGAAGCCCTCGCGAAGCCATCGTCCGACCTTTCCGAAATAGCCGTCAGTCCCTGTCATGAGCTGCCGCGTATGCCGCGGTTCGACGTGTTCGAGATGCGCGTATTGCGGATAGACCAGCAGACCCGAGGGAACCGCGAACGACGCGTTCTTCGCTTCACTGGGGAGCCGGCCAAAGCCAAGCGGGCGGCCGATGCGTACCGGCCGGCCTAGAATCTGGGTCGCAAGTTCGAGGGTGCCGGTGAGCTGCGAAGCGCCGCCGCTCAGGACCACCCGTGCCTTCGGCTCTGCCGCAAAGGGCGAATCAGCGAGCCGGTCCCTGACCATTTCAAAAATCTCCTCGGCGCGTTGTCGGACAATGTTCGCGATCGTGGCTCGAGACACGATCTGCGGCGCATCCCGCTCGTTGTCACCGGCAGCCGGCACGGACATCAACTCACGCGCGTCGGACCCGCCGGTCAGCACGGTGCCATATAACGTCTTGATTCGCTCGGCATCCGCAATGCATGCGCTGAGGCCGCGGGCAAGATCCATGGTGATGTGCTGTCCGCCGACCGCAAATCCGCTGGCATGGACGAATCGGCCCCCCGAATAGGTCGCGATCGTGGTGGTACCGGCGCCCATTTCCACCACGGCGGCACCGATATCGGCCTCATCGTCGGTCAGCACCGACAGACCCGCCACATAGGGGCTCGCCGCCATGGCTTCGACATTCAAATGACACCGCTCCACCACCAGCATCAGGTTCTTGGCGACCGTCGCCTCAAGTGTGACGACGTTCATGTCGATGCCGAATTGCCGCGCCACCATGCCGCGCGGGTCGCGAATGCCCTTGACGCCATCCAGCGCGTAACCGACCGGCAGCGCGTGCAGCACGGTGCGGCCCTCGCCGGTGGCATGGCGCATGCCGGTAGAGGTGATACGGGTGACGTCGGCTGAGGTGACCGAGCCGCCACGAATATCTGCCGCGGCTTCGATCAATTGACCGTGCAGCCGGCCACCGGAAACCGAGAGCAGCACGGATTCGACCCGAACCTTGGCCATGCGTTCGGCCAGCGCCACCGAGTGACGCACCGCCTGTTCGCATTCGGCGAGATCGACGACCGCGCCGGACTTCACGCCGCGCGACTGGATCTGGCTGTATCCGATCAACTCGACGGCATGGGTTCGGCCGCGCAAGGCCTCGCTCGGCGGACACGGCCTCAGCCGCGCGATCATGCAGGCAATCTTGCTGGTGCCGATATCGAGCGACGCCACCAGCGCGGTGCGCTTCTGCGGCATCGGGCGCGTCTTCGGCGTTTGATTGCGATCAAGGCCGGTCATGCGTCACCGGCCTTCTTCTTCGGCTTCTTGTCCTTGAACAGTTCTTCGCGGGCTTTGGCGGCGTCTTCCGATAATTGCACGGTCAGCCGGTCCGGCAGACGCATGTCGACGGCGACGATATCGCGCGAGAACAGCCGGTCTTCCTTGTCGAGCTTGCTCAACGCCGCCAGCGCGTTGCCGACATCGTTCTCCGGCAGGCGGATATCCAGACCGTCCTGGAGCCGCAGGTTCCAGCGCCGCTCGCCCACCAAAATCGCGGCCTTTGTCGCCGCGCGCACTTGCGGATAGCGCGCGAGCATCGAGAGGAAATCCCTTGCACGGGTATCGGCGCCCTTGCCGACAACGAGCGGCAACGAGACAAAGCGCCGCGACACGTATGGCTCGAGCACCGCGCCGTCGTCTGAAATCACCGACAGCCGGCCACCCTGCTGCCACAGCGCGAATGCCGAACGTTCGACAATATCGATCTGGAGTTGACCGGGATAAAGCTTCAGCACCGTCGCTTCGCCGATCCACGGATTGGCTTTCAGCTTTTCGCGCACCGCAGCAGCGTCGAGGAACAGCAGCGACGAGCGGCCGTTGACGCCGCCGATCGCGAGCACCTCGTCCTGGGTCAGTTGCTTGCGGCCGTTGATGGCGACCGCCGTGATCCGAAATCCGGCGGAATTTGCAATCGCATTGCGGGTGTCGCTGGCCGCCGAGGTCAATTCCTCGAGGTGACCACCCTTCACGATGCCGTAACCGGCGCTGCCGAGCAGCATCAAGACGGTCGCAGCAACGCCGGCGCGATGCGGAATGTAACGCTCGAGAAGCGCGATCAGGCGGTGCGGATGGTATTCACGTTCCGGACGCTGCCTGGCGCCGGCTCGATTGAAGCCCAGACGCTCGCGCAACAGCACGGCCGCGCCAATGGCGGCCGCTTTCAGGTCAGCTTGGGGCCCCGGCGATCTCATCGATCGGGCGAGGCGTCCTCCACCATCCATTGCACAAGCTCGTCAAATGTTACGCCCGCAAACGCTGCGAGTTCTGGCACAAGTGACGTCCTGGTCATGCCGGGCTGGATGCTGACCTCAAGGCAAAGGAGGCCACCTGTTCCCGCGATGCGCTCGTCGAAGCGGAAATCCGCACGGCTCACGCCCCGGCAGCCAAGCGCCAAATGCGCCGCCAGCGTTAACCTTCGGGCTTACTGGTAAACAAATGGTAAAGGCGGTTTGGGCTGGATGGATTTTGACCCGCCTTTTGAGTGGTTTGCCCCGGAATCCTGGAATTTAACCCAAAGTTAGGGATTTCGGTCACCCCGGTCGGCCGCCCCAGGCCGTCGCACAGCCCGGTTCCCGTCCGGGGGCGTATTTTTGATTCGAACTACTTATGCGCGCGTTTCGTCGCCAGGGCGATCTGACCCTGCAGGAAATCGACGAACTCGATCCCCTGAGCCTTGAGCGCCTTCGGGTAGAGCGAAGCCTTGGTCAGACCCGGCAAGGTGTTGGTTTCGAGAAAAACCGGCCCCTGCTGCGAAACGATGAAGTCCGAACGGGAATAGCCGCTGCACGACAGCGCCTGGTGCGCCTTGACTGCCTGATCCATGATTTGCGCGGTGATTTCTGGTGCAAAACGCCCAGGGCAGATTTCCTGAGTCGATTTCAGCAAATATTTAGCGGTGTAGTCGAACCCACCTTCCGCGGGGACGATCTCGATTGGCGGGAGCGCGATAACCGAGCCGTCCGATTGCTCCAGCACGCCGCAGGTCGCTTCCACTCCCGAGATGAATGGTTCAATCACATACTCCTCGGTTTTAGCGGCGTTGCGAACGGCAGCGAGGTCCTGAGTCGAATTGACAAAAATCAAGCCATAGCTCGATCCGTCCCGCACCGGTTTGGCAATTAGTTTGTCGTACTCGACCAGCGCGGCGTCGATATCTTCCAGCCTCAGGCCGATCGGCGCCTTCACACCCGCAATGGCGGCAAAGCGCTTGGCCGCGATCTTGTCGAAGGCGAGATGCGACGAAGCCGAGCCGGACCCGGTGAATGGAATCCCGAGCATTTCGCACATGACCTGGAGTTCGCCATTCTCCGCCCTGCCTCCATGCAGGGCAAGCACCAGCAGGCGCTGCTCGGCTTTTGCCTGATCAAGCGCCTGTTCCAGTCCGATGCCGCGAGTGCCGGGTTTGAACGGGTCTTCGAATGGCCTCGCATGACTGCGAAGCACCTGAGACTGAACCTCATGCACCGTGTCACTGACGTCCCAGAACCACAGATCCGCCTCCGGCAGGGCGTCGAGCAGGGCCTGGGCGGAGGCCACCGACACCAGGCGCTCTGTATTCGTGCCGCCGAAAAGAATGGTAATCCGCATCATTCGTTCCGCTCTTTCGTCATTCCGGGATGTGCCGAAGGCACAGACCCGGAATCTCTTCTCTCTATATCACTTCGAGATTCCGGGTTCGCGCTGCGCGCACCCCGGAATGACAACTATGCCGGAATCCCAATCCGCTTGATTTCCCAGTGTAACTCAATTCCGCAATGCGCCTTTACCCTTGCGCGCACGGTTTCGCCCAGCGCTTCAATATCATGGCCGGTCGCAGCGCCGGTGTTGATGAGGAAGTTGCAATGCATCTCCGACACCTGCGCGCCGCCGACGCGCAAGCCCCGGCAGCCGGCGGCGTCGATCAGCTTCCACGCGCTGTGACCTGGCGGATTCTTGAAGGTCGAGCCGCCGGTCTTTTCGCGAATGGGCTGAGCGGTTTCGCGGTGGTTTTGCACCTCGTTCATCCGCGCGCGTATCACCTCCGGCGTGGCCATCAGCCCGCGAAAGCGCGCGGCCGTGAAGATGATCGAGGGATCGACGCCGCTGTTGCGATAGATGAACTTCATGCCGGCATTGTCGAAGACATGCTTCTTGCCGTCGCGGCCGACGCCGGTGGCTTCGACCAAAACATCCTTGGTCTCAGAGCCATTGGCGCCGGCGTTCATGCGCAATGCGCCACCGATGGTGCCGGGAATGCCGAAGAAAAATTCCAGCCCGCTGATGTTGGCTGCCGCGGCCGTTTCGGCCACACGCTTGTCGAGCGCCGCGGCGCCAGCGCCGACGATATCGCTGTCGGCGCTGCTCTCGCCGAAACCGCGCGGACTGAGGCGAATGACCACGCCCGGCATGCCGCCATCGCGCACGATCAGGTTGGAGCCGACGCCGACGACATAGACCGGCAGTTCGTTCGGCAAGTGCGCGAGGAAATACGCGAGATCATCCTGGTCCGATGGCGTGAACAGCACCTGCGCCGGGCCGCCGGCCCGAAACCAGGTCAGTTCGGCCAGCGACTGGTTCGCCAGCAGCCGCCCGCGCAAGTCCGGCATCGCTACTTTGAGATCGGTTGCGATGTCGGGAAAACGTTTCACGCTCACCCCAGCGCCTTCAATTCGCCCGGCAGCGCGTAGGCCCATTGCGTGATATTGCCGGCGCCGAGACAGACGACAAAATCGCCGCGGCCGGCGATGCCGTGCACCACGCCCGCCAGCGCACCGGACTCCGGCAGCGGGATCACCTCGCGATGGCCGTGCGCGCGCAGGCCGAGCACAAATTGGTCGCGGTCGATGCCTGGTATCGGCGCCTCGCCGGCCGGATAGACTTCGGCGACGACAACGGTGTCGGCATCGTTGAAGCAGGTGCAGAATTCCTCGAACAGCGATTGCAGCCGGGTGAAGCGATGCGGCTGCACCACGGCGATGATCTTGCCGTTGGTGGATTCCCGCGCCGCCCTCAGAACCGCCGCGATCTCGACCGGGTGATGACCGTAATCGTCGATCACGGTCACGCCGTTCCACTCGCCGGTCCTGGTGAAGCGCCGCTTGACGCCGCCGAAGCCTGCGATCGCCTTGCGGATCGCATCGTCGGAAAGCCCCAGTTCGTGCGCGACCGCGATCGCGGCGGTGGCGTTGAGCGCATTGTGCCG
>WNGM01004185.1_pt1 | contig 11430 bp, 7 predicted proteins | sample 5400571 | NCBI WGS metagenome assembly WNGM01 (sample SAMN13153378, study PRJNA577476) | soil metagenome | isolation source: 100 cm soil or saprolite under Garry oak tree replicate 2 | place: USA:California | collected 2016-06-15 | reverse complement strand
CGCGCGCGCGATCCAGTCCACCGATGCATGGCTGGCGCAAAACGGGCTGGAGCAGAGCGGGATTCCCGAAGAGATGCGCCCGCACAGCCACTGAGTCAGGATCGAACAGGTCAGCTACCTCCGCGGTTACATTGCACCGCAAAAAGATCGCCGGGAGGGCGTTACTGCTGGCCGCGGCAAGATTGATTCCGCGCGCCGGGGGGATTGGCTAGCCTCGCGGCCACCCGCTGTCATATCCATGACCGTTGCGCCGGATATCGTGTACAGCATCGTCAAAGAGTTGGATTAGGCTGCGGCCGAAGAATAATACGGCACAACCTGCCGGAGGGTCCCATGGAAACGCTGATGCTTCCGTTCTCGCCACGCTTCATCGTCTTGACGATTTGCGCCGTGGTCACGGCATTGCTGCTCGGTATCGGGATTGTCGATCGCAAGGTGTTCGATCTGGTCCTGATCCCGATGCTGATTTTCGGCGCGCTGACGCTGCTCGGCATTCGCGACCTCATGCAAAAAAGCCATGCGGTTTTGCGCAACTATCCGATCTCGGCGCACATAAGGTTCCTGTTGGAAGAGATCAGGCCGGAGATGCGGCAGTATTTCTTCGAGAGCGAAAAGGACGGCATGCCGTTCAGCCGCGACACCCGCGCCTTGGTCTATCAGCGCGCCAAAATGGTGTTGGATAAGCGGCCGTTCGGCACCCAGGAGGATGTCTATCGCGACGGCTACGAGTGGATGCACCATTCGGTGGCGCCAAAGGCGCGCGACGCCGGTGAGAAATTTCGCGTCACCATCGGCGGTCCGGATTGCACCAGGCCGTATTCGGCGTCGGTCTTCAATATCTCGGCGATGAGTTTTGGCGCACTCAGCCCCAACGCGGTGCGCGCGCTTAATGCCGGCGCCAAGAAGGGCGGTTTCGCGCACGACACCGGTGAGGGCGGCGTTAGTCCCTACCATCGCGAGAATGGCGGCGACATCATCTGGGAAATCGGCTCCGGCTATTTCGGTTGCCGCAACCGCGATGGCTCGTTCAACCCGGAAGAATTCGCGCGCGTCGCCTCTGACGACCAGATCAAGATGGTCGAACTCAAGATGAGCCAGGGCGCCAAGCCCGGTCATGGCGGCGTGCTGCCGGCTGCCAAGGTTTCGGAGGAGATTTCCAAGATCAGAGGCGTTGCCATGGGCGAGGACTGCATTTCGCCGGCCACCCACCGCGCATTTTCGACGCCCCTGGAAATGGTGGCCTTCATCGGTGAGATGCGGCGGCTATCCGGCGGCAAGCCTGCCGGGTTCAAACTGTGCATCGGTCATCCCTGGGAGTTTCTGGCGATCTGCAAGGCGATGCTGCAGAGTGGAATCTATCCTGATTTCATCGTGGTCGACGGCAACGAAGGCGGCACCGGCGCAGCCCCGCTTGAATTCATGGATCATCTGGGTATGCCGATGCGTGAAGGCGTCAATTTCGTGCACAATGCGCTGGTCGGCATCAACGCGCGCGATCGTATCCGGATCGGCGCGGCCGGAAAGATCGCGACCGCATTCGACATGGCGCGCGCGATGGCGATCGGCGCCGACTGGTGCAATTCGGCCCGCGGCTTCATGTTCTCGCTGGGCTGCATCCAGTCACTGAGCTGCCATACCGACCGATGCCCGACCGGTGTGACCACGCAGGATCCATCCCGCGCCCGTGCGCTGGTGGTGCCGCACAAGATCGAGCGGGTTTATAACTATCATCACGCCACCCTGCATGCGCTGGCCGAACTGCTCGCTGCCGCCGGGCTCGAACATCCCCAAGAATTGCGGCCGATCCATTTCTCGAAGCGGGCCTCCACCACCGACGTACAGTCTTTCGCGCAGCTCTATCCGTCGCTCCGTCCGGGTGAATTGATCGACGGCACCAGCGACCGGCGTTATCGCGAGGCCTGGGCGCTGGCGCGGCCGGACACGTTCGCGGCGGCCGGCTGAGCCAAGCGGGATCAGCCTTCCAGCGGCGTGGAATATCCCGCGACCAGCTTGACCAGATCGGCCTGTCGTGTGGCGCCGGTCTTGTCAAACAGGCGGCTGACATGCGTCCTGACCGTGGTATCGGCGACGCCGAGCGCCGCCGCCACTTCGGGAACGCCGCCCACCTCGACGATGGCAAGCAGTACGCGCAACTCGGTCGGCGTTAACTTGAATATCTTGCCAATGACTTCGGAACGAGACGACATCGCCAAGGCGGCCTTGCGGACGAACAAAGCCGCCACGGCGGTGTAGATGAGACCTGCACGTCGGCCTGAGGTCAACGGCAAGGCGTGGGCGATGTAGCGCTCGCCGTCCTTGCCGACCAGCGGCACGGCGATTCCCTTGGTGCCGAGGGCTTCATCGCCCTGTTCAGCGGCCGCAAATACCTCTCGCAATGTCTGATTGATCTTCGCATCGCAGGCCACAAGGCGTCCGCCGACGTCATGCAGGACGTCGCCCGCGTCGAGAATGGCTTGCCCGGCGGCATTGGCGTGAATGAGACGTCCACCCGCATCGACGAGACACAGGCCGGCGTCAAGCCCATCGAGCGTGTCGGCGAATGTCCCGGCCTCCGCAATCCTGAGATCGAACATTCGGGCAATCATGACCGCGCGGCGAATGTGAGGAGCGATCAACCGCATGCGATGGCGCGTTTCGTCATCGACGAAGCCGTTGCGTTCATGGCGGAAGACACCGAACATGGCCACGCTTGTTGCCGATCTGTCGATAACGGCGCTCACGAAGTCGATGAGCGCCTGCGGCTGAGCCCATTCCTGATAGAATCCGGTCGCAGCCAATTCATCGTAGGACATCAGATCGGCAAGTGCGGTCGGCTGTTCGATCTCGGCGAGAAAGTGTCCGACTGCGGCTGGATATATCTGCCGGAATAATGCGACCGGCAATGGCCAAACAATGCCGAAGCGGTGAGGGGCGCTGACATGTTGCGCATCTATGTCCTTGCAGAAAAGCCCCGCTCCGACACCACCCACGTAATACGCAACCCTTTCGATGGCATTCTCCCAAAGCGATTGATCGATGGCCGCGTCATAGACGAGGCTGATCAGATCGCTCAGTTGTTGACGATCCTTGCGCCTGGCCGCCGACGCAGCCAGTCCGAGGAGCGGTCGCAGATGTGAAACCGTGTTCATTCCAAAACGTCTCCCGGGAGCGCCACAGCCAGACATTCGTCAGTTCTTGATGGTCTGGTTGCGGCGTCACCGATCAAGTCATGATGATCAAGCTCATCCACGAAAGCACATCGCTATCGGGACCAAGACAGACGATTTCGCGACCGGCGGCGCACCGAACTTGTCGCGCCACACGCCGCCCGCGGCTCCCCGACGCGTCCGGTTGGTCCTGCGAACTGTGTTCAAGGACTGCCCGTCCGATGGAGCCATCATTACTCATATACTTACTCCTCTACATTGATCAGAAGCAGAGCGCCTCCTCCAATTGGAGGATGTTAAATTTCAGAAAGCGACACGCACACCGCGGTTTGCAGTTCAGATGCGGCTCTGGTCGGACATCATCGGGCGATAGGCCATCGCCATCATTCACGCCGTTCGCGGACAGCGCCACGCCGTTGAGCCGGCCCCGCACCAGCGACGATGCGCTCGAAACGACTGGCTCATCGATCGGCCCTCAACACACGCCTTGCGCTAGACGTCGGCGTCCTTCGGCACGGTAAACTTGCGGCCCGGAAGCGGGACGAGCATCGCCGCGTGCTGGCGGTAGTGGCGATACTGGTCGCCGAACTGCTGGATCAGATCGTGCTCTTCCAACTGAATGCCGATCAAAATGTAGCCGGTGATCACCACCGAGAACAGCAGATGACCAGCGGTCATCGCGGGCGTGGCCCAGACGGCGAGCAAGATGCCGAGATAGATCGGGTGACGGACATGCCGGTAGAGCAACGGTGCGCGGAATTTCGCATCCGATAGTGGTTTGCCGAACAAGCGCGCGAACACCTGGCTGAGCCCGAACAGCTCGAAATGACTGATCAGAAATGTGCTGGCCACCAGCACGACCCAGCCCAGCCAGAAGATGCCGTCGAGCACTGCCGCGGCGGTCGGGTTGTGCACGGTCCAGGCCAGCGCGGGGATAGGCTGCCACTGCCAGTACAGGATCAGCAGCGCGAAGCTGGCTGATAGCACATAGGTGCTGCGCTCGACCGTGGGCGGCACAATCCGCGTCCACCAGCGCTTGAAGCCCTGGCGCGCCATCACGCTGTGCTGGACTGCGAATAGTCCGATCAGCATCGTATCGACGATCAGGCTCTGGAGAAGCGGTCCAGCCGTTCCTGAATCGATCGACTTCGGAACGATGAGATTGCCGACGAAGCCGATGAGATAGAGCAGCGCAACGAGCGTGAAGCCGTAAGCGACGACGCCGTATATGACCGCAACGAGACCTGCCATGAACCTTCTCCTGGTTATTTCAAAATTTATGTTTGCCGTGTGAAGCGGGTGGACCTGCCTTCGGCATCGGCGGTGGAAGCGAAGAAATAGATCGTGCTCTCGATGAAGGGATTTTCCTCAAGTCAGTGGGCGATTTTGCCGCCGCGGGGTCAGTCGTCGAGGCATGAGCCCGCAACAGGCCAAGAGTCCGCCGAAGAATCCGCCCAAATCTGAAGTGACGAGAGGGCAGCGGTTGGTTGGCACTTCATCCGTGTGCACGGTGTATAGAGCGAGCTGTGCTTGGGCGAATGATCGCCCGACCGGATCACTTGACTGTTCGTCCAAATCTAACGGTGGCCACATCCGCGAATTCGAGAGTAAAATCGGCAGAGCATCCCGTTCCTTACTCAGGTGATCGCATTGCACGTCGATGGTCCGAGGAGCTCGTGAATCATTGAGGGCCTTGAGCAATCACGTCAGATCCCGATCGCCAATTCCTTTGGTGAGATGGCTGACGCAACCTCAACTGCTTCACGTGCGCTGGTTGCTTCCAGGTTTGCAAACCAGAGCAGCGGCAGTTCCAGATTATTATTGCCGCGAAATTCAAGGAGCAGGCGCTCCCTGAGACCCGTGGCTTTGATAAATGTGGGCATCAAGGCGGGCTCGCGCTCAGGTCCAAACCATAGCTCGCTGCGCCCAGCGAGGCCAGGATGCCCAAAGCGCAAATGACAAGGATCGATACGAGCGAGGAAGCGTCGGGCTTGAGTTGGAAAGATGGCCGTTCGCCTGGTCGCGCGACCAATAGATTATTCATCTGAATCATTCCTTTTTTTGCCGCGGCAATTCGCGACCCTCGCGCCGATGAAGGCGCCAACCAGCCAGTTCGGCAGATTTGGTCGACGCGTTCACGATATCAACGTGCCATAGCCTCGGCGTCCTCTGAACCTAGGAGACGGCGACACTTATGCGGCGGCGAGGTGCGTCACGAAAATTATTTGGCTGATGCAGGCTGGCGGCTTGAGCATAACCGATGCACGGCGCGACGGCGCGGGGCGAAGGAAACCTCAAAATTCGCCGTGCAGTCGTCCGGAAAAAACGTGGACCGGTCCGCGGTCGGCGTTGTAGGCGGGGTTGGTGATCAACTGATAGTCGCCGGTCAGCGTGATCTGCTTGTTGAGCGCATAGGCATAATAGGTTTCGAGGATGCGCTCATGCCGGTAGTTGAGCGCGCCGTCTCCGACCAGAAGGCCGAGCCCGCCGGCCGCGAGGAAGTCGCGATGGTCTCTGGAGAGCCCGTTGATCGCGCCGCCGATCCCGATCACGTCGTCGGGCCGGCCCCATCTGACGCCCTTGACGGAGGCGCCGAGCGAGAGTGAGGCGTCGATATCGGTGAACGCCATGATCTCGGTCTTGCCGTCGTTCGAGCTCCAGCGGCCGAACAATCCGATCTCGTCGTTCAAGGCCTGCTCGAGGCTGACGACGTAGCCATATTTGATGCGGCCAGTGCGGGTTTGCGCGATGTCGAGATTGAGCGCCGGATTGTTGAGAGTCTCGCGGTAGCTTCCGGAAAAGGCGCTGTTGAGCCAGGCGATGGTGCGCAGCTTTCCCGGTTGCGAGAACAGCGAATAGCGCGTTTCCAGTTCGAGCACGTAGGTGCCGCGTTCAAGAATTTTGGTATCGAAGCTATTGGCGTTGGAAACCGACTGCATCAGGAAATAGCCCGAGCGCAACGCCCATTGCTTCTGATTAAGTTCGGCAGTGGCGCCGTAGGTCAGCCCGACCTTGTCGGCCGAGTAGTCGAACGCGCCCGGCGCCCACATCGACCAGTTCATGAAATCCTTGCGGGTGTCCTTGGCATAGGAATTTCCGTCGAAAATATCCGGCACCGCGAATTTGCCGACCTGAAGCGTCAGCCGCGACACGTCCACCTTGCCCGCGAGCTGCGTCGGGCCGCTCGCCAGTTCCTCCTGCTCGCCGCCAAATCCAAAGGTCTGGCGCAGGAACAGCCGCGAGGTGTTGTAATGCGGGTAGGGGAAGTTGGATTTTTGGGCTTCCCCGCTGGGAAAGCCCCCAGCGCCGACGGTGTCGTTCAACCCAAAGCCCTGCAGCAGTTCCGGGTTGTAATAGACCTCGCCGCCTTCCCACAGCCGGACGTTCAGGAACAGGCTGTTGCTCCAGGTCGCCTGCGCCTGCGGCGCCGGCGTCAAACTGTTCGGGCCGGTATAAAGCGCGCGGAATCCGGGATAGCCCTGCGGCAGGTAGGTCGTCTGGCCGTGGATTTCCCAGCGATCGGATTCGGTATCGGTCCAGGTCTTCGGGGAGAAACTGCCACCCGGCCCGTCGATCTTGCGGTTGAGGCCGACGCGGAGCGACTGGAAATCCAGGCTGGAGGTGTATTGCGTTCCCGATGGAAACACGACGTCGGCTGTTCCGAACTTGCTGTAGAGATATTCCAGCCGCAGGCTCCAATGCGGGGCGAAGCCATATTCCACCCCGCCCCCGACAACCCAGCCGAGCCTTGTATTCAGTTTCTTCTCATCGCTGCCGACGGCGGGCGCGTTGAGAAAGCGCTCGCCGGCCCACGCCAGCCCGCCGGTGGCATAGGTCAGCCACGGCCCAGCGACGTAACCGATGCGGCCGCGTGCGGTCCCGACATAGTCCCACTGCTCGGTGACATCGGACCGGGCCGTCGCCAAAGACGAAACCACCGAATTCGAGGTGAGATAATTTGGAAAGGTGATATCGGCTTCGACGCCGAGCAGCATCCCGGACGGTAGTTGATAGTTGTAGCCGGCCTGCACGCCGCCGATCATGCCGCCGAAGACGTTAGTGGTCGTGGCGGTCGCGGGATCCGCGAGCACCGCGCTCGAAGAGCCGCGGCTGTAGCCGGCGTGCGCGCCGACATACAACCCGCTCCAGTCGAACACCGACTGAAGGTGCGGCGCTTTGACCGGTAGGCTGGCATCGGCGGCCATCGCGGGACCGTCGAAGGCGAGCACGCCCAACCCCAACCCGACGCTCGCAAATAGGCGCTCCCAGGCCCGGCTGGATCGCTTCATGGTAGGGACATTTCCAGCGCCAGCATTCCGGCGGTCTCTTTCGTCTCAATCGCTCCGGCGCACAGCCATCCATCAATGAAGCCGTCGATTCCGTCCACCGGTTGTGCCGGTTCTTGCGGCTAACAGCCAGATCAAACGGATGCGCGATTCATTCCCGGTGGTTTGGCCCAGTTCCCCTTCAGCGTTATTGCAAGTTAGTCGCAATTAAAAGTGTGAAGACACCTGGTGCGGCTGAATGACACTGTGGCGTGACGCGCGCGCAACACAGTCTGTCTAAGTCAAATCATTCGGTCGAAGCGGATCGATTAGTTACAGCTTAAACCCGTCATGACTGTTTTAGAACTCTGCGTGAAAACGACCCGAAAAGACCGAAACGGGCCCGCGGTCGGCATTGTATCCGGGATTGTTGATGAACTGGTAGTCGAAGGTAAGCGTCGCCCATTTGTTGAGGCTGTAGGCGTAATACGCTTCGAGGATTTTCTCTCTCCGATAGTTGAGTTGTCCGTCGCCAATTAAAATACCGAGACCGCCGGCGGCGAAATAAGCGCGCGCTTCCGCCGAGAGACCTTCGACGACACCCGCGACACCGATTTTATCATTGGGCCGCCCCCACGCCGTTCCGGTCAGAACCGTGCCGAAGGAAAGGCTCTCACTGCAATCCGTCCAACCCATAATTTCGGTTAATCCCGGACTCCATGTCGCGCGCGAGAATACGCCGAGATCGGGTGAGATGGCTTGCTCGATATTGGCGACGAGGCCGTAATTGGTTCGCGTGCGGCGGGTCAACGTGATGTCGGGATAATTCGGGCTCGTCAGAGGCAGCGCGAGGGCGTCGGAATAACCACCCATGGTGCCGTGGTTGAGCCAGCCAAACAACCGCAATTTGCCGGGTTGCGAAAACAGCGAGTATCGCAGCTCCAGTTCAGCAGTGTACTGACCGCGGTCTGGAATGTGAGTGTCGAAATTATTGCTGTTGGAAACAGTGGGAAGCAGAAAGTAGCCGGTGCGGAAGGCCCAGCTCTTTTGATTGACGTCAACGAAAGCGCCCCATGTCCAGCTCAGCTTATCCATGGTCCAGTCGTATGAACCGCCGCCATAAATATTCCAGTTGAGGAAGGTCGTGCGTGGATCACTGGCGTAAACATTTCCATTGAAGACGTCGGTAACGGCGAATTTTCCCGCGGCGACCGTAATTCGGGAGATGTCCTGTTTGCCGGCGAGCTGGTTCGGACCGTCGCTGATCGTCTCCTGCTCACCGCCCAGTCCAAAAGTCTGTCGCAAGAAAATACGCGCGACATTAAAACGAGGTGCTGGAAAATTCGACTTTTGCGCCTCTCCATTGGTGAATCCAGCGATACCGTTTACGTCGCTGACGCCGAAACCCTGCATCAATTCCGGATTGATGTAGAATTCAGCCCCCTCCCAAAGACGCAAACCAACAAATGCCGTCGCGCTCTGCGTGTTTTGAAACTGCTGGGATCCGGCCAGGCTTTTCGGACCTTCATAAGGGGAGCGGAAGCTCGGGTAGCCCTGGCCGACGAATGTATATTGTCCGTGAACGTTCCAGTTGGCGGCTTCAATCACCGGCTGGCCACGGCTGTCGAACGACAGGGCATCGGCTTCCGTTCGCCCCAGGTGCCAGTTTAATCCCAATCTCAATGTATGAGTATCGAAGGTCGATTCGGAGCGAACACCGGATGGCATGGTGACGGCAGCTTTTCCAAAATTGTCGTAGAGGTACTCGAGCCTCGCACTCCAGTCCGGGGCAATCGCGACTTCGGCCCCGACGCCCAACACCCAGCCGGTGCGCGTGTGAAGGGCCTTGTCTTCATCAGCAATGAGACCGGGAGTTTCAATGAAGCGGGCTTGCGACCAGGCGAAGCCCCCGGTTCCGTAGATCAGCCAATTGTCGAAGGCGTAGCCGACGCGGCCGCGCAACCTTCCGACATAGTCGATCTTTTCGGCGAGGTTTCCCCGTGCCGTCATGTTTGTCCGCACAACGTCGTCAGCACTCAGGAAATTTGGAAACGAAAGATCGCTTTCAACGCCCGCAAGGAAGCCGGACTTCAGGAGATGGTTATAGCCAAGCTGCAAGCCGCCGAAGAGGCTTCCAAACGAATTGCGCGAAGCGGTCGAAACCGAATCCGTTAAGCTGCCATTGGCGTGTCCACGCCCGTAGCCCAGGTGTCCGCCGACATACAACCCGCTCCAGTCGAATACCGACTGGATATGAGCCGCTTTGACCAGCAGATTGGCATCGGCGGCCATCGCGGGGCTGTCGAGCGCGAAAAGGCTCAGCCCGACGCTCGCAAATAAGCGCTCCCAGGATCGGCTGCAGCGATTCATCTTGCGGATATTTCCGGCGCGAGCATTCCAACGGTGTCTTTCGTCATGACTGTAATCAAGCGGGCGCGCGGCCATCAAAGAAAACAAATGAACCCCACCGATTCCGCCAGTTTGTTCGGATTTGCCGATTCGCCGTCAGAGCGGGATCAAACAGGAGTGCGATTTATTCCAAGCCTTATTGCAACTAATTCGCAATTGCAAGAAAGTTCCGGCGCTGGGTGTTGAATGACATTGCCGTGTGACGCATGAGCAACATTCCCCATCGAGCGAGTTGGCTCGAGATTTAAAAAGCAAACGGATTCAAAAAGGGTGACCCGCCCGGGGGGACGACCGGGCGGGTCGGGTTCGACACGGGGTGGATGAGGCGCCCGTGCCGGACGCAGGATCCACGATGAAGCGTTTTCAGCCGATCAGTAGTTGCAGGTGCGAACCCGGCCGATGAAATTGCCGTAGGCGTCGAACTGACGAACCCAGCCGCAGCGGCGATAGCCGCCATAGTAGTAGCCGTCATTGCTGGCGGCGATCGCGCTGCCGACCACGGCGGCGCCGACGAGACCGGCTCCGATACCCCAGCCGAGGCCCTTGGCTTCGGCCTGATTGGTGCTGGCGGCGATGCCGCCGGTAACGGCAAGAGTAGCGAGGGCAAGCGCGGCAATTCTGGTCTTGATCGACATCGGAAACTCCATCCGGTTGAACGCGGCCCGTGGTGGTCCGCATGCCCGTTGGACGGAGCCCTTTCCAAACCGGTTCGAATCGCGCCCCGGAAATATGGCTTCGTGGATTATTTCTCAGCTATTACAGTTAATTAGCTGGAAAGATCCCGATCCCTGGGGCCGCCTGAAAGCGTGCCTGCGTCAAATTTATCGACATCGGCGAGCAACTCGCAGAACGCGCGGGCGCCGTGATCGAGCAGGCGTTGGCCCAATTCCGCGGAAGCCCGTGTCGCGTCGCCTGCGGCGCCGCTTGCGTGAAGATCCTGGGCCTGCCAGGCGAACGGCGCCGGCCGATGCGCGGCAAGCCAGCGATAATCCTGCTCCATCGCAATGCTGCGGGGGCGAAAATCGGCGATCTTGTCCTGGCGCACCTGCTGCGGATATCGCGCCAGCATGATCGAGGTCTCGATCGCCCCGCCATGGATGCCGTGCCGCACTTCCTCGGCTGAAAACAACGTCTCCGCTGCGCTGAGGCGAGACCATGCCGTGGTGACGGCGAGAAGCCCGTATCTTGCGCGCAGGTCCTGCGCGACAAGGGTCATGGCCGCGCTGTTGCCGCCGTGACTGGTGACCATGACGAGCTTCCTGAGGCCCGCGCGGGCGACGCCGCCGCCCAGCGCCATCCAGGTTTTCAGGGCGACGTCCGTCGGCAGCGTCAGCGTGCCGGGATAGCCAATGTGTTCGGTGGAGATGCCGACCGGCTGCAGCGGAAGGAAGGTTGCTGGAATGCTGTCGGGGAGAAGCTCGCGCACCCGCGCCAGATAGGCCTTCGCGATCATGACGTCGGTGCCGAGCGGCAAATGCTGGCCGTGCTGTTCGGTGGCCGCCAGCGGCAGGACCGCGATCCAACCCGCCGGGTCCTCGCCTGTGAGGTCGGGCCAGTGGATGTCGGTCCAGTCGCGGGGAGGAACAGCT
>WNGM01004178.1_pt1 | contig 11433 bp, 10 predicted proteins | sample 5400571 | NCBI WGS metagenome assembly WNGM01 (sample SAMN13153378, study PRJNA577476) | soil metagenome | isolation source: 100 cm soil or saprolite under Garry oak tree replicate 2 | place: USA:California | collected 2016-06-15 | reverse complement strand
AGTTGGAGCGGGAGGTGAGGGCGTGGCAAGAGGCACGCAATGCCAAAGAAGTCACGGTGGATTGGCGCTTTACGACGGCGGATTCCCGCATTAAGCTCAAGCATCTCTACCCTTCACATGAAGGGTGACAGTCCACTAGTCCCGATAGAGCAGTCCCAGCAGCAAACCGAAGACAAGATGACGGACGATATGCGGCAAGTCGATTCTATCGCTGGCCGCACGCACGTGTTTGACAGAGCATTCTGAAGGCGTTTATCATGGTGTTCAAAGAGAGAAAAACATCCAAGGAAGAGGATTGATTATGACAGCGTTTGTGTCATTGTTCCGCGGCATCAATGTTGGAGGTCACCAGAAGATAAGAATGGATGAACTCAAAGGTGTGCATGAAGCCCTGGGCTTCAAGGATGTCATCCCCTATATACAGACTGGGAACGTTGTATTTACCAGTGATGACGCGGACGTGGCGCGACTCCGGAGGCAAATCGAGGATGGCTTTGAAAAAACCTTTGGCTTTCACGTGGAAGTCATCGTTCGTACTTCAGCCGAGTTACGAGAGATCCTGGAGAAAAACCCATTTCAGAGCCAACCAAACAGAGAATCAAAATGGGTTGTCGTGCTGTTTCTGGCAACGCGCCCCGACGCTACAGCACAGGAAGATCTTCTCAAGACATATGCCGGCCCCGAGGAACTCTTCATTACCGGCAAAGAAATGTATATTTATTATCCGAACGGCATTGGACGCTCAAAACTCTCCCTTAGTTTGATTGAGAAAAAGCTGAAAACAGTGGGAACAGCAAGAAATTGGAATACCATTCTCCAATTGCAGAAACTGCTCCAGTCTACGGAAGGATCACATTTGTGACAGGGATTCCCACCTGTCCTTGGCGTCATGGCCATGTTCTTCTTTGTTGCGATTATCGCGATTAACGTTGTGTTTAACCGCAGGCGCTGAGGGGCGAAATGCCCCCTCTGTTTAGTTATCCCTATCCAACACTGACGACTGTCTTAGCCGGATACTGCACTTTGACCTTGACCGTTACATTGTTCCCGATGGCCTGTGCGTTCGCGCCGAAAGCACTCACGTCCGCCGTCGGAGGAATAGTGAAGGTATAGCTCTTGATACCGACCGTGAAGTGAATAACGCTATTCGCGCCAACGGCGCTCGTCGTGATGCCCGTGTACGCTATGACGTTCAGGTCCGGGTCACCTGCCCGGGCAGGCTTCAAGATCGTGGCCGTGAAGCTTCCATCAGGGTTAGCAGCGGAGTCCATATCGACAGAGGTCCCGACAGTTGGAAGACTCCCACCAAAGGCTGAGCGATCAGTTTGGGCAGTGATCGCCAGCGTGAATGTCTGCCCATTCGGCGTGCTCATCACAAGACTGCTGCTCGTGATGCCCTTCACAGGGCCGATGAATGAGATGCCGCCTGCTTTAAATGCGACCGGGGCGGGAGTAGTGGCTGGTGGTTGAGTAGCAGCTGGCGGCACCTGTGTTGTAGGTGTCGTGGCAGTGGTGCCTGGCGGAGACTGTACAGTACCCGCACACGCTGTGAGCAACATCATAACAAGAACTGCACTACACACGAGCAGACCGCGAAAATGACGTACTGGCATAGTTTTCTCCTTGCGTCTCACGTGGGTTTTCAGGCGCAAACCTATCTCTTATGGCACAACTTGAATTGTAAAAATCTGCAAAGTTGACCTTATCTGATAGACGATGTTACACCTGTTTTTAGGGATACACTATGCTCTACAGCACAGTCAACAGGTGAAATTGCTCACTTTCATAGAGAACTGCTAAACGAAGCTGTTAGTTTTCAATTTTTGTGAAGAGTAAACGTCTTACTGGCTATTCTAACATTGCTTTATAATCTGAAGAAGAGGATAAGAAGCAATGCCATTATGTTGTCACACTGGCTCGATTCTAAAATGGAGAGATGAACAAGATGTATCTTCCCACCATTCAAGGCATCATTGATCGGCGTATTCTCATCAATTATCGTGTTGCTCCGGCATTGTTGGAGGACATCCTCCCAGGCCCTTTCCGGCCAAAGCTGGTGCATGGAATGGCGATAGCTGGCATCTGTTTGATTCGGCTCAAATCTCTCAGACCGAGTGCTCTGCCAGCATCGCTGGGCCTGTCCTCAGAGAATGCTGCTCACCGGATCGCCGTTGAATGGGAGGAAAACGGGCAGCATCGAGAAGGGGTCTACATTCCGATGCGGCATACCTCGTCGCATTTCAACACCTTAGCTGGTGGAAAACTCTTTCCAGGCCTGCATCATCATGCCACCTTTGAGGTCATCGAGAGCGATGAGATGTTCCGCATCAGCGTAAAAAGTGATGACCATGAAACGTGACTAACTGTTGAGGCGCAGGTTGCGAACGGTCTCCCTCAAACTTCTCTCTTTGAGTCCCTCCAGGAGGCATCGGCCTTTTTTGAGCAGGGGTCTGTGGGATATTCCGCCACGAGCCGTCCCGATATCTTTGACGGACTGGAACTGCGCAGCAGAAACTGGCAGATGGAGCCACTCCAGGCAGCCAGGGTCGAGTCAAGTTTCTTCGACGATCACCAGAGGTTTCCGCGCGGTTCAGCAGAACTGGATTGCGCCCTGCTCATGCGCCATATCGATCATAAATGGTACGTGCAACCTCCCTTGCATTCCTGTTGAGGGATCTGACCTCGCGATGAGCTTGTTTCCTCTTGAGTTTAACGCAGCGGTTGATCGCTGTTTGCATGGGTAAAGATTTCTCCTTCAACATGCATTAAAAACCTGTCCAACATCTGCAAATACAGCTCTGTCTCTTCCACGTGAGGCATATGTGAACTGTTCTCGAACATGATCCATTCTGAGCCAGGAATGCTCCGGTGGATCGTTTCCACAATGATAGGAGTGGCTTCGTCATAGCGGCCTGAGAGCAGCAGGGTTGGAACGTTGATCTCATGCAGGCGATCGGTAATATCCCAGGTCTTGAGGGTGCCTATGACATGGAACTCGCTGGGGCCATTCATCGTGTTATAGACCTCTGGATATTGGGTAAGCTTATCAAAGGTACGCGTCACGCAATCCGGCCAGGAATCGAGTCGACAGACATGACGGCGATAGAAGACCAGCATGGCATCCTGATATTCCCTGGAATCGGTTGTACCATTTTGTTCGTGATGCAACAAGCTTTGCTGGACTTCCGGCGGCAATTGAGCACGCAAACGGTTTGCTTCGCTTACCCATTGAACCATGCTGGCGGGAGAATCGGCAACCGTGAGACTGGCCAGGCCGCTGGGCTGTGTCAGGGCATACTCCATGCCGAGCATACCTCCCCATGATTGGCCGAGTAGGTGCAGGTGATCAAGTGCCAGCGCCTTTCTCACGGAGCCAAGCTCTTCAACAAAGAGTGCTGCGGTCCACATCGAGGGGTTGTGTGGATGGTCAGAGTTGCCCCCACCGAGTTGATCATAGAAGATGACACGGCGACCTGTATTTGCCATCGCTTCCAGCGGTTCCAGGTAGTCGTGCGAGGCTCCGGGACCGCCGTGGAGAACCAGCAAGGGGAGCTTGCCTGGCTCTTCGCCGTTTCCGACCATGCGGTACCATGTGCGATAACCGCGAAAGGGAATGAAGCCTTCGGTTGTAGGGAACTGTTGCACTTTTCACCGTCCTTTTGCATAAGTTTGCTTGCCTGCATAAGCTTTCTCTGGCTGCGCGAGCAATTTTATTTCAAGCGTATGGTCCTGGTAGATGCTGCTGCAAACTGTGTATGTGCTTCACTATGGAAGGTTGGTGATTGTCAGACGACCGAAATGCTTAATGACGTGGGCGTGATGGGCCTTCAGGATGTCCCTTGCGCGGTTGATATGCTCGTCGTCGCTGGCGCGGACGTTGAGTATGTGATGGCCTTTTTTTACTTCGTTGGCGTAGAACGTGTAATAATCGCCTTCGTCTGAGGTGAGACTAGCCAGGACGCTCATGAGGCTTTTCAGCAGGTTGTGCTTCTGATCGTATTCGTTGACGATCCTGGCAGCCTGGTCGTTGGTAACGAGGACGATGTCTTTGATGTCGAAGCCGACCTTTTGCAGGTCTATAATGGCTTTTTCAGCTTCTCCCAAGTCGTCTATGATGGCGGTGACGTAGCCTGTTGGATATATGGCTCCAGAGAGTGTTTTGGAGAAATGGTATTCTGGATGTTCTTCCATGAAATATTCCTCTCAAGTTTCTGGCTATTCAGATTGTGAAAATCAAGCAAGGATGGTTAAGCCCTACTGGACGGGCGGCATTGAAACGTACTGATATATTAGAATGCAGAGGTTCAAGGTGAGGCGTGGAGACCTGGCCACACAGTCCCCCAGACTGCGTCCGCAAGGCTTGCCCTGCCGGGTTTCTTGCTTGACAGCCGCCAGGTGCAGTAGTAAGCTGTCCCGGAAAAGGAAAACCCCTGCTGAAAACACCTATGGAAGGGTGAGACAAACAAGCCCATGAACAACTTCAGCGAGAAGGTCAACTTCATCTGGAGTATCGCTGACCTCATCCGTGATGCATTCAAACGCAGCAAATACCAGGACGTCATCCTGCCCCTTACAGTGCTCCGACGCATTGACTGCGTCTTGCTGCCTCCTTTACGGAACTCAACGTCTGGGACGAGAACGGTCCCAGGCCCGTACGGGTGATCGGGTTGAGCGTCCGGCATCTGAACCGTGCCCAGTGCCGAACGCGCTGTGTCTCTGTCCGCTCCCACCAGATGCAGCCCCTTCACCGGTCCGGGCTTCATTGAGTCATTCGGCCAGACATCGTCTCACCCCTTGAAGAACTCTTCCAGTACGGGAGCCAGGACCTCCGGGATGATGTCGTGAGTCTGACCGGAGAGGGAGCGATACGAAGCTGTGGGAAGGGCATCGGCGACCGCTTGCGCCGCCTGGAGCATCCTTAGCTGGATCTCCCCGCCGCTGATCACGAGCGTGGAGACCGGGATGGAGGCCATCCGTTCGGCTAGTGCCGGCATGTCGCCCAGAAGAGTCGATTCATAGACGAGCGTGTGCGCTATGTCTTCGAGCGCGGGCCAGAAGGGTGCCTGTCGCAATTGGGCAACGACTTCAACAGGAATGCCCACCGCTTGCGTTTGAAAGAGTTCGACCGCCTCGCCTCGATGATCCGACGCTATCAGCTCGGCAAGCTGCCCCACAAGATCCTTGAACCGTCGAGAACTCTGGGCATCGACCAGGAATGGCGGATCGTACAAGGCCAGCTTCGTGATGGTGAGGCCGCGAGCCGCTGCCATCAAGGCAAGGATGGCACCGGAGGAATAGCCGAACACGCACGCCGATCCCCCAGCTTCGGTGATAAGGGCATCGAGGTCTTCGATCTCGCGCAGGGTGGCATAGGGAACTGTGTCCCCGCTCATCCCTCGCCCCCGGCGATCATAGTTGAAAACAGTGAAGTGGTCTGAAAGCTGGGCAGCTAGTGGGGCGCCTGTGGAACTAGTGTTGAATGCGCCAACCACCAGGATGATGGGTGCTCCCTCACCCGACTGATCGAAGGCAATCGGGGTGCCGTCTTTTGAGATGACTGTTTTCATGGTATGCTCCTTCTGTGCTATTCTGCTCCTTTCGAGTGAGAGCAGCGTCAAGTTCAAATGACTCATCATATTGAGCACTCCATAGAGTGCTGATTGATCCCGGAGATCGCCGGAAAGTCGAGATCCCCTCTCTGAAGTGCCTGATGTGCTTACTTCCTTGTTCACCAGGGTGAACTTCTTCTTACAATATACGTCGTCAAGGGGCAAAACGCATCGGGAGAATTCCGTGAATCTACTCCGTATCTTGAGGGCGGCACGAACGTAAGAAAAGCGTTGCTACGGAGAATCCCGTAGAGGAGATCAGACGAGGTGATGTTCGATGGCGTAGCGGGTGGCGGCTACTCTAGAGGTGACCCCAATCTTGCCATAAATCGAGGTCAGGTGGGTGTCGACGGTGCGAGGACTGATGACCAGGCGTTCGGCTACTTGCTCATTGGTCAGTCCCTGTGCCACGACGCACAGCACCTCGACCTCCCGGGCCGTCAGTCCGTTAGGATATGTTGGAGGAGAGGCTGTTGTCGGAGATGATGACAGTTCTCCTGAGGCGGCAAGGGCTTGCTCTGGCGACATCTTGCGTCCCTCTTGCCACGCAATGGCAAAGGCTTCCTCTCCCAGTTGCGCTCGGACAGTGGCCACCGCCTGCTCATAGCCGCGACGATCAACAGGCAGCCGGGGAACATCTATTGCTTCGCGCAGGGCTTCTGCCGCTCCCCACAACTGTGCTGCCCATCGAAGCGCTCCTTGGGTGGCTACAACACCGGCCAGTCCCTCCAGATTAAAGGGGGTCATCCACTTCTCTCCTACTTGCTGGTTGAGCGCCAGACTCTGCTGATAATACGTACGAGCTGCGGGCATCTCACCCCGCTGTGTCTCAATCCTTCCTAAAAGGTGCAGCGACCAGGCACTATACCAGGGGTCTCCCATCTCCCGATAGATGCTCAGGCTCTCTTGAGCCAGGCCCGATGCCCGGACCGGCTCTCCCTCAGAGAGGGCCAACAGTGCGGCAATCCATAAGCATTCGGCACTCCAGGCTCGGTCGCCCACCTTGGTGATGAGTGCCTGTCCCTCCTGGAACTGCTGGCGCATGGTCGCCAGATCGCCCAGCGTAAACCAGAGCCAGGAGGCCGAGTGGACGAGGGTGACACCGACCCACAGCTCGTTGCCTGCTTGCAGAAAGAGCGCCAGCGCCTCCTCGAAGAGCGCCTGTCCCCGGGCGTACTCCCCAAGCGAGCTGACCTGCTCTGCCCAAGCGAAGAGGGCATCGGCAACTTTCCCTGGCTCGCCCACTTGTCGCAGGAGTCTCACCTGCTCCTCATGAAGCGAGACGGCCTCGACGATCTTTCCTCTCAACCAGGCGGCAGCTGCTAGTAAGCCGAGGGAGTCCGCAATGCCGCAGGTATCCTCCAGTTCTCGGGAGAGGGCCAGGCTTTGCTGGGCCACCACCTCTATCCGATCAATGTCGCCCTGAAAATCCGCAACAGATGCAATAGCCCGTAAGACCCTGGCACGCACGGAAGTGCTGGTCCCTTCGCTCACAGCGAGGGCGCGCTCTAGAAACGTACGAGCCTCACGATAGTGTCCATGCATCATCCAGAATTCCTTGAGTGCGGCGCTCAAGCGCAAGCCGATCTCCCTGCGCTCTGCCGCCTTTTCGTCTGTCACCTTCTCCAGCGCCCACTCCAGGGCTTCGCGCAGATTGTCGTGCTCTTGTTCCAATCGCTCCAACAAGAACGCTTGCTGTGGGCCCACCATTCCCTGCTCTGCTTCCTCTGCCAGTCGCAGGAAGTATGCAGCATGAGCCCTTCGCGCTGCCTCCGTTTCCCCACTAGCAGCCAAGCGCTCCAGCGCATACTCACGAATCGTCTCCAGCATGGAAAACCGTGGCTCCTGGCCTGCCTGCTGCTCCATGCGTTGGAGCAGGCTTTTGTCGGCGAGGGAAGCTACCGTGTCCAGGACGGATTCTACTGCGCCGCCAAGTGAAGTGCAAAGTGCTTCTATGGCCTCCAGGGTGCAGCCACCAACAAAAGCGGAGAGCCGCCGGAAGAGCTGTTGCTCCTGGGCATCCAGCAACTGGTAGCTCCACTCGATAGTGTTACGCAGGGTCTGCTGCCGCGCTACCACATCGCGCGGCCCACTTGTCAACACGTGTAGGGGTTGACCCAGTCGTGCAAGCAGCGCTTCGGGCGAGAGCAGTTTCATGCGCGCCGCCGCCAGTTCGATAGCCAGTGGCAGTCCATCCAGGCGCACACAGATCTCCGCCACAGCAGGCGCATTGGCATTGGTCACTTGAAAGTCAGGCCTGACACTTTGCGCTCGCCGAATGAACAGCGCTACAGATTCGTACTGGGAGAGCGCCACTAGGTCAGGCAAATGGTTGGGATCAGGGAGTGAGAGTGATGGCACGAAGAACTCTTGCTCGGCTTGTACGTGCAATACTATCCTGCTGGTCACGATCACTTTGAGTTGTGGGCAGGTGGTAAGGAGGTCTGCCACTTGCACTGCCGCGCTGACCACTTGCTCGAAATTGTCCAGGAGCAGCAACATCTGCTTGCGCTGCAATTCGTCCTTCAGGCGCTCCACTAGAGGTTGACCACTCACCTCGCGGATGCCAAGGCTCTGTGCGATAGCTGCAATGACCAGCGCAGGATCGCTTACTGGAGCCAAATCGACGAAATAAATGCCATCTGCGAACAGGTCGGAGAGTTCTGCCGCCACTTGCAAGGCCAGGCGCGTCTTCCCTGTTCCGCCGGGGCCTGTCAGCGTCACCAGATGCACATCCTCACGGCACAAGAGATGTCCAACGGCAGCCACTTCCTTCTCCCGTCCAATGAAGGGCGTGGGCTGAGTGGGCAAATTGTTGGGATGGGTACCGAGCGTATTGAGCGGCGGGAAATCGCTGGGCAGGCCCGCGATGACGAGTTGGTAGAGGTGGCTGGGGCGCTGTAAGTCCTTGAGTCGATGCTCACCTATATCCCGTAAGGCCATACCGCCCGGCAAAGTGTGCTCCACCAGTTCCCGCGTTGCCTGGGACAGCAGCACCTGCCCACCATGTCCGGCACTCATGATGCGCGCCGCGTGATGCACATCGACACCCGTGTAGCCTTCGGCACCCAAGGAGGGCTCACCCGTGTGCAAGCCCATCCGGACACGCATATCTATGCCTTCCGGCCAGGCGTGAGCAGCAAGAGCGCGCTGCGCTTCGACCGCTGCCGAAACAGCCTCGGCGGCACGAGCAAACACCACGAAGAAGGCATCTCCTTGCGTATCTACTTCGTGGCCATGCCAGTGCTCGAACACGCCACGCAGCAGGTGCCGGCACTCCGCCAGCACCTCGGCATAGCGCTCGCCCAGGCGCTGAAGCAGGCGTGTCGACCCTTCAATATCGGTGAAAAGCAACGTGATTGTGCCCGTCGGCAGGCTCCGCATGATCCCTTCTCTGCTTTCCATTGTTGATACGGACCCAATGATCTTATTATATCGTAGCTGGCCCTGACTCAGGAAATCGATCCCATCGGACCGAAGGAAATTTATAGCCTTGCCCACGAAGGACTCGAACCGCTGTCGCAGATTATCCAGGAGCTCAACGAGCACTTCGGCACGGACTTCACGGAAGATGATAAGCTCTGCGTACGAGGAATAGAACAAAGGCTTGCAGTCGACGCAGCTCTTGAAGCCAGTGTGCGCGTGAACCCACCTGAAAATGCCCGCCTCACCTTCGACCACGTAGTGAATGAGCTGCTCCAGGGCATGATCGACGGCCACTTCAAATTCTACAAGCAGGTCAACGATGATCCAGAGTTCGCGAAAACCTTCCTCGATTGGCTGTTCGAGCGCTACCTCTTCAGGTCAAAGAAGAGTTAGGGGTCTCTAGTCCCGATAGAGCAGTCCCAGCAGCAAGCCGAAAACCAGATGACGAACGACATTTTGGAAAAATGAGGTCCAGGTGGCGAGTCTGTCCAGCTCGCCACTCCTGGTCAGAGGGTGATATTTATCGACAAGGGGAGCCAGCCACCACGTAGAGGCCAGAAACAGTTCCCCAAAACAGGCCCCTTTGAGCCAGTCTGGGCCAGACAGAAACCGTTTTAAGACCGCGGCATAGAGTTCGGCCAGGATGACACCATTGAGGAAATGAATACCCCAGGCGAGGAAAGGAAACATATTGTGCCGGGAAGATTTGCCAGCTAGTAGGCCCTGGATGAAGCGTACGTCACTGTACCGATTGCCTGTGAGAGACATGTCAGCTTCCATGACCAGGCTGTAGGCCGCCGTTGCAACGAGACCCGCGAGAGCGGCACGCCCTGGACGCCAATTTTCTCGTATGATATGTCGTATGACAGTGTTCATCTCTTTGTCCTTTTGTGAGCTGATCGAGCTTTCCAAGGCATAGTATAGCAAATTATTGTTTATCGGTAACCACTCGGGATTCCTCACCATCTACGGGGCTCGCAGGAAAAAAGACACGAGCCGCCGTAGGACTTTGCTGGCGAATGACACTGGGAGGCGAATAGGGTGGGGTATGTTGATGTTCTGCCTTGTGGAGCGGGGCTGAGAGGGCTCGAACCTCCGGCCTAGCATTTAGGAAACGCTTGCTCTATCCACTGAGCTACAGCCCCGGCAACCCTATAATATCACAATCGTCAACACATATTTTAATCGGGCGGCGTTATATTTCGTAGTCTTTTGCCCATTTTACACCCTTACTCTGGTTATTCCTTGTTGGCGAGAGCCTCAGAGTCAAAGGAACCGGACAAACTCGCTGCCCGGCCTATCAATTATATGATATATTAAACAACAACGGCATTTGCATCTTCACCACGACCGAGAGGCGAGACCATGAGCAGAAACCGGCTATACCTCGTACTTGCGCTCCTCTTTCTCCTCCTGGGAGCGATTTTCACGCACATCGCCTTTAACGCGGGTTTACCCCCACCTAAATATATAAGCCTCAAGCATATGTCGTGTACCAGCGGAAACTCGCCTATTCAATCCTGTGAAGAAGATGTGCCTATTCAACTGCTATTTCATCTGACGTGGTGGCTACCTGTTGGCGCTGCCTTTCTCGCAGCCAGCGCGGTTTTCTTCATCATCTTTTTTGTCACTCTGAAAGGAAGCACGAGACCGCAGCCCCATGACTAGTACTCAGGCGCCTGATTCCTCGCCGCCTCTGGCGGCTCGCGTCTGTATTGCTGCGGCGGTGCAGCCTGCGGCTGCACCGCCGCAGCAATACCCTCGTGCGCACCACCGAAGGTGGTGAGGAGTCCTGAGCAGTCACTTAATGCTTAAAGTTCATTATCGCAGGGGGACGGAGACGGAGTGGGGCGCTACCCCTTAATAGCCGCCAATTGCTGCGCGTGCATCTGATCGTGGAATGGCAATATATTCACCATCTGGTAGAATTTGCGCTCGCCCCAGGCAGGGTGACGGAATGGACGCTCCCAGGCCTCTGCGGGCAGCGCTGCCAGGTATTCGAAGATCTCCTCGCGCCGCGCCGCCATGCCTGCCAGCACTGCTTCAAGCGACGCGGGAGGTTCGGAACTGCGTGTCAGGCGCGGTGTCTCTTCCTCGGTGGCCACAACCATCGGGTTCTCGTCATTCTGCACAAGCTTCATCTGTTCCAGCGCCAGGCCATCGGCAATATAGAGGTGATGAGCCAGTTCAAGCGCGGACCACTCGCCCTCGGCAGGCTGTTTTCGCAGATCATCCTTGCCGAATTTTGCCAATTCTGCTATGAACTCTATGCGAGCCGCGACCATCTTGCGGCGGACCTTTTCATAAGGATTCTCAACGGTTGCCATACTTCCTCCAGTCACTCTTCGCGTTTCACCAGTCGGCTATATAAACGTTCTAGCTCATCCTGATTATTGAA
>WNGM01010307.1_pt1 | contig 11434 bp, 11 predicted proteins | sample 5400571 | NCBI WGS metagenome assembly WNGM01 (sample SAMN13153378, study PRJNA577476) | soil metagenome | isolation source: 100 cm soil or saprolite under Garry oak tree replicate 2 | place: USA:California | collected 2016-06-15 | reverse complement strand
ATGCCTCGATGACTATTGACTGCATTGAGGCAGGGTGTCACGTGCTTTTAGAAAAACCAATGGCGATCCAGGTAGCAGAGGCAGATGCCATGATCGAAGCGGCGACCCGTAACCAGCGCTTGCTCAGCGTCATATTTCAGCACCGCTTCCGCCCAGAGATACGTACAGCGCATAAATTGCTTCAGGAAGGATTGCTGGGGAATATCCAACGTGTAGATTTGACGGCTATATGGACAAGATCACACGCCTACTTTGCACAAGCTCCTTGGCGGGGCACGTGGGCGGGCGAGGGCGGCGGCGTCTTGCCAGCTCAAGGCTCTCACTCTCTAGATGCTCTCACTCATCTGGCTGGTATGCCTGTACGTCTGGTAGGCTGGACAAGCCGACTGCTCCATGATATCCAAGCCGAGGATACAGCTCATGCAATGTTAGAGTGGGAAAATGGGGCAGTGGGATCGGTACATATTAGCTCGGCAGAGGCTGAGCCGCTGAAGACTGCGGGCACCGCGGCCGATGCACCTGAGCGTCTGAAGATTGTGGGCACCGCAGGTACTCTTGAAATTGATCGTGGGACACTGATTGTCGATTTACTCGATATGGACATGAGAGAGTATGCGGCAAATAGTCCTACTCCTTTCGGGTCTCCCGCTTCGCGTCGAAATCCCTTGATATTGGAAAACGGGCAGGGCAGTCACTCCGAAATCTACCAGAGCTTCCATAACGCCATTTTACATGGCGGTAGTTCCTATGGCGATGGCGTTCAGGGGCGTATGGAACTGGAAATAGCAAATGCCATGACCTATTCGAGTTATAAGCACTGCGAAGTAGAGTTTCCCCTGGATCGTCAAGGATACGCCGATCTTCTCAAAGACCTCATTCAGCAGCACAGCAAAAAATAGAGTTTCTTAGGAAAGGAGAGAGACAACATGACTGAAAGCAAAGCGAACGAGCCGAAAGGGCGCATCTTGGTGCTGCACGGACCCAATCTCAACAAGTTGGGGCTGCGCGATCCCGCTATCTATGGGCACACGAAGCTAGCGGATATCAACGAGCGGTTGCGTGCCCGTGGGGCTGAACTGGGCTACGAGGTAGTCACCTTCCAATCGAACCATGAGGGAGCGCTGATCGATTGTATGCAGGAGGAGGCTGCAAGCATAGTGGGCATTGTGATCAACCCGGGAGGGCTGACGCATACTAGCTATAGCCTGCGTGATGCACTTAATGACACCCACCGCCCGATCATCGAGATACATATGTCGAATGTACACGCACGCGAGGCATTCCGCCACGAATCGCTCATCGCACCCATCTGCGTTGCTCAGATCGCTGGTCTGGGCTGGCGCGGCTACCTTCACGCGCTAGAGGCTCTCATCGAGTTGCACCAAGGGGAGGGCACCGAACTCGCGCCAAGCGGACATGTGTGAGAGAGACCTCGATGATAGGCCGTTGATCAGTTAATGGAGTATGATAGACAAAGACAGGGCACTGCTAGGCGTAACCGTCACGCCAACCGGGCATGCCGAGAGGAGGTTCCCTAATGAACACACGCAATATTCCAACCACGATGCAGGCGGCAGTCCTGCGCGGCCCGCGGTCAATGAGCATTGAGCGCGTCCCAGTCCCTCAACTCGCCCCTAATGAAGTGTTGGTCGAAGTCGATGCGAACGGGCTCTGTGGTAGCGATGTCCATTGCTACACGGGTGAGCGAGTTCTGGAATACCCGATGGTACTCGGTCACGAAATCGCTGGGCACATTGTCGCTACGGGGGCGAATGTGTCGCCGGAGCGCCTCGGTGAGCGGGTATCCGTCGAACCGAACTTTGGATGTGGAGAGTGCGCACTTTGCGCCCGTGGGCTGGAACGTATCTGTCTGCGCAAACAGACGATCGGCATAACGCGTTGGGGAGGGCTGGCCGAGTATGTGGCGGCGCCGCATGACTATGCCTGGTCGATTCCTGGGACGTTCTCCCTCCGTGACGCAGCCACTATCGAACCGACGACTGTGGGGGTACACGCATTTAGCCGTGGGCAGCTCAAGCCTGGGGAAACACTTGCGGTAATTGGCTGTGGAGGCGTGGGACTCTTGATCGTTACCATAGCAGTCGCCTCCGGCAACCGTGTGGTGGTGCTTGAGCCAAACCCCACACGTCGCGCCGCAGCCCTGGCAGCAGGAGCGGTGCAGTATTCAGAGGCGCGTAATGCCGATGAGGCACGTGCCTTTTTTGAGCGGGAGGGAGTCGTTGCCATATTTGAATGCGCGGGAATACGCGCCACCGCGCCCGGGGTACACTCATCTACGAACATCCGACGGATTACCCAGTAACCATTGGCCTCATCGCCTCCGGCAAGTTCTCACCAGGAGCCACGGCCAGTGAACCACAGGCGCTGGAAAGCGCGGCCTCGCTTCTGGAGGCTATGGCAGCTGGCACCCTGAATGCCAAACCGATCATCAGCCCCCGCAACTCCGTTACGTCGGGAGAAAAGTGAGCAGGCTATGGCGGTGAGGTAAATAAGAATACCCTTTCAGTTGGTGGTCCAAGCGACCACCAATCGACGTAGGATTCTGCTATCCTTTGAGATGATTGAAGCAGTCGGTGGACGGACTGGCTGTGCTGCAGGAGCGAAAATCCCCAGATGAAAAAAAACTCTTGCGGTGGATCAGACATGTACAGGCGCTTCGACCACGATGATCGTCATGGAGGTCAGGAAGTAGGTATACTATGGATATATCAACGCTCTTATCACGCGCACAGTTTGCCTTCACCATCGGCTTTCACTATCTCTTTCCGCAACTCACGATGGGACTAGCTTTGCTCATAGTGATCCTCAAAACGCTGTATCTGCTTCGTAAGAACGAGCTCTACAACACGGCAGCCCGCTTCTGGGCCAGGATCTTCGCCATCACCTTTATCATGGGTGTGGTGACTGGCATCCCCATGGAGTTTCAGTTCGGCACCAACTGGGCCCGTTTCTCTATTTTCGCTGGCGACATCATCGCCCAAACGTTGGCGATGGAAGGGGCCTTCGCCTTCTTCATCGAGTCGGCCTTCCTAGGCATCTTCTTGTTTGGGGAACAGGTCTTCGGGCAAAAAATGCACTGGTTCTCGGCCTTCATGGTCTGGCTGGGAACATGGGCTTCCGGCGCCTTCATCATCGCCTCCAATGCCTGGATGCAACATCCCGTAGGCTACACGATGGCTGCTGATGGGCGGCTGCATATCTCCAATTACTGGGCGGTGCTGTTCAACTCATGGATTCTCGCGCAATATATGCACACCATGAGTGGAGCGGTCATCACTGGCTCCTTCTTCATGGCCGGACTGGGCGCGTACTACTTGCTCGTGAAACAGCATACTGACTATGGCCGCTTGTTTGTCACTATGGGGATGATCATGGGGCTCATAGCCAGCCTCAACCAGCTCTTTCCCAGTGGAGATCTGGAAGGGAAACAGGTTACGACCTATCAACCAGTGAAGCTAGCGGCGATGGAAGGGCTCTTCGAGACAGAAACAGGTGCGGGGATTGTTATTATCGGCCAGCCCGATACCCCTCATCAGAGGCTCGATAACCCCATTATCGTGCCCAATGTCCTTAGTTTCCTGACCTACCGACGCTGGACTGCCCAGGTGAAGGGACTGGATGCCTTTCCTGCCAATCAGCGGCCTGACTCGATCGAACTGCTCTATTATAGTTATCACATCATGGTTGGATTAGGAACCTTTTTCAACGCCATCACGGGTCTCGCCTTCCTTTTGTGGCTTTGGGGGCGTCGACTCTTCCGCTGGCGCTGGATGCTGTGGATTATCATGCTGGCTACCCCCTTCCCGTTCATTGCCAACACGGCGGGCTGGTTCACCACCGAACTGGGTCGCCAACCCTGGATCGTCTACGGGCTGCTCCAGACTGCACAGGGATCGTCGCCAAACCTCTCGTCTGGGAACATCCTCTTTACTCTGCTCGGCTTTGCTGGCATGTACCTGCTGCTGGGCCTGCTCTATGTCATGCTGGTCATCCAGGAAGCCTTACACGGTCCCGAGCCAGCAGTCGAGAAGACGACAGCGGATGAGTGGCAGCCTGTTGGTAGCTCTTACGGACAACAACACTACCAACCTGCTCACGAGGAACACCCACCGACGAACTACAAGCATGACCAACCTGAGAAGAAAACTAAAAAGCGTTCTTCTATGTCCACTGGCCGGACTGATAGTACCACCGATGCTACCCAACCTGAGAAGCAAACGAAAAAGGGTTCTTCTACAGTGACCACAGCGATTGGGGTTATTGCGGGAACTGCCCTGGCATTTGTGGTAGAATTACTACGCTTGCGCCAGAGAAAGTAAATGGGCCGCAGAGTACGATTGGGTATGGCACTCGCCATCGTCTACTTCATTCTCACCTACCGTCTCTTCTGGGGCAAGGTGAGTTTGACGCAGACGATAGGCCACTAAGAAACTATGGTGGCAACCGATGATCGCAGGTCGCTTTCTAGATCGAGCAGATAGGGTAATCTACGCCATCGTTGGCGCTTGCTTCCTCCTTACGGCTATCCTGGCTCTCATCTATACTTTCTGGGTCTTTGGCGTGTCAATCACAGAACTACTAACGTCTCCGGATAAGCAACCAGGACAAGGAGCACAAGCCATCATAGAGTTTGTCTCCGGTCTCCTCCTTGTCCTTATCATTATGGAACTGCTCGGCACAGTCATCCATTACTTGCAAGTGCACACAACATCCTTACGGCCATTTCTCTTTATCGGCATCATTTCTGCCACACGAAGCATTCTCTCAATTGGTGCCAGACTTTCCGTTGAAGGTTTTAACGTCAGCGCAACCGACTTCATGCATGCCATGATCGAGCTGGGCGTCAGTGCCGTGGTCATCCTTGCCCTGGGGATTACGCTCAAACTTCTTGGTGGATTGGTTGAGGTTAGCGAGTCAAAATAGTAGATGGCCCTTTTTCGCAGGAATCGTTGTCCTAGCTCTACCTCTGGTAGGGCTGGGCTGCCAGTTCCCCAGTCACATCCTCCCTGTCAAGAGGAGGATGTGACTGGGGAACGAGGTATCCAAAGACCTGTTCTGCTGGTCAGCCAACAGGATGAGCCTTACCTGCTCCGGGATGCTCCGTGAAAAAGCGCACCATCTCCGTCGAGGCGTCCGGTCCCTGTGGATCGGTATAGGACCCACTGGGACTCCCTCCTGACCAGGCATGACCTGCCTGATGAACTGTCCACTGCTCCATGAGGGTCTGACCGCTGACGTCGTGGTAGATACAGCGAGTGTAGGCATGCCCACCTGCCACCTGCCCCTGTTCCGCTTTCACGCCCGGCACGCTTCCCAGCCCAGCACTGGCAGCCTGGAGCCATTGGTCAAGCAGGCCGTCCGCATTGACCGGGGCGACCGTCGTATCGCTATCGCCATGGAACGCGATGAGTGGGATGATCTCCCGCAGGTGTTGTGCGTGGTAGACGGTTCCCTGTTGCATGGCTGCGAAGGCAGAGGGCAGATCATGTGCGGCACCGTAGGCCAGGCCCGAATGCACGCCGACGGCGGCATACAGGTCCGGGTACATCGCCGCCACAATCACGGCCATGGCCCCGCCAGCCGACATCCCGGCCACGTAGACCCGGCTGCTATCAACCTGGTACTGGCTCATGATCTGCCGCGTGATCCCAGCAATGAGGGAGGGCTCACCCCCATCACGCTGCTGATCGCTCTCCTGGAACCAATTCCAACACTTCGAGCCATTGGCCGAGGGGGCTTGCTCAGGATAGGCCACCAGGAACGTGTGGCCTTCAGCGAGCTCATTCATGCGCGTGCCAGCCGCAAAATCCATGGGCCTCTGGGTACAGCCGTGGAGCATCACCACCAGAGGGACCGCTTGTCCGGTATACCCCCTCGGGATGTAGAGCTTGTAGGCGCGGGTCCCAGCCGGATTGCTATAGCTCCCATCCACAAACTGCCCGCCTGCCTCGGGCGAAGAGGGTATCACCTCTGGGGTGACCGGGCGCAGAGGCACGCTGATTCTGGCCATGCTGCCGGGGAAACGTTGTGTCTGCGGGGAGAGCGTGCTGAGCGCAGCCGCAAGACGCGCTGCGAGAGCATCTCCTCCTGTCCTGCGGCTGCGGGCCATACCTTCTCCTGAGAGCTCCGTCGTAGGTGAGGAGTCATCACGAAGAGGCAGCGCTGACGCCCCTGGCGCATCAGCACGGTCAGCATCAACCACCGAGACGTTGGAAACGGGTACACTCCCAAGGGTGCGCTGAATCAGTGCGGTTGCCTCCGCAAGTCGGCCAGTGCGTATGAGACGCGTGGCTTCGGCCATCCCGGCCTGCATTTGGTCATTATTCATCGAAAAGCATTCCTTCCTTCTGTGTGACGCTCAGCGCCACAGTGAGAGCATCGCCCTGATCCGTCGTGTGTCTGTGGGTTGCCTGCGGTGACGACAAGCACCCCGCCAAGGCCGCTTTCACGGCGGCACTTGCCCGGAAAGCCCCAAGCACCTCGATCGCGTCAATGGTCGCCAGGGCCAATTCTGGGGAGACATCCTCAGCGATACTGGCCAGACCGAGCACGTGAATCTGTACCGTTTCCTCAGCCGCGCGTAGCGCCTCCAAATCACGGCGGGTGTAGTGCTGCACGCCGAGCACGAGCGTCTTGCGTGCCACCGTGCGCTTGACCACCTCCGCATGGCTGACGAGCTGAGTGCGGATGGCCGTGCGAATGAAGTCGGTGCGGTTGGAATAAAAGCCCTCCTGCACCAATAAATCGATCTGTCCTAAATCCACGAGTCCCAGGTTAATGGTAATTTTTTCAGTTTTCTCAAGTTCAGACATGGTACCATCTCCTTACCATCTATACAGATGGTAACAGGAAGGCATATGCTTTGTCAAGGGGGAGGCTGAATAAGCGATGGTGGCGGTTGGTAAGCTCGAACTGCAATCTTGCCAACTGTTACTTATCTGTTAGCTGACCCACTCATGCTAGTACTCAATTTGAATGCGTCGGCCTTCCTGAGCGGATTGCAGGATGGCATCACAGATCACCGCGTTGCGATAGCCATCCTCGAATGTTGCTCCGTAAGGCGCTATCTCCTTATCATTGACAATGGCATCGAGCAGATGAGTGATCTCATGCACAAGCGCGTGCTCCCAGCTAACGATAGTGCCGTACGGCCACAAGTTTGACCAGGAAGGTAGATGGGATTCGGTTATCTGTACATGCGTCACTCCCTGTGTTTCTTTGGGTATGGCGTCTTTCCAGTAGATCTCTAATTCATTGAGCTGCTCTAAGTTGAAACGTATGGAGCCCTGAGAGCCATTGATCTCGAACATCTCATAATTTTTGCGTCCTGGAGAGAAGCGGGAGGCTTCCAGTGTGCCCACTGCACCATGTTCAAACTCGACGAGGGCGGCAAAGGCGTCGTCTACATCGACCTTGCCTGTTCCATATCCGACGGCCAGGGGCCGCTCCTTGATGAATGTTTTGGTCTGCGCCATTACCGCTGCGGGTTCACCTACCAGAAAGCGCGCGAGATCGATGATATGTGCACCAAGGTCACCAAGTGCTCCGCTCCCAGCCAGGTGCTTGTCGAGACGCCAGACCATGGGAAACTCTGGATCAGCAATCCATTCCTGCAGGTAGACCGCACGGAAATAGTAGATCTCACCCAGAGCCCCGTTCTTGATCAGCTCATAGGCTTGGCGGATTGCAGGAACGAAGCGGTAACTGAAGGAGACCATGTGTTTGACCCCTGCCCTGGTAAGAGTAACTTAAAAACCTATTTCAAATGTTGCTTCAAGAAATTGACGGCTAGCGGCCAGGCCTCTGCCGCGGCCTTCTCATTGCCCATACCGTGATCGGGATTGATAAAAGCATGCCCGGCATCGTATACTTTGACCGTGATATCTTTCCCTGCCTCTTTATACATGCGCTCGATCTTCCTTACCTGCTCCAAGGGAACACTTTGATCCCTGCTGCCATAGAAGGCCAGTACAGGCGCATTGACCTTTGCCACTTCTTCAGGGGTAGGATCGTAGCCTGCACCATAGAAAGGAACAACGGCTCCTAAATCAGGATAACGAGATGCCACATAATAGGTCATAAAGCCGCCAACGCAGAAGCCCATCAGGCCAAGCTTCTTGGGTTCAACGTTTGGCATGACTTTGACCGTCTCAAGGGCACCAATAATCTCTTTGGCTGCTCTCTCAACATTTCCCCGAATCATCATGATCATCTTCTGGGCTTCATCAGGCTCGGTCGCAATCTTGCCGTGATAAAGATCGGGCACGGCTACCACAAACCCGGCTGCTGCTAACCTCTGAGCCAGTTGGCGAATGTGTGGTTCGATACCCCACCACTCCTGGATCAGTACTATACCCGGATGCCTGGCATTGTCGTCAGGCTCTGCCACGAAGGCGTAGGCATTATCTCCGTTGACCTTCAGGTCAACATTCGACGTACGTACTACTGTCATGATTCAACCTCCTTAAAATATGGTGTTTCCTGCTGCTGTAACAGCAAGTTAGTGGCACCCGCAAGGAGTGCCATACGCGATTGCATTATTAGTGTCATTTGCCAGCAGAGTCGGCAGGCGGCATGAGTCGGGTACCTGAATAGTTACTCCGACCCCCTATTCGGGTGCCTCACGTTCTTCCTTCAGCAGTGTCACGTGGCCGTTCTCAGGTGCCACATGCTCAAAGACTAGGCGAATTTGCTCAGGCCTGACCTTGAGCACCTCTTGCATGATTGCAAAGACATCACGAGTAAAAGCTCGTTTTTGCTCGTGCTGAAAAGGTTCCTCTCTCACGTAGAGTACTTCAAGCATTGGCATGTGTTATTTTCCTTCCTCATGAACGATTTCGCCGGCTTCAATGGTTCTGTACGTCGTTCCGTCGAGCGGCAACTGAACGACCGCCGATTCCCCACTCGTAGTCTCCAACTTCATAGATCGCCACGCGCACCTCTTCCAATGGCAAGCCCAGACGAGAAGCCGCCGCTTGCGAAAGCTGTGCAATGAGTTTTTCCTTTTGCTCAGGCGTGCGACCTCGCGCCATCGTCACTTTTAAGACAAGCATCAGTATCACTCCTTGACCAGTGCAGTCAATAGGCCCTCCCTCTTGAGGACCACGAAGTTCAAGTTTGCCCGGCCTGCGATGGATGCAAGAGCATCAGTGACGCTCTCCATCTCCTGCTCGTTGGCTCCCAATGGGACACCAGAGAATGCAGGCCACGGTCCATTTCCGTAATGAGAAGTTCGTTTCCCATACTGATCCAGTTCTTTCACGAGTCCAGCTTCCTATAAATGCCCTTGAGGTACGTCTTGACAGTACTGACTGCGACACCGAGCTGCTGGGCGATCTCCCGAGTAGGGGCTCCCTCTGCCACCAGCCGCAGCACCTCCCGCTCACGTTCACTCAGCGGTTCGTGGGGCAACTGGTCCCGGTCCTGCCTCCTCTCCTGGAGGAGGGGCAATGCTCCATGCTCTCTGGCTCCCAAAGCTCTCAAAGAGGCTTTCTCCACCTCGGTGAGGCCGGTCACCCCGCTGATGTTCAAGCGCTCGTAGGGCCGCTCGCCTCTGAGCGTGCTCAGGCACTTGCCTGTCCGCGTCTCCCACAGCCTGATCGTCTCATCCTGACTCCCGCTCGCCAGCAGGGCGCTCGTCGGACTGAAGGCCAAGGACCGCACAGCATTGGTATGCCCTCGCAGCGTCTTGCGGCACAGTCCCGTGTGCACATCCCACAGCTTGATGCTCTGGTCATAGCTGCCACTGGCCAGCGTCTTGCCATCGGGGCTGAAGGCGACGGACAACACATAGCTGGTGTGGCCCTGTAGCGTGGTGAGGCACTGTCCCGTGTGCACATCCCAGAGCTTGACGCTCTGGTCATCACTGCCACTGGCCAGCAGCTTGCCATCGGGGTGGAAGGCCACAGACCAGATATCATCTCTATAGCCCTGCAAGGTGTTCAGACAGCGTCCACTCTCCCCGTTGCTCTCCCCTTCCTCCACTTCCCACAGCTTGATCACCGGGGCATAGCTGCCACTGGCCAGCAGCCTCCCATCGGGGCTGAAGGCCACAGACCAGACGGAGCTAGCGTGGCCCTGCAGGGTTTTCAGATAGCGTGCCCTGTCCTCCCCCACCTCCACGCTCCACAGCTTGACGCTCTGGTCATCGCTGCCGCTGGCCAGCAGCTTGCCATCGGAGTGAAAGGCTACAGATCTGACCCAGCCACCGTGGCCACACAATATGCACAGGCACTGCCTTGTGCGCACGTCCCACAGTTTGATAGTGTGATCGCTCCCGCCACTGGCGAGCAGGGTGCCATCGGGGCTGAAGGTCACGGACATGACATACCCGCTGGGATCATGGAGCGTCTCGAAGATCCGCCCTATGCTCAGGTTCCAGAGCTGGATCGTCTGGTCGTCGCTGCCGCTGGCCAGCAGGGTGCCATCGGGGTGAAAGGCCACGGCTCTGACCCAGCCGCTGTGGCCACGCAATGTGCTCAGACACTGCCCCGTGCTGAGGTTCCAGAGCTTGACGGTCTGATCACTACTGCCGCTAACCAGCCGTGCCCCATCGGGGCTGAAGGCTACAGACGTGACCCAGTTGGTGTGACCGCGCAATGTGCTCAGGCACTGCCCCGTGCGCACGTCCCACAGCTTGATGGTCTGATCGCTCCCGCCACTGGCCAGCCGTGCCCCCTCGGGGCTGAAGGCCACCGACATGACCCAATTCGCATGCCCCTCACAGGTCAGCAGGGGTTTGCCGTCAGGGAGGTGCCACACGCGCGTTTCCCCATTGGTCATCCCCGCAGCGAGCAGGGTGCTATCGGGGCTGAAGGCCACCGCAATGACATTGCTGAAGGCTTCGGTAAACACCGAGGTGGCCACATCGGACTGGCTAAAATTGACATCGCGCAGACTCACCCCCCGCAGGTAGGCTTGCCAAATGGCCAGGTCGGAGAAGTCCGTCTGGCTCAAGTCACTCTTGAGTTGACACAGCAGATGCACGGCATTCCCCCCTGCATAGCCTGCCAGCTGCGGGCCGCGTTCTCGCACGGCCGCCAGCATCATCCTCACCTTGTCCTCCACGCCCTGTTTCCCCCAGGTGAAGAGCAAGCGGTCCGCCAGGGGCTCAAGAATGAGCCGAATCTGGCTATTCCTCACCTCGTCTGTGGCTTGCGCTTTGACGAGGGCGTGACTGAGAAACACGCGCAGGGACTCGCTGGCCATCTCCCCATAGACCTGCTCGATCAGCCGATCAGTGACATACTGCATGATCACCGACTGTAATGTAAAAGCGGTTCGCCCTTCTCCTTTCTCGATCCAGCCGCGCCGCTGGACCAGATAATCCAGCGCCTCCAGCAGCCGGTCGTGGGAGACCGGGGTGACCACATTGGCCAGCAGGCGTTCGGGGGCCACCGCCTCGCGTTCAATG
>WNGM01007516.1_pt1 | contig 11437 bp, 8 predicted proteins | sample 5400571 | NCBI WGS metagenome assembly WNGM01 (sample SAMN13153378, study PRJNA577476) | soil metagenome | isolation source: 100 cm soil or saprolite under Garry oak tree replicate 2 | place: USA:California | collected 2016-06-15 | reverse complement strand
TTGCGGTCGGGATGCCCGTTCAGGTGCGAAAGGGGCTGTGCGAACGTATGGAGTTCTTCGAGTGGAAAAAAACCGGCATGAGCGAGCGTGGTATAAAGCGCGACCGCGGAGTGGCCCTTACTCAAGATAAAGCGGTCGCGCTCTGGATCGTCTGGCCTGCCGGGGTCGATGCGCAACACGGCGAAATACAGCGTCACCAGGATGTCGGTGGCCGACATCTCGCCGCCAACGTGCCCAAGCTTAGCCCCATGCACCACCTGGAGGTCCCAGCGCCGCACCGAACTCGCCAGCTCGCGCAGCCTTGCTACCTTCTCAGTATTTCCCCGCTGAGTATCTATCATCTGGAGACCTCCCTAATGCCCACGCCCAGCAGGGCGTCCATGACAAGGCGCTGCGCCTCGAGGGCATCCTGCCGCCCCTGAGCGGCTGTAAGTGCGTCCAGATCAAGGCGATCAAGCAATTTTTCCATTCCACGTATCGTGCTGATGCTGGCCTGAGCGGCCCGAATGGGATCCTCGCGGAAAGGGAACTGATCGAGCAACAGGGGGCCTTGCCAGTGAATCTGGCGGAGAGCGGAGAGAAATTCGAGCGTCTCGAGTAGATGGACAGAACCAACCGCCATGTCGTCATCCCAATCGCGCCAATTGTCGTTCAGCTCAACGCTGACCAGTTTGTCCCGCCGTGAGACCAGTTGCAGCACATCGGCTGGCGTTTCTTTGGCGAAAAAGGAATGACCCAGGTCGAACACGATGCCCACATTCTCCACCCCCATGTCCTCGATGGCCAGCAAGGTGCGCGCCGCCGAACTGAAAAACATGTGGGTCCGAGGCTCTTTTTCCTTGTATTCTATGGCGAACTGCATACCGGGGTCGGACTGAGCCACTGCTCGAACCCCCTCTACCGAGTAGTCCCAGAGACGCCTGTAGTCGACCTGGAAGGGGTAGTCGAATCCGTCCTGGCCGGGCCAGAACTTGACATACCTGGCATCAAGCTGGTGCGCTACTTCGATAGCCTGCTTTCCCAGATCCACCGCTTTGTGCCGCACTGCTGGGTCTGGATTGGTGAAACTTCCCAGCTGAAACTCGCGCATATAGAGATGCGGGGTAATGGCCTGAGCGCGTAGTCCTGTCCGTTGCAGCGTCTCACGGACCTGTGCGACGGTTACGTCCTCACCGGCAAAGGGATAATTGATATCCAGGACCTTGATGTCACCCACCGCTGCAGCACGCTCGATCGCTTCCAGCGTGCTCACCGGCGGCCCATAGGCATCTGTGGCGTAGCGGTCAATAAACTGCTGAAACATCCAGATGCCGGCCCCAAATTCGTAATTGCTCATCATCTCCTCCTGAATAAAGATTCTAGTCCAAACATATATTCTCTCTTCCTAGTAGATTCGCCGCATGATCAGTGCCTGGTACGGTTTTCCTGGCAGTTGCACCTCTGCGCTGTCCACGATCGCTTCCTCAAGTGGTGTGACGGTCATGTTCCAGGTATCGATGACCTCACCCCTGTACTGCTCGCCCTCCGGCACATGGACCTCTACCTGGGCCGGCTGGTGCGGTCCAAAGTAGGTCAGATAGTAGTGGTGAGGCTTCCCAACGCTCGAGAACTCAGACCAGGGGAGGTGCAAACCGTCTACCGGGTCAAGACCAGCGGCAGGACTGTCTTCGAGGATGCGCCGGAGGAAGGCGAGGCGTGGAGCACTCCGGCCATGCAGGGTTCCCCCCTTCGCCCACCAGAGGATGTCCTCCAGGTCCAGATAGGTCTCACTGTGACCAACGTATCCACCATTGACGGTCCCTACCCAGAAGCGATGAACCATTTCCTCGGCTGAGAGACTGCCCCAATGTGGCGAAATGTTGCCCTCGTAGCCACATTCATCGACGACGACCGGCTTTCTGAACTGCTCGCGCCAGATTCGTGTCTGCCTCACCTCCAACCATCGCGTGGGTTGGACACTCAGGTGCGTGACCCACGGCTTGGCGTGGTCGTAAAACGCAAGGCAGTTGTGGATCGAGCGGAGGTGCTGGTAGGGATCGTGCTCCTGTACAACGCGGAAGAAGCGATCCCAGTCCGCCATGGTTTTGTGCCTCATGAGATCATATTCGTTGGCCATTGACCACCACACGTTGCGATAGGCGGCAAGCCGGGCCATGACATAGCGCAAATAGCGATCATCCGTCTCGGCATCCATCGTGGCAAAGCCCCAACGGTCGTAGGGGTGGAAGAGAATGATATCGGCTTCAATACCCAGGGCCATCAGGTCTGCCACCCGGCGCTCGAAGTGCTGGAAAAACGCCGGGTCGAACCGGCTGAAGTCGAATGACCAGCCTCTGGACGCATCTCCCCCCCAGATCTTACCGATGTCCCATGTACTTGAGCCACGGGACAGACAGGGAAATGGGTAGAACTCAGGCTCGTTCTCATTAAAGAGATAATGCTTTGGGAAAACGCACATACGTAGCTTGTTGAAAGGCGCGTCGCGGAGCGATACCAACGTCAGCCCCTCAAGGTCGTCGCTCTGGTGCGTCCAGGCGTAACACGTGGTGCCAACTTGCTTGTAGGACATTCCATCGGCGTAGGCGAAGTGGTAGGTGTTGGAGACCCGCACCAGCCCATGATTGCCTGGGGCGACAGGGACGCAGGTAATTGTCCCCTCGACGCCGTTTAGCACGTCAAGATTACTCCGTGTGCAGTAACGCCATGTTCCCAGTACGTCTGGCATAAAGCGAATGCGGTAGACTCCATCGCCATCGTAAAATCCATCCACCTCGATCACACGGTGTTTGTAGGCAAACTGAGCAGTGAACTCTACATCCAGGTACGGATTGCCCTCGGCGCTCCCGTGCAATTCCAGCTCGAATATGCCCCACTGCTCCACATCTGCTGTGCTGTTTGTAAGTGTCATTCGTGTCGTTCCTACCCTATCAATTCGCTTGTTTCCCAGAGTCCTTTTTTTCCGCGTCGTGAATGTGCAAGGTTCTGGTGAGGTGGATATCTCGCGAGGAGGCCCCCACGTAGCCAACCGCTGGTGGTGACATTCCAATAGGACAGCGGACGCGACGTGGCGTCGGGGTCCAGCATCACGGTCACCTCCCTGGTCTCGCCGGGCTCCACCTCGACCTTCGCCCAGCCCACCAATCGTTTGGGCGGCTCGCCCGTGCTGGCAGGTAATCCAAGGTAGACTTGTGCGATCTCAGCACCCGCACGCGCTCCGGTATTGGTGACCGTGAAGCGCACCTGCACGGCCCTGGTACCATCGCTTGCCTCGGGTTCCACGTGGAGCTGGTCGTAGGCAAAGCTGGTGTAGGAGAGCCCATAGCCAAATGGAAAGAGTGGCTCGATCCCCAACTGGTCGTAGCCCCGGTAGCCAACAAAGAGACCCTCACTGAAGTGGGCGACGCTTGCTGTCCTGGAATACTGCTCTGGTGAAGAGATCGGTGTGTCGTGATCGCTGCGCGGGAAGGTGACCGGCAGCTTGCCCGATGGGGTGACGCTGCCGAAGAGGACGTCGGCCAGGGCATTGCCTATCTCCTGTCCGCCATACCAGCTCTCCAGTACCGCCGGGACCTGGCCGAGCCAGGGCATCAGGACCGGGCCGCCGCTAGCCACCACTACGATCGTGCGGGGATTGGCTGCGGCAACTGCCTGGACGAGCAGATCCTGCTCATTAGAGAGCGTAATGCTCGGCCGATCGGCGTGTTCGCTCCTGTAGTCTCGCACGACGACGACCGCCACATCCGACCGCCCGGCGAGCGCTGCGGCCTCCTGCATCCCCGGTGGAATCACGCCCGCCGGGTGCTTCCAACCCAGGCATACCTGGCTGCCGGTCACACTTGTCATAGAAATGCCCTCAGGCGCGACTTGCTCAGGTCGGTCGGCGGCGTAGTCGATCTGCATTGCGTGTGGCTGGAAAGCTTCGAGCGAGAGTGTCACCGACTGCGTTTGCAGCGTAACGCCTGGATCGTCGATGAGCAGTTGGCCGTCCAGGTACAGGCGGGCCGCCCCCAGGTGGGTCAGTGAGAGCGTGTATTCCCCGGTTATTGGCACGGCGAGGCTGCCCCTCCAGCGCACGGAGATGTCGAAATTGAACTCCATCGGCGTCGCCACGGAGGACGCATTCATGAAGTTGTATAGGCCGAGGTTGAGATTCACCTGTCGGTCGGTGCGGACCAGTTGCGGTTCGCCCTCAAAGCGCGTGTTTGTCCAGTACTCCGCCTGCAGTCCTCGGACGTGCGGATCCAAGCCGACCGGCGTCAAAACCGAGGATGGCACCAGAGGTGGCCCAGGGAGCAAGTCGGCGGGGGTTATCGGGTCGATCCCTTCCGCATACTCCACCCGCACGCCCTCGCCCACTCGTCGCCGGATGCCCTCCAGCATACTCACGACGTACGTCGGCTTGACGAAGGAGCTTCCACCCCCGGTGATGTAGTGATCGGCGTCGCCCCCGATCACAGCCAGCGAGCGCAGTTCGTGACTCGACAGAGGGAGCAGCCCGCCGGCGTTTTTGAGCAGGACGATTCCTTTGCCAGCGATCTCTCGAGCGAGTTGCCCGTGCTCCTGCTCGGGCAGCGGAGTGAGCTGGACCGGGTGCTCGAAGAGCTGCAAGGCGAACATGCTGCGCAGGATGCGGTATACCTTGTCGTCGATGGTAGCCATGCTCACCTGACCAGCCTGGACCGCTTGCAGTAGTCGGTCACCGAAATACTTTAGCGGGGGCATATCTAACTCCATGTCTAACCCTGCCTTGGCGGCCTCGACGGTGCTATGCGTCGCCTCGAAGTCGCTCACCACCCATCCCTTGAAGCCCAGTTGCTGCTTGAGGATCCCGGTCAGCAGGTGCGGGTGCTCGCAGCAGTAGGTGCCGTTGATCCTGTTATACGCGCCCATGACCGCGCCCACCTGACCGTCCTGTATCGCCACTGCGAACGGCAGCGTGTAGATTTCCTGCAGCGTGCGCTCGTCGAGTTGAGCGTCGACTACGTACCGGTTGTCCTCCTGCGCGTTCACGTTGTAGTGCTTGGCAGTAGCAATGACATGATGACGCTGGACCCCCTGGATGTAGCGAGTGGCTATCTGCCCGGTCAGCACGGGATCCTCTCCGAAGGCCTCGAACAGGCGACCGAAGACGGGGATCCGGGCGATGTCCAGCTGTGGACCAAACAGGACGTTGTGCCCTGTGGACCACGCCTCCAGGCCCAGCAGGTCACCATACTGCTCAGCGGTGGCAAGATCCCAAGTGGCCGCCAGTGCGATGGGAGCAGGCGGCGAAGTCGCCTTTCCTTCATCGTCGTACCGCTTTTCTCTATCGATGCGGATACCGGCCGATCCGTCAGCGATCGTCAACTTTTCTCTATCGATGCGGATACCGGCCGGTCCGTCAGTGATCGTCAGCACGGGCATGCCGAGATCCCGGCCCGGCAAGCCCGGGCCGAGCTTCTCGCGGAGCATATCGACCTTCTCTTCCAGGGTCATCTGCGCGAGTAGGAGAGCAGCCCGCTCTTCTGGGGACAGCGATGTGTTCAACCACGGCCTATCTTGTGCTGAGGCCGGTGAGCCCGTACTCGTGTTATCCATGTTATTTCCTCCTTTTCTAAGCCAGTGCTCTCATTAGAGGGGGCAGATTTGGCCTTCCGGTAGTCGTAAGAAATTGCTCCAGGACGAGCGTGGCTGCTCCCATCGCCACGGCGTCTTGACCAAGTTGGCAGAGATCGATCCTCGTCAGGGAGAGTGGCTGCTTGAGAGCATAGCGCTCGACGAATTGGCGAAGCTCTGGGAGAATGTACTCGCCGATCTGCAAACCGGCCCATCCACCCAGGAGTATGAGTTGTGGGTTGAAAAGATTAATGAGATTTGCGATACCCACCCCTAGATAGTGGGCGGTGTCTTTGAGCACCTGAGTTGCAGTAAAGTCCCCGTTCCGGGCTGCATCAACAATGGCAGCGAGCGTGCTCTCCTGGTCGTTGCCATGGAGGAGTGGACTCTGTGGCACCATTTCTCTCAAGCTTGCGATAATGCCTGGTGCTCCGGCATAGGCTTCAAGGCAGCCACGACTGCCACAGCGGCACAGGCGTCCATCAAGCTCGATAGTCATGTGTCCCCATTCTCCAGCACTATTACCCGCACCGCGGTACAGGGTACCATCAACAATGACACCGGCACCGATACCTGTTGCCACAAGCAGAACCGCTAAATGCTCGTACCCTTGACCTGCCCCAAACAAACCCTCGGCCTGTGCCATGACTTTAGCCGCGTTTTCAAGATAGATGGGGATGTGGAAGCGTTCTTCAAGAAGAGTGGCAAGTGGCACACTCCGCCATCCCCAACTCGGTATGTAGGCGAAGACATGCTCAACCTGTTCGACTATGCCACCCACACTAACCCCTATCCCTAGAACATTCTCCAGCGTAACACCTGATTCAGCCAGTACGGCTTTTACTCCCTGGTGAATGTACTCTACCACTTGCTCTGGTTGATTCTCAGAGAGAACCACGGGATAGCCTATGGCACCTATCTTGTGTAATGTCAAATCGAAGAGTTCGATTCGGATGAGCATGTCGCCAACCTCCACGCCGATAAAGTGTCCATAGCGTGGATTAATTGACAGAATAGAACGAGGTCGTCCGCCTTGGGAGGCCTCTATACCCGCTTCGATGACGATCCCTTCCTCGAGCAATTCCGCGACAACATTGGTGATCGACGCTGAGCTCAAGCCAGAATGTTGACTCAATTCCTGGCGACTCATCGACCGACCCGAGTAGATGCGCCGGAGGACGGAAGAGCGATTGGCCCGTCGAATATCCAGGACAGTTGATTTCTGTGCTCGCTTCATTGAACCCTCCCGAATGAAGGCTTATTTTGACACTTAATTTGAAGCTTATTTTAACATGTAAATTAAGTTTTGTCAAGAGGTTTGCCGCATTGGACCAGGGCTTCTCAACAGTCTTTTCCTTCTGGGGAGGGGCTTACCGCTGCTCATCGCGACTCTTGAGAAGTCCAGAGCCCCTCACTTCCTTGACTTGATTTAGCCCCTGATCCATGTTATATTCTGAAGTTGGAAAGTACTCACTGACCGCATTTGTCAAGCACCAAAAGGTTCTTTGCCATGAGCAGGTTCTACAGAACGGTAAGTAGCAAACCGCATTGGGAACGTATTCTCCCTCTCTTGTTTGTGCTGAGTATCATCGTCTCAGCCTGTGGCCCAACGTTGTTCACAACACCCAGTAGTACGTCCGCACCAATCACCGTAGAACTCTTTTTTCACTCCGGCCAGGGAGCCGAGCGTGCCGCACTCAATGCTACCCTCCAGGCATTCCATGACAGCCACCCAGACATACAAGTTGAAGCGGTACAACTGCCTGAAGGAAGCTACATCGACCAGGTAAATGTCGCTGCTATGTCCCATAGCCTCCCTTGCCTGCTCGACTTCGACGGCCCAACCTTATACAACTACGCCTGGTCTGGCTACCTCATTCCACTCGATACATATGTATCCTCTCAGATGAGGGCTGATTTCTTGCCGTCCATTCTCCAGCAGGGTACCTACAGCCATCACCTGTACAGTCTGGGGCAGTATGATTCCGGCCTTGGCTTGTACGCCAACAAGCACTATTTGCGCGAAGCAGGCGTGCGTATCCCTACCATCAACTCCCCGTGGACGTTGAGCGAATTCAATGCCATACTGGCAAGGTTGAAGCATGTAGGGGGTGTACAGTATCCACTGGATTTAAATATGAATGCTGGAGGTGGCGAATGGTTTACCTACGGTTTCTCTCCTTTTGTTGAGTCCTTCGGTGGTGACCTGATTAATCGCAGCACGTACCAGTCGGCCAGGGGAGTGCTCAACGGCCCCAACGCTGTCGCGGCGCTGACCTGGTTCCAGAACCTTTTCAAACAGGGCTATAGCAATCCCTGGCCTGCCAGTGACACCGGTTTTACCTTTGGTCACGCCGCCCTGAACTGGGGTGGTCACTGGCTCTATGCAGATAACTATCGGGCATTGGGCGACAACCTGCTGGTATTGCCTGCACCCAATCTGGGCAAGGGAACGAAAACCGGCATGGGCTCATGGAACTGGGGCATCACCTCTTCCTGCAAAACTCCTGACCAAGCGTGGCAGGTGTTGAATTTCATTATGTCACCTTCTGAGATAGCACGTATGACCAATGCTAATGGAGCTGTGCCGGCACGCAAATCAGTTATCGCCCGGTCTCAACTGTATGCTCCCAACGGCCCACTTCATGTGTTCGCATTACAGCTCCTCGGAGGTATAGCGGAACCACGCCCGATCACGCCGGCCTATCCCACTATTACCTCAGCCTTTTCTGAGGCAGTAGTCAATATCGTCGCTGGCTTCAATGTGAAGAAAGAGCTGGACAAAGCGGTTCAAAAGATAGACCAGGACCTCCAGGACAATCAAGGTTATCCAACCGGGCAGTAGGATAACTCCTCAAAGTTAGATGTTCTCAGCCCGGTATATGTATACGAGGAAATCTATGAGCCTACAGCTTCGCGCCAGGACAAACACAAAAGCTACACCTGAAGGGTCGCGCTGGAATCGTAAGGAACAGTATCTCTCCTGGGCCTTCGTCCTACCGGCCCTGGCCCTGCTGCTGATCTTCCTGATTATCCCCTTTGTACTGGCAATCTACTTCTCGCTTACCAATCAGCGCCTGGCTCCAGGTCCACTGCCCACCTCTTTCGTTGGGCTGCTTAACTACACGCGGCTCCTGGCAGACGATACACTGCGCCGGGCTCTCTTGAATAACTCCTTCTTTGGTATAGTTGTGGTACCTGTCGAAACGGGCCTGGCTCTCTTCCTGGCACTTTTGCTCAACCAGAAAATACGCGGCATTTCCGTGTTCCGCACAATCTACTTTAGCCCGGTAGTCACTCCTCTAGCAGTCATCGCTGTGGTATGGTCATTTCTCTACAATCCGAGCCAGGGACTGATCAACGCTTTTCTTACGACCATCAGCTTTGGCTATCTTGGACCCTATACCTGGCTCGACGACGCCCATCTGGCTCTACCCGCCATCATGTTCTTATCGATCTGGCAGGGCGTCGGTCTCTACATGATCATCTACCTGGCAGGTCTACAGAACATCCCAGAGTCACTCTTCGAAGCGGCACGAGTCGATGGCGCCGGACGCTGGCAGCAGCTCTGGCACATCACCCTTCCCCAACTGCGCAACACCACGTTTTTCGTGATGATCGCCACGACTGTGCAGGCTTTTAAACTGTACACCCAGGTGGAGGTTATGACCCAGGGTGGTCCAAATAACGCCACCACGACTGTTGTGTGGTATATGGTGAATCAAAGCATTCGCCACTTGCGCGTTGGCTATGCTTCGGCGGTCGCGGTCGTCTTCTTTCTCATTGTACTCATTCGCGTCATCCCCATTCTTCGCTACGTCGTCACAGCTGAAAAAAGAGAGGTATAACCTGATGGCATTGACCACGCGCAAAATAAGGGCATCCGTGCCAGCCCACGAAAAAGCGACACATACGCCTCTGCTGCCCTCCAGCCGCAAGTATATCTGGCTAGCACTCAACTATCTCTTGATGAGCCTGCTGGCGATCTTCTTCTTGTTTCCCATAGTCTTTATGATCATCTCTTCATTAAAAGCTGACGAGAATCAGCTTCTCGAGGATGTAACCACGCTGAGGGCTTTTATTCCCTATGGCGACCTCTCGCTACAGAACTACAACGACGCCTTCCAGCGCTTTCCCTTTGGTCTCTACCTGTTCAACTCGCTGGTCATCGTCACCTGCATCGTCACACTGGGTCTCCTCGTCAACAGTCTGATGGCCTACGCACTCGCACGTATGACTTTCCCTGGACGCAAGCTCATCCTTATCCTGGTCGTAGTACTGGTCGTCATCCCGTTCGAGTCGATAGCCGTGCCGCTCCTGCTGCTCGTCAACCAGTTTCCCTGGTTCAATGGCGCAACCACCTGGGTTGATAGCTACCAGGTACAGATTATTCCCTTTATTGCTGACGCCTTCTCCATTTTCCTCTTCTACCAGTTCTTCATCGACATTCCAAAGGACATCGAGGAAGCAGCTTTCGTTGACGGAGCCAGCCATTTACGCATCTACTGGCAGTTAGTCGTCCCGCTTTCTCGCTCGGTCTTCATCACCGTCGCCATCTGGCAATTTCTTATCCACATCGGCGACTTCCTCTGGCCACTCATGGTCACTCGTGGCAATACCTACCGTCCTGTGATGGTAGGTATGCGCGTCTTCTTCGCCCAGTCACCGCTACACTGGGGTGACATCATGGCCTTCGCCAGCATGATCACTATATTCATGTTGATCGTCTTCCTGCTTTTCCAGAGATGGTTCCTACGCTCGGTTGCTTCTGCCGGTATTACCGGTTGAATTATCCACATCTACCACGCTACCAGCGCGTAGCTGGTGTTTCTGGCGAAATATCACAGGGCTTCTCAAACTATGGAGGCAATACCTCCGTACATGGGACTTGTTCCCACCCGTTCCTGAGCCATCGCTGTTCCTCTTCTGTGAATGGAAGCTGTTCGGCTGCCGACTGTACCACCCGCAAGATCTGTTCGGCAATTGCTCGATGGTCGGTCTGCATCACTCGCCTGACCAATACCAGCGTCTCGCGATACAGATGCAGCATGGCAATCCCACGGGCTCGGAGCGGAGCAATGCCGGTAGGACCAGCCTCCAGACCGGTGGCGATGCGATGAGAACCCGTCCAGGCTGAGTCGAGACCTGCGGCCTCCTGTACCTGATGGTAGTAGGTGCTCTCGCTGGTGATCAACGTTTTGTGACACAGCGCTGCAAGCCTCGTCAGTTCCGCGACCAGGTGAGTGATCACCAAGGCCAGACCTGGGGCGTTCTCCTGCTGAAACTCGCGCAGCACCTTCTGGACATCCTCAGCCTTCAGCATCACCCACAAGCTGACATGTGCATTCACCTTTGCTATCGACGCATATAGATTGAGACAAAACTTCAGAAGGCAGCTTTGCCTCAGGGAGTGAGCCTTTTGTATGGTCGACACAACGAAGCAGAGACGTATTCGTTTGCACCAGTAACCATCAGGCGCCTCCTGCAAATGTCTGGGCCGAATCGTGCTATCTGACCTTGTCCAAGTCTAGATGCGTCCATGGCCAAAGGGCTCATTGGCTTGCCTTGTCCTTTCTCTCTGTTACCGCACCTCCTGATATTTTACCATCTGTGATTGTACGGATATATTGCCCCCACTGTTTGAGGAGCCCTGCGTATTGGACAACCGATTTTTCTTCGCTTATACTGGGAAGAAGACATAGAAGTATTCCTCGTTCCGCATCCTCACGTCATGAGAGTGGAAGCAAGGAAGGAGAGAAGCAATGAGAACGATCCGCATCGGCTCCGGGGCAGGGTATGGCGGAGATCGTATCGAACCTGCTGTGGCAGTGATGGAAAAGGG
>WNGM01012402.1_pt1 | contig 11438 bp, 13 predicted proteins | sample 5400571 | NCBI WGS metagenome assembly WNGM01 (sample SAMN13153378, study PRJNA577476) | soil metagenome | isolation source: 100 cm soil or saprolite under Garry oak tree replicate 2 | place: USA:California | collected 2016-06-15 | reverse complement strand
TTGCTGTCATCGCTCAGGGGCTGAATATCCTTGAATCGATCATCCGCCGCCAACCAATCTTTCAAAAGCGCGCTGAGAGGCTTTGAACTTCTCTTCTGCTGAATTCCTAGGCCAATGTTGACCTTGTCTTCGGATTTTGGAAAGAGCCAGAGATAACCTCCAGGCGCTTTCTCCGCGTCGAGGTAAATGTCGCAATGGAACGGTTCCACCTCGACTCCATCTCTAAGTTTCGCGTTCAGACGCGCTGTTGGCTCTACATCATCCTTGTTGATCTCTTTCTCAATATGACTGGGAATCGGAAGATTCCGGCGAAGCTTAGTGGACATTCCCGAGGTATCTATGATAAGTTTGGAGCGAATCTCGAACGGTCGGTTTACCCCGGGTCCAACTGTTTGCCCGTGCAACCCGACTATCGTTCCGTTCTCTTGAATCAACTCCGTTGCTTGGACATTGCCACGAAATTCAACACCTGCTTTCAACGCATCATCAAGTAATCGTTTTGCGAACTTTGGCCTGTCGAGAACATATCCGGGCCCTTCGAAGGGGACCCTGACTTTCATGTCAGGGGAGTACACGTAGACTGCAGTTACCCTGTTTTCCATCTCGGGCTTGCCGTAGGTAGTCCCTATGCGTTCGTGAATGTACTTGATGTGGTGCTCGCCAACGGCGTCGCCGCAAACCCAACCTAGAACCGTTTTCTTTCCCGCTTCGGTTGGCGGGTTTCGGTCCATGAGGAGAACGCTTACGTTGCCTTTGCCCTTGAGGGCGATCGTGCCGGCTGTCATACAGCCCGCTATGCCGGCGCCAACAACTACTACGTCCCAGTTTTCGGCCAAATTCTTCACGACGTTAGGAGTCTATCGTGGACTCTCGAACACGCTTTAGCCTTTTGCCCCCGAACCCCGCCAATCTCGGGAATTAGCCTTATATCATCTCCGGCGAGGGCGGGTTTTCGAAATGGAGAGATAGCCTGCAATGTCATCCAACCCAAGCGTCGACGCGAAAAAGCCACCTTTCATTGGATTGTGGCTCAAGGCGATGCGGGTCCCATTCTTGCAGGCGACCTTCGTGCCCGTCATACTGGGAGGCGTTGTCGCCTGGGAGACAGTGCACGTGTTCAGCTGGTCAACGTTCTTGCTGACGTTGCTGGGTGCGAGTTTGATCCAGATCGCTAGTAACATGTTCAATGACTATTTTGACTTCAAGAGCGGAAACGATCTCCAGGTTCGACACCAGAACCCGTTCGCCGGTGGCGGACGAATACTGACAGCGGACTGGATTCGGCCATCCACTCATCTGATCGTATCGACCTCTTGTCTGATCCTCGGATCCCTCATAGGATTCTACCTCATCTTCGCGCTCGGACTCTACCAGCTGTTCTGGTTCGGAGTGATCGGTGTCATATCCACTTACTTCTACGTCGGCCCTCCCTTCAAACTGGCCTACCGAGGAGTCGGAGAATTTCTCGTCGGCCTCAATTTCGGACCCGTAATGACCCTCGGCGCCTACTACGTTCAAACCAAATCCCTCGCATCCGCGACGGTTCCGCTACTTGCGTCTATTCCAGTCGGATTGCTCATTGCGGCGGTCTTGTGGATCAACGAGTTCCCCGATATGGACGCTGACAAGGCCGTTGGAAAGAAAACTCTCGTCTTGAGGCTAGGCTACCTCAGGTCTGTTGCCGTCTACGTCGGACTATTGGCAACGTCATACTTTCTACTGCTCCTATATGCGGTTCTGAAGGTCTTCGTCTCCTTCCCGATCACAAGCTTCGCAACACTCATTGCATTGTTCAGTCTACCGTTTGCTCTGAAGGCAGTCAGGATACTGAGGGCTAATTACAAAGATCCACATGCGATAATTCCTGCGAACGCTAACACGATAATTCTCCACCTGACCTTCGGCCTCCTCGCAATCGTCGGCTTTGTAATCGGAGGACTGGCCGGGCTTTAACATCCCCGTCGCAGGTTCAGATCTTGTTATATTCACACTATCAGCGAATCGGTTCTTGATACCGGGCGATGGCGCGGACAAGTATGGTGGACACGGTGCAGAAACAGAACGCTAGCCTTGAGGATCGCGTGTTCAAGCTCAAGCTACAATGGATGATGGCGAAGGATGAGAATGAGCGGCGCAGGATAAGCGAAGAGATCAGGCGTCTCATCCAGACGACACCTTCAAAATAGCCCGTTAGTTCGCCTCTGCACCATCTCGTGGGACGGGTCGTTACGGACCAGCGAATCACTGTTAAGCTATCAACCGCTCTGGCGTTCGGCCCGATCGGAATAATCTGGGCTTTTCTTCCGATACAGCTGCGCTTCCTTGGGGCCTCGTTCTCACTAATCTCTCTAGTTGCGTTCATTCCGGCGATCGAGACGATTGTCCTCTCCCCGGTCTGGGGAGGGATTCTGGACTCTACGGGAAAGGGGACTAGGATTCTCGTTGTATCGTTCCTTGTGCAAGCTGTTGGATTCTCTCTTTTCCCGTTTCTGAAGGATCCTGCACAGTTCGTGTTCGTGATTGCGCTGATGGGACTATTCTCCTCAAGTTTCATTCCCATCTTTGCCGCACTGGCGACCGACAAATCCACCCAGTACGGCCGGGCTATCGGAGAATTCTGGGCAGCCGCCTCAGTAGGCTATGCATCGGCAACCCTAATCGGCGGAGTACTATTCCAATTCCTTGACCCAATCTATCTTTACGTTCTCGGAGCTCTCTACGGCTACTCAGGAATCCTGGTCATTTCCCTCCTAGCCAAACAAGGGCTTACCATCGCGAAATCCGTGATTCGCCCCGAGGGATATTGGAGTCTTCTCAAGCAGAGAAATATTGGAATTCTCTGCGGCGTATCAATTCTCGCTCTCGTTTCGTCCTCCTCATTCAACAGTTTCTTCACAATATACTTGGTGGATTCCCTGAGCGGGTCCCGGTTGATGGCGGGACTGGCCGCAACCGCGACCACACTCTTCGGGGCGATCGCTTTTCGGGTCGTCGGTCCCTTGGACGATAGGATTGGTAGGAAGCCTGTGTTCCTCTTGGGCGCTGTGGGATATGCGATCTATTTTGCGACGATTTACTTTGTCACCAACACTGTTGTGGTGACTAGTTTGTGGACTCTTCCAATCTATCCGTTGATCCAGGCCTCCGCCGCTGCACTGATGTCAGACTACACGTCGATCGCAGACAGAGGAAAAGGACTGGGAATCCTTGAGTCGGCAATTAGTCTCGGGGGCGGCATAGGGCCATTGATCGGTGGAGCGATCGCGGACGCAACACAACTCCAGTCCGTCATTCTCTTCGCGTTCGCAGCGGCCCTCGGGTCGGTAACACTATCACAACTCTTTTTGAGAGAACAGACTCGACATCGACAATCCTCTGATTTCCCACCGGCCAACCCTGCTCCGATTAAATAACCCCGAATCAATCCCGACCATCGCTGGAGAGCCGAGATGAATCCCGAAGCCCAAGAGAGACGGGGATTCTTCTCCAAGATTCCTCGTAAACTAAAATGGCTAATTGTCGCCCTTGTCTTCAACAATGTCGCGATAGGCTACCTCCTTGTCTACCTCACAGCATTCTTTCCCGAACTAAACATCAGCGCAGGCATCGTAGGACTACTCCTCGGGCTAGAGGGAGCAATGGTTCTCCTCTCAATACCCCTCGGAATACTCTCCGACAGGAAGGGGCGAAAGAAACTGCTCCTGACCGGGACCTCTCTAGTTCCCCTTCCTATCATAATGATAGCCCTAACCGTCAACGTCACCCTCCTTGTTGTCGCTGCAATAATTCTTGGAATAGCCGAGTCGGCCGCGCTGTCAACTTGGAACGCGATAATCGCTGACCAGACAAGCCTGGAAAACCGGGACGCCTCCTTCTCCCTCTCATTCATCCTTGGCAATGGAGGCGTAGCGTTCGGGTTCCTACTGCCAACATTCATCCCAGCCATCCAATCTTTGACTGGACTGAACTCGATCACCGTCCATCAGGACCTCCTAGTGCTCGTCGGCCTAGTCTCCGCTATCACGCCGGTCTGGCTGTTTCGCATCCTCAGGGGCTACAAGGAAACTCCAAACCCGTCAAAGCTGATCAGAGGCAAGAATTTCCCGACACTCCTAAAATTCTCCGGGATAAACAGCCTTATCGGACTCGGAGCAGGATTCATAATTCCTCTAATACCAACCTGGTTTTTCCTCAAGTTCGGAACTCCCGACACGTTTAGCGGGCCTCTCCTCTCACTGTCAAATCTCACAATTGCTCTGGCAGCGATTACTAGTCCCCGGCTCTCAAGCAAGTTCGGCCTGCTCAAAGCAATAGTCGCAACGCAAGGATTCTCGACAGTCTTCATGCTAAGTCTCGCATTCGTCCCGGACGTTAGACTGGCTGGGGGACTCTACATCATTCGCGCGGCTTTGATGAATATGTCAGTGCCCTTGCAGGATTCCTATCTGATGGGCATCATGTCCCAGGAAGAGAGGGGACTAGCGAGTTCCATCAACACAGTCGTCTGGAGAATTCCGAACAGTATAACCACTGTTATCGGAGGTTTGATTCTGGCAACAGGGAGCTTCGAGATTCCCTTCTACTTAGCCACCATGTTCTACGTGATCTCCATCACATTGTTCTATACCCAGTTCAAGAATATTCGACCTCAGAGCTAGCTGTGATCTCGGCGCGAAGCATCTTTTTAGACAGCGGACAACAGGCTGGAGTGGAGGCAAGTGTAACGTCCCAAACTCACAGTCCCAGCACGACCATATCGCCTAGAGATGTTCTGAAAAAATACGACGTAATCGCTGTGGTGGGTGCTTCCAAGAGCCCTGAGAAGGAGGCCTATACGGTCCCCGCGTACATGAAAGAACATGGTTACACGATCATCCCGGTAAATCCGACTGCTGATCAGATTCTAGGCGAGAAAGCGTACAAGAGCCTCATGGAGCTGCCCCCGGACTTGGCGAAAAAGGTGGATATCGTGGACGTCTTCCGTCCTAGCGAAGAACTTCCACAGGTTGCACAACAAGTTATAGAGATGCGGAAGAAGTATGGCAGACCGTTCGCTACGTGATGAACGCCTGCCTCAGAGTCGTCCACAAACTATTGTAGAAACTAGCCAGTTGTAACCTGCTTTCCCTTCACTAGCCAACCCCGCTGATGAGTTGTAGGGGTTACTGACATTGCAAAGCCGAGTTCGGCCATACGTATGCCGACCTCGAATGGATCCCAGTCCCTTGATCGGGATTGGTTGGAGTTCAGTTCTTTGGTAAGAGTGCCCGTTGAAAGCGCATCCTCCTCCAACAGTTTCTTCTCTCTACATTTCGCAATTGCAAAGAGGACTTCTTTTTGGAATGGCGTCACATGACTTTACCTGAGGATTCCAGGTTGCTCTCCTACACAGCTGGTTCTTGGTGCTTTCATATGAAGTTCAACATAACTTCTAAGGCACTGGCAACGAGACTTCGTTTGGAGCAAGAGGACCTCAGTCGAGAGTGAGAGAGAATGGATGAGATCCTGATACTCAACCTTGTAGGAACTTTCGCGTTCGGCTTGAGCGGTGGAATAGTTGCTGTCAGGAAGAAAATGGACCTATTCGGGGTCCTAGTGCTATCAGTAGCAACCGGGCTTGGCGGTGGAATAATGCGAGACCTAATCCTCGGGCACACTCCCCCGATGACGCTAGTTGACTGGCGCTATTTGGCCGGTGCTGGGGTCGCGGGACTCGTGGTCTTCTTGGATTTCCGCCAAATCGTCCGATGGAATCGCTTCGTTATCGCCTTCGATGCAGCAGGCCTTGCTATCTTCACCGTCACGGGCACTACCATAGCTCTTACCGCTGGGCTCAGCCCGGTGCCAGCCGTGTTGTTGGGAATGCTCACAGGTATTGGTGGAGGAGCTCTAAGGGACATACTGGCAGCGGAAGTCCCGCTGGTGCTGAGGAGTGAGATTTACGCCGTTGCCTCCTTGCTTGGAGCAATCATAATCGTTCTGGCCAATCAAGCACAGATACTGGGACCCCCAGAGGAGATCCTGGCCGCCGTAGCAACATTCGCTCTTCGAATGGTCAGCGTTCGGAGAGGCTGGAAGATCCCAATCGCCCACCCGGGAACACGATAGGGCTTTGCTCTCTCTGATCTAGATCATTTCGATGTTATCGGGGAGTACGCCTAGCTTTGCGAGTTCGTTCTTGGCTTGGTCTCGATGGTCTCCGTGGAGGATGATGCGGCCGTTTTCCAGGTCGCCGCTGGTTCCGAGGTTTTGCTTCAGCCGGTGTGCAAGTCCGGGCAAGTCGATGCTATCCCGGATTAGATCGTGGGGCTGGACAACGGTCACGAGCCTTCCGGAATGATGCGTCTCCAGCCGGATGACAAAATGGGCGGATTCCCGATCAAGATGCTTCAATATATCGCGGAAGTCGAGATCTTCAGTTTCCGTTGACAAGGACGACGTCGCTATTGAGGGTGGGTCGAGTCTCTTTTACCTTCCGCGTGCTGGGCTGTCGCAATCCTCGTTCTGGATGGAACGGTTAATTGAAAAACCTCATACTACCCCCAGGGTATCAGGGGGCGTCACGTCTTGAACCAAAGTCTAAACGATGACCCCTGGCTTGGGACACTGGAACGCTTCCCCACGGTCTACCATGCTCGGGCTTCGTGGCTTTACGATATCAACACTGAGAGTTTGCAGAAGGCAATCTTCGCAGGCCTCAGATCACTTGCTCAAGAGAAAAAACCTCTAGAAATCACGGTCGCTGACATTCCCGGATACCAGCCGGGAGGAGTCGTGTTCAAGTTCGGAGTCGGTAACAAGGACGGGTTCGACATTCTTGACGCAAAGGAGGTGGAGAGAGTGGTTCATCGGATAGAGGAGAGAGGAACGTTCAGAACCCTGGATCTAGTCTTTCACCTTCACTACTCTCTGGATGATGGTAAGAGACACAAGGTTCACCAAGACCAGTACTTGGCAAGGCTGACCTTCCAACCCGGCCGGGTAGAACTCTTGCTCCACCACTTGAAGGGAGTCAGAAGGATCGCCCCTGACGAGCTAGTCCGCATCCTCCTCTCTGCGACCAACCACGAATTGGGTCAAAACAAATATCCAGAGCTAGAGCTTGAGAGTCTAACAAGTAGCTAGCGTTATGCGGCCACGCCTAGGACCTAGCACTCCTGAATCGTTTCGCCCAACCGTAGGCCATACCGGCTACGGATCCAATTGCCCCACCAATGAGGCCCGAAAATGAAATGGCAGGTTGACCAATCACGATCGCCAAAATGGCGGTAGAAAAAGGGGAGAACAGGAGGACCATCAGGATCCCAAACTGCATGCGTGTTAACGGCGAGCGGTGGCGCCTTGGGTCCACCCTCATTGCGAAGGAGAACGGCACTATCCAAATTGCGGCAACAGCCCAGAAAGAGAACGATAGGCCGAAATCCCTATTCAAGGACGAGAGGGTGAACACAAGAAACGATATGAAAACGACAGACAAGATCGGCTCGACAAACGGGGAGTCACGGAGTCTCACAATGCTCTCGCCTCTTTTGCCTAGCTAGGAGAATATCGGAGCTCACTAGTTTACTACAGGTAGGAATCGGTCTTCGGTGACCGAGGAGCTGAGCTGCCCGAATATTGGCAGTTGGTATCCGCAGTTCGTGCATCTGTTCTTGTCGTCTAGGTTCCATCCGGTTATGTCGAATCCGTATCTTTTGATGGCTATGTTCTTGCATTCTGGACAGTAGGTATGTTCCCACGGATGCCCGGTAACATTCCCGACGTAGACGTATCGCAATCCCTCTTCTCTCGCTACTCTGCAGTGCTCTTCCAGAGTCTTCACAGGAGTACTGGGTAGGTGCATGAGCTTGTAGTCAGGGTGGAATCTGAGGAAGTGGACAGGCACGTCGGGTCCTAGGTTGTCGTAGAGCCAGCGGCTCAGCTTCCGAGCTTCGTCGAGGTTGTCGCCAATCTCGGGGACGATGAGATCCGTGATCTCGATGTGGGTCTTTCCCCTGTCCCTAATCTCTTGTATTGTCTGGAAGATTGGTTGCGCATCTGGTATTCCGATATACTTTCTGACAAAGTTCGTTTCTCCGCTGCCTTTGAAGTCAACTGTTATGCAGTCTAGAAAATCATCCATCATCGCAACCGTGTCCGGAGTATCGAATCCGTTTGAGACAAAAATGTTGATGAGTCCGTTTTTGCGGGCTTCGACCCCGATGTCGCGGGCGAACTCCATGAAGATCGTGGGCTGATTATACGTATACGCCAAACCCTGACAGCCATGGCTCAGCGCCAGGCTGACAACGTCAGGAGGCATGAGATCGGTTCCTTCCACTTTTCTTCGCTGGCTAATGTCAAAGTTCTGGCAGTAAGAACAAAGCCAATTACAGCCAGTCGTGGCGATAGAGAATATTTTCGATCCGGGCATGTAGTGGACTACGGGCTTTTTCTCGATCGGGTCAATATGCCCTGTGATCACTTTTCCGTAGACTAGGAGTTGGAGTTTTCCGCCGATGTTTTGTCGGACCCCGCAGAGGCCCACTTTTCCCTCGGGGATGTTGCAGTATCGGGCGCATGCTGTGCATCGGACCCTTGAATCGGCCAGTGGCTGGTACAGGAGTGCTTCCTTGATCGTTGATTTCACCAGGGATCGGCGGGAAACGGATTTGAACCCGCCTTTGCAATAGGCATATTGACCCGTTCGGCTTGAAATTGCTTTCCTTACCCTGTAGGCGATAGGCTTGCAGGAAACCCTCTACCGGCCAGCACGAAGCGAACAGAGCCACGAGGTATCGTGCGAGATCTGCAAAGGAAACCGGCTAGTTTGCGTCCAAAACTCTTCCCGCTGCCCGGTCTTCCTCCGGGCGAAGAGTCTGGTTGATATCGAGAAGATGGTTGGGAAGACCGAGTTTTTCGGACCCTCTCCTCCAGGCGTCTTCCTGGGCAGCTTTGGTTATCCGAACCTTCTAGCAGGTCCTCTCGTTCCAGTATTGCAGGAGCCGGACCCGTCCTTGCTCGATTCGCCGGACCGGTGGCTTGACAAGTCGATAGACGAGCTGTTACGATACCGATTCGGCTTGGTTCGCGGGAAATCCACGGTAAGGGTCCAGGATGCCCGTAACCCGGACAAGACTTTGTCACTTGTCCAGGAGATTGTGATGTCAGAGACCCCGACTGACACCGAGCTGGTCTTGAAGAAAAAACCGTACGTGAGAATCAACCTTCTAACAAGAAGCTCGCCTCACGGGCCGTCAGGAGTTGTAGAACGGCTCAGCCTGGCCAGCAACCCAGATGTCCCCCGGCAAATCGACAAAGTCGTATCCGACACTGACCTTCCCGCCAACGAAGGGGCTCAATCTCTCTACCACAATGGAATATCGCAGCAGCACATTGTCAGAATGTTCTCCATCGGTCTCTTAGGAGCCAGCAGGACACGTAGGCTAGTCCCGACTGAGTGGAGCATTACTGCGATTGACGATATTCTAGCGAAAGACCTTCGGAGAAAAGTACTGGATCATCCTCGGCTGGATGAGTTTCGATTGTTCAGCGCCCACGCCGTTGGCAACAACGTGCACGTAATTCTTCTCCCGACAAGCTGGATGTTCGAAGCTCTGGAAGGCTGGTTGACCGGGCCAAGACCAGAGGTCTTCGGCGACTACGAACTCAACAAGGGAAGGAAAGACTATCCCAACAGCATCGCGGGTGCCTACCATGCCTCACGGCTTCCCGTCCTCGAGTATCTCAACAAGATTCGACGACAGGCAGGAGCAGTCGTCTTTCTCGAAGTGACAAAGGAATGGGTTCCACTTGGAGTCTGGAGGTTCAGAGAACTCGCTAGAAGAGCGCTTACCGGAGACCCGTCCAGGTTCACGACCCTAGAAGAAACTCTCTCGGAGGCAAGGAAGAAACTACTGATTCCCTATCGAAATTGGGCGAGTGCGAGCCGTTTGCTAAGCTACTACAAGGCGCAGAAACAACTGTCTCACTGGACGTGACCCTTTGACTTAGGCTGAGTTCCTTTCGATTATGCGCTCGATCGGACTAAGTAACAATACGACAATTAACTGGGCTGCGGGAGAACACAAAACGGAAGTATGACACTGATCGGGAGTAGCGAGCTATCACCGAATCGACCGTTCTTCCTCGTCTATCTCCTTCCCTTAATCGTGGAAGCCGCGATCATCGTTAGTTTTGTGACAGGCTTTGTCTCGGTGGATTCTGGCTTTGGTCCATATGGGCCATCGTACGGTTTCCCTTTCGCGTATAGGACCACCTATTGTGAACTCCTTCCTTGCGCATATTTCTTGGACTGGTCTGTGTTCTGGGTCGATGTGATCTTTTACGTAGGTCTCCAATACATACTGATAATCTTCTACGGTGCGCACATTGGAAAGTTTCCCCGTCCATCTTTGAGCCAGCTTCAAGACGCGAGACTGGCCTTTCCTTTCGGACTGGCCTTGTTTGCTTGCACCATGATGATATCTGCGCCACTGTTTACCGTTCCATCGACACATCTTGCAGACACTGTCTGTCTTGATCCTTCTCCATGTTTGACCCGGCAGAACTACTACAGGTCGATTTGGAACCTCATTGGAACTATCTGGACTTTCTCCGCCTTCATCACCTTGTTCGTTGGGCTGATGATTGGACTGGTCGGAAATTTGGGTCGCGAGTTCATGGGCGCAGTTCTCGTAGGTCTGGCAGGAGTCTACATCTCAGGAGTTGAGATACTCTTGACCTCCGGAGTGACAACCTATCTCAATCTAAGTTCAATGCAAGTCCTCGAGATTGCCTTCAGCCTCTCGATAGCTCCACTTCTGGTCTTTCTCAGCGCTTTGATACTCGTTACCAACAGAATACCTTTCACTTTCAGCAGAAACAATTGATACCCACACGCATTATGGACGAAGTCCTGGCTGGGTTCAGCGGCTTTCACCGAAGACAGAACGCAGGTTCCGGCCTACCTATTCTACTATAAGCAACGGTGGTTTCTGGATCGGTACGTGGGTTCCTAGTTTGATGAAAGGATACACGCGGACAGGTGATAGGGGAGAGACGGGTCTCTACGGCGGGACCCGGGTTGGAAAGGAGAACCCGAGGGTGGAAGCGTACGGGGCGGTTGACGAGCTGAATTCGCAGATAGGATTGGCCAGAGCGATTGTAAAGGATGCGAAGACCAGGAAGATTCTGAAAGGCGTTCAGGAGGACCTCTTCACATTGGGCGGAGATCTTGCCTCGGAGCTTGTCACCGCAAACGTTCCACGCATTGGAAAATCCCATGTTGATAATTTGGAGAAGACGATTGATTCGATTCACAGCGAACTCAAGCCTCTCCGAAGATTCATCCTTCCAACAGGAAGCGTTGCTGGGGCCCAACTTCACGTGGCGAGAGCAGTCTGTCGGAGAGCTGAGAGACGGGTTGCAGCGTTGGCCAAGATAGAACCGATTAATCC
>WNGM01004171.1_pt1 | contig 11444 bp, 10 predicted proteins | sample 5400571 | NCBI WGS metagenome assembly WNGM01 (sample SAMN13153378, study PRJNA577476) | soil metagenome | isolation source: 100 cm soil or saprolite under Garry oak tree replicate 2 | place: USA:California | collected 2016-06-15 | reverse complement strand
TGTTCTTGCAGGCCAAGGAGGCCCAGCCGTCGGTTCTGGCGGAGTACTGCGGGCGCAGCCAGTACACCAACCAGGGCGAACGTGTCGTCGCCGGTCAGCACCTGATGCAGGCCGAAAGCGACATCTTCCTCGGCTGGACCCGCGCCGCCGGACCGGACAAGGCAGACCGTGATTTCTACGTCCGCCAGCTGAAGGACTGGAAATGGTCCGCCCCGATCGAGCTGATGGTCCCGGCGGGCATGACCATCTACGCCGGCCTGTGCGGGTGGACCCTGGCCCGGGCGCACGCCCGCTCCGGTGACCGCGTCGCGCTGGCCGCCTACCTCGGCGGCTCCGCCCGGTTCGACCAGGCGATCGCCGACTTCGCCGAGACCTACGCCGACCAGAACGAACGCGACTACGCCGCGCTCCAGGCCGCCGTCAAAGACGGCAAGGCCGAAGCCACCACCGAAATCTAAGAAGCATCCGGTGCCCAACTCCATTCGCTCCCTCTGATGACGAGCGCTGGCAAAGGTCAGCGCCGCCTTGCCCGCTCGAATAGCCGAAAGCCATCGCACTAACTGTCACTCAACTGGAGGTTGATAATGTCCGGACTGCTCTGGTCTCTCTTCGGGTTCTTTTGCCTGATTCTCTTGGTGGCGCTGGCCTTCTGGCCTGCGCGCGTTGCCCGGCGCAAAGGGCACAGCTGGCTGCTGTTTTTCATCTTCAGCCTGTTCCTTTTCTTCCCTGCGCTGATCGTGGCGTATCTCGTCCGGGACCGGCGTCCCCTCACCGCCTAACCGTCTCAGCTGTCAGCTCATAGGAACGAACTGATGCGGGTTCGGGCAAGCCGTCTACCTTTGGCGGGCCGATCGCGATCCCGGACTGCACGCGGATGGCGGAAGGCGGACCGTAAGAAAGGATCATGATGGACTCGGCAGTGAAGCCCTCGGTTCTGTGCGTCTATTTCACCTACACCCAGCAGACCCTGAAGGTGGTGGAGGTGATGGGGGAGGTGCTCCGGGCGCGCGGCTGTGACGTGGAATTGGCCGCGATCGAGTTCACCGATCCCCGCTACGAGAAGCGTTTCAGGGAATTCCCGATGCCACGGCCGTTCCTGGAGGTCGTGGCAATGATCCCGGCGGAACTGCGCCGCCGCCCGGCGAAGATCGCGATCCCTGACGTGGTGACCGGACGAGACTATGACCTGGTGTGCATCGGCTCTCCCACCTGGTGGCTGTCCACGGACGTCCCGATCCGCTCCTTCCTGGAGTCGGACACGGCAAGCCAGGTGCTAAACGGTAAGCCGTTCGCCGCCGCCGTCTGCTGCCGCCGGTACTGGCGGCACAACCTCAAGACAGTGCGCAGACTCGGGACCAAGCACGGCGGTGTTTTCGCCGACGGCATTCACTTCCGCTACCAGGGAGGCCAGGTGCGCTCGCTACTGTCGCTGCTGAGCTACCTCGGGTCGGGCGAGGACCGCAAGCGCTATCTCGGCGTGAAGATACCGCCGACCAATATCCAGGACTATCACCTGCAGGCGGCACGGAAATTCGCGGACGGGCTGGCAGACCGCCTGGCAGGAACCGGCAAGCCTCAATAGCCGGAAAGGACCCGGGCTCACCTGCCTGCCCTGGTGTGACGACCTGGCAGATCGTGTACATGCCGCCGGCAGGCGGGCGAACAAGGAAGGGGTCATGAACGGGGCCGCGACGTCATCACCGGCCCGCCGCCGCCGTGGAGCAAGGAGGGCCGAACGCTGGTAACTCCCAAGACGGGCCTCTCGCGGCCTTCCGTCGTTGGCCGGGTCGTGTAACCCGACTTTTATCACCGGGTCGGGTTCCGCTCGGGTGTAGTGCTGTGGCCTGCAGGTTTGCGGGCGGAGACCGGCGGATTTGCGCACTAACCGGGACTCGTAGTCTCGTCGGGTGGCATACGTTCGCACGTGAAGACGGCCTCGGGAGCGGTCGCGGTCCAGATCGTCTGGTCCTCCCGGCGTGGCTCGCGGAGCATCGAGCACGTGGGCTCGGCGCATGTTGACGGGGAGTTGGAGGCGCTCAAGGCCGCGGCGCGGCAGCGGCTGGCGGCTGGGCAGGGTGAGCTCGGCCTGGGCCTGCCTGCCGGGGCTTCGCCCGGCGGGCCGTGGTTGCGGGAGTGGTTCCCCGGCCCCTGGTATCTCGAAGGGCACACCGCGGCCGAGCATCCCGGTTGGGCGGCCACCTACGAGCTGCTCCTGCCGTATCCGAACCAGCGCCAGCGGGTCGTATACCGCCGAGTCGATTGGCTCACGATCCTGCGTCTCCGGTACTTCCCGGAAATCACGATTGGGTTCACGGGGGACATGTGCCAAGCTTGGCGGCGTAACCGTAAGTCCGCGGGGGGCCGCCGTGCAGATGCAGGAAACCGTCTGGGGCGAGCTGTCACGGTCGTCCAAGAGTGCTCTGCGGTGGGCGGGGGCGATGGCACGTACACGCGCCGACCGGGCCGGCGGGTCGGTCGACGAGGCCCAAGTCGACGAGTTCGACCTGCTGGTCGGCATCATGCTCGCGCACCCGGGCCTCAGCGAGCCCCGCCAGCTATTGGCGCACATCGGCGCCTCCGCGGCCGATGTGCTTCCGCCCGACTACCCCGTACCGGGGAAGGACCTGGAGCGCTACGGCGCCCAGATTCCCGCCGACCAATCGCCCGAGCTCACCCAGCCCCTGAACAGCGCCGTCCTGGCCGCCGCCAAGCAGCCGCGCGGCAAGGACAATGTCGTTGAGCTCAAGTCGCTCTTCGGAGGTCTGCTCAACGATACGAACCGTGTCGCCAGCGCGTTCCGCGACCTCCTGGGGAAAGCCGGTCTGCCCTCGGTCGTCGATGGCTACCGCAAATACCTGAGCGACTCGTCGTCGAGTGACTACGCCGCGTTCCTCACCCGCGTCTACCCGTATCGGGCCGCCCCCGTCGAGGTCCCCGACTACAAGGCGGACAGGGCGACGACCGGCGACGACCTCGTCGACATTCGGGCCGAGGTCGACGCCTTCGCCTACTTGCTCGCTTCCCGGAGTCTCAAGCCGCCACTGGCGGTCGGGCTGTTCGGCGCCTGGGGCTCAGGCAAGACGTTCTTCATGGAATCCGTACAGGAGCGCATCGCCCAGCTCGTGGGAGGCAAGGAGGCGCTCCAGACCCCGCAGGAGGCGCTCCCATTCTGGAAGCAGATTGTCCAGATCAATTTCAACGCGTGGCACTACGTCAAGGGCGACCTGTGGGCCAGCCTCGTGGAGCACGTGTTCTCCGAGTTGCGCGTAACGCGCGACGAGGACGACAGCGAGCTCGCCAAGCGGCAGAAGCATTGGCTTGACCAGATTGAGGCCAAGCGCCAGGAGCGCAGCGACGTCCTGGGTCAGCTCGACGGCAAGAAGTCAGCACAGGAAGACGCGCGTTCCGAGTTCCAGGAGGCCCTCGTCACGAGACAGCAGGAGGAGCAGAAGCTCGCGGAAGCCCAACAGCAAGCGCGTGCCGACGTGCTGCTCCAGAGCTCGAAGGATGCGGCGAAGGAGGCCCTCGCGGACTTTGCCGACAGGGCCACCGAGGGTACGGCCGGCGAGGCGCTGGGCGCGATCGGCGACCTGCGCGCTCAGCTCCAGCGTGCCCCAGTGGCCGTCGGCGCCTACCCGTGGGACAAGGGCAAGACCTTCCTCGCGTTCGGCGCCCTGCTCGCCGTGCCGCTGCTCGTCCTCGTCCTGTCCCAGGTCGAGAGCATCCCGCCCGTCGCGCAGGTCTTCGCCGGAGTGAGCGCCGCGCTGGCGGTCGTGGCCGGCGCCGTGCGCTCGGTCACGTCATGGACGAAAGCGCGACTCGACAAGCTGGCAGAGGCCGAGGCACAGATCAAGGCCGACGCCGAAGAGCAGCGGCGCGAGCTCGACGAAGCAGTGACGGCAGCGAAGGCTCGTGTCGCGGAGGCCGACGCGACGGTCGAGAAGCTTTCCGCCCGCGACAGCTCCCTAGACCGGGAGATCGCCGCCCTCGAACAGCAGGCGAAGTCGATAACCTCAGGTCAGATCCTCGGCGAGTTTGTGGCCGAGCGCGTGGGCTCGACCGACTACCGCAACCTGCTCGGCATCGCAGCGCTGATCCAGCGCGACTTCGATGCGCTGTCGAAGCTCATCGACGAGCAGAACGAGGAGTTCCTGCGAACCGACAAGGGCGGCGAGCCGCCAAAGCCGGAGACGCTCAACCGCATCATCCTCTACATCGACGACCTCGACCGGTGCGAGCCGGAGCGCGTCATCGACGTCCTCCAGGCCATCCATCTCCTGCTCGCGTTCCCGCTGTTCGTCGTCGTCGTGGCCGTCGACTCCCGCTGGCTGGCTCACTCCCTCGAGGAGCACTACCCGGCGCTGACCATCTCGCCGAAGAGCCCTCCGTCCGGCGACGGGGACGAGATCGACCAGCCATCGCCCTCGGACTATCTCGAGAAGATTTTCCAGGTGCCGTTCTGGATCGAGCCCCTCGGCGATCATGGGCGAAGATCACTCGTGCGCGGCTTGCTCCAAGGGAACCTCGCCACGACCGCCCGCTCGGACCAGCCGGTCGAAGGCGTCGAGTCGCTGGAGTACTCCAGCGACTCCGAGGCGATGGTGCGCGCGATGTTCGGTCGGACCCGAGCCGTCCGCATGCAAACCGCCGCTCTCAGCGTCACGGCGGCCGAACTTACTTTCCTCGACGAACTTGCTCCTTTGCTGGGCGACACACCCCGGTCGATCAAGAGGTTCGTCAACGTCTACCAGCTGCTCTGCGCCCTGCCGTTGCCGCCTGGCGTGGAATCGCCACTGTACGAGGAGGCGGTCGCCTTCCTCCTCGCGACTTCGGACGGTCTGCCCAAGTTGTATGCGGCGCTCTCCGAGGAGGTCCAGAAGTTGTATGCGGCGCTCTCCGAGGAGGTCAAGAAGAGGAGTACCGGGGCAACGCTCGCCACCGCGGTGGCTGACGCCCGACAGAGAGTGCCCGCCGAGGAGATGGCGCGCTACGACGCGTGGGCGACGCAACACCCTGGCCTCGTGGCCACTGGCGTCGAGAAGCTCCTTGAGCCCGCGCGACGCGTCAGCCGCTTCTCGTTCCGGTACTAGAAACCCCGACTTTATCACGATCATGGAATCTCGCGGGGTGCAGGGTGCTGGCCTGCGGGTTCGCTGCCGTGAGGCCTGAAGTTTGCGCACTAGCCGGGGGTACTGGGGACGCCCTAACCAAGATCAGCAACACCAGCTGAGCTGCGCACTAGCTTGATAAAAGTCGGGAAGGAAGGGGTCATGAACGGGGCCGCGACGTCATCACCGGCCCGCCGCCGCCGTGGACCAAGGAGGGCCGAACGCTGGTAACTCCCAAGACGGGCCTCTCGCGGCCTTCCGTCGTTGGCCGGGTCGTGTAAGGGCGCCCAGGCGGCAAATGTGCGCTTCCAACGTGAAGCGGCAGTCGCGGGGGGTGATGCTAGGCCAGGCAGATGCCCGGGACGGCGACCTTGGTGAAGACGTGCGGCGCGGCGATGGTGCCGTCGGGGTAGGCTGCGGCGCGGGCCTGGAACTCGGGCGAGCCGAACGCCCGGCCGAGCGCCTGGGCGGACTCCCAGACGGCCACGTTGATGAAGGTCGTGCTGCCGGCGGTGCCGCGGTGCAGCTGGGTGGAGATGAATCCGGGCTGCTGCTTCATGTATGCGGCGTCGTCGGCCCATGCCTGCAGGAAGCGCTCGGTGTCGCCGGGCGCCAGGTTGAACTGGTTGATGAGCACGACCGGGCCGTCGTCTTGGTGTAGCTGCCGGGCGTAGGTGGCGTGGTCGTCCATCTCACGGAGTTTCATCGTCCTCATCTCTCTTTCGGCCCGGTTCGGGCGGTCATTTCCAGCCTGTCGCTGAGGTCATGCAGCAGGCGTGCGGCGGCTTCCAGGTCGGAGATCTTCAGCCCCGCGGAAAGCTCGTTGATCCAGCTGATCTGCCGCCGGTCGAGCGCTGCGTACTTCTGGGCGCCGAGTTCGGTCAGCCGGATGAGCGGTGACCGGCGGTGGTCGAGGTTGTCGCCGGTTTGCGCCAGCGCCTCGGCGAGCAGCCGGTTGACCGATGCCTGGACTGCCTGCCGGGTCAGGCCCATCCGCCGGGCGATCTGGGGAACGGTGAGCGGCCGCCTGGCCAGTGCCACGGCTCCGAGCACCTGCCAGCGTGCCGCGGTGAGTCCCTCTTCCGCCGCCAGCTGGTGGCCGGCGGCGAGCAGCAGGCCGTTGGCGCGGAACGTGGCCAGCACGACCTCGGTCGCGGCGTCGCCTTCCCGGGTGCGGGCCCGGTCAGGAGTCATGACAAGAGCTTGTCATCTTGACTAACTCCTGTCAATTAGATCAGTTGAGGCCTGTATGGCCGTAGCAGTGCCTGAACGGTGCAGAACGTCTCCTTCTGGGCGGCCTCGCTCACGATCGCCGAGCGGCGATCCCGCGCCAGAACGGCGGATCGGGGCTCGGCCGGGCGACGGGCATCGCCGCGCCGCGCCAGCGTCCTCAGTCAGGAACCGTGGTCTGAACGTTAGCGGCGCTAATGAGATTCGGGGAGCCAAACGGGGAGCCAACGACGGCAGACTTCAGGCGGCACCCAGCACCGTCCGGCGATTGCCGGTGCAGGTGAATGGCACATGCAGCCACATGCAGCGCCATCCCGCCACGTCCGGATAGCGCCTCCTAAGCAGTAGGCCGCGCGTTCGAGTCGCGCTCGGGGCGCAGCTCAAAGTATAAATTTCGAATTTACATTCTTCCATGGGAAGCCATGCCGGGGAGCCAACGCCCCGGCCTGCTGCCGCAGCCGGGCCGCCCAGTCCGCCGCGGCCGACCCTGCCAGCACACAGATCTCGCGCAGCTGGTGCCAGCACCCAAAGTCAGCCAGTGACCGCCGCAGGCCCGGCAGCGAACTGGGCCCACCGCCCCAGCGCACGGCCCGGATGGCCGGGAGCGCCGTCACCTTGAGTGACAGCAACTGCGATACCTGCGTGCCCGCAGACACGCCTGCCGATTATGAGCGGTAGGCAGCGAATGTCGGGAGCGCTCCGGAAGGTGCGCAGATCGTCCAGTTCGGGCGCCTCGACCGTGTCATGTGATCATCGCCGATCGCCGTGCCGTTGACGGCCATCCGAGTCGATGTCAGTGCCGTTGGCCAGTTAGCGAAGGCGATCCCCACCCACTGGGCATGTGCACCGAGGTGAGACGCGCAGAATGATCGAATAGGTAGAAGATTCTCTTCAGGATCGAGCCACAAGCTGACGCCACCATGGAGGAACCGGATGCGAAGAGGCAGCGGCCAGGCCGACGATCCGCCAGCAGTCGGCCAGCAGGCCGAGCCGGCTATCAGCTCCCCGTTCTCTACCACCCGGTTGGTCGTTTGGCATAGCGATCTCGCGGCTTGGCTCGACCGGCTTGGCTGGCTCCGAACTCTGAGCGACTGGCTGACCGCTGTGCTGGGGCCAGTCCGCGAACGGCACCAGGACAATCTTGTCCTTGAGCTGCTGCATGGCGGCCGATGGGTCGGCCACCCGCTGCACCCGGCACTTAGCGACCTGCCCATCGGGCTGTGGGCGGGCGTCATGGTACTGGACGCTACGGACCGTGACCCAGCTCCCCGGCGCGGAATCGACGCCGCAGGCATGCTTAGCGCGGCCGGCATCCTGGCCGCGGGCGCTGCCGCCCTGACCGGTCTGAGCGACTGGACCGTCAGCAACGATCAGGACCGCCGCGTCGGGCTCTTCCACGGCCTCCTCAACACGGTGGCCCTTGGGCTGCAAGGTGCCTCCCTAGGCACCCGGATGGCCGGCCACCGTAGCACGGCACGCGCTTTGGGCGCGGCCAGCCTCACGGTCACGGCCGCGGCCGGTTACCTCGGCGGTCATCTCGTATTCACCAAAGGTGTGATGGTCAACCGGGTGGCGTGGGCCATCGGGCCGCGGCGGTGGACCCGCGCGCTGCAGGAGGCCGACCTGCCTGACGACTCGCCGACCGCCGTCGAGGCCGAGGGCCGGCAGGTCATGCTGTACCGCCACCGCGGCCGCCTCTACGCCCTCGACAACATCTGCAGCCACGCCGGTGGCCTGCTTAGCCGCGGCACCGTCGCAGACCTGACCGTGACATGCCCGCTGCACGGGTCCCGCTTCGCCCTCGCAGACGGCTGCGTCAGCCGCGGCCCGGCTAGCCAGCCACAACCCGTGCTACCTACCCGGATCCGCAACGGCTGGATCGAGGTGCGCGGCAGCCGGCCGGCCCCCCGGCGGCCCGCAAATGGAAGGACACAGCCATGACGTTCGTAGTCGTCGCGAACCTCGACGACCTAGAGGTCGGCGACACCATGCTCGTTGACGAGCTCCGCGAACCGGTCTGCCTCATCCGCCTCGATGATGACGACGTCAGGGCGATCCACAACACCTGCACCCACCAGCAGCAACCCCTTCACGAGGGCTCCCTCCAGGACGATGACACGCTGGTCTGCGCCGCCCACGCGTCACGCTACGACCTGACCACCGGCGAGGCCGTCGGTGTGTTTGCCTGCGGCCCCATCCCTGTTTACGCATGCATGATCGAAGACGACGCCATTCTCGTCGACATTGAGCAGCAGCTCAACGACGCACCCATCCCTCATCCTCCGTACCACTAAAGCCTAGCGACTCGCAGCCGCCAGGCGGGAAGCCCGGCCCACGTGATTCATCCCGATGATCACAGCCGCACCAGCAGGGCTGGCCGCGCATGCTGAGGCCGGGCACGCCGACGGTGAGGACGGGACGATGGCACGCGGGTGGGCTCATGCCGGTCGGCTAATGCAGGTTCTCATGGGAGGGCATGTGGCGCTCGTCCGGGATAATGTGATCTTGGTGGTGCAGGGCTAGTCCCCGAGCATAGCGCCGGGCAACGTCGGACATCAGTGAGCCATCGTCGCTGGCGCCTACCCCGAAGACTGTGCCCGGATAGTCCAGCGGCCCCATGATGGCGCGGATGCGGTCCCAGTCTCCCGGTGCCACGAGTTCGGCGGGCTGTCCGCCGGCGAACCAGCCCATCGGTACCGCCGCCCCGGCCGGGACTACGGTATTGACATAGACCACCGCGTTGAACTCGACCTCCGCGCCCATTTCGATGCGGGCGCCGTTGAACACCATGGCACCAGTCGCGATCCGGGAGCCGCCTTCGATGACGCAGCCGGTGAGGTGCGCGTGCGGGCCGACGAGTACGTCGTCACCGACGCGGGTTACGTGGCTTGGCACGCCCCGGATGACCGCGTTCTCCATCACGACGCAGTTCCTCCCGATCTCCACGGGGCCACCCTCGGCCGTGATCACGGCGCCGAACAGCACCCGGCTGTGCGGGCCGATGGTGACATCGCCGGCGAGCACCGCCGTCGGCGCAATGTAAGCCGACTCCGATACCTGCGGGATCTTTAGCCGGTGCTCCACGAACATCGCACCACGCCCCACCACTGGCGGCGGAACCGGATATTCATCCGCACTCACATTCATCACCCCATGCCGCTTCCGGCAGAACACATCGTTCATGGGCGCATCCTGTCCGACGGCGCCCCTGTCTCCGATGCTGACCGCGTCCACGCCCGGCGCCTCACCATTGACCCGGACCTTGTCCCACGCTCAACGATAAGGCGCTTGTCGATCTCAACGTGTACCGCATCAGAACTTGACGCCATGGCCGTCACTTGCGGTTCGGCTGGATGAGCCGGTTCCGCCAGGATCGCGGTTCGCAGCTCCTCGTCTGCGCTACCTGATCGCGATCCGGACCTCCGGCTGGCTGCCAGCCGACGCCGGCCACAACGCACCTCGCCAGCCTGGCATTAACGTCCGCTTCACCGTCGGTGAGCAGCACGTCCAGCAGACCGCATTGGTGGTCGCGCCCCAAGATCTCCACCTTGCCGCCTCCCAGCCCGCACGGAATCGGCAGGCACATCGAGCACACCATGCACCGGCCCGGCTCCGCCAGCCTGCCCAATACAGACCTGCGTTTTACGCTCAAGCACGAACGGGTCATCCCTACGGGCGATTCCCTCATGACCCAGAGGCCGCGGGATCAAATCCCGCCCCGCTACGAGGTCAGAGGCCCGGTCGATCTTGGAAGGCCCTTGCATGCCGGATGCCAACGGATTGCTAACGGGACCCGATCTTGTTCGCACGTGGCCGCTGCGCCGCTAGTTCACGCGGCGACTCCTTGCGCAACGCCATCCGCAAAGCCCTGCGGCTCCGTACTGAACTCAAGCCCTGACGTCGCCAGCAAGCGATACGACGCGCACGTTCATCGGCGGCGCACAGGCTCCTGCCCGACCGGGCGCCAGCGCCGGCCTGGCCGGTCCGGGTGCTGTCGGACGACGTCACGACGTCGAGCAGCAGCGCGTGGCGGGGCGCACGCAAGTCAGGGCTCGGGCGGGGCGCCGGGTGACCGGCGGGGGGCAGCGGCGAGTGTCCGCTCGACTCGGCGGTCGGGTACCAGCCACATGAGCGCGACGGTGACGTAGATGGCGACCGACAGCCAGCGGTTGACAACAGCCAGCCCGATCCCGAGAGCATAGAGCAGCGGTGACACCTTTCCCTTGAGGTCGCGGCCGATCGCGAGCGCAAGCGTTGAGGCCTTGCCCTGGGCGTGGATGATCGCGCCCTGCAGTGCGAAGTAGGCCAGCGACGCGGCCAGCAGGACGATGCCGTAGGCGGCTGCGGGCGTGGCGGCGAACTCGTTTTCGCCTAGCCACCCGGTGGTGAACGGGATGAGCGACAGCCAGAACAGCAGGTGCAGGTTGGCCCACAGGACGAGCCCGCTCACGCGTTCGGTCGCCATGAGCAGGTGGTGGTGGTTGTTCCAGTAGATGCCGAGATAGACGAAGCTCAGCACGTACGTCAGCAGCACGGGCAGCGAGTCACCGAGCGCCGACCAGGTCCTGCCATGCGGGATCCGCAGCTCGAGCACCATGACGGTGATAAGGATCGCGATGACCCCGTCGCTGAACGCCTCCATCCGCCCGGTTGGCATACGTAGACGCTAGCGATGCGGCGCTCGTGCCGGCCAGCCGGCGGATGGTGTCGACGGCATTTCATCGGTGGGCCGAGCCGGTCAGCGTTCTGATCGCCTCAGCTGGAGCGCGATGACGAACCAGGCTGGTGACGCAGAATTGGTCATCTCTCGCTCGTTGCCCGCTCCGCCTGCTGTGGTCTGGCAGGGGCTCACCAGTCCTGCGGCGCTGGAGAAATGGTTCTGGCCGCAGGAGAGCTTGGCACGATTGCCGAGGCCGACCTGCGGGTGGGCGGGCGGTACCGGATCGCCGGGCCGCGGGCCGGGATCGGGGTGTCCGGGCGCTACACCGTCGTCCAGCCGGGGTACCGGCTCGGCTTCACCTGGCAATGGGACGATGAGACGCGGGAGTCCCTGGTCAGCATCGAGCTGGAAGAGACCGGCGCCTGGGGCCTGGGGACTGACCTCGT
>WNGM01009124.1_pt1 | contig 11449 bp, 10 predicted proteins | sample 5400571 | NCBI WGS metagenome assembly WNGM01 (sample SAMN13153378, study PRJNA577476) | soil metagenome | isolation source: 100 cm soil or saprolite under Garry oak tree replicate 2 | place: USA:California | collected 2016-06-15 | reverse complement strand
GTTGTCCAGCTCGTGGGCCTTGCAATGCGTGTCCAGGACGGACGTCCCGGGGTCGGTCCCGAAGCGACAGGTACCCGCCTGATGCGCCACGCCGGCGACCCCGATCTCGTTCTTCATGTACAGGTTGCGTGGGATGAGGTGCTCGTGCAGGTCGAGGTGGTCGAGCATCGAGCGGAGCTTGTCGAAGAGCCTCTGCTTGGGCACCTGGTTGTTGGGAATGTAGTTGAGCTGAATGCGACCGTCCCTGGCCAGCGTGATCCGGTTGTCGGGCGAGGGCAGGTCCTCGGTCGAGAGCCAGAAATCGACGGCGTGCTCGGCCACCTTGTCCAGTGTCCAGCCGGGGACGAGCCCGGCCTCGATCGGCTTCTCTCCCCGGTACATCGGGCCCTGGGACTTGCCGACCATCTGGATGTTGCCCATGGGGTATTCCCGTTGGCGAGCCCACGCGGATGGCGGTCGTTGGCCGACTGCAGCAGGAGCTTGGCCGAGTTGGCCGCGCCGCAGGAGACGACGACGATGCCACCGCGATAGCTCTCGGTTTCGCCCTCGCGCTCGACGACGACCTCGGTCACGGCGGTGCCGGCCGCGTTCGTCTTGAGCGTGCGGACGAGGGCATGGGTCAGCAGGGTGACGGTCGGATACTCGATGGCCGGGCGCACGGCGAGCACCTCGGCATCCGATTTCGCGTGGACCAGGCACGGGAACCCGTCGCAGTCCTTGCAGCGAATGCAGCGGCTGAACGGCATTCGCTTCTCGTCGAGCATGATGCCGCAGGGTGCGTGGAACGGGCGATAACCCGCGCGCGCCAGGTCGTCGTGAAGCCGCTGCATGCGCGGCTCGTGCGAGACCGCCGGGTGGGGATACGGCGCGCTGGCCGGCGGCTCGGTCGGGTCTTCCCCGCGTGCGCCGTGTACGTGGTACATCTGCTCGGCCTTGGTGTAGTAGGGCTCCATCTCTTCGTACGCGAGGGGCCAGGCCGGCGAGACACCGTCGTAGTGCCGAATCTCGCCGAAGTCTTCCCGGCGCAGGCGGTAGAGCGCAGCGCCGTACATCTTGGTGGCGCCGCCGACGAAGTAGTGGACGCCGGGCTGGAAGGGCTCGCCGTGCCTGTCGTACCACGTCTCCGTGGAGACGTAGCGGTTCTTCACGAAGACCTCTTCGGCCATCCAGTTCTCCGGCTCGCGCGGCAGCCACCCGCCGCGCTCGAGGAGCAGGATGCGTTTGCCGGACGGGGCCAGGTGACGAGCCAGAGTGCCGCCGCCGGCGCCGCTTCCGATGATGATCACGTCGTAGGTGGTGCTCATGCAGACCCGCCCTTCACTTGAGCTCGTCGATCACGGTGGCGATCAGCCCAGTCCAGCCCGTCTGGTGCGACGCGCCCAACCCGCGACCGGTGTCGCCGTGGAAGTACTCGTAGAAGAGGATGTGATCGCGAAAGTTGGGATCCTTCCGCATTTTCTGAGAGGCGCCGAAGAGCGGCCGGTCGCCGTCCGGCCCCGGCACGAAGATACGCAGGAGACGCCGGGATAGCTCGTTGGCCACCTCGCCGAGCGACAGCAACTTTCCTGAACCGGTCGGGCACTCGACCTTGAAGCCCGGCCCGTAGTAGTCGTCGAAGCGTCGGAGGCTCTCGATCAACAAGTAGTTGACCGGCATCCAGATGGGCCCGCGCCAGTTCGAATTGCCACCGAAGAGCCCGGAGTCCGACTCGCCGGGCGTGTAGGTCACCTGGGAGCGCTGGGTTCCCCACTCAAAGACGTAGGGATGCTCGAGGTAGTGTCGCGAAAGGGCCCGGACGCCGTAGTCCGACAGGAACTCGTCGGGATCGAGCATGCGGGCCAGGATCTTCTTCATGCGGAACGCGCGGGCCAGCGACAAGAGGCGCCGCTCCTTCTGGCCGGGCTCGGCCCAGCGCGACACGAGCGCCGCCAGCTGGGGCCGATGATCGAGAATCCAATCGAGCCGCGCTCGAAAGCCGGGCCAGCGCTCGAGGTGGTCGGCCTCGAGAACCTCGACGGCGAACAGCGGGATCAACCCGACCATCGAGCGCAGTCGCATCGGCCTCGTGGTGCCGTCGGGCATGCACTGAACGTCGTAATAGAAAGCGTCCTTGTCATCCCAGAGCCCGATGCCCCCACCGCCGATGTTGGTCATGGCCTGGGCGATGTAGAGGAAGTGCTCGAAGAACTTGGTGGCGATGTCTTCGTAGGCGTGATCGTCCTCGGCCAGCTCGAGCGCGATCCGCATGAGGTTCAGGCTGTACATCGCCATCCAGGCGGTGCCGTCTGCCTGGTCGATGAAGCCACCGGTCGGCAGCGGGGCGGAGCGGTCGAAGACGCCGATGTTGTCGAGCCCGAGGAAGCCACCCTGGAAGACGTTCCGCCCCTGGGCATCGCGCCGGTTGACCCACCAGGTGAAGTTGAGCATCAGCTTGTGAAAGACGCGCTCGAGAAACGCGCGGTCGCCACGGCCAGCCTGGCGCTGCTCGAGGTGGTAGATCTTCAGCGCCGCCCAGGCATGGACGGGAGGGTTCACGGCGCCGAAGTTCCACTCGTACGCGGGGAACTGGCCGTTGGGATGCATGTACCACTCGCGCCCGAGCTGGATGAGCTGGCGCTTGGCGAAGCGAGGATCGATCAGGGCCGAAGCGACGCAATGGAAGGCCAGGTCCCAGGCGGCGAACCACGGGTACTCCCAGTTGTCGGGCATCGTCAAGATATCGGCGCTGTCGAGCAGACGCCAGTCGCTGTTGCGGCCGTGCCGTCGCTCGGGCGGCGGTGGCGGCTCGGTGGGGTCGCCGTCCAGCCACTGTGAGACGTCGTAGCGGTAGAACTGCTTGTTCCAGATCATCCCGGCCAGCGCTTGCCGCTGAACACGCCGGCACTCCTGGTCGGCGACGCCTGCATGGATCTGAGCGTAGAAGCGATCGGCTTCCTGCCGCCGCGCCGCGATCACCGTGTCGAAATCGGAGAACGACGGTCCACCGGTGCGCCCGACGCGCAGGCGGACACGGATCACGGCACGGCCCCCGGCGGCGACGTCGACGGTGTACAGCCCCGCGGCCTTGGTTCCGGTCCGCGCAGGGTTCACGGCGTCTGCTCGGCCGTGGACGACATAGTCGTCGAAGGCGTCTTTGAAGAATCCCGTCGCGTCTCGCTCGCCGAACAGCCGTCGAGCGTTGGTCTCGTTGTCGCAGAAGAGGAGCTCACGCGGCCCCTCGAACTGAAGCTGGTAGGCGCCCAGCTCAGCGTGCGATATGACGACGCCGCTCTGACCGTCGGCGGCGAGCGAAGGCTTGCGGGCATTCGTGGACCAGGTCCACGTATTGCGGAACCACACCTGGGGCAGCACGTGCAGACGCGCCGCCGCCGGCCCTCGGTTTGCGACGGTGATCCGCCACAGCACGTCCTCGACGTCCGCTTTCGCGTACTCGATCTCGACGTCGAAGTAGCGGTCGTCGTCGAAGAGCCCGGTGTCGATCAGCTCGAACTCCGGGTTCTGACGGCCGCGGCGCGCGTTCTCGTCGATGAGCTGCTGGTAGGGATACGCGGCCTGCGGATACTTGTAGAGCATCCGCGCGTACGAGCAGGTCGGGGTCGCATCCAGGTAGTAGTAGAGCTCCTTGACGTCCTCGCCGTGGTTGCCCTGGGCGTTGGTGAGGCCGAACAGCCGCTCCTTGAGGATCGGATCCTTCCCGTTCCAGAGCGCGACCGAGAGACACAACAACTGCTGGTCGTCGGAGAAGCCGCCGATGCCGTCCTCGCCCCAGCGGTAGGCGCGGCTGCGCGCGTGGTCGTGGGGCAGGTAGTCCCACGCCTTGCCGTTCGCGCTGTAGTCTTCGCGGACCGTTCCCCACTGGCGCTCGCTCAGAGCCCGCCGATTCGAGGCGCGCGTAACTCGGATCCTCGATCACGCGGGCGCCACCCCGCCGGGCCAGGATCGCCCACGTCCAGGTGATGAGCACGAGGAGCCGGTTCTCGAAGCCGGAGAGATACAGGATGTGGACGAACGCCCACACTCCCTCGGCCAACCACCCACTCAACCGCCAGCGCCCCTTCTCGAAGATGGCGAAGGTCGGGCTGACGGTGGCGAGATTCCCCTTGTCGAGATACCTGAACGGCGGCAACCCGGACTCGCCGGCGAGGCTGCGCCGGATCGTCTGGCCCGCGTAGTGCCCGCTCTGGATTGCCACCTGGGCCAGGCCTGGCAACGGTCGCCCGTCGTGCGGGATGGACGCGGCGTCACCAACCACGAAGATCTCCGGATGACCGGGCACCGTGAGGTTGGGCAGGACCTTCACGCGGCCGGCATGATCGGTCTCGGCCTCCAGCCAGGCGCCCGCCGGTGATGCGTGCACGCCCGCCGTCCAGAAGACGCAGCGGCTTCCGACGCGCTGGCGGTTCACGACGACCCCGTCGTGGTCCACATGCTCCACCCGGGCGCCGGTGCGAATCTCGACGCCCATGCGCGTCAGATAGCGGTGCGTCCTGTCGGCCAGCGTTTCCGAATAGGCTGCGAGGATGCGGGGGCCGGCATCCACCAGGATGATCCGCGCCGAAGCGGGATCGATGCGGCGGAACTCCGACTTGAGCGTGGCCCGCGTCATGGTCGCCAGCGCGCCTGCCATCTCGACCCCGGTCGGTCCCGCCCCGACCAGCACGAACGTCAAAAGATCCTGCTGACGGCTCGGATCGCCCTCGATCTCGGCGAGCTCGAACAGCTTCAGGATTCTGTCGCGCATCGTCAGCACGTCGGCGATCGTCTTCGGATACGGCGCGATCTTCGCCCACTCATCGTGCCCAAAGTAACTCCCGGTGGCGCCGGTCGCCAGGACCAGGAAGTCGTAACGAACGGACCGGACGCCGAGCCCGGGCTGGTCCACGGAGACGGTGCGCTTCTGTGGATCCACGCTGAGGACTTCGGTCATCTCGACCACCGTGTTCTTCTGGCGGCGCAGCAGATGGCGGATGGGGGCGGCGATCTCGACAGCGGAGAGGACGCAGGTGGCGACCTGATACAGCAGTGGTTGAAACAGATGATGGTTCGTCCGATCGAGGAGGGTGATCCGCACGGGCGCTCGTTTGAGCGCGCGTGCGGCAGCGAGGCCGCCGAATCCGCCGCCGACGATGACGACGTGAGGTGGGGTTTCGACCGTCAAGACTCGCGTGCCCGTGATCGCCTCCTCCGCGGTTGCGGAGTCACGGGCCGACCGTGACGTCGAAGTGCAGGGTCGCGTCCCCGACGTCGCTCGTCCAGCCCCACCACTCGACCGCCCGCGCCCCCGGCTGCGAGATGTTGAAGTCCACCGGCACGACCGGGTTCACGTGACGGTCGCAGATCGCGCCGTTGCCCGGGCACTGCTGCGTGTTCAGGCACGCCTGGCTGCTGCCGGGCCGGCACTCGAAGAACACGGCGCGGATGAACAGGTCCGAGGGAACATCGGCGGGCAGCTGGATCCGGCACCGCAGAAAGGTTCCGCCGTTTCCGCCCGGCATCTGGGTCATGCACGAGTTCGGCTCGCCCGCTTTCTTCGGAAAGGCGATGGAGAACGTTTGCTGAGCGCGCGCCGCTTCGGGCCAGGCCAGCGCCAGCAGGAGCTGGATCACGGCGCACGACAGCAGCGTGATGACAATCCGTCGGGTGGTTGCTTGCATGGACGTCGTTCCTCCATCCCAAGCCGATCACGTGGAATATCGCGTCCGCGCAATACTAGGGGGCCCACCACGCGGCGCCCATAGGACCTTGGTCCCACGGGGCGCCGCGCTCCGCCCGGGCGATTACCCGGCGCTCGCCAGCCTGGTGAACGTTCGCTTCAGCGCGTTGACGTCAGCGAGGTAACGAGCGACGTCGTGGTCGCCGCAGTGCTGGCCGGGATGGAGGCGGAAGCCGCGTCGTGCGTAGGCGTCGCCCGGGCCGGCTCCGCACAGGTGGATGATCGCGGCGAGATCCTGCTTCTGCTCGAGCGTCGCGGCGCCGACTCGCTGGCGCTCGAGCGTCTGGGCGACGCTCCGATCGAGGAGGGCGGCGGTCATCTCCACGGCGTGGCTCGGTACGACGCGCGTGTAGAGGCTGTTGAACCAGCACGAGCTCGGGTCGTACCAGGCGCCGTTTTCGACCACCACGTGACCATGGATGCAGAAGCGCTTCGCCTCCCTGAACGTCGCGTCGGTGATCTGGTACATGCCGACGGCGCTCGACGCCGGCTCGTACACCCTGAACGGGTTCCAGGTGAGACGCCACCGCCAGTACGTCCGAGCCACCGGATTGCCCGCGCCTTCGATCTGGGCCAGGGCGGCGAGCAGATCAGGCGTGATGACGTCAGTCGCGTGAGCGCGAAACAGCGGCCCGTACTGGCGCCACGTCTCGCGAGGCGTCTTGGTGAATGCGCCGCTCACCGGGAAGAACAGCTCGGTCGGCTTGCGGATGACTTGATACGTCCAGTTCACCGCGGACCACGCCGTCACGACCAACACTGAGGCCACGACGATGCGGAGCGCCAGCGGCGCAGCCAGGAGCGTGACGAGGGCACGGCGGGCCCAGCGAGCGAATGCCCAGACGGCCCCGCGCGGGGCAGGACGCCCGCGAGGCTTTCGGAAGGTGGAGCGAACGGCGCGGGGCGGCGTGTCGAAGGCGATCCTTCAACTATTGCACCGCCCCGCGTGCGATCAAAATTTCAGCGCGATCGGAGTTTCAGTGCGTCGCGGCGGCGGCCTCCGGCATCTGCTCGACCTTCCGCGTCGCGTGCACGGCGGGCGAGTAGATTTCCAGGATCTCGACGTCGTCCGAGCACTCGAGCTCGTTGTGGACGATCCCGGCCGGCTGGAGCACGCAGTCGCCGGCGTGGAACGTCTGCTCGCCGTGGTTCTCGTAGATGAACTTCATCCAGCCCTTCAGCACGTAGAACATCTGGAAGTCGCACTCGTGCTTGTGGAGCCCGGTGGTGTGGAGGTCGTGTGCGCCCGGCCCGTCCTTCTTGATCCGGACGACGTGGGCACGGAACTGACCGTGGGTCGCCTTCTCGATGCCGAGGTCGCGGTACTCCATGAAGCTGCGCAGGCCGGTCTTGTACACCGCATCCTTGGCCAGGTTGGCGCTGAAGAGCTGTTTCGATTCGCTCATCTCGAGTCCTCCTTGCACGTCGGGCCGCAACGGTCGTGGAAGGCAGTGTAGCGGCGGGACGCTCGCCTGTCCACGCCGTTGACGCCGCCCCAGGGTCTGCAGTAACGTCGCGCGCGTGCTCCTTCGCGTCGTCCTCCTCGGTCTGGCCGTGACGCTGGCGGGCGTGATCGCTGATGCCGCCGCCCAGACGCCGGCACAGCCACCCATCGAGGGCAACATCTACTCGGTGACGTACGTCGAGGTGATGCCGACGTCTCGCGCCGACGCCGTCGCGCTGCTCAAGCGCTACCGCGAAGCGACGCGCAAGGAAGACGGAAATCTCAGGACGGAGGTGGCGAGCCGCATCGGCCAGGGGCACCAGCTCGTGGTCCTGGAAGTGTGGAAGGACCAGAAGGCCTTCGAGGCTCACCGGAGCTCGGCGAATACGACGCAGACGCGCGAGCGGATCCAGGCGATCCGCAACGCCCCGACCGACGAGCGCGTGCACGTCGGCGTGTCGGTGGGCCCGCTCCAGGCCACGGTCGGCAGTGACGCCGTGTACGTCGTGACGCACGTCGACGTCATTCCGCCGCGCAAGGAGGACGGCCTGGCCGCCGTCAAGCAGCTCGGCGAGGACAGCCGCGCCGGCGCCGGCAACGTGAGGTTCGAGGTCGTGCAGCAGACCAACCGCCCCAATCACTTCACCGTCGTCGAGGTCTGGAAGGACGCGAAGGCGGTGGAGGCTCATTCGATGGCGGACGCCACGCGCCAGTTCCGCGACAAGCTCGGGCCGATGTCGGGCGCGCTCTACGACGAGCGGATGTTCAAGGCGGTGGACTAGGCCCGCGCTCCCGGAGCTACATCTGCCCGCGCAGCCGCGGGTCGAGCAGATCGCGCAGGCCGTCGCCGAGGAAGTTGATCCCGAGCACCGTCACCATGATCGCGAGGCCCGGGAAGATCGAGATCCAGCCGGCCACCGTCAGGTAGTCGCGGCCCTCGGCCAGCATCCGGCCCCACGTCGGCGTCGGCGGCGGCACGCCGAGGCCGAGAAACGAGAGCGCCGACTCCATCAGGATGACGCGCGCCACCTCGAGCGTCCAGATCACCACGATCGGCGCGAAGACGTTGGGCAGCACGTGGCGGGCGATGATGCGGGCGTCGTGGGCCCCGAGTGCGCGGATCGCCTGGACGAACTCCTGATCGCGCAGCGTCAGGCTCAGCCCGCGGACCACTCGCGCGTAGATCATCCACGTCGTGATCGCCATCACGATCACGAGATTCTTCAGATTCGCGCCGAGGAGCGCCACGACCGCCAGCGAGAGCAGGATGAGCGGGAACGCCAGGTTCAGGTCCACGATCCTCATGATGACGGCGTCCACGCGACCGCCCACGTAGCCCGCGATCAGGCCGGCGGCCACTCCGACCACGGCCCCGATCAGCGCGGCGAGCGCGCTGATCGTCAGCGAGATGCGTGCGCCGTAAATCAGGCGCGAGTAGACGTCGCGTCCGAGATGATCGGTGCCGAGCGGGTGCTGGAGCGAGCCGTCCTCGAGCCAGAAGGGTGGCTTCAGCACGACGGTCAGGTCCTGATCGACCGGATCGGTCGTCGCGAGCAGGGGCGCTCCGAGCGCTGCGACGATGACCAGGCCGACGATCAGAGCGCCGACATCCAACATGGGGGCCCCGAAATGGCCCCCAAGACGCGTCACGCCAAGGGGGCTACGCCGTGGCACCCTTCGATCCTGCGACATGCCTATGTCAACCGAACGCGTGGATCGAGCCAGACGTAGAGCAGGTCCACGACCAGGTTGATCAGCACCACCGCGGTGGCCAGGATGAACACGGAGGCCTGGACGACCGGGTAGTCGCGGTTCAGGATCGCCTGGATCGTGAACAGCCCGACGCCGGGCCAGGTGAAGATCGTCTCGATCACGACCGCGCCACCGAGGATGTAGCCGAACTGCAGTCCGATCACGGTGACGAGCGGGATCAGCGCGTTGGGCACCGCGTGGCGGCCCAGCACGAACAGCTCACGTAGCCCCTTGCTGCGGGCGGTGCGCACGTAGTCCTCGGCGAGCACCTCGATCACCGCCGTGCGCACGAGGCGGGTCAACAACGCGGCGAGATTGATCGCGATGGCGGCGGCCGGCATGACGACGTGAGCCCATCCACCGCGGCCCGACGTCGGCAGCACGCCCCAGGAGACGGCGAACAGCAGGATCATCATGATCGCCAGCCAGAAGTTCGGCACCGACTGCCCGAAGAGCGCCACGCCCATCGCGAAGAGATCGATCGTGCCGCCCCGGTGGGTCGCGGCGAGGACGCCGAGCGGGACCGCCAGCACGATGGCTAGCAGCATCGCCGTGACCGTGAGCTGGAACGTCGCGGGCAGCCGCGCCGCGATCAGCGGCAGCGAGGACTGGCCGTGCCGGAGCGAGATCCCGAAGTCGCCCTGGACGGCGCGGCGCAGGAACCGCCAGTACTGGACCGGCAGCGGATCGTCGAAGCCCCACTCGGCCCGGAACTTCGCGATCTGCACCGCCGTCGCTCCCGGCGGCAGCATGATCTCCGCCGGGTCGCCGGTGAGGAACGTCAGGACGAACGAGACAGCCGACACTCCGAGGACGACGAGGAGCGCGGTGGCCAGGCGCGCGGCGACGTAGGCCCGCAAATCATCCCCGGAGCCCGAGCGGATAGAGCCACTGGGTCTCGTCCGGCCGCGGCGCGTAGTCGATCCGGGTGCTCATCCCGAACACCGCGTCGGCCTGGAACAGGAAGATGAACGGCGCCTCGTCCTTGATCAGTTTCTGGACGTCGCTGTACTCCGGCGCGCGCTTCGCGCGGTCGTCGGTGGCCTCGATCCGCGTCAGCATCTCGTCGAGCTTCGGGTTCTTGTAGTGCATGCCGAGGCCGCCCTGGGTGAGCCAGCGGATCACCCACGAGGGCTCGAGGTACGCGTCGCCGATACTGTAGATGAAGAGCGGCGCCGTCTTGTTCTGCACGCGCCGCGGACCGAACGCGGCGAACTCGAAGACGTTCTGCTTGGCCTTCACACCGATCTTCTGGAGATACCCGACGATCGCCTCGGCCGGCTTGGCGTGATCGGCGATGCTCCCGGTGAAGCTGTCGAACTCGGTCTCGAAGCCGTTCGGGAAGCCCGCCTCGGCCAGCAGCGCCTTCGCCTTCGTCGGATCGAACGGGTAGGGCTGGACGCCGGGGTCGTAGCCGAGCCCGCCCCGGTCCACGACGGTCGCCAGCCGGGTGCCGTAGCCGAAGTAGAGCGACTTCACGATGGCGTTGACGTCGACGCCGTAGTTCAGCGCCTGGCGGACCTTCACGTTGTCGAACGGCGGCTTGCGCACATCGATCGTGACGTGGAAGACCCGCGGCGCGGCGACTGTCTTGATCACGAGCTTGTCGTTCCGCTTGAGCTCGGCGATGCGCGCGTAGGGAATGGGCGTGATCAGGTCCACCTCGCCGGCCTGGAGCGCGGCGATCCGCGCGGCGTCCTCGAGGATCGGCCGCACGATGATCTTCTTCACCTTCGGCGCGCCGCGCCAGTAGCTCTCGTTCGCCTCCAGCACCATCTGCTCGTTCTTCGTCCACGACACCAGCTTGAACGGTCCGGTCCCGTTCGGTCTGGTCGCGATCGCTTCCTTGCCGACGGCATTGGTGTGCTTGGGCGAGAGCATCAGGCCGAACAGCTCGCCCAGGCGCACCGGCAGCAGGAAGTCTGGCGTCTTCGTGATCACGTTCACGGTGTAGGGATCGACGATCTCGGTGCTGGCGATCGTGCCGAGCTCCGAGCTGATCGTCGCCTTCGTCTCGGGGTTGGTCGCCCGGTCGAGCGTGAACTTCACCGACTCGGCGTTGAAGTCGTCGCCGTTGTGAAACTTCACGCCCTTGCGCAGGACGAACTGCCAGGTCGTCGGGTTCAGCCGCTTCCAGGATTCCGCCAGGGCCGGCACGAGATTGCCCTGGGCGTCGCGGGCGGTGAGGCCGTCGTAGACGTTGACGATGAAGATCTGCGTGTTGCGGCCGACCGTCAGGTGAGGGTCGAACGTGTTCGGCTCGGCCGCGAGGCCGATCTTGACCTCGCCGGCCGGCGCCGCGCCGGCGGGCGCCACCGCCAGCACCGCGATGGCCAGCGCGACGCCGAGGGTGAGTGCCGACCGCGCCGTCATCGCCCGACCTCGACGATCTTGCCGTTGGCGTCGAGATCGAATCCCTTCTCGCGCACCGCGCTCATGACGTTGGTGGCCCAGGCCACGCGGCCAGGATCGTCGCCGCCGACGAGCGCCAGCAGGTACGCCTCCTCCGCGCTCTCGTTGCGAAAGCCGCGCATGATGCC
>WNGM01004164.1_pt1 | contig 11453 bp, 10 predicted proteins | sample 5400571 | NCBI WGS metagenome assembly WNGM01 (sample SAMN13153378, study PRJNA577476) | soil metagenome | isolation source: 100 cm soil or saprolite under Garry oak tree replicate 2 | place: USA:California | collected 2016-06-15 | reverse complement strand
GCCGTCGTCCTGCCGGATTCCGCCGGATCGGTGGCACACCCGCATCTGCTCATCGGGGGGGACAAGCAGGGGGTTCTTTACGTGATCGACCGCGACAACATGACCGGATTCAATGCGGGCGGCGATCAAATCCTTCAGACGGTGCCGATCACTGCGGGCCCCGCCTGCATCACATGCGGCATCTTCTCGACGCCTGCCTTCTGGGAAGGGAAACTCTACGTGGTCGCGATCGGCGACGTCCTGAAGCAATACACGCTCGCCAATGCAGCCCTCTCGGCTTTGCCGGCGCTCCAGGCAGGCGATGTGTTCGGCTTCCCCGGGGCGACGCCTGCGATTTCCTCAAACGGCGCGGCGAACGGCATCGTCTGGGTAGTGAACACGTCCAACAACGGCACTGGCAACAGCGCGGGCAACGGACCGGCGATTCTCTTCGCCTACGATGCAACGAGCCTGAACAAGCTGTACAGCAGTCCGGCGAGTGGGGCAGGAGCCGCGGGCAACGCCGTAAAATTCACCGTGCCGACGGTCGCAAACGGCAAGGTCTACGTGGGCACGCAGACCAATCTGAGCGTGTTCGGCCTACTGCCGAATTGACGATCCCGGCGGGATCGTCGTCCTCAGTGCGGGCGGCGCCCAGCGGAAGCGTCGCGCCGCGCCTTGGCATGGGCTGTCGCGCGCGATGAGGTCCTCGGCCGCTTCAGGCGGCGCAGGTAGCTCACCACCGGGAGTGGGCGATCGCTGGGGCTTCCGGAGACTTCCACTCCGTGTATGAAGCGGCCGAACAGATAGGCCACGCCCAGCCCGACCAAAGACCAAGAGACCAGTACCGCCATCAATGTCATCCAACTCATGAGCCCGCCCCTTTTGGACTAGGATGCTAAGGTAGCGGTTTAACAATATCACGAAGTTGCGGTGTAGCAAAGAAAAGCATGGTGGGGCAAGGCAGGAAAGCACCGATCTGTCTCCTGCAGGCGACAATCCCGTCCGGGAAGCGCCTTGCAGCGATCAAGCCATGTCAGGTAAGGCACGACAAGAATCATGGGGTTAACCCCATGGCACGCTGTTGACGCAGGGAGCGAAGGCTCCGGACCAAAAAAAAAGGCCTGGGAATTCTCCAGGCCTAGTCCCGGCACCGGCTCAGTAGTACATCTCCGGCATCGGCTCGATTTCTTTGGCCTGATTGACGAACTGGTCCGGGAAATAGCCGGTGGGGCCGGCGTAAGTCGCGGCGCTTTTCATCGAAACGCCGGAGGTCGCTGCGGCCGGGGCCAGCAAGGCTGCCAGTGCTGCCACCAGGACGGCGCAGATCGCGATCGCGGTAACGGCGAAAAACGCGGACTCGCCGGAGAGATTTTTGCGGTTGATCATCGTGGTCTCCTTGTCTTGTTTCCGGGCCGGCGGAAATCGCCTGTCCGATGGAGACCACTTTAGGCTTCCGGTCGTCTGTCCTCGCCGTCGCCTGGCACAGGGGTTTTGTGCCGGATGCACATTTCGGCGGCCGGCGCGGGGGCGCCGCGCGCCCCCTCACCAGTGCGGAGGGAGCTTCTTGTGAACCGTAATCTGCTTGGCGTCGACCGAGATGTAGCCGCCCGCGGTGAGGTCCTTGACGATGCGGTTCACCATCTCGCGCGAGCCGCCGATTCGCGCCGCGATATCGTGCTGGGTCAGGCGCTCGGGCACTACGCGCGCGCCCTTTTGCTCGATCGCGTTCTCGTCGATGAACTTGGCGAACCGGCCGTAGACGTCCTTCAGGGCCAGGTCGAGGACTTTCTGGGTGAGGCTGCGTACCTTGCCGATCAGCATGCGGATCAGGTGGCGCGCGAACGCCGGGTTGCGATCGATCAATCCCTCGATGTCGCGCCGCGGAATCACGTAAAAGCGGCACGGCTCGAGAGTCATGATCGAAGCGGAACGAGGGCCTCCGTCGAGCACCAGCTCGCCGAAGTAGTCGCCGACGCCGACCGTGCTGAGCACCACCTCCCTGCCGTCCTCCTCGCTCACGAACGCCTTGACGCGTCCGGAGAGCAGGATGTAAAGCGAGTCGGTCTCGTCGCCTTCGCTGACGACCACCGCGTTCTTGGAAAATGAGCGCACCGCACCGTGGGGCGCGAGCGCGCGCAACGCGCTCTCGTCGAGATTGGTGAACGGACCGATTCCCTGCGACATGGCGTGCTCCCTGTGGCTTGGCGGCGTGAAGCGAAATTCTGGCACGGATGATCCCTATCATGGCTGCCGGTATCGGCTCCCGGAACGGTGCAACTGCGTTGACTGTTGCACTGCGGCAGTGCGTACGGCTTGCCTGCTGCAACATAAAACGATCGAGGCTTCCTCATACCAATCAGTCATATAACTAGAAATTAAGCGGTTGGCACGGCGCTTGCGACTTCCCTCTTGGCCAACAACGAGGGCGCAGACCATGTACTCCGAAACTATCGACGGGTTTTCGAAAGCGGCGGAAAAAAAACTGGCCTCGATGCGCAGGCATCCGGGTGGATTTTTCGTTTCCAGCATGCTCGCCGGCGCCTATGTCGGTGTCGGCATTCTTCTCATCTTCACCCTCGGCAGCCAGGTCCCCAAAGAATTCCAGAAACTGGTGATGGGCGCGACCTTCGGAATCGCGCTGACGCTGGTGGCGATAGCGGGATCCGAGCTCTTTACCGGCCACACGATGTTCATGGCCTTGCGCAGATTCAACGGCACGGGGACCGTGGCGGATATCGCGGCGTCATGGGGAATGACCTGGGCCGGGAATCTCGCCGGTGCCGTGGCGCTGGTGGCGCTGTTCGCCGCGGGCGGCGGCGGCGGACTGCTTTCGGCTCCCGACACTCTGGTCATGAAGGTGGCGGCGTTCAAGATGAACGATTCGGCCTTGAGCCTGCTCGCGCGCGCGATCCTGTGCAACTGGCTCGTGTGCCTCGCTTTGTGGATGGTCGCCCGCGTCAATTCCGATTCCGCGAAGTGCATCGTCATCTGGTGGTGCCTGCTCGCGTTCATCGCCTGCGGATTCGAACACAGCGTCGCCAACATGACCGTGCTCAGCCTCGCGCTCGCGGGCAATCACCCCGAAACGGTCTCCCTCGCCGGCGGCGCCTGGAACCTCCTCTGGGTCACGCTCGGCAACGCCGTCGGAGGCGGAATATTCGTCGCCGGCGCTTACTGGGTCGCGACCAACGGGTTTCCCGGGAAAGTCGACGTACGCGACGAGACGGCTCCTGAACCGGCCAAGCCGAATTAAGGTGGATTTCACCGAAGAACAGAAGCTCTACCTCGACGGGTTCGGCCGCGGTCTCGCGGCGGCGCGCGGTGCGCTGCCCGCACCCGGCGACGCCGAGCCCGCGGGACCGGAGCGCATCCATTTCGCGGCGCAGAACCGGGTTCTCGCCGCGGGCGCCAAGCTGACCAAGGAGGAGGAAGCCAAGCGCGCCAAACACCCGTTCGACATGTGGGACGAGATCGCGGCGAATGCGGCCAAGGGCGAGTTTCCGAAGGGCACCGACGTCTTCCTCTACAAATTTCACGGCCTTTTCCACGTCGCTCCGGCGCAGAACTCTTTCATGCTGCGGCTGCGGAACCCGAACGGAATCATAGCCGCGCACAAACTGCGGGCGGTCGCAGCGATCGCCGATGAGTACGGCGCCGGCTATGCGCACGTCACCACGCGAGCCAATCTGCAGATCCGCGAGATCGCACCGAAACACGCGCTGCGGGTGCTGGAGAAGCTCGCCGAGGCCGGCCTCACTTCGCGCGGCGCCGGCGCAGACAATATCCGAAACATCACGGGGAACCCGACCGCCGGCATCGATCCGCTCGAGTTGTACGACACGCGGCCGCTCGGCCTCGATCTGTATCACGCGATCCTCAACCACCGCGAGCTCTACGGATTGCCGCGCAAATTCAACATCGCCTTCGACGGTGGCGGCGGCATAGCCTCCCTGGAAGACACCAACGACATCGGTTTCTCCGCAGTGCGCGTCGGAGCCGGCAAGGCGATGCCGGAGGGCGTGTACTTTCGCGCCGCGGTCGGCGGGGTCACAGGGCATGGCGATTTCGCCCGCGACCTCGGCGTGGTCGTCGCGCCCGGGCTATGCGTTCCGGTGGCCGTGGCGATCGTGCGGGTCTTCATCGACGAAGGCGATCGCACCGACCGCAAGCGTGCGCGCTTGAAGTACGTGCTCGATCGAATGGGCCTGGAGCGGTTTCTCGCCGAAGTGGAAAAACGCCTTGCGGCGCCGCTCGTGCGTCTTCCCCTTGCCGAATGCGAGCCGCGGCCGCCGCTGGCGCGCGGCGCGCACGTCGGCTTTCACGCGCAGAAGCAGCCGGAGAGGGTCTATTGCGGCGTTGCCCTCCCGGTCGGAAGGATGACAACGGCACAGATGCGCGCGATCGCCGGCATCGCCAGGCGCCACGGCAGCGGCACGATCCGCCTCACGCCATGGCAAAACCTGATCGTGTCGGACATCGCCGAAACCGATCGTGCCGCGGTGGCAGCGGCCTTGAGCGCGATCGGCCTGAGCGCCGAGGCCTCCTCGGTTCGCGCCGGAATCGTCGCCTGCACCGGCAACACCGGTTGCAAGTTCTCGGCGAGCGACACCAAGCGCCACGCCCTCGCGATCGCCGACCATCTCGATGCGCGCCTCAAGGTCGACGCGCCGCTAAACATTCATCTCACCGGCTGCCCGAATTCCTGCGCGCAGCACCATGTCGGCGATATCGGCCTGCTCGCGACCAAGGTCGCGGCCGACGATGCCGAAGTCGAGGGTTATCACCTGTTCGCTGGCGGCGGCTTCGGCGACCGGCGCGGGCTCGGGCGCGAAATACTGCGCGATATCCCGGCGGATGAAGCACCCCACGCAATCGAGCGGCTCCTGCGCGCCTACCTCGAACGGCGCGCTTCGCCCGAAGAGAGCTTTCAGGGCTTCGCGAAGCGCCACGGTGCGGAAGCTTTGCGCGATTTCGCCCGGGCGAAGCTTCCGCAGGCCGCCTGAGATGCAGCAGCTGGTATTCCTTCCGGACAGCGCGCCGTTCACCGAATCGCAGCGCGCCTGGCTGAACGGATTCGTCGCCGGGCTCCTTGGCATGGAACGCGCGCAAGGGGCTCCCGGGCCACCCGCGGCCGCACCGCAGATCGACGAGGACTTCCCCTGGCACGATCCGACGCTCGCGCTCGATGAGCGCATGAAGCTCGCCCACGGGCGGTCCTTCGAGCGCCAGCTGATGGCCGCCATGGGCCAGCTCGACTGCGGCCAGTGCGGCTATTTATGCAAGACCTACGCGGAGGCGATTGCCGGCGGCGCCGAAGCCGACCTGGGCAAGTGCGTCCCGGGCGGACGCATCACCGCCAAAAAAGTCAAGGAACTGCTCGCGCGCCGCCCTAGCGCTGCCGCGACGCCGGCCGCCCCGATTGCAGCGCCGCTGCCGGTGGTCGAGCGCGGCTACGGCCGTGCCGCGCCCGTCCCTGCTCGCCTGATATCGAGCGTGTCCCTCACCGCCTCCGGCTCGGAGCGCGAAGTCCGCCATGTCGTGCTCGACCTGGGCGAATCGGGCCTGCTGTACGAGCCTGGCGATTCGCTGGGAATCTGGCCCTGCAACAACCCCGACGAAGTCGAGTTGCTGATCGCGATATTGCGCGCCAAGGGGTCCGAAGCCGTGACGCTCCCGGACGGCGTGGTGGTCGCCGCGCGCGAGGCGCTCTGCCGCGAGTGCGACCTGCGCGCACCGAGCGACGCGCTCTATGCGCTCCTCGCACGCGAAGCGAAGGACGAGGCCGACCGTTCCCGGCTCTGCAAGCTTGCCGAGGACGACTCCCGGGCCGACGGGCTCGGCGTGCACGACGTGCTCGATGCGCTGCTCGAATTTGCGTCCGCGCGCCCGAGCATAGTCGAATTCGTCGCGGCGCTGGCGCGCATGCAACCGCGGCTGTATTCCATCGCTTGCTCGCAAAAGCGGCACCCACGCGAAGTGCATCTGACCGTCAGCGTGCTGCGCTACGAGAAGAACGACCGCAGCTACGTGGGAACCGGTTCCGGATTCCTCTCCGAGCACCTGCGTCCGGGGCGCGCGCTGTCGGTGTTCGTGCAGCGCGCCCACGCCTTTCGCCTGCCGGCCGATCTCGCCGCCCAGGTCATCATGGTCGGCCCCGGCACCGGCATCGCCCCGTTCCGCGCCTTTCTCCAGGAACGTGCGGCTGCAGGCGCCGCCGGCCGCAACTGGCTGTTCTTCGGCAACCACAGGCGCGAAGCGGACTTTCTCTATCGAACCGAGATGGAGGAGTTCGCGCTGAAGCGCGTGCTCTGCCGCATGGACCTCGCGTTCTCGCGCGACCAGACGAACAAGGTGTACGTACAGCACAAGATGCTCGAGGCCGCGCAGGAACTCTGGCGCTGGCTCGCGAACGGCGCCTATCTCTACGTTTGCGGGGACGCCCAGCGCATGGCGGGCGACGTGGACCTCGCGCTGCAGCAGATCGCGGTCACGCAGGGCGGGATGGACAGCGCAGCCGCGAAGCGTTTCCTCGTGGAACTGGCGAAGGCAGGCCGCTACCAGCGCGACGTGTATTGAGGGCGTTCGCAGCGGGTCGATGGAGCGGCGTCCGTCGCAGCTCCCGGCTTGCTCGGCAATTTCTCCGGCGCGGCCAATCCGCAGTCCGATGCTAGACTGGCACGCCATGTCGAACGACATCCTGACAGCCGCGCGCCTGCTCTGGGCGCTCCTTCTCTGCGCCGAAGCCGGCGCAGCTCTCGCGCAGCCGCCTGCGCGCCTGGTCGACGCGGCCGAAAGCGAACGCGAGGTCGTTTGGTACACCGCGATGAACACTCCCGATGCGGCGCCGCTCAGAAAGCGCTTCCTGGAGAAATATCCCGACCTGAATCTCACGATCCTGCGCCAGCCGGGAGAGAAGATCCGCACGCGCATACTCACCGAAATGCGCGCTGGAAAATTTCTCTGGGACGTGGTTTCATTCAACCACCTGGACATGGATGCGCTCGCGCAAGAAGGGCTGCTCGCCGCCTATGCGTCACCGGAGACGCTGAGCGGATTTCCCGGGGGTGCGGTCGACCCGGAGGGCCGCTGGGCGGCGATCTACGTGCGCCAATACGTCATCGGCTACAACACCGGCTCGGTGCCGCGGCCCGAGGCTCCCAGGAGCTGGGAGGATTTGTTGCAGCCGAGATGGAAAGAGAAGTTCGCCATGGACGAAAGCGACGTCGAATGGTACGCAGCCATGCTCGACTATCTCGGCAGGGAAAAAGGCCCCGCCTTCATGCGCTCGCTCGCGCGGCAGAATCCGCAATTCCGCCGCGGCCACAGCTTGCTTGCCAAGCTCCTGATCGCGGGCGAATTTCCCCTGGCGCTGGTGCACGCCGCCGAGATGGACGAGGCGAGGCGAGCCGGGGCGCCCGTCGACTGGGTGAAGACCCTCGATCCGGTCATCACCTCGCCGAGCCAGGTCGCGGTATCGGCCAAGGCGCCGCATCCGAACGCCGGGCGCCTGCTCGTGGATCTGCTGCTTTCGGCGGAAGGTCAGGCGCTCATCCGCGATCGCGGACGCGTGCCCGCGCGCAACGACGTCGCTCGGGGCCCCGCCTCGGTTCCGCTGAAGCTGCACTACGTGAACCCGCGGCTCGCGCGCGAAGCCGATCGGCACGAAAAGGAATTCCGGGAAATATTTCTGCGAGGGCATTGATCCATGTCCGCAAAAATCAGGCACATCGCCATCGTCAGCGACCAGTATGCGCTCGAGGGCAGATTTTACGAGGCGGTGTTCGGCATGAGGATGGCGACCGACACGCGGCCAGAGCGCGCGGTGACCGTCAGCGACGGCTATGTGGGCCTCAACATCAATCCGCGCAAGGCGGGCCGCGCGGGGGGGCTCGACCACTTCGGCGTGGAAGTGGAAGACGCGGAACGGCTCTGCGCGCAGCTGCGCGAGCGCTACCCCGCCATCGAAGTCCTGAAGCGCCCCGGAACCCGCCCCTTTGCCGGCATCAGCACCCACGATCCCGCTGGCAACCTCTTCGACTTGTCGCAGGAGAACATGGAGAACCGCACCTCGGTCTACGTCGAGCCGTCGCGCGAGCAAGCGCGCTGGATCAGCCATCTGGCGCTTCGCACCTTGCACGCCGACGAGGTCGCGGAGTTCTACGCGGACCTGTTCGGCTTCGAGCGGTCCGGCAAGAAGGCCGGCGACCCGAGCCATTATCTGAGCGACGGCCGGATCACCTTGATCCTCACGCCCTGGAGCATCCTCGACTACGAGGGCGGCGGAATCGCGAGGCCCGGTCCGGATCACATCGGCTTCACGGTGGAGAACCTGCAGACGGTGAAGGAGCGCCTGCAAGCCGTGGGCGACAACAATCCGCATTTGCGCCCCTTCCCCGTGGGCGCAGGACCGGAAGGGCGGGCGCGGCTCGCGCTGTTCGAGCGCTGCCCCTACGGCGCTCATCACCTCGCCGACCCCGACGGCGTGCTGCTCGACATTGCGGAGAAGTAGCCGAACGGCGGTGAAGGAGAATTTCATCGAGGTCGAAGGGTTGCGCATCCGCACTCTCGAAGAAGGAAGCGGACCGGCGGTCCTTTTGCTGCACGGGGCGTCGCTCGGCTCCTCGGCCGACGTCTGGACGCGCAATCTTTCCGACCTGGCGGCGCGCGGCTTGCGCGTGATCGCCTGCGATCAGCCGGGGTTCGGCCTGAGCGACAACCCGGAGGACCTTTCCGTCGCCTATCGCACGCGCTTCGTCCTCGCGTTCATGGATGCCTTGCGGCTGCAGAAAGCGCGCCTCATAGGCCATTCGCAGTCCGGGCGCATCGCCGTGAGCCTCGCCCTCGAGCACGGCGAGCGCGTGCCCGGGGTCGTCGTGCTCGGCACCGGCAGCCTGCTGCCGCCCCTGCCCGGTCGAGGAAGGCCGGATGCCGCGGAAGGCGAAGAAGGCGGGTCCGCGGAACCCACGCTCGAAGAGACGCGCAGGCTCCTCGAAGAGACCCTCTTCGACAAGAGCTTGATCACGCCGGCCGCCCTGCAGACGCGCCACAGCATGAGCACGGGAAAGAACTTCCGGGCGTTCCTCGAGCGCGCGCGGGCGCGCAGCGGCGCCGGGAAGGAATCGAAGCCGCTCTGGCAGCGGCTCGGCCAGGTGCGGTCGCCGCTTCGGCTGATCTACGGAAGAGAGGACCGCGGCCATGCCGCGGAACGCGCCGCGCTCGCAATGCAGCTCCACCCCGGCCTCGACCTGCACCTGATCGACCGCTGCAAGCATCTAATCCAATGGGACGCCGCGGAAGAATTCGCCGCGCTGAGCGGATCGTTCTTGGCGGACAAGACGTGATTTGACCCGCGTTTCGCGCGTTCGCGCGCGAGGTTACAATAGCGCGCTCAAAGGGGGGCGATCTTGAAAAAAATACTGGCGGCATCCGTGGCGGCCTTCGCTGCGCTGCTGTGGACCCAGCTGCCTGCCTATTCGCAAGCCTATCCGGGGAGGACCGTCCGCATCGTCATCCCCTTCCCGCCGGGCGGCACCTCGGACATTCTCGCCCGCACCCTCGGCCAGAGGCTCACCGAGGAGTGGGGGCAGCAGGTGATCGCCGAGAACCGGGCGGGCGCCGCGGGGAACATCGCTTCCGAGCATGTGGCCAGATCGAAGCCCGACGGCTACACGCTGTTGATCAACACGGTCGGCACGCACGCGATCAACCCGGCCATCTATCCCAATCTCCCGTTCGATCCGGTCAAGGACTTCACGCTGATCACCAACCTCGTCAACCTGCCGAGCCTGCTGATCGTCCACCCGTCGGTGCCGGCGGCGAGCGCGCAAGAGCTGATCGCGCTCGCCAAAAAGCGCCCGGGCGGCTTGACGTACAGCTCGGCGGGCAGCGGCTCGCAGCCGCATCTCACCGCGGAGATCTTCAAGACGATGGCCGGCCTGGATCTGCTGCACGTGCCGTACAAAGGCGCCGGGCCGCAGTTGCTCGCCTTGATCAGCGGCGAAGTCTCGCTGACCTTCGCCACCGCGCCTGCGGCCGTGCCCTTGATCAAGAACAAGCAGGCGCGGGCGATAGCCGTCACCAGCGCCGAGCGCGTTGCCGCGCTGCCCGATGTTCCGACCCTGAACGAGGCGGCGCTGCCCGGCTATATCGCGGTCGGCTGGAACGGGCTGGTGGGCCCGGCCGCGATCCCCGCGCCGATCGTGGAGAAGATCCACGCCGCCGTAGCGAAGATCTACCGGCAGCCCGATATGCGCGAAAAGCTGATCGGCCTGGCGGCGGAGCCGGCGATCTCCACGCCGGAGGAATTCACCGCGCTGGTCAAGTCAGAGATCGGCAAGTGGTCGAAGGCTGTGAAGGACTCGGGCGCGAAGCTCGATTGATCGGAAATCCGACCATGTCCGCCACTGCTCCAATCACCGCTCAGGCCACCGCTCCGACTGCCGAGCTCGCGCGCTTCATCGCGAATCTCGAATACGATCAGCTTCCCGCCGCGGTCCGCGAGCGCGTCAAGGACATCATCCTCGACACGCTCGCGAGCGCGATCGCCGGACGCCACGGCGACGAGAGCCGGCAGATCCGCGCACTCGCTACCGCGCTCGGCGCCTCGCGCGAGGCGAGCGTCATCGGCGGCGAGCCGCTCTCGCTCGCCGGAGCCACGCTGCAGAACGGATACCTGATCACCGCCGTCACGGTCTGCGATGTCCACCGGCCGACGCTGTGCCATACCACGCCCCAGGTCGTTCCGCCCGCCTTGGCGATCGCCGAGCGCAACGGCGCGAGCGGCCGCGCGCTGATCCTGGCAGTCGCCGCCGGCCTCGAGACCACCGTCCGTGTCGGGCTCGGCACCAAGTATCCGGCGTTTCGGGCGAAGGGCTGGCATTCACCGGGAGTCATCGGGCCGTTCGGCGGCGCCGCTGCGGCGGGGAAGCTGCTCGGCCTCGACGCCGAGCGCCAGCGCAACGCCTTCGGCCTCGCCGGCAGCCAGTCGGCCGGCACCTTCGCGCACTGGGGCACGCCGACCATCAAGTTCCACCAGTCCCGCGGCGCGCTCTCCGGCCTCATGGCGGGCCTGCTCGCCGAGCAAGGTTTTCTCGCCTCCGCGGAGATCCTGACGCACAAGGAGGGCGGCCTCTTCAACGCCTACTCCGACGGCGGCCAGCCCGATGCTGTCGTGACCGATCTCGGAAAACGCTGGGCACTGGAGCAGATCGCGCTGCGGCTATGGCCAGCAGCGAGCTCGATCCAAACGGTCATCACGGGTCTTTTCGCTCTCATAAAGGCACACGACCTCAGGCCCGCGCGCATTGCCAGCGTGCGCGTCGGCCTTTCGAAGACCGTCTACGACATGCACGGCACGCTCGCCTGGAACGACAAGTTCAAGGCGCTCCTTTCCACGCCCTACGTCACCGCCATCGTGCTGCACGACCGGCGCTGCTGGCTCGACCAATTCGAGTCCACGCGCTTCCGCGATC
>WNGM01004162.1_pt1 | contig 11455 bp, 9 predicted proteins | sample 5400571 | NCBI WGS metagenome assembly WNGM01 (sample SAMN13153378, study PRJNA577476) | soil metagenome | isolation source: 100 cm soil or saprolite under Garry oak tree replicate 2 | place: USA:California | collected 2016-06-15 | reverse complement strand
GGTTCGGTCCGCGAACGGAAGGAAGAACGCATTAAGTAGCGCGGCCCGCATCGGCGCGCAACTCATGCCCTCCCGGCCGTACAAGGATCTCATCATCTACGGCTGTTTCGTGTTGAACCGGCTCGTGGCGGAGATGGGAATCGACCTCTACCAGGATGGGCTGGACGCGAAGCTCGCCCTTATCATGCCGAACCAACACGGCTTGTCGAAAGAGGAAGTGAAACGCGAGATCAAGTCGAATCACTTCATGACGGATCGGGTGATCGAGTCGCTCCAGAAGGAGGGCCACGCGACCGTCGAAGTCGTCGAGGGCCACTACCGAATCCGCATCACCCGAGAGGGCGTGCTCCACATTCGTCGCTTTAACGAGTTCTACCGGAAGGTCTACCAGGAGCAGATTCGGGACCACTACCGGTTCACGAAAGCGCCGTTCTGGCTTCGCGACTGACCACCATCGAACACCCCGTGGAGGCGGAGCCAGTTAACCTTAAACAAGGTTGACTTGGACGAACCCGGCATTCCGAATTCCGGTCTTCCTGGGCGGCCGGCCTCGATTGCGATTCACGCGGCCGCGGGAGTGCCCGTCCCACTCATCACGGGCTCGACGACGACCGGGATGAAGTCGTATGTGCCGTCATCCCGTTCGATCGCGAGTTCCAGGGAGCATACGAACGTCGAGCCGCGGATCTTCACGCGCGCGGACTCTTTCGTCAAGAAGTCGTACACATCGGGGGTGACGCTCTCGTCTCCCTTCGACCGCCAGAGGACCAGGATCCGCGCGGGCGGGACCTTCGTCGCGCTCGAGGTGTCCTCAATCGCGGTCTTCAGCGCCTGCAAATCCGCGAGGGTCGGTGCGCGCTCGAACGCTTTCACGAACACCGCGAATCCGGCCGCGCCGAGGCTCGTGAATCGCCACAAGCCCGACGGCTGTCGGCGAACATACGCGTCGAACGAGTAGGTGAGGCCGCTCTTCCCCGTCAGCAGCGCCGGCGTCGCAACCGCGCCGGGGACAGCCATCATCCCGCGTACATCGGAGCTCGTTGCCCCGAGGTAGGAGAGGATTCGCTGGACCGCGTCCTTTCCCTCGGGAACATAGACGACGGGATCCGCCTGACGGACGCGCTGGATCACGCGGTGTCGCAGAGCGAAGTAGTCGAAGAACGAGCGCAGGTCGCGCATCAGCTCGAGGATGCTGAAGCCGAGGATGAAGAGCGCCACCAACACGGCTCCGAGGAACAAGAGGGCGCCGGTGCTCAACGCCTGCAGCGCTCCGAAGATTACGACGAAGATCAACAGGACGAGCCGTCCGGTCGAGCCGGACACGGATCGCATCGCTAACAGGAGCACGACGATCGGAACGAACAGGAGGAGTGCGAAGGCCGGGGCACCTCCGAACGCCGCGGCCGAGAGGATGATGAGGAAGAAGTCGAGGAGGAGCCACACGGACACGAACCAACGCACGTAGCGGAGCGTCTTGCGGATCTTCGGGGTCTGTCGGTCCACGGACTCGGCGAGGTCGAAGATCGCGGCGATCGGATCTTCCACCGCCCGGGCGTCGCCTTTCGTTCGTTCGCGGTCCACGGTTGAACACAAATCTGCGTCTATATAATGGGGTCGGGAAGATGGGCAGAGGACAGAGAATTCGCAACCCTTTTCGGACCGCTTGGCCTATTGGACCCCGTGGAGCGGACGCGCGTCGCCATCTGTGCGGTTCTCATAGTGGCCGTCGTCCTGTCGGCTGGTCTCGTTGCCCTGCGATTCATCCCACCCTTTGCCGCTCCGGGAGGCAACTCGCCGCCCGTGGGTGTTGCATTCGACGTGACCCACGTCGGCGGGAAACCCGAGATGAATACGACGGAGTATTGGGTTGCGCGGATCACGCATGTGGACACGAACGAGAGCTTCTCGAGCTACCGGGCCACCCTGCTGCGAAACGGGACTGTGCTCGTCGAGTCGGTCACCGTCAAGCCAGGTCAACTTGGGGACTCCACTCATCCCGTCTTCGAGTTCTTCGAGTCGGGCTCCTATTGCTCTCCGACTCCGTGCCCACCGCCCGAAGGACCCGATGGAAATCTCTCCGTCTACGACTACTTCCGGATCAGCTTCCCAGATCCAGGCACCGCTTACACGGTCCGAGTGATCTGGGCCGAGACGGGCGACGTCGTCGGTGAAATCGTCATCGACACGTGAACGACCGAGGCGCTTCGCATCCTTTATTATCGCTCCGTCCATGGGCCGGCCCGTCGGGGTGGCTCAGCCTGGTGGAGCGTCGGACTCATAGGGTTCTGCCGTAGCCTGACCGCGGCGCTCCTGGGACATCCGAAGGTCCGGGGTTCGAATCCCCGCCCCGACACTTCCCGTCGCGGCTTTCCTCGCAAATCTTCATGCCGTGGTCGTACATCGAAGTCGAGTGGGAGAAGCATGGTCGGAGGACCGGGTTTGGCGTCGCCCGCCGGCGCGACGTTCTTCGGACTGTCGGGGCCACGGCTGCGGCAAGTTGGGATCGCCTTGGTCGGCATCGGATTGCTTCTCTTCTTCTTGTCGTTCGTCCCAATCTTCCTCGCATTCAACAGCTTCATGCAGAATCCGTTCGGGAGTGCGGGGTCGATGTTCGGCTCGTTCTTCTTGTCGTTCCTCATCGGTGCCGTCGGAATCTTACTCCTTGGCGTCGGCGGATTTGCCTTGCGCCTCGGCCTCGTACGACCCGTGATGAACTACGTTGCGACAGAGGCAGCTCCCGCGATTCAGACCGCGGCGACGGCGTTCGGGGCGGGCATCCGAGAGGCGGGCTTCGGAGCCTCTGGGGTCGCCGGATCGGTCGTACGTGTGAAGTGCCGCAACTGTGGATACCTCGAAACGGAAGACGCGGAGTTCTGCAGCAAGTGTGGCCAGCGGATGTGATCCATCCCGCCGATTCGTGAGTCTTGATCCGCGCGACAAGATGATGGAACCGATCGATTGACGACCAGTGATTTGTAACACGCGATGTTACACACGTCGAAATATCCTTTGAGGCGGTCCGGCCGCCCGGAGATGGTGCGGGAGGTCCACTCTCGCACTCCGGACGGAGGGGAATCGAATGGCCGATGAGAAGAAATCGAAGATGTCGAGACGGAGTTTTCTGCAGAAGACGGCGGTGGGAGCGGCGGCCGTCGGTGCGATGGCAGCGGCGCCGACGATCCTGAAGATGACGGAGAACGTCCAGGCGAGCCCGCCGCCGGGTGATGTGAACACCACGGTCATGGCGTACGTGAAGGACGCGGCCCAGGGGACCGTCGTCGTGATGTGGGGCACCCAAGAAATCGTGACGAGAGATCCCGGGCTCGTGAACCGTCTCACGACGTACGCGAGGTGAGCACCGATGTCGTCCCATCGCGAGGCGCCGACGATTTCGAAGGATCCGGTCGCCGACAATACCGACCTCTACGCGTTCGTCGATCCAGTCGACACCTCGAAGGTCACGATCCTCTCGAACTTCATCCCGCTCGAGGAGCCCGCGGGAGGCCCGAACTTCTTCCAGTTCGGAGACGACGTCCTGTATGAGATCCTGATCGACAACAACGGGGACGGCGTCGAGGACGTCACGTACCAGTTCCGATTCAAGACGACGACGCAGAATCCTGCGACGTTCCTCTACAACACGGGGCCGATCGGCTCCCTCACGGACCCGAACTGGAATGTGCGGCAGCTGTACTCCGTGACGAAAGTCGTGGGCCCCCGGAGGACCGGGAGCTCGACCGTCCTCGGCTCGGACCTTCCGACCCCGCCGGTCCGGATTGGCCCCCGCTCCACGCCCGACTACGCCACGCTGGCCGACGCCGCGGTGAGCAGCCTCGGCGGGGGCGTGAAGACCTTCGCGGGTCAGCGGGGCGAGGGCTTCTACGTCGACCTCGGCTCGATCTTCGACCTGGGGACCCTCCGACCGTTCCAGAACCTGCACCTGATCCCGACCCCCGCCGCGCCCGGCGTCAACGGCACGAAAGGCTTCAACGTCCACACGATCGCGATCCAGGTCCCGAAGACGGACCTGACCCGGAACGGATTCAACCCGTCGGACCCCGCGGACCCCCGCTCCGTGATCGGCGTCTGGTCCGCCGCGAGCCGGCGCAAAGGGACGATCCGGGAGAAGAATGCGCGGATCGTACAGAGCGGGCCGTGGGTCCAGGTGAGCCGCCTCGGCGAGCCCCTGATCAACGAGGTCGTGATCGAGCTGGGCGAGAAGGACCTCTGGAACAGCCAGACCCCGGACGGGGATTCCCAGTTCCTCGACGACTACGCGCACCCGCAGCTGCAAGGCCTGTTGCCCGTCCTGTACCCCGGCGTCTTCCCGAACCTCGCGGCCCTGACCGGGACCGGGGCCTCGCGGGCCGACCTGATCGCGATCCTGCTGACGGGCATTCCGTCCGGGATCATCCCGGGATTCCAGAACTCGAACGGCCCGACCCAGGCGGACGAGCTGCGGTTGAACTTGGCGTTCGCTCCGAGTTATTCGGCCACGGACTCGGGCATCAATCCGCCCGGGGACAGCGCGAAGCGCTTCGGTCTCCTGGGAGGCGACCTGGATGGCTTCCCGGACGGTCGGCGGGTGTTCGACAACGTGACCGCGGTGGAGCTCCGCGCGATCGCGGGTGCGACGTTCCCCTTGATCGACAGCAGCTTTACACCGGACGGCGCCGCCGCGCTGCTCATGGATGGGACGAAGGAGGATCTACCGTTCATCCCGAAATTCCCCTACCTGGCGGTGCCGTACGAGGGATACGAGCACTCGCACGACCCGTAGCTCGGGCGATAGTTCAGGATCCGCGGCGCCTCGGGCCGTGGTATTCCTCGGCTCACGGTCCGAGTCGGAGGGCGGCGATTCGCATGGGGCACTAAAGACCACAAAAACGCATCAGTGGTACCGTGGGGGTCAAGACCCGCGGCCGGCTGGATCCCCTGGAGTTGTTACCTTGACCGGGCACCGCTTGACCGTATCGTTCGTAGGCCTGGGTTATGTTGGACTCTGTACGGCCGTCGCCTTCGCTAATCGGGGTTTCGACACGCTCGGCGTCGATGTCGACCCAGAGCGGCTCGCCGTCGTCGAAGTGGGGCGGGCACCGATTCATGAGCCGCGGCTCGAACGGCTCCTCAAGACCGCGATTGTCTCGGGGCGGCTGCGGGTCTCGGACGACCTCGCCGACGTGGCTGAGACCGATGTGATCTTCCTCACGGTCGGAACGCCAAGCCAGTTAGACGGATCGATTGACACACGCCACGTGGAATCCGCGGCCCGCGAAGTCGGGGCCGCCCTCCGAGAGGAGCCCGACTTTCGGCTCGTGGTCGTGAAGAGCACCGTCATCCCGGGGACGACGCGGTCCATCGTCCTGCCGTTGCTCGAAGAGAGCAGCGGGAAGAGAGCCGGGGTCGAGCTGGGTCTGTGCACGAATCCGGAATTCCTGAAGGAAGGCTCGGCGATCGAAGACACGTTCCATCCGGACAAACTCGTGATCGGCGCGATCGACGAAGGATCGGCGAGCCACCTGAAACAACTCTACCGCGCATTTTATGGAACGAAGGTTCCACCGACCATCGAGACGACGCCCGAAACGGCCGAGATGATCAAGTATGCGAGCAATGCGTTCCTGGCGACCAAGGTCAGCTACATCAACACGATGGCCAACATCGCGCAGCAGGTGCCGGGGGTCGATATAGAACAGGTGGCGGAGGCGATCGGACTCGACCCGAGGATCGGGCCGCTCTTCCTGAAGGCGGGACCCGGTTACGGAGGGAGCTGTTTCCCCAAGGACGTCCGGGCACTGATCGCATTCAGCCGCGAACGGGGATACGATCCGAGCCTCCTTGCGGCCGTGGAGAAGACGAACGAACGACAAGCGACCAAAGTCGTGGAGCTCTCGGAAAAGCTCGTTGGCTCGTTGGAGGACAAGCGGGTTGCCATCCTCGGCCTCGCGTTCAAGAAGGACACGGATGACATTCGGGAAGCGGCTTCGATCCGGGTGATCCACCGCCTTCAGGAGAAGGGGGCGCACGTCACGGCATACGATCCGATGGCGATTCCCGGTGCGCGGCTGGTCCTCGGCGACGCCGTCGAGTTCGCGGCAGACTCGAAGTCCGCGATTCAAGAGGCCGATTGTTGCATCGTCATGACGGAGTGGGACGAGTTCCGTAATTTGACGGGGAAAGACTACGCCGAGCACATGCGGAGACCCAACGTCGTCGACGCGAGACGGCTGTACCGGCCCGATGAGCTGGAAGGCGTGAACGTCTTGGCCATCGGCATCGGTCATTCTAGATCGATCCCGTCGCATCCCCCGCCGGACACGAGGGTGCTCGCATGATGGAGGCCGAGGGCGAGGTCGCCGCCGCCGCGTTGCGGTTCTCAGCCAAGCTGGCCCAGCGAGACTTCCAGGCCGAGGTGCTTCGGCTGTTCCGGTCTCACGGGTGGGCTCGCACCTTACCGGCGATGCGCCTTCGGGTGCTCAAGGCGCACAAAGATCGGTGTACGTTCGAGGTATCTCTGGACACCGAGAACGGATGGCAGAGCGTGATCGGGAAAGTGCACGATGTGGACCGTTCGGACGTGGTCGGGGTCATGCAATCCATTGTGGATGCCGGCTTCGGTCCCACCGCGGAATTCGCGATTCCACGGCCCTTGACGTACGTGCCTTCGTTGCACGTGCTCCTGGAAGAGAACGTTCAGGGGACTCAGGCGAAGGAAATTTTTCTGGACGGCGATCGCAACGAGCAACTTGCGGCCGCACGGCGGTGCGGCTCTTGGTTGGCCCGATATCATACAGGGGCACCTCGACAGGGCCATTTCGCGGAGCCCTCTGAATTCCTCGACCAGATCCGTGACTGGGCGCATCAGATCCGGAGCTTTGGGGGCCCGCTCGGCATCAAGGCCGCGTTGTTGTTGCGAAATCTGGAAGCGGCGATCCCGGCGCCGGGCAGCTTCGAACCGTGTGCGGGGCACGGCAGTTACATGCCGGAGCACGTGATGTTGAGCGGACGCCGAACCGTGATCATCGACCTGGACGACTATGACGTGGCCGACCCGGCTCGGGACTTGGCCTGGTTCATCGTGTCTCTCGAGCGTCTGGCTTTGAAGAAGCGGGGCTCCCTCCGGGCCCATGACCAATCCGTCGACGCGTTCCTGGATGCGTATCGCGCTTCGGGGCCTCGGGACGCTTCGAAGCACCTTGCGTTCTACAAGGCCGCGGAATGCTTGCATAGAGCGGTACGAGATTTGCGCAAACGGATCCCCCCGATCCCCGAGTGGAGCGAGATCATGCTCGACGAAGGGCTTGGCGCGCTGTGACGGTTCGCACGAATCAATACGCAACCGATCGTTCATCGCGACCGGTTGTGAATTCACTCAACGAGTCCGACCCGTTCTCCGACCGCATGAAGTTCTTTGAGGAACTTCTTGGCCTTCCTCGGGACCATCGGTCGCCCGCCCCGCCCGAGCTGCGGCGTCATCAAAGTCGGGTCGCCGAGCCAGCGGAAGTTCATGTAAAGCCGGGCGGCCTCCAGGATTTTCGGAAAGTCATCGGGAGCGCCGTCCGGCCACCGGGATCGTCGGTATTCGCGTTCACACTTCCGGACGAGTGGTCGAGGCCACGAATGCGTCAATGACGCGAGATCGATTTCTCCAGGCGCAATCGCGGCGGACTGCCAGTCTGCGGGCCAGCAGATCCTGTTCTGGTAGATGATGTTCAACCCGAAGTATTCGCCATGGATAACGGTTCGAGGTGCTTCTAACAGGCGTGGGATGAACGTCCCGAATTCGTCGCAGAGGTCCAACAGCCATGGAAGCCGATTCTGCAGGTGGCCGAACAGTTCCTTGGTCCGCCGTGCCCAACCCGCATAGTAGGCCGCGTCGTACGTACGGAGGAATTTCAGTCGCGCACTCGGATACCGCCGGCGGTTCGCGGCATGAAACCTCCCGATCCATCGCGCCGCCCGCACCGTCGCATTCGGGTCGCGGGAGTGGCTGCTCTGGATGCCGCCCTTCAGGTACTCAATGACCAGCCATGGAACTCCAGCGGTTCCGTCGCGATAGACACCGTAGAAAGTGGGGGTCGACGTGCGCAGCGGTCGCAGGACGTCCTGATAGACGCGGGCCTCGTACCCCACGTCACCTCGGTGGCCATAGACGCTCTCGAACGTCCTCGTCCCGTATTTGATGAAGACGCGCAACGGGGTTCCGTTCCCGCCGACATGGCAGGTCACGATCTCCGTCGGGAAGGTGCTCTGGTAAGGGTTCGGCTGACGACGGAGTACGGTGACGCGCTCGTTGGCGGTGCCGTTCTCGCGAAAGACGGCCGCGAGCCCGGTTGCAAGTCGTCCCTGATCCGGGAACTTGGAACTCGACCCAATTGGCTTCAATCGGCCCCCCCGTCGACGAGCGTCCGCCTCCAATCCGCTATGCCGGCTGCGGTCAGGCTCCGAAGGCTCGATTCCACCTCGTCCGTCATTCGGCTCAGCCCGCCCGGCTCCAGGATGAGGATGGAGTTGCACGTCCGGAGCGTGCTGGCCCGGTGCGCGATCATCAGGGTCGTCCGTCCTTTCATCAGTCGCTGGATCGCGTCGAGGACGGTCGCCTCCGTGTGGATGTCGAGCGAACTCGTCGGCTCGTCCAGGATGAGGATCGGCGCGTCTTTCAGAAACGCCCGGGCGAGCGAGATGCGTTGTCGCTCCCCGCCCGACAACTTCATTCCCCGCTCGCCCACCTGGGTGTCGTATCCGTCCGGGAGGCCGTTGATGAACTCGTGCGCTCCCGCCAACTTCGCCGCCTCCACGATCTCATCGATCGTCGCCTCCGGCTTGGCGAAGCAAATGTTCTCCGCGATCGTCGTCGAGAAGAGCAAGGTGTCCTGCAAGACGACCCCGAACTGGTTTCGGAGGTCTGCGATCCGATAGTCCTTCAAGTCCACATCGTCCAGGGTGATGACGCCCTCCGTCGGGTCGAAGAATCGGAGGATGAGGCTGGAGAGCGTCGTCTTTCCCGAACCCGTCGGGCCGACCACGCCGAGGCACATGCCCGGCGAGATGTCAAAGGAGACGTGGCGTAAGACAAAGCGACTGTGATCGTATCCGAAGGACACGTTGTGGAATGCGAGCTTCCCGACCGCCCGATCCAGCCATCGGGCACCGCGCTTCTCGGGGACGTCCGGTTGCTGGCTCAAGATCTCGAGGAATCGTTCCATCCCGGCCAAGGCCATCTGAACGTCGAGGACCTTCTTCCCCATGTCTTTCAGGGGCGAGTACAACTGGGTGAGGTAGTAGTTGACCATCAGCAACGCCCCGAGGCTCAAGGTGCCGGCGAGCACGTGCTGGATGCCGACGTACAGCACGGCCGCCAAGCCGATCGCGGTCACCACCCCGACGAGCATGCTGTAGACCCCTCCCTCCACGAGGACCTTCAACGCCGCCGAGGCCGTCTCGGTGTACCGGGACCGGAACTCCTCGTTCTCACGCTCCTCTTGGCCGAACGCCTTCACGACCCGTGCGGCGCTCAGCGACTCCTGCGCGGCGGACATCGCCGCACTCTCGGACGACTTGACTTTCCTCCAGCCGAGTCGCATTCGTCGCTTGTACACGAGGGTGAACAGGAACATGAACGGCGTCACGGACAACGCGATCAAGGCAAGCTGCCAGTCGAGGCGCACCATGACCAGCATCATCCCTCCGAACGTGAGGACGGCGGTCATCAGCGGGATCAAGCCGTCCGTCGACAGGGACCGGAGCGACGTGGCGTCGTTTTGGATGCGGTAGGTGGAATCGGTCGTGCCCTTCGTGTCGTGGTAGACGGTCGAAAGACGTTGCATCTGCCGGAACAGGCGCACCCGCATGTCGGTGGTCATCCGGTTCCCGACCCGATTGGTCAGCCAGATGTTCACCAGGTTCTGCAGGTAGCTCAGGACCGTGCCGCCGAGCAAGATGCCGAGCGCGAGTGCGATCACATATTCCTTCGAGACCTGAGAGGGATCCGGGGCCAAGATCGAGAGATACGCAGGAAAGGGCTGCGACCCGGCGACGTTGTCGACAATGAGTTTGATGGGCAACGGCGTAACCAGGGTGAGCGGCACGACGGAGAGGGACACCAGGAAGAGCAGTGCGATTGACCAACGGTACGGTCTCATCTCGCGGAGCGACTTTTGGACGACTCCACCTCCCCCGGGGCCCGCCCGGGATGCACCCGGACCCGTCCGCGCGCGTTCCTTGAATCGGCGCCATCGGGAGACAACGACCGCCCAGCCGATCCATGCGACGACCGGTGCGAGGATCTGCAGGAACAGCAGCTGGGTAGCCGAGAGGAACGAACGTCCGAAATCCCAGAGCCGCGGGAAGAGCGGAACGGCCAGTTGGTAGTTCACGGCGAGATAGCCAAACAGGAGCGAGAGGGCGGAGAGAGCGGTGAGAATCAAGGCAATGGACTTCGCCAGCTTGCACCCAATCGACATCGGCCCGGAAGGGGAACGGTTTGGTCCGGACCGAGATGTCCCCCGTGCGGTCGTCCGTTCTGGGTTGGCATCCTCCGCATCGACGAACGTCCTGAGCTCGTCGAGCAGCTGAGCGTACCTCCGATCCGCGGCTCGGCGAAGTTGCCGTTCGGCCGGATCGACGTGACGGGCGAACTTCCGACCGTTCGGCTTGTCCCGCGATTCCCCAGGCCCCGTCACGCCACGACCTCCGCACGGAGCGCAGGGCAGCAGGATGGCTCATCGAATGACCCGGTGCCACCGACGAAGCCCCGGGGCACGGACTCGACCCGTTCGTACATCATGCGGCCCCGAACCGGTTGAGCAAGTCTCGCAAGATTCCGCCCGAAAATCCCGTGTCGGCAAATGTCCGCGCGACGACGAAGGCCGTGGCAATCGCCGACGCCAGACCGGAAAGCCAGGCCCCGGACCAGAGTGCGGTGATTGTCAGCGCTGCAAACGCCGCACTCAGGACGACGGCGGACCTCGAGTATTTCGGGGAGACTCGGAAGCGCAGGAACTGCTTCCCGGGGGCGTGCTCTTCGACCGCGAGCAGCAGTCGACTCCGGCCGAGCGGACCGCCCGGCACTTCGAGGTCCCAGGAGTCGAACTCGCCGCCGGCTCTCACGATCGCGCCGGCGTGTAGGAGCTGCGCCCGAAGTTTTCGGAGGGTCTCCTCCGGAGCCTCCCGCTCGTCACGCCAATACGTCATCTGGAGGCGCCGATGGCGGGGCCGAGTGGTCGGTCCTCGCCTCCTCCACGGAGTCAGCCCGCCCCGGATTCTCCCCCACAGGCGCGCCATGGGCTGGAGAAGGTGCAGGAACAGGACGATGACTCGGAGGCTGAAGAGGGACCGCCCGGGCTTCCGTTTGCCGGCCACGAAACGGGCCCGGCGGGCGCTGATCGATGCCTGCGCGATGGGGAGCGCAATCGCGACGAGCAAGGTCGGTCCGAACACGATCGAGGCAACCCAA
>WNGM01022930.1_pt1 | contig 11456 bp, 10 predicted proteins | sample 5400571 | NCBI WGS metagenome assembly WNGM01 (sample SAMN13153378, study PRJNA577476) | soil metagenome | isolation source: 100 cm soil or saprolite under Garry oak tree replicate 2 | place: USA:California | collected 2016-06-15 | reverse complement strand
GCCCGGCGCTCGTGCAGTCGCCGCTCTTGCGCCGCCTGCGCGGGGCGGCCCGGCAACCGGCCGGAAGCCGGGTCCGCTCGGCGGCGTGGCCTCACGCGGAGGGGCGCGCGTTCGTGGCGCGGTCCGGGCGCGGCGCCGTCCGCTGCGAGGTGCAGGTCCCGGCGGCGGCGGCGGCGCGCCTGGCCGATCGCTCCGAGGTCCCGCGCGCGCAGCTCGCTCCGCTCCTGGGATCGGGCGCGGTGGCGCTGCGCTTCGCCGGCGCGCCGGCGCTGCAGTGGGAAGGCCCGGTCTACCTGGCGCTGCGCAACCTGGTGCGCGAGGCGGAAGCGCTGGTGCGCGCATGGGAGGCCGGCGAGCCCGCCTTCCAGCTCCACTTCTCCTCGACCGATCTGGCGTGCGACCTGACGCGCGACGAGGTGCGCGCCCCCGGCTGGCGAGCGCCGGCCGCCGTCGCGCCCGCGGCGCTGGCGCTTTCGCTCGCCGGCGCTGCCCGGGCGTACGCGGAGAAAGCGCAGCGGCTGGGCGACCGGCGCACCGACCCGGACGATCCCCTGCGCGATCTGCGCGCTTCCGCCGCCCGCCTCGCCCGGCACTGCGCGGAGCTGGTCTCGGGCGAGCTGCGCCGCGCTCCCGAGATCGTCGCCGCGCCGCCGCCGCAGAAGGCCGTGCGCGCGCCCCAGCCGCCGCTCTCTCACGGCCGCATCCGCCGGCTGGTCTACCGGCAAGGCTGGCGCGCTCCGGCCGAGGAGCGGCCAGGAGCCATCTGGCCCTGCGCCGGCGCGGTGGTCACGGTCGGGCTGCACCAGGTGGTGGGGCGCGACGCCGCCTCGGGCCGCACCCTCTTCGAGGAGGCCTGCCGCTTCGCGGTGCGCGCCTGGGCCGGCGACGACCTGTTCGTCTCCGGGGCGGAGTCGCTCGCGCGCATCGATCCGCTCACCGGCTCGGCGCGCTGGCGCCGCCGCACGTCCGCGGCGGCCGAGCTGTGGCCGGTGCCTGGAGGGGTGGTCCGGGCGGGGACCGCCGGGCTGGAGCGGTTCTCCGACGCAGGCACGCAGTCGTGGCGGTCGCGGTTCCCCGGCGGTGCGCCCACCGAGGCGCTGCACGCCGAAGGCGTGCTGGCGTGCGCCGGCCGCGGGGTGCTCACCGCGCTCGACGCCGCCGACGGGCGCCTGTTGTGGAAGCGCCGCGCTCGGGTGCTGGCGCTCGCAGCGGCGCCGGGGCGGCTCGTCGCTCTCTGCGGGGACGCCCGGCCTGCCAATCTCCTGATTGCCCTGGATCCGTACTCGGGGCGCGTGCTGTGGGAGCGGCCCCTTCCCGACGGAAGCGAGGCGGCGCTCTGCCTGTGGTCCGATTCGGCGCTGATCGTCTCGGGCGAGCGGCGGCGCGAGCTGACCGCGGCGCGGCTCGCCGACGGTACCCGCCGCTTCTCCACCGCGCTTCCCTTCCCCGGGCACGCGCTCCTGGGCGCCGACGAGCAGGCGCTGATCGCGACCGGGCCCGGCGGCGCCGCCGCCCGGATCGACGAGCGCGGGCGCGTGGCCTGGCAGCTGGAGCCCGAGGGAGACGCTCCGGCGGAGCGCGCCGTGCTGCAGCGCGGAGTGGTCCTGCTGCGGCGGGGAGGCGTGCTGCTGTGCGAGGCGGCCTCCGGCCACGAGCTGGCGCGGCTCGCCCCCGAGCTGCCCAAGGTGGCTGCGGTGGCGGACGACATGTCAGTGGCGTTGCTCGACGAGGACGACGTCCTGTCCCTGCACCGACTCGCGACGCATCTCAGCGTCGTGTAGCCGCTACCACCTGACCGGCGACAGGTCCTGCTCGGCGTGGTCGTTGAAGGTGAGCGTGCGCTCCTGGTTGACGAGCGGCAGCCTCACCTTGCGCTGGTAGGTGAACCAGATGTTCACGTACTTGGGGACCTGGGTGCGCTGGATCTGCAGGTCGCCTTCGTCGAACACGAGCGGCATGCGCACCTCGCTCCGGCCCACCTTGTCCTCGCCGGCCACGTCGAAAGACATGTGCAGCTTGTTGAGGATGAGCTGCCTCACCGCCTGGTCGTCGGGCTGGCGATAGCACTCGTTGGCCGCCTGGCGCAGGATGCCGTTCACCTCGAGGTTGTCCCAGAAGGCCTGCCCGAAGGCGAACAGGCAGTACACGCCGGCCGCGAGGGCGACGAAGATCAGCACCGTCATCAGCGTGATCCCGCGCGGCTTCCGCATGGGGCGAATCTAACCCGCGGGGTGCGCGCCTCAAGAATTCGGAGGTGGGTGCGTGTCAGTGCACCGCGCGGAAGATGCGCTCGAAGCGGATGCCGGCCCGGCCGCCGAAGGAGATCCAGATGATGCTGGCCCGGCCCTTCACGTAGCTGAAGGGGATCTGCCCGATCCCGCCCTCGACCCGGCTGTCGGCGGAGTTGTCGCGGTTGTCGCCCATCATGAAGAGCCGGCCGGGGTCGACGACGAACGACATGTTGCGCGCGAATCCGGCGTCCTTGCGCTGGAGCACGGGGTGGCGCACTCCGTCGAGGTCCTCGACGTACTCGTCGGTCGTCACCTCGATGTCGGTGTCCGTGTATTCCGAGTGCTCCGTGTACCGGTACTCGCCGAGGTACTCGCGCTTCTGCTCGACCCCGTTGATGTAGACGACGTTCTCGCGGATCTCGATGTGGTCCCCAGGCAGTCCGACCACCCGCTTCACGTAGTCCACGTCCGGGTGCTGGGGGACGATGAAGACCACCACGTCTCCGCGCTTCGGCGCGCCCTCGCCGATCTTGTGGACGTGCGACGGATCGGTGAACGGGATGCGCAACCCGTACGCCATCTTGTTGACGAAGATGAAGTCGCCCACCAGCAAGGTCGGGATCATCGAGCCCGACGGGATGTGGAAGGGCTCGAAGACGAAGGCGCGCAGGAGCAGCGCCACCAGGATGGCGCCGCCGATGCTCTCGGTGTACTCGCGCGCCGCGCTCTTGCGGGCGAAGGCGAGGTGCTGATCGAGCGAGGCGTCCAGCCGGGTGCGCGCCTCCAGCGCGGCGGTTCCGGTCCGGCTGCCCTTGAGCGCCTCGTCGACCCCGCGGATGCCGCGCTCCACCTCCTGGGCGGCGGCCTCGATCCTGCTCCTCGCGCTTGACGCTCCCGGCGCGCTCCTTGGCCGTGTTCATCCCTCCACCTTGAGCACCGCCAGGAAGGCCTCCTGCGGGATCTCCACCGAGCCGATCGCCTTCATCCGCTTCTTGCCTTCCTTCTGCTTCTCCAGGAGCTTCCGCTTGCGCGAGATGTCGCCGCCGTAGCACTTGGCGAGCACGTTCTTGCGCATCGCCTTCTGCGTCTCGCGCGCGATCACCCGGCTGCCGATCGCCGCCTGGATGGCCACCTCGTACATCTGCTTGGGGATCGATTCTTTCAGTTTTTCGCAGACGACGCGGCCGCGCTGGTAGGCGCGCTCCCGGTGCACGATGGTGGAGAGGGCGTCGACCGGCTCGCCGTTGATGAGGATGTCCAGCTTCACGAGGTCCGCTTCCTGGTAGCCGACCGGCTCGTAGTCCAGGGAAGCATAACCGCGCGAGATGCTCTTCAGCTTGTCGAAGAAGTCGAACACCACTTCGGCGAGGGGGATCTCGTAGGTGATCTGGACGCGCTTGGTCCCGATGTACTTGATGTCCTTCTGCGTGCCGCGCCGGTCCTGGCACAGCTGCAGCACCGCTCCCACGTACTCGTTGGGCACGTAGATGTGGGCGTTGAGCATGGGCTCGAGGAGCTTCTCGATCTCCCCTTCCGGCGGCAGCTTGGCGGGATTGTCGATCAGGTGCTCGCTGCCGTCCTTCTTCACGATCTTGTACACGACCGAAGGAGCGGTGGTGATGAGGTTGAGGCCGTACTCCCGCTCCAGGCGCTCCTGCACGATGTCCATGTGCAACAGGCCCAGGTAGCCGCAGCGGAAGCCGAAGCCCAGCGCCTGCGACGTCTCCGGCTCGTAGACGAAGGCGCTGTCGTTCAGGCGCAGCTTCTCCAGCGCGTCGCGGGTCGATTCGTAGTCGGCGGAGTCCACCGGGAAGATCCCGGAGAAGACCATCGGCTTGATCTCCTTGAACCCGGGCAGCGGCGCATCGGCTGGTCGCAGGGCGTCGGTCAGCGTGTCGCCGACCTTGGCGTCCTGGATGACCTTCACGTTGGCGACCACGAAGCCGACCTCGCCCGCGATCAGGTTCTCCTTCCCCCCCGCCTTCGGGGCGAACACGCCCACCTCGCTCACCTCGTACTCGCGGCGGTTGGACATGAACACGATCTTCTGGCGGGGGCGGACGGTCCCCTCGACGATGCGCACCAGCATGATCACGCCGCGGTAGCTGTCGTACCAGCTGTCGAAGATGAGCGCCTTGAGTGGAGCCGCCGGGTCGCCCTCGGGGGGCGGCACGTCATGGATGATCTCCTCGAGCAGCTCCTCGATGCCCACCCCCTCCTTCGCGCTGGTGGAGACCGCGCGCGAGGCGTCGAGCCCGATCACCTCCTCGATCTCGCGGCGAGTGCCCTCCACGTCGGCGCTGGGGAGGTCGATCTTGTTGATCACCGGCACCACGGTCAGGTCGTGCTCGAGGGCGAGGTACACGTTGGCGAGGGTCTGCGCCTCCACGCCCTGCGAGGCGTCGACCACCAGCACGGCGCCCTCGCAGGCGGACAGGGAGCGGCTCACCTCGTAGGCGAAGTCGACGTGGCCGGGCGTGTCGATCAGGTTCAGCACGTAGTCCTTGCCGTCCCTCTTGCTGCGCCAGTTCATCCGCACCGACTGCGCCTTGATGGTGATCCCGCGCTCCCGCTCCAGCTCCATGTTGTCGAGGAACTGGTCCTGCGCCTCGCGCGCGGTCACCGTCCCGGTCTTCTCCAGCAGCCGGTCGCTCAGCGTGCTCTTCCCGTGATCGATGTGCGCGATGATGGAGAAGTTGCGCAGGTGCTGGTTCTCGGCGGGCATTGGCGAAGGGCGGGGTCTAACACGGCGATCCCGGTGGCACAATCAGCCGCCGCCGTATTCGGCGGCGCTGTGCTTTTCAGAGCGGCGGTTCGGCCGCCGCCGTATCCGGCGGCGCTGCGCTTTTCAGAGCGGCGCTTCACGGACGGGCGAGCTCGCCGCGGAACCACTCGATCGTGGGGCGAAGCCCGCGGTCGAGGGGGACGCGGGGCTCCCAGCCGAGCAGCGAGCGGGCGCGGGAGATGTCCGGGCGGCGCTGGCGGGGGTCGTTCTCCGGGAGCGGACGCACCGATCGCACCTTGCCCCCGCCCCCCGCCGCGCGGCGGACCGCCTCGGCGAGCTGGAGCAGGGTGAACTCGTCGGGGTTGCCCAGGTTCACGGGCAGCCCGTCGCCGCGCTGCCAGAGCGCGAGCAGGCCGTCGACCATGTCGTCCACGTAGCAGAAGCTGCGCGTCTGGGTGCCGTCGCCGAAGACGGTGAAATCCTCGCCGCGGATGGCCTGCGTGACGAACGCCGGCACCACCCGGCCGTCGCCGACGCGCATCCTCGGCCCGTAGGTGTTGAAGATGCGCGCGATCCGGACCTTGGTCCCGTGCACGCGCGAGTAGGAAGTGACGAGGGCTTCCGCGAACCGCTTCGACTCGTCGTAGCAGGCGCGCGGCCCGACCGGATTGACGTTGCCGAAGTAGGTCTCGCGCTGCGGGTGCTCGAGCGGATCGCCGTACACCTCGGAGGTCGACGCCTGCACCAGCACGGCGCCGGCCGCGCGCGCCAGCTCGAGCGCGTTGCGGGTCCCGGCGGACCCGACCTCCAGCGTCTCCAGCGGCAAGCGCTCGTAGTCGAGCGGTGAGGCGGGGGAGGCGAGGTTGAACACCACGGCCGACGGGCCGATCACCGGGATGGGCCGGCAGACGTCGTGCTCGACCAGGCGGAAGCGCGGCGCGCCTTCGAGGTGGGCGAGGTTCTCGCGGCGGCTGGTGAGATAGCTGTCCACCGCGACCACCTCGTGGCCGGCGCCGAGCAGCCGATCCACGAGATGACTGCCGATGAACCCCGCACCGCCCAGCACCACTGCCCGCATTCAGGGCACCCTACCGTAGCGATCCTCGAGGCGCACCACGTCCTCGAGCTCCGGAGTCGAGGCCTCGAGCACGTCGCTGTCCGCGAGCGCGGTCATGCGGTGGCGCAAGCCGGCGGTGATGTGGAACGACTCGCCCGGCGCGAGCACGCGCCGTTCCAGCGCGTCACCCTCGCCCGTCTGCAGCTCGAGCCGGCCGGCGAGGAGGTGGATCGTCTCGTCCTTGGCGCGGTGGTACTGCAGGCTGAGCGCGTGTCCCGCGCGGACGTGGAGGATCTTGCCGACGTACCGGTCGGTGTGCGCCCAGATCAGCTCGTAGCCCCAGGGCTTCTCGACGCGCACGGGCTTGTGCTCGGGCATCCTGAAGTCCCTCAGCGCGCCGGCATGACCACGGCCGACGTGCGCAGCTCCCGCTCGACGTCGCGCCGGAAGCGCTCCGCCGATTCCTTGTCGGCGAAGGCGCCGACGCGCACACGGTACCAGACGCCCTTCCCGGGCAGGCGCGCCTCGGCCACGTACGCCTTGAGCCCGACCGCGGCGGCGCGGGCGGCGAGCTGGGCCGCGTCGGCGCCGTCCTGCAAGGCCCCGAGCTGGACGGTGAATTTGCCCGGGTCGGCGGGCGGCTCGGGCAGCGCCGGGGGGCCCTCGGGCGTCACCGCGACGGTGCGCGCCGGCGCCACGCTGACCGTGGTGGGGGGCGGAGGCAGTTCCTTCTTCGCCGCCTCGGGTCGCGCCGGCGCCGCCGCGACGGTCGACTCCGCGGCGGGCTTCGGCGCGGCCGGCCCCGGCTCCGGCACCGCCGCGGCCCTCGGGGGCGCGCTGCGCTGCGCGTGCGCTCTCTGCTCGTCCAGGGCCACCAGGTCTCCGGCCAGCGCCGGCTGCGGCGACCTGCGAGCGATCTGCATTCCCACCAGCAGCCCCAGCGCAAACATCCCCGCGAGCAACAGCAACGCTCCGACCGCCAACGCCGCCACCTGCCGGTCGTCGATGGTCAGCTCGATCTTCTCGCGCAGCCGGCGCCCGTCCATCCCCGCGTCTGTACCATCTGGCGCGGGGGCCCGGCCAGAAAACGCGGCGCCAGGAGCTCGATGTCGAAGGTTGGTGCCCTACGCCACCTCGGGCTCTTTTTCGGCCTCCTCCATCCGCTCGGGCGCGGAGACGCCCAGTATCGCCAATGCATTCCGCAAGGTCTGCTTGATCGCCCAGACCAGGTAGAGACGCGCCTTCGTCTTGCGCGGGTCATCGGAGATCACCCGCTCCGTCTTCTTGTACTTCGTGTAGTACGCGTGGAAGGCGGCGATCGTCTCCTGCAGATAGAACACGACGCGGTGCGGCTCCAGGGCGAGCGCCGCGGCCGCCACCAACTCGGGGAAGTGCAGCACCCGCTTGAGCAGATCCATCTCCTCCGGGAGCCGCAGCGCCGACAGGGACTCCGGGTCGTACACGGGCGCAAGGCCGCGCTCCTCCTGCGCCTTGCGCAGGATGGCCGCGCAGCGGGCGTGGCCGTACTGCACGTAGAAGACCGGGTTGTCGAGCGTGTGTCCTCGAGCACCTCGCGCAGCGTGACGAAGTTCGCCGCGCGCTTGCTCATCTTGAACGGCTTGCCCTCCTTGAGCAGGTTGACCAGCTGCAGGATGAGCACCTCCAGCTCGCCGCCCATGGCGCCGACGGCCGCCTTCATGCGCCGGACGTAGCCGCCGTGGTCCGCGCCCCAGACGTCGATGAGCCGCTGGAACCCGCGCTCCAGCTTGTCCAGGTGGTACGCGAGGTCGGCCGCGAAGTAGGTCGGCTCCCCGGTGGTCTTGTAGATGGGCCGATCGCGATCGTCGCCGAAGCCGGTGGTCTTCATCACCAGGAGCGGCTTGGGCGTGACCTCCTCGTCGGCCTCGGGCTCGGTGCCCTGCGGCGGCGGCAGGACCTCCTCCGCGAGCACGCCCTTGCTCCGCAGCACCTCGACGGCGTGCGCGATGGCGCCCTTGTCGTGCAGCGTCTTCTCGCTGAAGAAGCTGTCGAACCGGACCCCGAACAGCTCCAGGTCCGGCTTGATCAGGTGGTCGAGGATCCAGCCGGTGGAGAACCGCCGGAGGGGCTCTCGCAGCTCGGCGAACGGCTTGCGCAGGTCGGGCCGCGTGGCGAGCCAGGCGCGCGCAACGTCCTTGACGTACTCGCCCTGGTAGTCGTCCGGGTCGAGCGGCTCCGCCGGCACGGTCCCGTCCAGCTCGGTTGCCCGGGCGTAGACCGCGTGCGCCAGCCGGAAGACCTGCCCCCCGGCGTCGTTGACGTAGAACTCGCGGACCACGTCGTATCCCGCCCAATCGAGCAGGTTCGCCACGGTGTCGCCGATGACGGCGCCGCGACCGTGTCCCACGTGCATGGGGCCGGTGGGGTTCGCGCTGACGAACTCCACCATGGTCTTGCGCCGCGCGCCCGCCCCGCTGCGGCCGAACCGTTCGCCCGCCTCCCACACCGCGCCCAGCGCCCGGTGCCACACGGCCGGCGAGATCTTGAGGTTCAGGAAACCGGGACCGGCGATCTCGACCTTCTCGAGGATACGGTCGGGGTCCTCGATGCGCTCCACGATGGCCTGCGCGAGCGCCCGCGGATTGGGCTTCGCGGCGCCCGTGGCCTGGGCATGCTGCTTCTGCAGGACCATGGCCGCGTTCGAGGCGAAGTCGCCGTGCGCCGGGTTCTTGGATCGGTCGACCTGCACCGTCGGCCGATCTCCGGCGGGCAGGAGCCCGTCGCGCGCGCAGCGGTCGAGCGCGCGCTCCAGGACGCGCGCCAGCTCCTCCTTCACCATGAGGCCACCGGCGCGCCGCGGCGGTACTCGGCGTCGAAGAGCGGGCGCAGCCGGTCCCAGGTCCCGTTCAGGTGCTCGATCATGACCTTGGTGTCCGCCAGCACCGGCATGAAGTTCGTGTCGCCGCCCCAGCGAGGGACCACGTGCCAGTGCAGGTGGTCGGCGATCCCGGCGCCCGCGACGCGGCCGAGGTTCATGCCCAGGTTCGCGCCTTGGGGAGCGTACGCGCGGCCGACGAGCCGCAGGGCGACCCGCAGCATCTCGCACAGCTCCTGGTAGTCGTCGCTGGAGAGCGCGTGCACGTCGCTCGCGTGCGCCCGCGGGATCACCATCAGGTGGCCGTTGTTGTACGGGTACTTGTTGAGCATCGCGAAGGTGCGCCCGGTGCGGCCCAGCACGAGGTTTCTGCGGTCGTCACGGGCGAGCGGCAGCTCGCAGAAGGTGCAGCCCGAAGGCGTCTCGCCCTTCGAGACGAGCTCCATCCGCCACGGCGCCCACAGCTGATCCACCGGCTACTCCAGGAGCTGCGGGGCGAGGAACTGCAGCCCGCCGCCCCGGGCCGCGCCGCGCACGCCGTCGCTCACTCCCGCGGCGGCGCCCCCGAACGCGCCGCGCATCAGGTCGCGCAGCGAGACGGCCATGTCCCGCGGGGGCATCTGCAGGCGCGGCTCGCCGCTCTGGCCGGCGAGCTGCCACGCCTTGGCGACCGCGTCCTGGAACCCGCCCAGCTCGTCCACCAGCCGCAGATCCTTCGCGCGGCGGCCGGTGTAGATGCGCCCCTCGGCGAGCTTGCGCACCTCTTCCTCCTTGAGCCCGCGCCCTTCGGCGACGTCGCGGATGAACTGCGTATAGACGTCCTCGGAGATCGCCTGCACCTCCTCGCGGTCCAGCTCGTTCAAGGGCCGGAACGGCGAGAGGGTGTCCTTGTACTTGCCGGCCTTGAGCGTCGTCTCCTCCACCTTCACCGCCTCGGGCAGCCCGCGCACGTTGAAGTGCATGAAGATGACGCCGATCGAGCCGGTCAGCGTGCCGGGGCTGGCGTAGATCTGGTCCGCCGCGGCGGAGATGTAGTAGCCGCCGGAAGCCGCCAGGTTCCCCATCGAGACGACCACCTTCTTCTTCTTTCGCAGGGCCCGGAGGGCCGAGTAGATCTCCTGCGAGGGCGCGACGGCCCCTCCGGGCGAGTCGACCCGCACCACCACCGCCTTCACGTCCTCGTCGCGCTCGTACTTGCGCAGCAGCTTGACCACCTTCTCCGAATCGATCCCGCGCTCCCCGTCGCCGACCGTGCCCTTGCACTCCACGATGCCGACGCGTGGCCCGGTGCTGGTCGACAGCTCCGCGTCCAGCCCCGAGGCGGTGGTCGCCTTCACCGCCGACCAGGCGAGCACCAGGAACCCGAACAGGACGAGGAACAGGCCCCCGAAGATGACGGCGAGCACCACGGCAGCGCGCTTGTCCAATTCCACTCCTTCGTCGCCTCGGCGAAGGGGCTTTGACTAGCAGAGCACCCTCGTGAGAACAAGCGAACGTGTCGTTCCGGCCAGCGCTGCAGGAGCTGGTGCTGCGCGCGCCGGGAGCGCGGGGCGCGATCTTCTGCGACGGCGAGGGCGAGTCGATCGACCTGCTGGTGGCGGAGCCGCCGCCTCGCGGATGCGAGGGCCTGAGCGCGTACGACCTCCGGCTCACCGGGGCGCAGGTGGCGTCGGCGTGGCTGCAACTGCACGCCGGATCGGTCCAGCGCGGCGCCGGCAACGCGGTGGAGCTGCGGCTGCGCTGCGACAAAGGGTCGCTGCTCTGCCGGGTGCTGCGCGAGGATTACTACATCGTGCTGGTCCTCGCGCCCGGCAACCCGCCCGCCGCGGCGGCGTTCGCCCTCCGCCAGGCCGCCGCCCGCGTACTGGCCGACCTGTAGCCTGTCTAAGAACGTTTCAGGCAGAGCGCGCAGAGTGCAGAGACCGCAGAGAAAACGCCTTTGTTTCTGCTCTGCGATCTCTGTTCTGCGAGCTCTGGGTGAAACAGAAAAGGACGTTCGCGGCCCATGCTCAGGCTCATTTGAGGTGCTCGCGCGCGAAGCGGACCAGCTGGCGGAGATCGGTGCGCGACGAAGAGGCCAGCACCAGCCCGGCCTCGATCTTCGTCTCGGGATTGATGGCGACCACTCCGGCGAATCCGCCCGGCTCGCGCTCGAGCAGCTTCGCGGCCACCGCCGAGCCCGCGCCGACCGCGATCAGGAGCGGCTTGCGCGCGTCGAGGTCATCGCGCGCCCGCAGCGACCGCAGCGAGGCGAGCAGGTCGGCCACCTGCGCGTCGACGGTGACCCGAGGCAGCAAGGGACCGCGTGGATTGAGCCCGATGGCGGCGATGCCGGAGGCGGAGAGCGCCACGGCCGGCGGATCCAGCACCGGCCGGACCGGGTCCTCGAGGCCGCGCACGAGCAGCGCGACGTGCGGCTTCTGGGGGTCGCGGGGCTTCCACATCCAGCCGGTCAGCTCGGTCGCGTCCGGACGCGCGACGCGCAACGACGCCGGCCGCGGCACCGCCTGTCTTCCCAGCCCGGGGCGAGGGCTGCGCGTGAGTCGGGTGGTGGTGCCGAAGCCGGTGCGGAAAGCGAACACGTCCGTG
>WNGM01007691.1_pt1 | contig 11456 bp, 9 predicted proteins | sample 5400571 | NCBI WGS metagenome assembly WNGM01 (sample SAMN13153378, study PRJNA577476) | soil metagenome | isolation source: 100 cm soil or saprolite under Garry oak tree replicate 2 | place: USA:California | collected 2016-06-15 | reverse complement strand
GCCGCGAACTACGAGGTGGTGAGCGGCCTGCAAGAAGGAGAACTGGTGGCGTTGCCAGGAGACGTTGATCTGCGGGATGGAATGACGGTCATCGTTATTGCCACGGAAGTTGCAATTTTTCAAGGACGGTTGAATGGTTAGGATGAGGAAATGGCCTATTGCCATTCTGCTCATCGCGAGCACGGCGATGGCCGCGACCAATCTCAAGCAGGATGCGGGGTTCGAAGAGGGGCGGCGCGCTTACGAAGCGAGTGATTATGTGAAGGCCATTCAGGAATTGAAGGCGGCCGCGGCCAAAGATCCGCAAAATGGCGACGTGCAATTGCTGCTGGTAAAAAGTTACCTCGAGCTGCAGGAACATGACGCGGCGATCAAGAGCGCGGAGAAGGCAGTAGCGATCGACGCGCAGAATTCGATCTATCACGAATGGCTGGGAAGGGCGTACGGAGAAAAGGCCGATCATGCCAGCCTGTTTTCGGCGATGTCGCTGGCCAAAAAGACGCGCAAGGAATTCGAGACCGCCGTACAACTTGACGGGAGAAATTATTCGGCGCGGCAGGCGCTGATCGAATTCGATTGCAGCGGGACAGGGATGGTGGGGGGAGGTGAAGAGAAGGCCTTGCCGCAGATCAAGCAATTAGCGGAGATGGACGCCGCCGAAGGGCATTACGCCGCGGGAAATTGTCGGCGGCATAGAAAGGATTTCAGCGCGGCGGACGAGGAATTCAAGAAAGCGCTGGAGAGTAATCCGAAATCAGCAGAGCTGATCTACGATATCGGAGATCACGCCGCGAAGCGCAGCCAACCGGAACAATTGCTGAGGGTAGCAGACGTGGGGGAGCGCGTCGCGCCCGGCGATCCGCGGGGAAAGTTTTACAGGGCCGTGGCGCTGGTCTTGAAAAAAGAAAACCCGGAGGAAGCCGAGCGGCTGCTGGAGGAATACACGAAGAAAGCACCAACGAGAGAAGGATACCCGCGGCCGGCCGCGTTGCACGTTTGGCTGGGGCGCCTCTTCGAAGAGCAGAACAAGATGGAAGACGCAACGAAGGAGTTTGAGCAGGCTCTGCGGCTGGATCCAAAGAATAAAATGGCGCAGGAAGCCTTGAAGCGGCTGAAGAAGAGCTAGAGCGCAAGCAGAACTGGTGGCCGCCGGAAAGATGCGCGGGTAATTCTCGTTAAAGGGCGATGATGGATTTCCGCGAAACGGTGTCCGTGGCAATCGACGCGCTGAGAGCAAATAAATTGCGCGCCATGCTCACTTCGCTCGGGGTGATTATCGGAAGCGCTTCCATCGTACTGGTCGTCACCGTGGCGCTGACCAGCAAGAAATTTGTGCTTTCACAGATCGAAGCGGTCGGGTCCAACCTGGTCCAGGTGGAGCTGGTCCAGAGGCCGGATAAGCCACAGCCGCTTAGCTATGAAATGACGGTGGAGGACCTGGAGGCCGCCAAGTCCATTCCCAATGTGGTTGAAGTAGCGGGATCTCGCGAACTACCCATGACGGTGGTTGCTGGCGGCGTGGAGCGCCCCGTGAACCTTGTGGGAGTAACGGAAGGTTACCAGGTAATTCGGCGGCTGGTCGTATTGCGCGGGCGCTATCTCGACGCCGCGGATATGGAGATGCGCAGCAAGGTCTGCCTCATCACCACGCAACTTTCCGATCGAATCTTTGGGCAGGACAATCCCGTTGGGAAATCCATCCGCATGGGAGAGCTGACGTTCACGGTGATCGGTGTGTTCCGCGAAAGGGTGGAGACTTTCGGGCTTTCCGACATCTCGGAGGATTCCGTCATTCTCCCCTTCACGCTCATGAAGTATTACACCGGCATGGAAGTGGTGCGTCTGCTGGGCGTGCAGGCGGCGCGGGCGGAAGACGTGCCATTCGTCGAGCGGCAGTTGGGTCAACTGCTGCGGGCCCGGCATCCGGCAGGAGCAGATTACAAGGTGCAGACGCTGACAGCGATTCTGAGTGCGGCGAAAAATATTTCGCTGGCGTTGACCATCGTGCTGATCATTATTGCGTTTATCGCGCTGGTGATCAGCGGAATCGGGATCATGAACATCATGCTGGTGACGGTGAAAGAGCGGACACGCGAGATAGGAATCCGCAAGGCCATTGGAGCGGCGCGGCGCGAGATCATGTACCAGTTTTTGATCGAATCCTTCGTGATCAGCGGCGGAGGGGCGGTCATCGGGATTTTGATCGGCATCGCCATCCCGGTGGGCGCGCAGTTTTTTTTGCCGGGAAATCTGCGGGTTCCGGTGTCGAGTCTCAGCGTGGTGATCGCCTTCGTGGTGTCGTGTTCGACGGGATTGTTCTTTGGATACCTGCCCGCGAACCAGGCGGCGAGCCTGCAACCGGTCGAATCGCTGAGATACGAATGAGGCGGAGAGGGAATGGGATAGGGGGCAGGGAATGGGAAGGGGAAGGGAAAGTGAGACTGGGGCGGCGATGGGCGGCCCTTTTTGTTTTTCGGGAGAAAGAGTTTTCGGCGGAGAGCCGGGAATGCATTGGCCGAGATTCTGAGAGTTATTGTTGAAGCGATCCTGCGGATATTAAGCTGCGAAGAAGGAGTATGAAAATGCGATTGCGTGGACAAGTTGCGGGAATGGCCGCCGTGCTGCTGCTCGGCGGCGGCGCGGGCGCGCAAGAGGTGCCAGCGCCGAAAGCGAGTCAGCCCGCTGCACAGGAAGCATCGAATACCTCAGCGCCGGTTGTGTTGACGCTGAAACACACGATTGAGCTGGCGCTGCAGAACAGCAAAGAAATTCAAGTGGCGAAGATCCAAGCCAGCGTGGCGGATCGCGCCTCGAAGATTACCAGGGCGGAGTTCATGCCCAATCTCTATGCGGGCTCGGGTGCGGGGTATACGTATGGCATACCGGAAACGCCGGGCGGCCGCGCACCATCGATTTTCAACGTGACGTACACGGAGCAGATTCTCAACGAACCGTTGCGCGGCCAGGCGAAGGAGACGCAGGAGCAGTCCAAAGCGCAGAAGATTGTTCTCGAGGACGTGAGGAACAGCGTCATCACGCGGACGGCTATGGCGTACCTGGAACTTGGAAAAGTGCGGCATTCGCTGGAGCTTTTGCGCAAGGAGCAGGAGAGTGCGGACAAGATTCTCCAAGTGACTCAGGAGCGGCAAGGAGAAGGATACGAACTGCCGGTGGAAGTGACGAAGGCGCAGCTTACGAAGGCCCAGGTCGTACAACGCATTTTGCAACTCGAGGGCCGCGAGGACGAACTGGAAGTTTTTCTGAGATACCAGCTCGGATTATCAGAGGGGCAGGCCATCGAGGTTACGCCGGAAGAGTTGCCGGGAGAAGCCGAGCAAGAGGGAGACAACCTCGTGGCCATGGCGATGACGCACAATGCCGGCTTGCAACTCGCGGAATCTGACGTTCGCGCGAAAGAGTTCCGGCTGAAGGGTGAGCGACGAGGCTATTGGCCGACGCTGGAACTGGTCAGCATCTATAGCGTGCTGGCGCAATTCAACAATTATTCCCAATATTTCCGGACGTTCCAGCGCAACAATTTCAACGCAGGGATAGACATGCACGTGCCGATTTTCAGCGCGCACACGAAAGCAGCGGTCGGCCTGGCGCAAATTAATCTGGACGCAGCCAAAGTCAACTTGACCAACAAAAGGACGGAGTCGACGGCGGACGTGAGACACCGGACGCGGCGGGTTCGCGAGAGGGATGCCGCGAAAGAAGTGGCCCGGCTGGAATTGCAACTGGCGCAGCAAAATGTGGGGGTGCTGCAAGCGCAGTTTGCGGAGGGAAAGCTGAACCTGCGCGACGTCGAGAAGGCGCGGCTGGAAGAGAATGAAAAGTGGATGTTGTATCTGGACGCGAACTTTCAGAAGCAGCAGGCGCAACTGGATTTGCTGAAGACGGCCGGGCAATTGGATAAGGTGTGGCAATGAGGATGTGACTGATGACTCGTGACAGGTGACTGGTGATGCTCGATCGAGACAGTCTGGGCGTGTTTTCGGAAGTGGCGAGTAAGCTCGACAACGGGTTCGCAAAACTGCCTGCTTTTCAAAATCAAGCGTCGGAGATGGGGCATCTGGCGGAAGTGCTTGGAGCGACGGCCGAACGCCTGCAAGACAACTATCCGTATTTTCATCCGCTGTATGTGGGGCAGATGCTGAAGCCGCCGCATCCGGTGGCGCGCCTGGCGTATGCGCTGGCGATGTGGATCAATCCCAACAATCACGCCTTGGATGGCGGGCGAGCAACGTCGGCGTTGGAAAGAGAAGCGGTCGCGGAGATCGCCGGGATGTACGGTTGGAAAAATTTTCTCGGTCACTTGTGTGGCGGCGGAACGATGGCAAATCTCGAGGCTTTGTGGGTGGCGGGACAGATGCGTCCAGGCAAGAAAATTCTCGCCAGCGAGCAAGCGCACTACACCCACGGCCGCATCAGCGGCGTTCTGCAACTGCCATTCGAAACGGTGCCGTGCGATGCGCGGGGCCGCATGGACGCGAACGCCCTGGCGAAGCGGCTGGAGCGCGGTGACGTCGGGACGGTCGTTACGACAATGGGGACCACGGGCACCGGTTCGGTGGATCCGCTTCCCGATATTCTCGAGTTACGCGACAAGCACGGCTTCAGGATTCATGCCGATGCCGCATACGGCGGATATTTTGTGCTGGCGGAGAATCTTGAGAAAAGCGCCGGACAAGCTTTTGCGCGGATAGGAGAAGCGGACTCCGTCGTGATCGACCCGCACAAACACGGCTTGCAACCGTACGGTTGCGGCTGCGTGCTCTTTCGCGACCCCGAAGTGAGCCGATTGTACAAGCACGACTCGCCCATCACTTATTTCAGCTCCTCGGAGCTGCACTTGGGAGAGATTAGCCTGGAATGTTCTCGTCCGGGCGCGGCCGCGGCCGCTCTGTGGGCAACGCAGAGACTTCTGCCGCTGAAAAAGGGCGGCGAATTTGCATGCGGACTGGAGCGTGGGAGGAAAGCCGCGCTGGCGCTGTTCGAAAAACTTCGCGCGGATGAGCGGTTTGTGACGGCGTTCCCGCCCGAGTTGGACATTGTAGTCTTTTTCCCCAGAGCCGAGAGCGCTAGCGAAGCTTCGATTTTGAGTCGCAAGATGTTCGAAGCCGCAGCCAAAAGAAATCTCCATCTGGCGGTAGCGGAATTGCCGATTCACTTCTGGGAAGCGAACTTGGGAGCGATGAAGCGCGATCGCGAAACGCTCACTTGCCTGCGCTCCGTCCTGATGAAGCCGGAACATCTCGATTGGATTCCGCGCATTTGGGAGTTGCTCTCTACTTCGACTGGCGAAGTCCTCGCCGCTCGCGCCTGAATCCTCCAAATGGGAAGCCTGCCAATGCCGTTTAATGAAGGTAATAGCCGTTCGCTGTCAGTTAACAGCCATTGACAGAAAGGTTTGAGAGGAAGCAACGAAGTCAGGTAAACTACTATCTTAGAGATGGGGGGACTCCAGTCCCGCGTATATCCGCGGCCCTACCCTATTGCAAAATTGAAGCAAGAGCCAGGGATTTGACACGGCCCAGTTTAGAACGCGAAGGCTGAGGGTGAAGAATGCCGGATGTAATGAAGACATTGTTGTTGAATCCGCCGAGTTTTGAAAACTTCGATGGCGGCGCGAGTTCGCGATGGCCCGCAACGCGTGAGATTGAATCCTATTGGTTCCCGGTTTGGCTTACCTATCCCGCGGGAATGATTTCGGGCAGCAGGTTGCTCGATGCCTCTCCGCACAAGGTAAACTGGCAGCAAACCGTTCAAATCTGCAAGGACTACGAGTTCCTGATTCTGTTCACGTCCACAGTAGGTTTTGAGAGCGACGTCAAGCTCATCCGGAAAATCAAGGAAGCCAACCCGAGCATGAAGATCGCTTTCGTCGGGCCCCACGGGCACATCAAGCCCGATGAGACCCTGATGGCCAGCGAAGACATCGATTTTGTAACGCGCGGGGAGTTTGACCACTCGGTGGTGGAATACGCGCATGGGAAGGCGTTGGGCGAAATTCTCGGCGTCAGCTACCGCAAAGACGGAAAGATTGTGCACAACGCGGAGGGGCCGCAGTTGCACACGGAAGAGCTGGACGCCCTGCCGTTCGCTACAGACATCTACAAGCGCGACCTGGAAATCGAGCGCTACAACGTGCCCTTCTTGCTGCACCCTTACGTGTCGTTTTACACCACGCGCGGATGCCCGGCGCTCTGTACCTTCTGCATGTGGCCGCAAACCCTTTCGGGTCATGCCTGGAGGACGCGTTCGACGGAGAACGTCGCGCGGGAAGTGAAGCAGGCCCTCGGATACTTCCCGCAGATGAAAGAGATTTTCTTCGACGACGACACTTTCAACATTCGCAAGGACCGCGTGCTCGATCTCAGCGCGAAGTTCAAACCACTGAAGTCTCAGTGGTCGTCCACGGCGCGCGTGCATAGCGACTACGAGACGATCAAAGCGATGGCGGATGGCGGGGCCCGGCTTTTCATTGTGGGCTTCGAATCCGGCGACGCGCAGATCTTGAAAAATATCAAGAAGGGTGCGACGGTCGAGATGGGCCGCGCCTTCATGAAGAACTGCCGCAAAGTCGGTATCAAGGTTCACGGGGATTTCATCATCGGTCTCCCGGGCGAAACGAAAGAGACGATTCAGAAGACCATCGACTTCGCCAAAGAGCTGGATTGCGAGACTATCCAGGTTTCCCTGGCGCATGCCATGCCCGGAACGGAGTTGCACGACACCATGGCGCAGCAAGGGTTCCTGAAAGTGGAGGCCCTGGCGGATTCCACAGGCCACCAGTTGCCGCATATCGAGTACCCGCACTTGAAGAAGGCGGATATGATGGCGGGCGTAAACCGCTTCTATGACGAATACTACTTCCGTCCCAAGGTTGTTTGGCGCATCGTGAAGGAAGCGCTGTGGGACAGCCACGAACGGAAGCGTTTGTATGCCGAAGCCACCGAATTCCTGAAGCTGCGCGCGGAGCGCCTGAAGTGGGTGCGCCAGGGCGGCGAGGATTACAACAAGCCCATGGTTTCCGTGCCTGGGACGACTTCCGCATCCGGAAACGACTAACCCCGCAAAAATGGCAAGCGAGAAAAGACTGCGAATCAAGACGCTGGTTATGGTCTTGGCGATGGTAGTGTGCGCTAACGCCGGAGACCTGATGCTGAAGCGCGGCATGTCGCAGATTGGCGCGGTCCAACTGACCGCTTCAGGGCTTGCGCAGGCGTTCCGGCTGACCGCGACGAACGGAACGATCTGGGTAGGAATTTTTTTCCTGACCGGCTTCATGGTGAGTTACATGACCGTGCTGAGCTGGGCGGATTATAGTTACGTCATGCCGGCAGGCGCTTTCGGCTATGCGCTGCTCACCTTGCTGGCGGTCGTTTTTTTGCACGAATCGGTATCGCCGCGGCGCTGGATAGGAGTTGTCTTGATTTGCACAGGCGTGCTGCTGGTGGGACAAACGAAACCGCGGACGACCGCGGTGGCCAGTGAGGCGGTGGCATGACGCGCGTCATTCTTGCGCTTGCGGTTCTGGTTCTCTGCAGCACTGGCGGCGAGATCGCCATCACTCATGGCATGAAGGCCACCGGCGAACCGGCACGATTGCGGCCGCGAGCGCTGCTTCAGTTCCTGGGGCGGGCGGTGCGCAACGGGTGGTTCTGGGCTGGCGTCCCGCTGATGGCGCTGTCCTTTTATTCTCTGCTGGTATTGCTTTCCTGGGAGCCCATCAGTTTCGTGATTCCGGCATCGGCGCTCAGTTACGTTGTCGGCACGCTTGGCGCCAAATATATCTTGGGCGAGCAGATTAGCGCCGCACGGTGGGCCGGCGTCCTGCTGGTTTGCGCAGGCGTGGCGCTGGTTGCGGCGGGCTGACCGCCAGCCACAGAGATTTTTCGCCGATGAAAAATGAGCCCGCATGATGTGGCACTTTGCGTTGTGGCGCGTTGCAGTGTTGCTGTTGGCAGTGGCTCCGCTGATTTACTACGCGCTGGCAACGCTGGCGGCGCTGCGCTTCTTCCGGCGCGAGCGCGGGCGAGTCCTTCCGAATTACACGCCTCCCGTGAGCATTCTCAAGCCGGTGCGCGGCGTTGACTTCGGCTCTTGCGAAAATTTCTCAAGTTTTTGCCGCCAGGATTATCCGGACTACGAGATTTTGTTCGCCGTGAGCGACGACGCGGAACTCGCGGTACCGGTGATCCAGCGAATCATCGCGGAATTTCCCGAGCGGCGCATTCGCCTGAAGGTGAACAAGCTGGCGCGGCTCGCGCGCGAGGCACAATTCGAAGTGCTGGTGCGTAGCGATGGCGACGTGCGCGTGGGGCCACAGTACCTGCGCGAAGTCGTCGCGCCGCTTGCGAACCGCAAGACCGGCGCCGTGACCAGCTTCTACCGCGGGATCGCCGAGAATAATCTCGGCGCGGAAATCGAAGCCGTCGGCGCTTCCAGCGATTTTTTCGCGGGCGTGCTCATGGCCGGATGGACGGAAGGAATCAGCTTCGCCCTGGGAGCTTCCATCGCGACGAGCAAGGAATGGCTTGCAAAAATGAGCGGCTTTGCGGCCATTGCCGATGCCCTTGCGGATGACTACGAACTCGGCCACCGCATTGCTAAAGCGGGCGGCGAGGTGGTCCTCTCCCGCGAGCCAGTCTGGACCATGTATCCCAGACAGACCTGTCGCAGCTTCTGGGAGCACCAGGTACGCTGGGCGCGGACGGTGCGGCTGTGCAGGCCGCTGGCCTACCTGGGTTTGCTTTTCACCCAGGGTCTGCCCTGGACTCTGCTCGCGATGCTGGTCGCGCCGTCGACCTGGATCGCGGGGACATATCTGTTTGCGTACTTGACTTTGCGCTTCGCGATGGCGTGGACGGTCGGCGTTTGGGGCATCGGTGATGAAGTCTTGCGGCGAAAGATTTGGCTCGTGCCACTGCGGGATGCGATTCACTTTGTGGTCTGGCTGGGGAGTTTCGGCTCGAATCATGTTCGCTGGGACAATGTCGAATATGCGGTTCGCCAGGGCCGTATGGTTCTCGTTGGCGCAAACGAAAGCGCCGTGGTAAAGCCGGCGGAAAACACGCCGCGATTGTAAAAACTGCAGCCTGCGCTGTTCCGGGTGGCCGGTTGACGGTGGCGTAAAACCCGATTAAATTAGATAGGTAGAATCGCTGCGGTCCCGATCACCGGGAACGCGCTGCGGTTCGTTTTTTTCCTCGGAACGGATGGGAGATCGTCCAACGGCAGGACTCCAGATTCTGGATCTGGCTATCTAGGTTCGAATCCTAGTCTCCCAGCCAATCTTTTTGCCCTCTCCTCTCGACACTTGCTCATGCAGCGGAATCTCGGTTTCCGGCGGTTCTGGCATTTGTGCAAAAAAGAGAGCCGCGATTCCGATTCCGGCCAAAGCTGAATTAATCTCGAATGCGACTTTATAGCTCTGGTACACGTCAAACAGCTTCCCACCCAGGTAGCCTGCCGGTGAGCAAAAGAATGCCGCGAGCACCAGCATCATTCCGTTTACTTTCGGAAATGCCGCCGGTCCGTAGTAGTGACCCGTAAGCGTATTGAGACAAATAAAAGTCCAGCCGAACCCCGTTCCATAGAGGATCGCGGCGAAGTAGGCGATCCACAACGCTTCAGGAGAAACTCGAATCGCCAGGAAAGACCCTAGGAAATAACAGCAGAAGCCCAGCATGAACGCGTAGCGCCCTTCCATGCCATCCATAAGCCAGCCGCCAATCAATCGGCCGAACACGGCTCCCAGCGTGAAAAGGCCCATGGCGAATGCAGCGTCCGCGGGGCGAACGCCCAATCCTTTCAAGTGCAGCAGCCAATGCGCGGTAAAAAAGAAAAACGGAAATTGGCACGCGATCGCACCGACAAGAATCATCCAGTAGGCTCGCGTTTGGTAAGCCTGCTCAGGCTCCCACTGAAACCTCGTCACCCGGGCGGCCGCAGCCGACATCTTCGCAGATGGCGACTCGCCCGGCCCGCCGTCTACGGACTGGCCAAGATCTTCGGGGCGTTCCCTAACAAAAAGAAACGCGACAGTCGCGGATAGCACGGAAATCACGGCCACGATCGCCCAGGCTTGCCGCCAATTTCCTCCATTCGCTGTCAGAATGCGATTGATCGTCGGCGCCACAATGAATCCCGCAAATCCCGATGCCGAGAGCGTCACCGCCATAGTTCTTCCGCGATAACGGCTGAACCAACGCGTGATAGCCGTCGCTGCGGGAACGATGGTGCCGAAACTGATTCCCATTGCCGTGAGCGCTCCGAAACCCACCCAATAGTGCCAGGGCTTGGACGCGACGAGGGAGAGCCACAGTGCGCCAATCAGAATCAGCGCCGAACCGATTCCGAATGTCTTTCGAATGCCCCAGCGAACGATGGACGCTCCAACAAGGATTGAGGGGATGCCCACAAAAAGATTCAGGAGCGTGAATCCAAGACCGAACGCACTGCGGCTCATGGGAATCTCTTTCAACATGTAGGTATTGATCACGGCGCCGCCGTAAAGTGGGAAGCCCATGTTCAGGAAATCCAGAAGCCAAAGAATGAAAACCAGCTTCCAGCCATAAAAGCCTCGTTGCGAGCTCATATCTGGTTTTGTCCGGGCGCGGTCAGCGCGTGCGGCTCTGTTTTGCGCAAAACAACAAAGAGCTTGGAGGATATCAGGTTCTTGCGGAATCAGAAAAACCACCGGTTCATGGAGAAGGGAAGTGTTGCGTTTAGCCCGCTGTGCAGCGCGCATGCCGCGCCTGCTGCTTGAGAATCGGAATCGACTATTGGAAAGTGCAGCGCGTGAAGCTCTCGCGCTCGGCCCGCACATCATCGCCGCGCAGCTCGCGCAGAGCATAAGTCACAAATTCAGCGGTGACTCTCTTCCGCCAGGTCATGTCGAAATCCGTGTTATCCAGCGGCTTGGCGATTCGCGCCGCGAGGGCGGTAGCATCCTCGATTGCGCGCTGATCTAACGTCCGGCCGAGCAAAGATTTTGCCGCCTCCTGGGCGGCCAGTGGACGGCAGGCAGCCGATCCCACGACAATGCGGGCGTCCTCGACGACGTTACCTTTGGAGAGACGCGCGGCCGCTGCGACAGATAAGACAGGAAAATCGAACGAGCCACGACGCCTCAGTTTCCAATAGGTGCTTTTCCATCCGTGCAAGGAATCCAGCAGAATTTCTGCCAGGATTTCATCCGGTCTGCGCTTGATGTAATCGATCCCATCGTTGTTGTACAGTTCGGACAGAAGCACTTCGCGCTCTTCGGAGCGCGACACCAGACGGACTCGCGCGCCGAGCGCCACCAGCGCTGGGCCGGTGTCCGTCGAAGAGACCGCCATGCACTTCGCACTTCCCGGCGCGACCCAGCAGGTAGTGCCGTCTTTTTTCAGACAGAAATTGATGGCCTTTCTCCACTCGTAACTTTGATCGTAGTAATTGCAGCG
>WNGM01006422.1_pt1 | contig 11458 bp, 7 predicted proteins | sample 5400571 | NCBI WGS metagenome assembly WNGM01 (sample SAMN13153378, study PRJNA577476) | soil metagenome | isolation source: 100 cm soil or saprolite under Garry oak tree replicate 2 | place: USA:California | collected 2016-06-15 | reverse complement strand
CACGCTGGTGGCATTCCTGCAAGACTATGGCATCAACTTGCCTCCGCAGATCTGTGACGTGCCGGGAGCTCTTTGGGTCATGGTCGATGGCAGGTGGGGACCGGCGACGACCTTCAATTCGCCTGCGGAGCAACTGGCATCGCTGCCGCACGCCACGGCGAGGTTCAACTTAATCGCCTTCCTGGCGATCCTCGCGGTCACCACCATCTTGATCGTGGGAATCAAGGAGTCAGCAAATTTCAACACCGGCATTGTTTTTGTGAAGTTAGCCGCAGTTCTGACGTTCATTGCCGTGGCACTGCCATTTGTCCTCAAGCATCAGGCGATCGTTCATGAGAATTGGAAGGTGTTCCTGCCACCGAACGACGGGACTTTTGGATCTCATGGTTGGTCGGGAGTGCTACTGGGCGCGGGCGTGGTGTTCTTCGCGTACATTGGTTTCGATGCCGTTTCGACAGCCGCGCAGGAGGCACGAAAGCCGCAAAAAGATATGCCCATCGGCATCCTTGGATCACTCATCGTCTGCACCTTCTTGTACATCGTGGTGTCCGGGCTGTTAACCGCGACGGTGCACTACTCACGGCTCAACATAGGCGCACCGGTATCGTTGGCAATCCGCGAGACGGGAGTGAAGTGGGGCAGTTATGTAGTCAACGCGGGAGCGCTGGCGGGACTAAGTACAGTAATGCTGGTGATGTTGCTTGGGCAATCCCGCGTGTTTTATTCGATGGCCCACGACGGTTTGTTGTGGAAGTGGGCAGGCGATATTCACCCGCGCTTTCGCACGCCGTGGAAATCGACGGCCATTGTTGGCCTTGCAGTGGCTATTGTGGGCTCTCTGGTTCCGATAGGCAGCCTGGGCCAGATGGTGAGCATTGGTACACTCTTGGCGTTTGTGATCGTGTGCGCGGCGGTTTGGCTGCTGCGCATTAGGCGCCCCGACCTACAGCGGCCTTTCCGGACACCTTGGGTGCCTTTCGTGCCGATCATGGGAATTATCGTTTCATTGGGCCTAATGGCAGGTCTAAACGGTGTCACCTGGTTACGTCTTATTGTTTGGCTTATCATTGGCCTGGTCATCTACTTCACCTATAGCGTGAAACACAGCAAAGTTCGTAATGGCCTGAAGTAATTCTCCAGGGGCTGCGTGTGAAACGCCCGGCCCTTCTTGCTCCATCCAATGCTTCCGCTGCTTTCGCTGCGCCAATTCAGGTAGAGTATTGTTTCGCTTGACGGCGCAATGACACCATTCCGCACAACCTTCAAAGAAGTCTGGAGCCGTCTCACATGGCCCGATCTGGTCTCCACAGCAGCGGCAGCCGGAGGATTGCTGGCCGTCATCTTCGGGTTCAGCGGAGGCCTTTTCAGCTTCCTGAAGTATTTGGCGGTTCTTGCGGGAGTTTACCTTCTGTTCCGGCTGATCGGGTGGTGGAGAGACCGGCTGCTGTGGAGTCTGCGCAACCGCTTGATGGTTGCTTATTTGTTTATCGCTGTAGTTCCGATTTTGTCGATCGTGACATTGGCCGTTCTTGCGGGCCGCATTCTGTATTCCCAGCTGGGCGCCTACCTCTTACATGAAGATTTGCAGCAACGCATCGCCATGATCGCAGATATAGCGGAACACATCGCCGCGGCGCATGCGAACTTGCCCAGGGGAATCGACGAGGAGGAGTCCGAACGCGTACTAGCAGCACAGTCTCATTCGGTACACGACCGCGAGCTTCCGGGATTAACCATCGCGTTCTCCAATGATGCAAACTTGCTGCGGAAAGTGGCTGGGCCGGGGGCGCAGTCCTTTTCTGGCATCGTGCAAGAAGGCAACCGGCAGGAAGGCGACCGCCTTTCCTTAATGAGCATACGGGCGATGCCAGAGCGGGAGCGCGTTCGAGTGGTGACCTTGCGCGTGCCGGTCACGCCCGAGTTCCTCAGTGGAATTGCGCCGGACCTCGGGGCGATTCAGCTTAGCTTGACGGAGAAGTATGTGCCCGGAGCACGCAAGGGAATTATTTATCCGACGACCAACGGTCAGTACATCACGGCCGACCGAATCGTGGCGCAAAATCGGACGTTGCAGCCTGCGATGATCTGGATTGACGTGCCGGTGGAGGTAGTATCGCGGCTGGACTCAGTATTTGTGGGGCGGGATGGAAAAGTCGAGCCGCTCCGGCCGGTCCTGGCCGTGTTTAATGCCCGGCCATCGCAGTTGAACGCACGAATGTTCACCTCATTTGGGGAGCTGCGTGATACTTACCGGCTGATGGCAATCGGGTTGTTTGCTCTTTTTGTTCTCATAGGAATGGTAGCGCTGATTCCAGGTGTTGTGTTGACCCGCCGTATCACCAATGCTGTTGCTGACTTGTATCAGGCCACCCAGTTTGTAAAAGCAGGGGATTTTTCGCGCAGGATACAGATGAAGCAGCGCGATCAACTGGGCGAGCTCGGTGAATCGTTCAACCAGATGACCAACTCCATCGGCACGTTGATCGAAGAGCAAAATAAGCGGCAGCGACTTGAGAATGAGATTTCTATCGCCCGGGAAGTTCAGAACCAGCTCTTTCCTAGCACCTTGCCATCGGTGCCGGGAGTCGAGATTGAAGCCATCTGCAAGGCGGCGCGTTCCGTCAGCGGCGACTACTATGATTTCATCCAGCTCAGCCCAACGCATATCGCCATCGCCATCGCCGATATTTCTGGGAAGGGAATTTCCGCTGCGCTCCTGATGGCCAGTCTGCAGGCGGCTCTGCGCAGCCAGATGCTGGTGGAAGGCAGCGAATGCTTGAGCATGGTTGAATTGGTCTCCCGGCTGAACAAGCATCTGGTGCGCAACACCGGCGACGACCGTTTCGCGACCTTCTTCATCGGCGTTTACGACAGTGCCGCGCGAACGTTGCGATACACGAACGCCGGCCACCGGCCGGCGTTTCTGATCTGTAATGGCACGTCGGAAAGATTGGATAAAGGCGGCATGGTGCTCGGTGTCGTGGAAGATTACGCATATGAGGAAGGCTCGCTGACCGTGGGCCAAGACTCGCTATTGATCGGCTATAGTGACGGCCTGATCGAGCCGGAGAACGTTTACGGCGAAGAATTTGGGATTCGGCGCTTGGAGGAAGCCGCGGTCCGCGTGCAGGGTGCTGCGCCCCTGATGGTGGCCGAATCCTTGATGGCTGCGGCCGAGGAGTGGGCCGGAACCCCCGTGCAGGCCGACGACATGACGGTGATTGTGGCGCGGCTTCGGTAGTGCCCCTGCCGTGGCTAGGCTATACTGAAATTCTTTTCAAGTTATTTTGACGAGGAGAAGAATGTCGCTTCGCGACCGGGTGGCGTTGGTGACGGGCGGGAGCCGGGGCATTGGACGCGGCCTCGCGATGAAGCTGGCGCAAGATGGCGCGCGTATCGCCATTGCCTACCGTTCCAACAAGGCCGCGGCGCAACAGACTCTTCGCCAGTTGCAGGCCTGCGGAGCGGATTGCGTGGCCGTCGAGACGGACATCACCGACGCGGGGCGCTGCGATCAATTGATTAAAACGGTCGCGGACCGCTTCGGGCGGCTCGATATCGTCGTAAACAACGTGGGAGATTTTCGCTGGGGCACGCTGGCGGAATCTACGCTGCAGGATTGGCAGAGAATCTTCATTTCGAATCTGAACACGGTTTTGTATATGAGCCGCTCGGTATTGCCACTCATGCGCAAGGCGCGCTGGGGCCGGATCATCAATCTAGGCGCTGTTGGCGCGGAGCGTGCGTTCGGCCAAGCGAAAATTTCAGCCTACGCCGCAGCCAAAGCCGCCGTCGTGGCTCTATCCCGGTCCTTGGCGCTCGAGGAAGCCAAGAACGGGATCACCGTGAACGTTGTGAACCCCTCCAGCATCGATCAAAATGAGCTGACGCTGGAAGAAGCCCGCAAAATTCGCGACGCGCGCTTTCCCATCGGGCGACCGCCGACCGTCGAGGATGTCGGGGCGGCGGTGGCCTTTTTCGCTTCCGAAGAAGCCGAGTACGTCACCGGCCAGGTCGTCAATGTTAGCGGCGGCTGGATGCTTTGATCTCGCCGTGAACTCTCCATGAAAGCCCTCACTGCTGCCGAAATGCGCGAAGTGGACCGGCTCACCACCGAGCGCTTCGGCATTCCCAGCCTCCAATTGATGGAAGCCGCGGGAAAGCATGTTGCCGATGCGATTTTGCGCGAGTTTTCTCCCAGACTATCGCGTCGCGTTACTGTGCTCTGTGGCAAAGGGAATAATGGCGGCGACGGCCTTGTCGCCGCGCGTCTATTGAAAGAGGACGGCTTAAACCCTCGCGTTTGCCTGTTCGCAAACCGCGAAGATCTCCGGGGAGAAGCAGCGGCGAATCTGGAACGATGGCTAGAGCTCACAAATGAAATCGTCGAGATCACGGATGCCTCCGCTTGGGAGCGTGTCTGGCCAGAGGTGGCGAAGTCCCACGTGATCGTGGACGCCTTGTTAGGCACAGGATTGCGAGGGGCGGCAACCGGTTTGGTCTCGAGGACCATTGAAAGGCTCAATCAGCTCTCCGGGAACGCCACGCGAGCCTGGCCGGCCCTAATTCTCGCTGTAGATACTCCTTCGGGTTTGCCTTCCGACGGGCAAGCAACTGATGGACCGGTTCTGCGCGCGCATCTGACCATCACGTTTACAGCTCCCAAAGTGGGTCAACTCGTTTCTAGAGATGCGGCGTGCACCGGCCAAATCCTCGTCCGCTCAATAGGTTCGCCTAAAACGCTGGTCGAAGAAATAGGACAGGGAACGCTCCGCTGGTCTGGCCCCGATGAATTCCAGGAAATGCCCCTCGTCCGCGCAGCGGATTCACACAAGGGTTCATTCGGCGACGTACTTCTAGTTGGTGGGTCGCTCGGAAAATCCGGCGCCGCAATTCTTGCTGGCCAAGCTGCTCTTCGCGCTGGCGCGGGCTTGGTAACCGTCGCAACGCCGGACGTGGCTCAGCCCGTCGTCGCTGCAGGACAACCTGAATACATGACCGAGCCGCTCGCCGCGACGCCCGCTGGAACAGTAGCGCTAGCTAATCTTTCTGCGGACCTTTTCTCCAATCATATGGAAGGGAAGACCGTTCTTGGTTTGGGGCCTGGGCTTGGAACACATCCAGAAACCCAACAATTCATTCGACACCTCGTCCAGCACAGCTCGCTTCCCATTCTCCTCGATGCCGACGGCTTGAACGCATTCGCTTCACGCCCGGACGCCCTGCACCAGAGGAAGAGCCAGTTTCTTTGCTTAACGCCCCATCCCGGAGAGATGGCGCGTTTGCTCGGCAGTTCTTCCGCCTCAGTGCAGCAAGATAGGATTAGAACCGCCGTGGACGCAGCTCGCCGCTGGAACGCCTACGTGGTCCTAAAAGGCTTTCACAGCGTTCTCGCCTCTCCCACAGGAAAAGTGTTCGTAAACACGACAGGGAATGCTGGTTTGGCCAAAGGCGGCTCTGGCGACGTACTCACGGGCGTACTTGCGGCGGTGACCGCACAATTCGGCACCGAGGACTGGCTCCGCGTCCTCGCGCTTGGCGTTTACCTTCACGGTAGTGCCGCAGATATGCTTGGCCGAGCCGCAGATCTATCGGGCGTCATGGCACAGGAAATTGCCAAAGCTCTTTCATCGGCACGCGCGAGCCTTATCCGGGAGATTCGCTTCGGTGCCTGAGGAAATCATCACCCATTCCGCCGAGGAAACCATAGACTGGGGGAGGGAATTCTCTCGCGGCCTCAAGCCTCCAGCGCTGATCCTTCTCACCGGCGACCTTGGAACGGGGAAGACTACCTTAACCAAAGGCATCGTTTCCGGACTTGGCGCCGCCAGCGAAGACGATGTCACCAGCCCGACCTTTACCCTCGTCCATGTTTACGGCAAGTCTGCGAAGGTCTATCACGCGGATTTATACCGCATTGAGAGCTTCCACGATTTTGAAACGCTCGGCATGGAGGATATGTTCGCAACCCCTGCCGTGGCCATCCTGGAGTGGTCCGAGCGCTTTCCCCTCCAGTCTCCGTGGCCGCAGATCCGGGTACGCCTGGAGCATCTAGGCGGCGATGCCCGCCGCATTACCATTTTTTAAGCTATCGGGAGCACTAGCTTCGACTCTGCCCTAACTCTCTGGTTACGGCTTCCGTGGGATTCCTTGCCCACCTCCCCTGCGGCTGCTAACGTAAAAATAGCCATCTTTGGCTATTTTGATGCCCAACGAACTTCTAACGCTCAGCCTGACGGGAGAAGCCCGGACCGAGCTCAAGAGCTATAACGTCACGATCCCCATGGTGTCGCTGGCGATCGGTGTGGATAACATTCACCACGACGTATTCTTGAGCCCCAAGTTTGTGCAGGCAGCTCGCGACTATCTTTTCGACCTTATTCGCCAGCATACCAGCAGTACCTATCTCCCGGGGATCGAGCTGCGCGCCTCACGTGGACCGGATCACGGCAGCTTCCGCAGACTTCTCTCCGAGCTGTTGCAGAGTTCTCTAACTCAGGCTAAGTATCACAAGAATATAGAGATCGACCTGCTCTTCCGTCTGAGTTTGCTGAAATTTCTGACCTTCGAAATGGGCAATCAGTTTGCGAACCTGATCCTCGAAGGCAAGGAATGGATTCGCAAGCGGGGCGAGCATTTCGAGCGCAGCCAGCAAGCCCACGTCATTAAAGCACGCTTATCGGAGCTGCAGTCTGCCCGGCGCGGCGTCATTCGCCGAGTGGGGCAGCAAATCGCGCAGATTGTCATCGACGTGGAAGACAACGTCATTGGCAAAGCACGCCGCGCCCTTTTTGGTGAAGATTTCGCTCCTTATTACGAGCTTTGCAAAAACCGGCTTATTTTCCTCGACGGAGGAAAAGACGACGTTTTCTTTCTCGAGAATTACATCCTTTTGGGCAACTATGTCCGTGACCCCGACCGCTTTGAGGCCACCGACAAACTCTTTCAGGAGTTTCTCCGCGAGGCCGGCGTTACCCTCAGTCATGACCCCGCGCATACGGAAGCCATCCAGGCTCACACCGCGCTGCTGGAATCAGTCCAGGCCATCCGGGCGGACATCGCTATGCTCGAGGAACAGCGCGAAAACACCCGCAAGCGTCTGGAGAGGGGCGATGGTTTCTTCACCAAATTCCTAAGCTCCGGTGATCCCGCTGACCTGAAGGCCTCCCTGAATGACCTCGAGCTCCGGCTCAAGCATCAGGAATGCAAGCTGGAGGAAGTGGGACCGCAAATTGACGCCGCCCGGCAGAAGCTCGATTTTTTCGTTAAGGATCACGCTGGCAGGCTCGGAGAATATTTGAACGAGCCGGAAAACGCGAAGCGGCTGTTTGATGCCAGCGCGGCTTCGGAGTCAGAAGCGCCCAATCGCGCGCGATTGCTTGCGCAAATGCTCGACCGCCTCGAACAGCAGGAGATTCTCTATCACATCCTGGCCAGCTATGAGATTCGCCCGATTGCCGCGGATTACTGTCCGCCTGTGCACTTGCAGCAGCTTCGCAAAGCTCTCGTTTCAAAAGAAGAGCTGAAACAAGTCGAGCAGGTCATCAAACACGTCCCGGCGAAAAAATTATCTCTCAAGGCCATCGAGGAACTGTCGAGAAAAATACGCCGCTATTCGCGCGAAGAGATGCAGGGCTTTGTTCTGAAATTTGGGCGACTTCCTTCGGCTAAGAAGGGATTTGCGCGACGCGGAACATCTGACTACCTGCATGGAGCGCGTCAGCCTGGTTACCACGGAAAAGGCGCGTGAGCTCTCACGCCTGAATAACCGGCTTTACGAATGCGTGCTTCAGGACGAAGCCCGGCCCGAGCAGGACCACGTCGTCTCGCACGTGATCATCAAGTCCGACGTGCGCGGCTCCACGCGCATGACCCAGGACTTGCTCTCGCGCGGACTGAACCCCGCTTCCCATTTCAGCCTGAATCTGCACGAGCCGGTCAAAAAGCTGCTGGACCGCTATTCGGCGAAGAAAGTTTTTATCGAAGGCGACGCCATCATTCTCGCCATTTTCGAAACGGAATCGACCGTAGCTTCGGCGCGCCCGGTTGCCAAGGCCTGCATCCTTTCGCGCCAGATTCTCGCGGTTTGCAACTCTTACAACGAGCGCGCATCCGACAGCGATCTGCCCGCTCTCGAACTTGGCCTGGGCGTTGCTTTTCAAGGCTCCGCGCCGACCTACTGGACCGATGGCGACTCGCGCATCATGATTTCCAAGGCGCTGAATCTCTCCGACCGTCTTTCCGGCTGCGCCAAGCTGGCCAAGCGCATGCTCGCCAGACAGAAAAGCCATTTTTCAGTCTTCCAGTTTCTCAACACCATGGAAGGCGCATCGGCGGAAGAATTGGACGAATTCCTGGTTCGCTACAATCACAATGGAATCGAGCTCAACGAAGAAGGCTTTCAAAAACTATCCGAGGAAATTTCGCTCGACTCCGTCGAAACCAAGCTCGAAATGCCTTGGGGCAAGCAAAACGTCACTCTCTTTTACGGCGAAGTTCCCCTCGGCGAGTCCGTGGAACTACTCGTTCTGCGAAAAGGTTTCGCGCGGCAGTTGCTTCCTGACGGCAAAATTGGCGGCGCCACGACACATCCCTATTTCGAAGTTTGCACCAGCCCCGCGCTCTACGACCTCGTCGCCGCGCTGATTCGCACTCAGCAAGCCGCCGTCATGGCCTCCCAGCGCTCCTGACCCTTCCTCTTTGCGGTTCCTCGTTTTTCAGGCTGATGATACCGCCCCACAACTTAAGTGGTTCGAGGTTCATGAGTCATCAGTCACGAGTTACGTCCCACGGTATACTGTCCCCGGAGGCGAAAAGAGTCCGGTGACTTTCCCGGCCTTCAAAGCCGGTGATTCGGTCCTTCGCGGGTCGAATGGTGGGTTCGACTCCCACACGCTTCCGCCATGCCGTCACAAGTAAGATCTTCCCTTTTCATTGGCAAGGGGTGCATCCGGCCCGACCGGAATACTCAGCCAGTAGGGAGTGGAATCAAGATGGAGTCTTGGACCAAGCCGGAACTCAAACCTGTACTTTTGGTTATAGCGGCGTCCGTCAGCCTTCACGCGGGAAGCGCGGTCGTTTCTCGCGCCGCGAACGCCCAGGCCGGGCAGCAACCGGCCGCGCAAACTCCAGCAGCGGCGCGGCCCGTCGGAACCATTAAGTCGATTTCGGGAAATACCATCACATTGACCACCGATGCGGGAACCGACGTAACCGTTCAGATCCAGGACGCAACGAAACTCGTTCGCATCACTCCCGGGCAAAAAGACTTGAAGGACGCCACTCCCATTCAACTGGCTGACGTCCAGCCCGGCGACCGCGTTCTTGTGCGTGGCAAACTTGCTGACGATGGCAAATCCGTTGTTGCCGCGTCGCTCATCGCCATGAAGAAAGCGGACATCGCAGAAAAGCAAACCCGCGAGCGCGAAGAGTGGCAGAGAAATGGTTTGGGAGGCCTGGTGAGCAGAGTCGATGCTGCCACTGGCACCATCAGCGTTTCGCTGCCCGCCGTTGGCGAAAAAAAGACCGTCGCCGTTCATCTTTCCAAAGACACTGTCTTGCGCAGATATGCTTCCGATTCCGTGAAATTTGATGACGCAAAGCCCGCTCCGCTCGATCAGATCAAGCCTGGTGACCAGCTTCGCGCTCGTGGTACTCGCAGCGCCGATGGCGCGGAACTTACCGCCGATGAAATCGTTTCCGGTACGTTTCGGAATATCGCAGGCACCATTTCCGCGATCGACGCGTCCGCAGGCAGCATCACCCTGCAGGATTTGGCTTCCAAGAAGACCATCAACGTGAAGGTCACTGCCGAATCGCAATTGCGCAAACTGCCTCAACCGATGGCGCAGCGGATCGCCATGCGCTTGAAGGGAAATTCACCTGATGCTCAGGCGACTGCCGCGGCTCCGGGAGCCTCTGCTTCCGCTGCGAATCCTAATGCGGCCCAGCCAGCGAGACCCAACGGTCCGCCGGCTGGTGACCCAGGACAGGGTGGGGCCGGCGGAATGGGCCGGTCCGGAGGCGGGGGAGCGGCCGATCTCCAGCAGGCGATCAGCCGCATGCCTGCGGCCACGTTGGCCGACTTACAAAAGGGCGATGCCGTCATGATCGTGGCGACCGAGGGCGGCTCCAACGGAGTGTCCACCGTGATTACCTTGCTCGGCGGAGTTGAGCCCATTCTGGAATCTTCTCCCAAGAGCAGCGCCTCATCCATCCTTTCGCCATGGAGCCTTGGCAGTGCGGCCGGCGGGGAGGCGGCCACACCTTGATGCTCCAAAGTCTTAAACCAACATTCTCGATCCAAACGCTTTTTTATTCAGGAGAACTGATGAGTTTTCGGCTCGTTCGAATTGTCGTATTGAGTTTGGTATTTCTTCAGCTAATTTCTGCGTATGGCGAAAACTCAAATGCGCAGGCCCCCACGGGTGGACTAAGCGGCGTGGTCACCGATCCCTCTGGTAGTGTGATCGCCAAGGCGGTTGTTCGTCTGACTGCGCCGGGCGGTGCGTCCCTGGACAGTACCACCAACCGCGACGGCTTCTACGAATTCAAGGGACTTGCTCCTGGCGTCTACGTACTGAAAGCTGTGGTGAAGGGTTTTGGCCTCTACACAAAGGAAGATGTCAGCATTGTTGCAGGGCAGACACAACATCTGAATATTGGCCTGCTCATTCAGATGGAAGAGCAAAAGGTTGAAGTCACCGATTCCTCGACCAAAGTTGATGTGGATCCTTCGAATAATGCCGGAACGGTGGTCATGAAGGGCAAGGACCTGGATGCTCTCTCAGACGATCCCGATGAGTTGCAATCCGACCTGCAAGCTCTCGCCGGGCCCTCCGCCGGTCCAAATGGCGGCCAGATCTATATCGATGGATTTACAGGCGGCACGCTCCCGCCCAAAGCCTCGATCCGAGAAATCCGCATTAACCAGAATCCGTTTTCTGCCGAGTACGACAGGTTGGGCTATGGCCGCATCGAAATCCTGACCAAGCCAGGCACGGATCAGCTTCACGGCCAGCTTTCCCTGACGGGCAATACGGCTGGCTTCAATTCCCGGAATCCTTTTATTGGGACAGCGCAACAACCGGGATATGATTCTACTCAGATCAGTGCCAATCTCGGCGGCTCCCTCGGCAAAAAAGCTTCCTTTTTCACAAATTTCGAACGGCGCAACCTCAACGAGCTTTCCGTCATCGATACGCCTTTCGTGGATCCCACCACGCTGCAAGTCACCCAATTCACCGACGCCGTGCCCAACCCGCGCACGCGCACGAACTTCAGCCAGCGCTTCGATTATCAGATAACCCCGGGGAACACGCTCACCGCGCGTTATCAATTCTGGCGCAACAATGAGACTGGCGACGGGATTGGAACCTTCAGCCTGCCAACCGTTGGTTACAGTTCGCTCGAGACAGAGCACACTTTTCAACTCAGTGACACCCAAACACTCAGCACC
>WNGM01008652.1_pt1 | contig 11464 bp, 9 predicted proteins | sample 5400571 | NCBI WGS metagenome assembly WNGM01 (sample SAMN13153378, study PRJNA577476) | soil metagenome | isolation source: 100 cm soil or saprolite under Garry oak tree replicate 2 | place: USA:California | collected 2016-06-15 | reverse complement strand
GGAATTGATTGTGGTTGACCGGTTGCACTCATCTTAAGCGACTCCCATTTGCGGCCGCGTCGCCACGAGTATTCCGCTTTCAAACTGGAATCGGCGTGTTCGATTTCGTGTTTCATCGGTACGGCAACATAATTTTCTCCGTAAAACGCGCGCGCAATGAGGGCGATTGCGCGACGTGGCACAAGTTCACGGATGAAAACTACCCCGCGCCGCCACGTATCCGCTGATTTTCTTCTCACGTAGAAGCGCAAATTCACCTCTTCGAAATCGCGGTGGAATGGGACGGGAACACCAAGAAGACGCGTGTCCAGAAAAAGAAATCCGACCACGCTGAGGAAGGTTTCACCATTTTCGAAATCGATTTCGGTGCCCGAGGGAACCAGCGACGCGATCAGGCGGGGATCGACGACATAGTTCAGCATCGCGAGATAACGCCAGTTAGCAGTGAGAAACGGTTGCACGTGGAGGTTTGGCTGGCCGTTCAGGCGACAACTGCCGTCAAAAGCGCAACGAAGCATGGACGAAGCAAGCGCATGAAGAGTGTAAGACTAGCTTGCTCTGAGTTGATCGAACAGCTCGGGGCCCGATCGGAAATCACTGCAACAATTTTTCCAAGGATGGACTTCGTTGCGTGCCCAGCGCGGTAGCGCGGGCGTAGTGTTTTCTGGCGAGTTCCTTCGAGCCGGGCTGCGTCGTGATGAGAATAACCGCGAGATTAAAATGCGCATCGGGGTCGTCAGGATTGTTCGCGAGAGCCTGAAGGATCTCCTTCTCTGCTTCTTGCTGCCGTCCTTTTTGGCTGGCGGCGATACCGAGATAATTGTGAGCGGTGGCGCTCTTTGGATTGATCGCGACCGCGTTCGTTAAATCCGCGATCGCGTCGTCGAATTTCGACTGCCGATATTCAACAATCCCCAAGGTGGTGAGCAGAAAATCGTTGTCGGGCGCAATGCCCACGGCCTTTTTCAAGGCTGACTCCGCCGAGCGCAAATTGCCGGTGCGAACGTAAACGACACCAAGGTTGGAAAGCGCGTCGAGGTTGTTGGGATCTTCGGCCAGGATTTGCTGATATTGCTTTTCAGCTGCCCTGTAGTTGCCCTGCTGAAAGTTCTTCTTCACGCCGCGAACGAGGCCGGCGATTTTCGGTGATACACCGGTTTTAGACGGATCGGGCCCTTTCGTTGCCGCATCGCTCTCGCTACGTGACGTTGCATTTGCGTCAGCTTTCGCAATGCTGGTCGCCGATTTTTTTTCAAAGACAAAGCTCGCTTTAAATAAGCCGGCCTGCTGGTCTGAAACTGAGACCACAGGCTGCCGGAGCAAAGCAAGTTCTTCTGTGGTCAAGCTTGTAACCGGTTGCGCGAGTAATTCGATTTGGCGGTTTAACGCGTCTGATCTGATTTTCAATCTGTCCAGCTCTGCGATTACGACCTTCCTTGCTTCGTCGCGTCGCGCTTCTTCCTGGCGTTCGCGGACGACGATGTTGCGCAGCAGTTCGTTTTCTCTGGCCAGCTTCCCGGATTCCTCACTATTTGCACCCGCCAGCTTCACAGCCTGAAGCTCCGTGCCTGCCTCATCCAACTGAACTCCAAGCTCCGCAGCTCTAGCTGCCAGATAATCATTTGTCTTCTCGCTCACGGCCAGTCGCTGCTGGAGCTCTCCTAATTGCTGGTTGATCTCGGCAAATTTCTGCGCCTTAATCGGATCGCTCTCGCTAAGAGTTCGGACCTTTTCCTCCGCATTGGCCAATTTCTGTTTTAAATCCTCCTTCTCCGCCAAAAGCAACTGGACACCGTGTTCGACTTCCCTCGCGACGTTCAATTTGGCGAGCGCTTCATCGCGCTGATGCTCAAGCGTGATGATTTGATTGTTCGCCGCGGCGAATTTCTCCTGAATGTCGTCCCTTTGCTTTTCCGCCGCCACACGTGACTGATCGGCCGCAGCAGCGGACTCTTTCAAACGGGCAATCTCCGCGCGCAATTCTTGCTGATCGCTCACGCTCTTTTCCTGCGACGCGTGCGACTCTCGTAAGGATTCCTGAGCCTGTACGAGCTGATCGCGCGTCTGTCTTTCTGACTCCCTGGCTTTGTCGAGTTCGCTTTGTGCTTGCCCGAGCTTGGAATTCGTTTCCTTCAGACGGGCATCGACACTTTCTTTATCTTTGCGTGCGGTTTGAAGATCGTTGCGCGATTTCTCCAACGCCGCCTGAAGTTGATCGACGTTGTTGCGCACTTTTTTTGTCGCCTCTGTGACCGACGCATCGCGCGATTCCTGGATGCTGCTTTCCGCTGGTTGTGAGGCTACAACTTCAGGGCCGGGCTCGGACCAGCTCTCGGTTTCGGGCAGTGATGGAACAACTTCGGGCAAGGGACTTGAACGGGCACTGAGCGCATTTTGCCTCGTCATCCTTTCCTGGATTCGCAAGATTCCTTCGCTGATCTTTCGGCCGCGATATTCGACAATCGCTGGCTGCCAATCAGCATGCGATTTACGCAATTCCGCGATCAGGCTTCCAGCGAATCGATATTTGGCCAAGGCCGTCTTGAATTGGTTTTCATGCTCCAGCTTTTCGCCCTGTTGCGCGGAGAGATAGGCTTTCAGGAAAATTTCACTCGGATCATTCTGCTGCCCTACAAGCGTGGTGACTCCCAGGAAAAAACAGAGGATAAGCGAAGCCACACTGGCTCGCTTCATACCAAGGCGAAGCGCAATGCCAGGCCAGCCGTGGGCAGGTTTTTGTTCCACTGGCGCCGAGAATTACTGGAGAGCACGGGGAAAGTCGAGTCCTTTGTTTGCAAAAAGAAATTCGAATTTTAATCTTGTTCCCTGGCAATGATGGTGGCCGTAGCTCAATGGTAGAGCCCCAGATTGTGGTTCTGGTTGTTGCGGGTTCGAGTCCCGTCGGCCACCCGGGTGTTCATAATGTGAAGAGTGATCCGTGAACAGTGATCAGTAAGTCCGCATAGATTCGCCGACCACTGATGGGGGTTCGAATCCCTCCAGGCACGGACTTACATTCATTCTTGTTCTCGCCCGCATGCGTATTGCGCCTGCAAGCAGAATAATTACTGATCTTAGAAAATGGCGACGACACAACGACACGAAAAGTTCATGCGCGCTGCCTTGGTGGAAGCAAAAAAGGCGCTCGGCCAAACGAGTCCGAATCCTGCCGTGGGCGCAGTGCTGGTGATTGATAATCGAATAGTGTCGAAAGGACATCATCGAGAAGCAGGGCGCGCTCACGCTGAGATTGAATGCCTGCGCAATTTCGGCGCGCCGGTTCCCGTGCGTGCCACGCTCTACGTAACTCTGGAGCCGTGTTCGACAGCGGGGCGCACTGCTCCATGCACGGATGCGATCCTAAACGCTGGCATTAAAAACGTGGTCGTAGGCACGATTGACGTAAACCCGCGCCACTCCGGCAAAGGCATCATGCAATTACGAAATGCGGGGGTTAAAGTGCGGGAAGGCATTTTGGCCGACGAATGCACGAGACTAAATGAGGCTTTCAACAAGTGGATCATCAGTGGCCGTCCCTTCGTCATCGCAAAATGCGGGATGTCGCTTGATGGTCGCTTGACGCGCCGTGCCGCCGAGCATCGGTGGATCACTGGTCCTTCCGCCCAGCGCCACGCACATGAGCTTCGCGCACACGTGGATGCGGTGCTTGTTGGAGCGGAGACGGTACGCGCAGACAACCCGCGATTAACCGTGCGCAATGTTCGCCGCGCGCGGCAACCCTGGCGTGTCGTGGTCACGCGTTCGGGCAACCTTCCACGGCCGGCTCACTTATTTTCCGACCGGTTCGCCTCACGAACGTTGATTTATCGAGGTAAATCGCTGGCTGCCGTGCTGAAAAATCTTGGCAAACGAGGTATTACGAGCGTGCTGATTGAGGGTGGGGGCGAAGTGCTCGGCCAGGCGCTCGACGCGCGTCTCATTGACAAGGTGCAACTTTATCTCGGTCCTATTTTGACCGGAGGACCAGTCATCGCGTTCCCCGGTGGCGGCGCCGAAAATACCGCGAATGCATTGCACCTTCGCTGCATTTCATATCGACGGATCGCGCGGAGCGTTTGCATAACTGGATATCTGGAAGACGTCGGGCAGGGTAAAAGCGGGAAACCTTTCGGGAGGCCTCCTGTTTAATCATTAGGAGGTAAAACAATGAAGAAACTTCTGTTTATTGCACTGGTGGCGGGAGGCTTGACCTTTGCCGCGGTGCCCCGCTCCGATGCTGGAGTTTACTTCAGCATTGGGTTTGGACCGGGTTACTACGGATATTACCCTTACGGCTACTATTATCCGTATCGTTATCACTATTACCGGCCCTACTACGGGTACGGCGGACACCGTTATTATTATCGCCACCATCGTCACCACCATTATTACCGATATTAAGGTGACGCAGGATCTAGAAATCAGATTGAGCTGGCTCGAAAGCAATTCCGAGCCAGCAGCATTTTAGGGAGGATGCTTTCGCTGCGGGAGATTTGCGAAAAAGCCGGATCTACTTTTTTGGATTAGCCGACTCCGCTGGTTTCGTCGCAGGACTTCTGACTGGCTGATCAATCTGGAACTCTTTCTTTAGCTGCTGAATCAGTGCCGGCAGTTCCTTTTGCCGCTCCGCTTCGATTTGCTGCCGGAGCGTTTGTTCGACCTTCCGCCGTTCCTGAACGTAACGCGATTCAAATTGAGCGCGCTCCTGCGGATTCAGACGAAGACCGGATTCGCGAAGCGCGGCTTCCGTCTCACGTTGAATCGTCTGGCGCCGCAGATTCTCTCGCTGCCGCATCACGTTGCGCTCTTCGGGACTCATCTGCATCCAACGCTCCGCGTTGCGCCGGAAATTTTGCCGAGCTTCCGGCGGCATTGCGAGCCAGCGCTCACGGACGTTTTGACCCGCTGGCCCGCGCGCAGAGCCAGCGCCCTGACCTGCTGGTGGCCCATGCGGGGGCCCCGGCATCGGCCGGCTGATCGCTCGATGTGGCTGCGGTTGCGCTTGCGCAACGGCGCAAGATAAAACAAAAATCGATAAAGCAGCGACTAGCTCACAAGGTCGGCTTTTCGTCCCACACACTATTTTCATCCCAGGCGATCAATTCATCCAGATCAGCCACGACGTCATAATCTTGTGGATCGATTTTGACCACCACCTCTAGATCGTTTCCAGACGGTGTCTGTGAGATTGGATGGCGCGTGGCGATAGCCATGCCGACCACGATGATTGCCACAGCTGAGGCTGCAACAAGTCTTCGCAGGCTAAACCAGTTTCGCGCCCGCTCGAAACGAGTCGCTTCCTGGCGGATCTTTCTTACTACGTTGCGGGCGAAGAACGGCGAAAGACTGGGCTCGGGAACGCGGCCCAGAATATCCCACAACTGTTTGTCATCTTGAGGTTCCATTGTCTCCTGTCAATTGAACTACTTGCAGCATCGGAAGTTGCGCCCGAATAAGGTGCTCAAGATTGACACTATATTCCTGGGGCTTCAAGAAAACCTTCTAGCTGTCGAATACGAGTTGGGTGGCGCATTTTGCGCAAGGCTTTTGCTTCGATCTGGCGAATCCGCTCGCGAGTGACTTGGAATTGCCGACCGACTTCCTCCAAGGTTCGGCTGTATCCATCAATCAGGCCAAATCGTTGCTCGAGCACTTGTCGTTCGCGATCGGTAAGCGTCTCCAGCACGTCCTTGATTTTTTCCTTCAGCAAAACAATGGCGGTCATGTCGCTCGGATTTTCGGCGCCTCTATCTTCGATAAAGTCCCCAAAATTCGTTTCTTCGCTCTCACCCACCGGAGACTGCAATGAAATCGGCTGTTGGGCCATCTTGAGGACCGCACGAACACGGTCAACTGGCAACAGCACTTCTTCGGCCACCTCGTCGGGCGTAGGTTCTCGTCCGTATTCCTGCACCAGCTGTTTTTGAACGCGCATGAGCTTGTTGATCGTCTCGATCATGTGCACGGGAATTCGGATCGTACGCGCCTGATCGGCGATGGATCGTGTGATCGCCTGCCGAATCCACCATGTCGCATAAGTGGAAAACTTGTAGCCCCGCCGGTATTCAAATTTCTCGACCGCTTTCATCAGGCCCATATTGCCTTCCTGGATCAAGTCGAGAAACGAAAGGCCTCGATTGGTGTATTTTTTTGCGATTGAAATAACCAGACGGAGATTGGCTTCCACCATCTCGGTCTTGGCCTTAAACGCCTGGCGCAGCCAAGTCTTCAATGTCCGATACTCTTCGGCATAATCAGAAAGCGAAAACCACAGGCTCTTTTCCAACTCACGGACTTTATTCTGAAGCTGGAGACGTCTTTTTTGACTTCGAGGATTTTTTGCTATCTCGGTCCGCAGGTACAGCGACGTGTGGTGCGCGTCGTCCGCCAGGTGCACAAATTCCTCTGTGACTCTTTGCTTCAGGTAAAAATACGGATAAATCCTTTGCAGCGAACCCAAGGTTTTTTGCAACGCCTTTATTCCCCGGGATCGCTTCTTTGACGAGTTGCGCCCGAGCTCACAAAATTTTTGGGTGATCGCCGTGCTTAATTGCTCCACCTGTTTGCACAAGCGAGGGAGATTCTTCATGTATCTTTCGCGGCTCTCGATTTTCTTATCGAGAATCACGCGATCGAAGCGTTCGCGGCCCTCGAGGAGCTTCCTGGCAAGTTCCAGATGCGCGCGCGCGACAAAGCCAAAGCGACTGATGTGCTTCTGGACCATCCCTTCCGCTTCCTCAATTCGTTTGGATATTTCAACTTCCTGTTCCCGAGTTAGCAGGGGGACCTGACCCATCTGCTTGAGATACATCCGCACCGGATCGTCGAGAATATCAACCTTCGGTTCCGTTCTCTCATCTTCTTCGTCCTCGTCTGCGTCTTTTTTGCCATCCTTATAGCGATCCACTTCAGACGCCTCGATAACGTCGATCTCCAAGCGGCGCAGCCGCGTCAGGATCATATCCAGTTCGTCAGCGTCGGTTACGCCCTCTGGCAACGCCTCGTTTAGATCGTCAAATGTGAGGTAGCCTTGCTCTCTAGCCAGCTTGATCAGTTCGCGAATGCGATTCTGGACTTCAATAGCAGAATACAAACCAGATAGCGCTATCGGCGCGGCATCCGGCAATTGCCCATTATGAGATCGCGCCGAGCGGGTCCTGATGCGCGCGATTTTGAACGCAACCCTTCGTGAGTTTTTCTTCAGATTCCGCCTGCCAGAGGGATGTTTTCTTGAGGCCACGCGGTGACGCTTGCTTCCATTAAGCCGTTGCGCCGACGATTGTCGGCCCCCTCCCCTTCGTTTCGAATGCCTGGCCAAGATGGTACGGTTAAGATTTGACTAAGACGTTCGACCTGCCGCGGCGATAGATCGACAACTAATTGCCGGCCGCCCCCACGGGCTGCGAAAGCTCGTGGAGCTGTTCCTGCAGGTCAAGGATTTGTTTTTGCAAATTTACTACGTCCCCGGCACTGAGCTCTGGGAGCTTTATTCGGTTCGTCGCCACATCGAGCTGGCGGCGCAAAACGGTCTGCCGAATTCCGAGCCACCATGGTTCGACCATCGCTCCCGCATTCTCCGGCATTTTTCGTAAAAGCCATGACGAAACCAACCGTTCTTCTGCCGGCGAAAGCGTTACCATAAACGCGTTCAGCGATGCCGCGTCGCCCGGACGCAAGTCGCTCTCGAGAATGCGTCCGAGAATTTCTGCGTCCGGAACGTGTGCGAGAATCTCGCGCCAATTTTGCTGACGGAGAAAGTCTCGAGCCGTTTCATCTCGTAGCGTCAAAATGCAGAGCATCGCAATATCGTGCCGCGGAGCGGGCGCTATTGTGCCAGCTGTGTGCGTTTCAGACGGACGCTCCCGACCAAAAGCCGCTTCGTGGCCCCGTTGTTTGGATACGAGCACTTCAAAATCCTGGGCGGGCACACCAAGACGCGCGCTCACTTTGCTCACTACTTCTCCGCGCATGAGTGGATCGCGCACGCGGGAAACAGTCTCAGCAAGGCGTCTGGCCACTTGCACCTTGGCTCCCAACGAGGCGAGATCGGAGTCGGCTGTCTCGCGCTCGATCCAGTAATCGAAAAAATCACGCGCGTCTGTAATGCGCTTTTCAAAAACCTCTTTACCTTCGCGCCGCACCAGCGAGTCTGGATCTTCGCCCGTGGGCATTTCAGCCACGCGCACAACCAGATCGTTCTGAAGTAAAGCATCGAGGGAACGTTCGGCAGCTTTTTGGCCTGCGGCGTCGGCGTCAAAGCAAAGTACGACTTCGCTTACGAAGCGCTTCAAGATACGCGCCTGACTATCTGTAAACGCAGTCCCCTGCGGCGCCACGACATTCGTGATCCCCGCTTCAAACAAACTAATCAAATCGAGCTGCCCTTCGCAGACAACTGCACAGTTGGCCTCAATTAAACCTCGCTTGTTTTTGTGTAAGCCAAAAAGCACGCTGCCCTTTCGAAAAAGCGCCGTCTCGGGGGAATTCAAATATTTCGCTGCGCCTTGTTCGTTTTGCAGAAGACGTCCGCTGAAAGCGATGACTTCCCCAATATCATTGCAGATCGGGAACATGATTCGTCCGCGAAAGCGATCGTAAGAGGCTGTCGCGGGCGCCGGCCTCGTATTCGGCGCATCACTCTCGGCTTTTGTTTTGATCAGTCCGCTTGTGATCAAATCGCGCACCTCATAGCCCCTCTCGCGCGCCCAACTGCCGAGTGCGTTCCACTCGTCTGGCGCATAACCCAGTTGCCAGCGTTTCGCGATTTCCCGCGTGATTCCACGGGCCGCGAGATATTTTCGCGCCGATTCGCCGACTTCTCTCTTGATGAGGTTTTCGTGGAACCATTGCGCGGCCTCTGCATGCAGTTTGAGCAAACGCCGACGCAGTTCACCTTGTCGCTCTTCATCGTCGGTCCCACTTGTGCGCGATTTCTCGACGACCGTGATTCCAGCGCGGGCGCCGAGTTTGTGCACTGCTGACGGGAACTCAACGTGCTCGTAATCCATCACAAACCGGAAGACACTCCCGCCCGCGCCGCAGCCGAAGCAGTGAAAGGTCTGCCGGCTCGGGCTCACTATGAACGACGGAGTTTTCTCCTGATGAAACGGGCAGAGCGCCTTGAAATTCGCTCCCGCTCGTTTCAATGGGAAATACGAACCGATCACTTCGACGATATCGTTCGCGGCAGCAATTTGCTCGATCGTTTCCGAAGGGATCGTTCCCATGTGCGCCTGATTATTTTTGCCTCGTTTGCTTTTGGAAGCGATGCCAAACTTACGCAGTGCGAAATAATCTCCAACCTGTGAGCAAAAATCTGCCCACCTTCGAGCGAAGACGCGCGACGCGCCTAGCACAACCCCTCATCCTCACCTTCTCCCCAGAGGAGAGAAGGGACCGCCTCTCCCGGTTGGAGAGGGTCAGGGTGAGGGCAATCGTATTCACTACAACATTATTTCTGCTCGTAGCTGCGAGTGTTCAAGGGCGCGAGGTGATCCACAAAGGTGACGCGGTCGTCGTGCCGTTGCGAGGGGAAGTCGCGCCTTCGCTACTGGCATTTTTGCGGCGCGCAGTCAAAACAGCCGAAAGCGACGAAGCCTCCGCGATCATCTTCGAGATGAATACTTACGGTGGGCGTTTGGATGCTGCGGCGGATATCGTCAACGTGCTCAATCAAACGAAAATCCCCACGTACACGTTTATCAATACAAACGCCGGCTCAGCCGGTGCGCTCATCGCCATTGCCACACAACATATTTACATGGCACCGGTGAGCGCCATTGGCGCTGCCGCGCCAATTCTTCCGACTGGCGAAGATCTTCCCGCCACAGCCAAGGAGAAGACGATTTCATATTGGTCTGCGCTCGTCCGCGGCTCGGCGATCAAGAACGGCCACAATCCCGATCTTGCCGAGGCGTTCATGAACAAAGAGAAAGAAGTAAAAATCGGCGACCGCGTGGTCCACCCCAAGGGAGCGGTCCTGACTCTTAATGCGCAGGAAGCGACTGAAAAGATCAACGGCAAGCCGTTACTCGCAGAAGGCATCGTCGATTCGATTGCCGATCTAACCAAAAAAGCCGGGCTCAAAGGCAACGTCGTGACGATCGAGCCCACTGGGTTCGAGCAAATCGCATTTTGGATCACTGCGATCGCGCCGTTGCTGCTCCTGGGCGGAATCCTCGGCGCGTATCTGGAGTTCAAACTCCCGGGGGTGACGTGGCCCGGGATCATTTCTGCGATTTGCTTTGCGCTCTTTTTTCTTGGCCATTATCTAGCGGGGCTCGCCGGCTGGGAAGTCGTGGCGCTCTTTGTTCTCGGAATGGTTCTCGTGTTGATCGAGATTCTTTTCTTCGCGCATTCCACAATTGTTTTCGGCGTCCTCGGCGTGTTCCTCATGCTGGCCTCATTGCTCTGGACGATGGTCGATCGCTATCCCGGCCAAAACTTCTTCCCAACCGGCAAAGCGCTTGCTGTTCCGTTGCTCAACATGTTCATCGCGATCGTGGGATCATTCATCGTCATTGCTTTGCTGGCACGTTATCTGCCGCGTACGAGCATTTATCGGCGATTTGCCTTGATGGATTCGAATCCACCTGGGCCATCGTTAGCCGGCGTGCCAAAACAGTTCGCTACTGCCCTCGCGCTCGCGCCCGGAATGCAAGGGAATGCAAGGCACTGCAATCACGGTTTTGCGACCGAGCGGCAAAGCCCGCTTCGCCGATCACGTCGTCGATGTTGTCACCGAAGGCGAATTCATTGCCCCGCAAACACCAGTCACCGTAATCCAAGCAGACGGAATGCGTGTCGTGGTGAAAAGCGCCGCGCAGGCCTAACAAGACTGAGATTAGCGACGGTCAGCGAGACCGCATATCGCGCGAAGTGAAGAGGTTTTAGTGACGCGAAATGTGAACGCAAAACGGGTGGCCGTTCGCCCCATTGATTGATTAGATGACTCGGGGGCTACGCCGCTGATGTGAAGCGCGATCATCGAAAGAGTCGCGCAGCGAAATCCGGGAAATAAAGAAACAACAACACAAACGCTGCTGGTAAACCAATGAAGATGATGAAGAGAATGAGTCCGATGATACGCCGCTGTCGATCGATTGGCGGATCGTCGTTGTCTAAGCCCGGCGCGGATATCTTCGCGCCGATGTAGCGCGAGGCGATGTCGATCCACTGCGAGAGTGATCCCCAATAGCGCATGGCCTCTGTCATCTAACGAGACCAAGCTGAGCGACGGCCACGGTGAGCGAGTGTCGTTCGAAGCGAAAAGGTTTTAGCTGCGCAAAAGGTGGACGCAAAACGGGTGGCCGTTCGCTCCAAAGCTTGGTTAGGTGCAACGTGTGAAAACATAAGAAAGCTCACCGACACATCTCTAGCATTCGACGAAACTGTGGGCTTCGAGCAGCCAATCGTTCCGCTCTCGGCCGATAGTGAGGATGCTCTTCGAATAGGTGCTCTAGGA